>Ga0208297_1000052_pt1 | contig 328801 bp, 309 predicted proteins | sample LMS_cellobiose_e_FD_187367 | JGI IMG/M metagenome (GOLD analysis project Ga0208297, IMG submission 187367) | Rumen-fistulated moose microbial communities from Alaska, USA - LMS_cellobiose_enrichment (SPAdes) (version 2) | ecosystem: Host-associated > Mammals > Digestive system > Stomach >...
ATCTTGTTCATAGCGAATAGAGGTACACCTGCCTTTCGGTTTGGTCTGAGCAACTCAACCCTAACACAGGTACTCTCTATTCGCTATCCTTTTTTACTGACTGTCACACATCATTGTAGAACCTACAGCGTCGCTTCCAGTTTCTTCCTCTCCATGCACAAAAACGCCCCGGGATGATCCCGGGGCGTTTGGGGAAACTGTTTTTTAGAAAATGGCTTCGCCGGTCTCCTTGTCAAACAGATGCATCAGCTCGGAACGGAAGGTGAACTGAACCGGTGCACGGCTGCCGGAGGTGAAGGTCTTGTTCAGGCCGGCGGTGGGAAGAATAATGACCGCGTCGGTGCCCTGGACGTCGACGTGCAGATGCAGCTCGCTGCCCATCATCTCAGAGACGTCGACAGCAGCCTGTACGCCGTCGCCCTCGGCGAGCGTGATGTGCGCGGGACGAATGCCCAGAACGACCTCGCCCGTCTTCGCGTCCTTGGTCTTGACAGCCTCAACCTGCTCCGCAGTGAGCGGGAAGCGCACGCCGAGAAGCTCAGCAAAGTATTTGCCGTCTTCCTCGATCAGGCTGGCATTCTCAAAGAAGTTCATCTGGGGGGATCCGATAAAGCCGGCAACGAACAGGTTAATCGGGTGATTGAACACTTCCTGCGGCGTACCGATCTGCTGGATGATACCGTCCTTCATAATGACGATCCGGTCGCCCAGCGTCATGGCCTCGGTCTGGTCATGCGTAACATAAATGAACGTGGTGTTGATGCGCTGACGGAGCTTGATGATCTCGGCACGCATCAGGTTACGGAGCTTCGCGTCCAGGTTGGACAGAGGCTCATCCATCAGGAACACGGCGGGATGACGAACAATGGCACGGCCGATGGCAACACGCTGTCTCTGGCCGCCGGACAGAGCCTTCGGCTTTCTGTCGAGGTACTGTGTAATGTCGAGGATCGCCGCGGCTTCTTTCACAGCCTTGTCGATCTCGGCTTTGTCGACCTTCTTCAGCTTCAGAGCAAAAGCCATGTTGTCATAAACGGTCATATGGGGATACAGCGCGTAGTTCTGGAAGACCATGGCGATGTCGCGGTCCTTCGGCTCGATGTCATTCACAAGACGGTCGCCGATGTACAACTCGCCCTCGCTGATCTGCTCCAGGCCTGCGATCATACGCAGGGTGGTGGACTTGCCGCAGCCCGAAGGCCCAACAAGAACGATAAATTCCTTGTCCGCGATGTCCAGGTTGAACTCCTGAACGGCGACCACGCTCTTGTCATAGACCTTCTTGATGTTTTTTAATGTTACACTTGCCATAATCGTATCGACTTTGACTGTACAGCCTCCGCTCGGCAGGACGCAAGGAAACGCCCGACCAGATACAGTCTCACAGCCGGATCTCTCCGTCTGCATTACGACAGGTCTCCACACTGCCGCACCGCAAGCCGAAGCGGGATCCCTCCTTTAAGTAAAGTCCCAACGCGGTTAATAAGTGGAGTAAGCCGCGTGGAGCTTGGTTGTAGTAATATTAGCATAAAGAACTCGCCCGCACAAGTGTTTTTTCCTAAAAAATAACGAAAAATTTTCAAACGCCATACATTGTACGCGCAGACCCCGCAGAAAACAGTCTGTTTTCACGGCAATCACATTGACAAGCGTTAAAAATACGATATAATCACAAAAGAAACGCTTTATCTGCGGCGGCACTTCTGCCGCCGCGGTACTCTGTTTGAAAGGACAAAAAAACGATGAGTGAATCCTGTACCCACGACTGCTCCACCTGCAGCAGCAAGTGCGCCGAGGCGGATCTGCGCGAAGCGCCGCACGAGATGAGCCATATCAAAAAAGTGATCGGCATTGTCAGCGGCAAGGGCGGCGTCGGCAAATCTCTTGTCACCTCCTTGCTGGCTGTGCTTTCCAATCGGAACGGCTTCCGCACCGCTGTGCTGGACGCCGACGTCACCGGCCCCTCCATCCCCCGCATCTTCGGGCTGAAGGAGAAGGCCGGCGCGAGCGACATCGGCATCTTCCCCGTGAATACAAAGACGGGAATCGCCGTGATGTCCCTGAATCTTCTGCTGGAGAACGAAACGGACCCGGTCGTATGGCGCGGGCCTGTGATCGCCGGCGTCGTCAAACAGTTCTGGACCGACGTAGTCTGGGGCGACGTGGACTATCTGTTCGTCGACATGCCCCCCGGTACCGGCGACGTTACGCTGACCGCTTTTCAGTCCCTGCCTCTGGACGGGATCCTCATCGTTACCTCCCCACAGGAGCTGGTAGGCATGATCGTGGAAAAGGCCGTCAATATGGCAAATCTCATGAACATCCCCGTGCTCGGTCTTGTGGAGAACCTCAGCTACGCCGTCTGCCCGGACTGCGGCAGGGAGATCCCCGTTTTCGGTGAGAGCCGTCTGGCTGAGACCGCCGCGAAATTCGGCGTTGCAAACACCGCCCGGATCCCCATCAACCCCAAGCTTGCTGCCGCCTGTGACGCCGGCGCCATCGAACTGTTCGAGGGCAGCTGGCTGGACGAGCTGTTCAATCGGCTGCAGGAGCTCGACTGACCCGATTCAAAACAAAAAAGCCGCAGACAAAAGGCTGCGGCTTTTTTTGGTGACCCGTACGAGAATCGAACTCGTGTTACCGCCGTGAAAGGGCGGTGTCTTAACCTCTTGACCAACGGGCCGAAAATGAGGGCGGAATGGTGGTTCCGCCCTCATGATCTGGTAGCGGCAGTTGGATTTGAACCAACGACACTCCGGGTATGAACCGAATGCTCTAGCCAGCTGAGCTATGCCGCCACAAAGGCAAAACTGATTATAGCCTGTCTGTCTATACTTGTCAAGCACTTTTGCAGGAAGATTTCAGAACAAACTCCCGGCGCGGACAAGCCGCGCCGGGAGTGAAACAGACCGTCTCTCAGACTCAGGCTTCTTTCTCTTTCTGCATGCCGGCCGGGTTGTCCCGGGTCAGGTTCTTCATCCAGTTGAAACGATTGATCTTGACCACTGCCACGAAGCATTTGAGGATCTGATCGCACATCAGGCACGCATAGACGACCCACGCGGGGGCGTGGAACACGTCCTTTGCAATGATCGCGGACGGGAGCACGACAAGAAAAACAAACAGCGTATCATTGCGGAACACAAAGCCGACGTCTCCGCCCGCTTTCACGAGACCGGACAGGCATGTGGCCTGATAGGCGCGTCCGACCGAAGAAACGGCGTTCACCAGCATGAACTGGAGCGTAACGGCGCGGGTCTCCTCCGTGATGTTGTAGAGCCCGGAGAACCAGCCGCGCAGAGAGAAGATCACGATGCCCGTAATCACGCCCAGCAGCGCGAACAGGATCTGCGCCGTATAGGCGTACTCCTTCATCTTCTCCTCCTGGCCGGCGCCGACCGTCTTGCCCGTCAGGATTCCAAGGCCGGCTCCCAGACCCATAATGCCCATGAACAACATGTTGTTCAGCTGCGCGGTGATGCTGACCGCCGTGATGGCCGCGGCGTCCATATGGCCGATGATCGCGCTTGCGGAGAGCATATTGACCGCCCAGACGATCTGCCCCAGCAGGACCGGCGTGCCGTATTTGAACAGGTCGCGGCGCAGGATGGCGTTGAAGCGGAGCAGCACGGACGGCCGCAAATTCAGCTTCTTGTCGACAAACAGCACGTAGCACAGGGCGACCGTCGTTTCAATGATCCGGGAAATCAGCGTCGCGAGCGCCGCGCCGCGGATCCCCATCGGAGCGATCCCGAGTTTGCCGAAAATGAAGATATAGTTCAGCGACACGTTCACCACCAGCGCGACGAGCGAGATGTACATGCCGACTTTTGCCTGCTCCACGCTCCGCATGGCGGAGATCAGCATCTGCGTCGTGCAGAAGAACACATAGGAGAAGCAGACGATCCGGACATATTTCACCGCTTCCGCAACGACGCCGGGGTCGGAGGTGAACAGGCCGATGATCGTCTCCGGGAACAAAAGCACCGCGAGGGTGATCACAAGACCGGCGCCCACGCAGATCCGGAACGCCGTGGCAAAAACGCACTTGATGCTCTCCGTATCCTTTCTGCCCCAATACTGGGCGGCCAGGATCAGCATTCCCTGCTCAAACCCGCCGACAAAGAACTGCAGAAGCGTCTGGATCTGGTTGCCCATATGCACACCGCTGATGACATTTTCGCCCAGCGTTCCGACCATCAGTCCGTCCGCAAACGTCACGGCAAACGTGATCAAATTCTGCAGCGTGATCGGCAGCGCCAACTTGATGAGCATGTTGTAAAAGTACCTGTCGCGTGTGATAATTCGCATGTTGTCTTCACCTGGATCCCAGAGTATTTTTATTCATTTTACGCCCGGAGGCAGAATTTGTAAAGAAATTTGCGTTACTTTGCCGCTTTCAGATTTTGTAACTCAGCCCTGCGCCGCATTCCGGACCGTCGTCGCGCCGATCGCAATGGAGTGGTCAATAAAAACGCGCTTGCCCTGCCTGGATTCGCCGGAAATCACCGATTCCAGCAGATGCACGCTTTCCACGCCGAACTCACGGAAATTCTGTGTGATGGTCGTGATGTTCGGCCAGGTGCTGTGCATGTAATCCGCATCGAAGCTGGCGAGCGCCATCTGCCCGGGAATGTCCACGCCGCGCGACAGCAGCGCGATCTCCGCCTCCAGCGCGAACCTTGCGTGCGGACAGAAAAGCGCATCCGGCGGATTCTCCTCCGCAAGCAGCCTTTCGATCGCCGGCGCGACGTCCGAGAGCTTCGGAATCGAAAGAATGCGAACATCGCCGTCTGGGATCCCATGCTTCTGCGCCGCACGCAGGAAGCCCTGTCGGCGGTTCTCCTGCAGCGTCGTCGAGTTGGCAAACTGCTCGGTCTCCTCCGCCTCCAGCATCACGAAACGGCGCTTGCCCACGGAGATCATGTGCTCCGCCAGTTCATAAGCCGCTTCCATATCGTTGGAGGATACGGAGCAAGTACCGTGGAGCGTGTGGTACTGCCCGCAGAAAACGATCGGGTACTTCTCCCGTAGAATATGATAACTCTGCTCATCCAGGGCGGCGTTGGAAATGATCAGGCCGATGATGTTCAATTCCGGACGAAGCACATTCCTCAGAAGCTGCTCCGCGTCGATCCCTCCGAGCTCCCGGGGCATGTAATGGATCATCACAGTGTACCCGGCGGCGCGGGCGGCAGCGATCATTCCGTCGTACATGCTGCTCCAGAAGCCATAGGTAGACGTCAGCGCAACGATCATCCTGCCGCGTTCTTTCTTTCTGGAAACGCGCTCCGGCAGATGATAATCCAGCGCCTGCACAGCGGACATCACTTTCTCCACTTTTTCCGGCGCGGCTCCGGTGCTCCCGTTCAGGATCCGGGAAATGGTCGCGAGAGAAACGCCGGTCATTTTTTCAATGTCCCGCAAGGTTGCCATGATTATCCCTCCGAATCAGCGTCAGTTTTTCAGCGCCGCTCAGCGGCCCCCGTTTCTGCCCCGTCGTCCCGGCGCGGCATAAAACGCCTCCACATCCTCCAGCGTCTTTTTCGCCGGCGCCGCATACAGCGCCTCGATGTCTTCAAAGCTCTTGCCTGTCGTCGGCTGTCGCTTCAGCTCCTCCGCCCGGCGGCGAGCCGCCTCGCGGCGCGCTTTTTTCCGCTTTCTCCGAATGATATTGTACCGGATCACAAATGCAAAATAGAGCAGAAAGATCCCCGCGATGACCGCGATTGTGATTTTCACCCATTTGGAGATCAGAATCTCATGCAGCTGCTCCTTTACCAGCGACAGCCGCTGCAACTCGACGCTCCGGTTTGCCACGAGTTTTACGGTTCCCAGAAGCTCTCCTCCGTAATAGACCGACACTTCGCCCAGGATGTCGCCGGCGGACACCGGAGCCGTCAGCTCCTCGCCGTCCGCGGTGGGATAGTACTTTGTAATGGTCCGGGTAAAGCTCTCCACCGGAATGTCGTTGTCAAGAAACGCAACGATGTCCTCCTGCGGCCGTACCGGAACCGCGTCCGCGCCGTTTCCGTGCAGGATCGGGATCTCATCCAACAGTTCAATATTCCGAAGGACCGTCCGGTAACTGAAGCTCGCGAATCCCCACTGCAGAAGGCGTCTCGATTCCGAATAACTCTGGACCTGCGTGCGTCCGTCCTCCGTCTGAACGGACTCCGCGCCCATCACCACGGAGAGAAGGCGCACGCCCTCTCTGGTCGCCGTGGAGACCAGACAGTATCCGGCGGCGTTTGTATAGCCCGTCTTGATCCCGCCCGCAAATTCATAGTAATATTCGCTGTTTTCGTCCAGCAGCTTGTTTGTATTTCTGAGTTCCCTCGCGGGACTCACGTTCGTCGCGTGGGTCGTCCACTTCTCGGTGGAAACGATCTTTTCAAACAGCGTATGGGTCATGGCCGCGTTTGCGATCAGGCAGAGATCCCACGCGGTCGTGTAATGTTCTTCATTGGGCATTCCGTGCGTATTGACAAAATGCGTACCGGTGCATCCGAGCTCCGCCGCACGCGTGTTCATCTTTTCCACGAACGCGGCGACGGTCCCCTCTACCGTACTCGCGATTACATTGCAGGATTCGTTCGCGGAGGCCAGCAGCATGCAGTACATCAGATCCTCAAAGCGCATCTCCTCTCCCGCCTTGATGTTTTGTGTACTCCCGTCGGGCGTTATGTCGAAATACAGGTCGTCCGGCGCCGTGATCATGTCGTCCAGCGTAAAGCGTCCATCCTCATAAGCCTCCACCGCCAGAAGCGCGGTCATGATTTTGGTCGTGCTGGCAGGAGCGATCCGGGTCTGCGCATTCTTCTCGTACAGCGTCTTTCCCGTGTTCATCTCATACAGCACCGCCGCGTTCGCGCGAATCTCCGGATCCGTCGCCGCAAGCGCAGAAGGCTGCGGAATCAGGCAAAGAATACACAGCAAAAGAAAAAAAGCAAGTGAACTTTTCCATAACCCGGCTTTTTTCATATTTAACTCCTCGATTTTTTATGCTATACTGTCTATATGGAGAAATGAGGCCATTCCTGTTTGCCGCAATGAAACAGACCTCTTTTTTCATTCTGTTCCTAATATACAAAACAATCACCAAAAATGCAACAGGTTTTGACTGTTATTCACTGCAATTTCCGGAGGGAATCGCTTGGAGAAAAAGAAACGCCCGTTTTTCCGTTACGCCCTGGTTCTGACCGCGCTGTTTCTGGTTTTTGCACTCGGCTATCATTTCGGACAAGCCGGCGTGGAAGGGCTCGTTCTCGTTTCCACGGAACGGGCGTACCGATCCGAGGACGCCCTGCCTCCGGAACCGGAAGAAACGTCGGCAGCGCTGTCCCGCGCCGTTTCCGACCGGGTCAACCTCAACACCGCATCTGCGGACGAACTCACAACGCTGCCCGGGATCGGGCCGGTACTGGCGGAGCGGATTGTCGCCTACCGAACGGAACACGGACGGATCCGCAGCATTACCGAACTCAAAAATATCAGCGGCATCGGCGAGGTGCTGTGCGAGCAGCTCGCGCCTTATGTGACCGTGTACTGAAAAAAACGGAGGAGCCACAGTGAAAGTTCTGGTTGTTGACGATGAGAAGCTTCTGGTAAAGGGCATCCAGTTCAATCTGGAGAATGAGGGATACCAGGTGGAGGCGGCCTACAACGGCATAGAGGCGGTGGAGCGCGCCCGCAGCGGCGGATTTGACATTATCATTATGGACGTGATGATGCCGGAAATGGACGGGCTGGAGGCCTGCATGCGCATTCGGGAGTTTTCGACCGTACCGATTATTATGCTCACGGCGCGCTCTGAGGATATGGATAAAATTATGGGCTTTGAGTACGGCGCGGACGACTATGTCACTAAGCCGTTCAACATCCTGGAGCTGAAAGCACGCGTGCGTGCGCTGCTGCGCCGTTCCGGCATTTCCGCGCAGGAAAACGGCTCCAATCGCATGGAGCTCGGCAGCATCGTGATCGACATGGACCGTCACCTTGTGGAAAAGGACGGCGTGCCCATTGAGCTTACCAGCAAGGAATTTGATCTTATGGAGCTTCTGATGAAAACGCCTGGTCGTGTATACAACCGGGAGAGTCTTCTGAACATCATCTGGGGATATGAGTACCAGGGCGACATCCGCACAGTGGATGTGCACATTCATCGCCTGCGTGAAAAGCTGGAGGACAGGCCGGCTGAGCCGGAACACATTCTGACAAAATGGGGAGTTGGGTACTATTTTAAGGCGTGAACAGATGCGGGTTCCGTTCTTCTCCAGTATCCAGACCAAGATCCTGATGACATACCTTGTGTTCATCGTCATCATTCTGGCGCTGCTGAACATCTACCCGCCGATCGCATCCCGAAATTTGATATTCGCCTCCAAGCAGAGTGCCATGAATACGCAGACCTCGCTGGTCACGACGTCGGTGGAAGCGCTCGGCAATCCTACCTCGGAGTCGGTCACGCGGGTCATGTCCATGCTGGACGTCAGCGGCTACAGCAGGATCATTATTGTCAACGCCGACAGTGAACTGCTTTTCCGGGCCTCCGCAGACGACGCGCCCTTTGACACTGCGCGCATGGATGCTGCGCTTGCCGACGCACTGGACGGCTATGATTATTTCTCCTCCCTTTTCCGGGACGGGGCTTTTATGAGTGTGTCCGCTTCTCCGATTTTGCTGCAGGGCAAAGTCAGCGGTGCGGTATTCCTCTATGAGTACGATGCGGCGCAGGGCGCCATGATCCTGTCTCTGCGTTCCACGCTGCGCAGCTTCTCTCTGGCCATCAGCGCGGCGGCGATTCTGCTCTCCATCGCGCTGAGCCGCTCGCTGGCCGGCCGCATCACCCGTGTCCTGAACGGTATTCAGTCTGTCCGGGAGGGAGAATACAGCTATCGGATCCAGCCGAAGGGCCGGGACGAGTTGGCGCTTCTTGCGGAGGAGTTCAACAGCCTTACAGACCGTCTGCAGAAGACGGACGAGGTGCGGCGGCAGTTCGTGGCCGACGCCTCGCATGAACTGAAAACGCCTCTCGCCTCGATCCGTCTGCTCAGCGACAGCATTGTGCAGAACGCCGGCATGGACCAGGATACCATCAACGAATTTGTCCGGGACATCGGCAGCGAGTCCGAACGGCTCGGCCGCATTACGGAGAAGCTGCTCTCTCTTACGAAATTTGACAGCCAGACCGAGCAGCCCCGCGCTCCAGTGGACATCTGCGCCGTTTCCGAATCGGTTCTGCGCATTCTGCGCCCTCTTGCACGGCAGCGCAGCATCACGGTGGAAACCGATTATAACGACGGCTGCATCGTCTATGCCAATGCGGACGACGTCTCTCAGATCATTTTGAATCTTGCGGAGAACGCCATAAAATACAATGTGGACGGCGGACATGTCCGCATTTCTGTGTACCATGATTCCGAACACGTCATGCTGGCTGTGGAGGATACCGGGATCGGCGTCCCCAAAGAGGATCTGCCGAATATTTTCAATCGCTTTTACCGTGTGGACAAGGCGCGGTCCCGCGCCGCCGGCGGAAGCGGACTAGGCCTGTCTATCGTCATGGCCGCCGCAAAGGAATACGGCGGCATTGTGGAGGCGCTCCGCCGGAATGAGGGCGGGATGTGCTTTGCCGTAACGCTTCCGCTCTATACGGGAGATGCGCCCGCCGCGGAAGAGGAAGCGCTGTTCTGATCGCCTGGGCGTCCATTCGTCTATCACGCGGGTATGATGGAATTGGTAGACATGCAGGATTTAGGTTCCTGTGCTTTTGCGTTGGGGTTCGAATCCCCATACCCGCACCAAAAGGGAGCGCCCTGCATCGCAGGGCGCTCCCTTTTGGTGCTTTCAGCTGCTTCATCGGCGCGATGTGGCATCGTACCCTACGTTACATATAAAACGCCGACGAATGCGACTCCGTCGGCGTTTTCGTTCAGTCTTTCAGTTCCCAGGCTTTGATCAGCCGGACCTGTTCATACAGCCGAACGTAGCTTGCATGCCGCGTCGGCGCGATCTTCCCGTCTGCAAGCGCCTGCAAAACCGCGCAGCCCGGCTCGTGCACATGCCGGCAATCCTGGAACCGGCATTTTCCAGTATAGGGCGCAAACTCCCGAAAAGCAGACGACAGCATCTCCAGCGAGGTAAGCTCCATGCGGTCCGTATCAAAAGCGGAAAACCCGGGCGTATCCGCCGCAACGGCGCCGCACGGCAGTCGGAACAGCTGCACATGCCGGGTGGTATGCCTGCCCCGGCCCAGCTTCTCGCTGACCTCGCCGACCTGCAGGACCCGACCCGGATCCAGCGCATTCAGGATGCTGCTCTTCCCTACGCCGGAGTTTCCGGTAAAAGCGCAGACAGAACCTGCGATCTCCACCTGCAGCTTCTCCAGCCCCTCGCCGGTCACCGCGCTGGTGCGGATCGTCGGAAACCCACATCGGGAATAGATCGCATACAGCGCGTCCCCGGCGTCCAGATCCGACTTGTTGATGCAGATCACAGGCGTACAGTTCTTCAGCTCCGCGATGGCGGCGATCCGGTCCACCAGGAACGGATCCGTCACGGGGATCACGGCAGAAGCAAATATCACGAGCTTGTCGATATTGGCCACCGGGGGACGAATAAACGCGTTTTTGCGCGGCAGGATCTCCTCCAGCCGGCCGCTGCCGTCCTCTGTCACGGAAACGCGGACCCGGTCTCCTACCAGAGGCGTAACGCCCTCTTTGCGGAAGCGGCCCCGTGCTTTGCATCGCACGAGGCCGCTCTCTGTATCCACATCATAGGCCCCGCTGACCGCTTTGAAAATGATCCCTTCCCGTTCCAATGCGGCCATGCTTACTGTCCCTCTCCGGAGCCGGTTTCGCCGCCCCCTCCGCTGGCATTCTCCGGGTTTCCGGATTCGCCGCCGTCCGGCGGCGAATTGACCGGATCCGGCGACTGCTCCGGCGTTTCGCTCACCTCAGGGCTGGGCGTAGGCGTTGGCGTTGGCGTTGGGGTCGGCGTGGGCGTGGGCGTCGGCGTAGGCGTCGGCGTGGGTTTTGGACCGTTCGATACCTGCAGCACGATCTCCGTGTGCATGGGTACCTCTCTGCCCTCCTCGTAATTCTGGAAGATTACAATACCGGCCGGTTCGTCGCTGTCCACCCGATCGATCGAATACGACAGCTCATAACTGCGCAGCCGTTCGATCGCTTTATCCTCCGACATTCCCACCACTTTGGGGACAGGCACCATCACAATGTCCGGGCCGGTGCTGTACGTAAGGTACACGGTGCCGCCCATCACGATCTGCTCCCCCTCCTCGGGAATATGGCTGATCACATAACCGGCGGTAATGGTCTCATCCGCAATCGGTTCCAGTTCGATATGCAGATTCATCTGCAGGCTCTCCAGCAGCACCTGCGCCTCCCGGTAATCCATATTGGTCAGGTCTTTCATGTAGACCTTTTCCTCGCCGATAGACACGGTCAGCTTGACGTCAATCCCCGCAGAAAGCACCGTCATCTGCCGCTCCGGCACCGGATTCTGGTCGATGATATAGCCGGCCTCATACTCCGTGCTGTACTGCTGAATGACCTCAAAATTATAGTATTTCCTGTATTCCTCGTTGTTCTGCACGTCCGTGATGTTCTGCCCGATGAATTTCGGCGTCACCACATGCTCCTCAGAGGGATCGAGCATATCCTTGAGGAAATAATCCCACATGAAAATGAAAAGGCCGACCAGGAATACAACGATCAGAAAGATGCCGATCAGAAGGGACGTCTTGCCGGCGGTACGCCGGTTTCTTCCGTATTCTTCCTTGGTGACGCGGGTTCTGGGCAGCTGCACGGCTTTCTGCTTCTGCGTACGGTTCGCAATCTCCGCTTTTACGGCGGGGATCTGCCGGGTCCCCTGATCCGTCAGCGGGACCGACACCACAGACTGCGCCGCGCTGACATATCCGAAAACAATGGATGGATTTTTCCGGAACTCCTCCAGATCCCGCAGGATCTCCCCGGCGTCCTGGTAGCGGAGATTGATGTCCGACTCCATCGCGTGCATCGCGATGTCCTCCAGTCCCATGGGGATATCCGGGTTGATCTCCCGGGGCAGCAGCGGAACGGAGCTGATATGCTGAATTGCGATGGAAACGGCGGATTCCCCCTCGTAGGGAAGCCGACCGGTGAGCATCTCATACATGACCACGCCCAGCGAGTACAGATCGGACCGGGCGTCCGCATGCCCGCCCTTTGCCTGCTCCGGCGAGATGTAATGCACGGAACCGAGCGCCTCGTGCGTCAGCGTATTCTGCGTGGAGAGCAGCGCGGCAATGCCGAAATCCGTGACCTTAACGCTGCCGTCCTTCAGAATCATGATATTGTGCGGCTTGATGTCGCGATGGATGATCCCGCGGGAGTGCGCGTGCTTCAGCGCCTTGGCAATCTGCGTGCTGAAATGGAGCGCCTCTTTCCAGTTCATGGCGCCCTTGCGGTTGATATACTGTTTCAGGGTGATCCCTTCGATGAGCTCCATGACGATATAGTCCACATCGTTCCAGCTGTTGACGTCATAGACCGCAACGATATTGGGATCGGACAGCATGGCGACTGCCTGGGACTCCGCGTGGAACCGACGGCGAAAATCCTGCGCCTGGGCATACTCCCCCTTCAGGATCTTGATCGCCACAAGGCGATTCAGCCGGTGGTCCCGCGCTTTATAGACCATCGCCATTCCGCCGGTACCGATCCTGTCGAGGATCTCATACCGGTTGTCCAGCATTTTGCCAATCAAATTGTCGATGTTATCCATGTCTTCTTCTCCTCAAAAGCGGGTGCGGATCCGAAGCCAGCGCACACGCATTGCCAGAAAGAGATATGTACTATTTTTTGAACAGCACAAAGGTGATGTTGTCCGGGCCGCCGCGCAGCATGGCGATCTCCAGCAGCTTCTCACAGGCGGCGGATTCGGTCTCTCCTCTGCGGATCTCATAGAGGATCTCCTGGTCGCTCACCTGATTGGAAAGCCCGTCGGAGCAGAGAAACAGGTATTCGTCCTCCAGCAGCTCCAGCGTGAAAACATCCGGAAAAACGTCCTCGGCAGTTCCGAGGGCTCTTGTAATCAGATTCTTATTGGGGTGCGTACGGGCTTCATCCCGGGTAATGTCTCCCCGCTGGACCATATCCTCGACGATCGAGTGGTCGCGGGTGATCTGGGAGATCCCGTAGCGGGTCACATGGTAGGCGCGGCTGTCCCCGACGTTCGCCACCGTGGCGCCGGACTCCGTAACGATCGCGGCAACCAGCGTGGTGCCCATGCCGCGGTACTCCCGGTTGCCAAGGCTCGCGTCAAAGACGATGCGATTGGCAATCATCAGCGCTTCCTCGACGATCCGGACATAATCCAGGTCCGCGGGATCGCCCGTCAGCCGTTTTTTGACTTCGTCGGTAAAGGCGTTCAGCGCAAGACGGCTTGCGACGTCTCCGGCGGCAGCGCCGCCCATCCCATCGCAGACCACCAGCAGGGCAATCTTCTTTTCATCGTCGCAGCAGGCAAAAAACGTATCCTGATTCTGCTTTCGGACGACGCCTTTATCTGTAATAGCCCATGCGTTCATAATTCAACTCCCGTGTTGATTCGACTGTTTTCGCCGCAGTTGGCCGCAGGAGGCGTCAATGTCGCTGCCCAGCCGACGGCGTATGGTCACATTGATGCGGTTGTTTTGCAGGATCTCGACGAAAGCCCGCAGATGCTCCGGCGTACTCGGCCGCAGCGGGCTCTCCACCACATGGTTCAGCGGGATCAGATTCACGTGACTTCCGGTGCCCGCCAGCTTCTTTGCCAGAAGCTCCGCATGACGCCGGGTATCGTTGACCCCGTCGATCATGGCATACTCGAAGGAGATCCGCCGGCCCGTTTTGGCAAAATAGGCGCGGCACGTCTCCAGCAAACGGTCCACTCCGCAGGATCGGTTCACCGGCATGATCCGATTTCTCGTCTCGTCATCCGGCGCGTGCAGAGATACCGATAAAGTTAATTGTAAATTATAAGAGGCCAGTTTGTCAACTTTTTCTATCAGGCCGGAAGTGGAGAGCGAGATATGCCGCATCCCGATGTTCAACCCGTCCGGATCGTTCACCAGATGCAGAAACTGCAGCACGTTATCAAAGTTGTCAAGCGGCTCTCCAATGCCCATCAGCACGATATTGGAGATCTTCTTTCCGGAGTCGAGTTGGGAAAACAGGACCTGATCCAGCATTTCCGACGGCGCAAGATCCCGGATCTTCCCGCCGATGGTGGAAGCGCAGAAGGCACATCCCATTCTGCAGCCCACCTGCGTGGAGATGCAGACAGTATTGCCGTGCGCATACGCCATGACGACGCTCTCCACCGTGTTGCCGTCCCACAGCCGCCAAAGGTATTTGATCGTACCGTCCAGCACGGAGGTCTGCTTCTGCAGCGGCTCCGGCGCCGTGATCCGGCAGGTCGCCTCCAGCTTTTCCCGCAGCGGCTTTGGCAGATTGTGCATCTCCGCAAAGGACCGCGCGCCGCTGTGAAGCCACCTGAACACCTGCCTGCCGCGGAACGCGGGCTCCCCCAGCGCGCGCAGATATTCGGAAAGCTCGTCGGGGCGCATGGATTTTATATCGGTTTTCTCTTCCGTAATCTGCATAGGAAAAACCCATCCGTTCCATGAATGTGCGGCCACAGCGTCTGCATACCGTCTTCTGCATACCCGGCCGGGCCCGGAAGCGCAAACGCCTCCGCGGCAAAATCCGGTCTCTCCGCCAGAAACGCGCGGACCACATCTTCGTTTTCCTCCTGACGGACCGTACAGGTCGAATACAGCAGAACGCCGTCCAGACGGACATAGTCGGCCAGATTGCGCAGGATGTCCAGCTGAATCTGCGGTAGCCCCCGAAACGACTCCGGGTCCTTGAAGCGAATCTCCGGTTTTTTCCGGATCACGCCGAGGCCGGAACAGGGCACGTCTGCCAGCACGGCGTCCGCCGAGCCGATCAGCGTCTCCTGCCGGACCCGCGCGTCCGCCTCGAGCGTCTCCACATTCGCAAGACCCAGCCGCTGCGCGCTCTCCCGGATCCGGTGCAGCTTCTTTCCGTGGAGATCACAGGCAAGGATCCGTCCGGTCCCGCGCATGTCCAGTCCGGCGGCAAATGTTTTGCCGCCCGGCGCGGCGCAGGCGTCCACGACAAACATGTCGGGCTGCAGCGCCGCGGCATGCACGGCGAGCCTGGCGGCCGCGTCCTGCACATAAAAGTCTCCGCGCTGAAATGCGGCCAGCCGCGTCGGATCTCCCAAACGCTCCGCTGTGAGCGCGTTCGGAAGCCACGGATGCGGCTGCGCCGAAACGCCCTCCGATGCAAGCGCATCGCACAGCGTCTCTGTGTCCGTGCGCAGCGTATTCGTCTGCAGCGTCACGGGAACGTCGGCGTTGTCCGCAAGCAGAAACGCCTCTGTCTCCGTCTCTTCCAACCGGGAGCAGAGCAGATCCACCAACCATTGCGGATGGCTGTACCGCAGCGCAAGCGCGGCGCGCCGGTCCGTCTCCGGCAGCGACGGGAGCGGCCCGGCGGCCATTTTCCGCAGGACAGCGTTCACAAGGCCGGCCGCGCCCGGATTTGCGTGTTTTTTTGTCAGCTTGACCGCCTCGTCGACGACCGCCCTGGCCGGTACGCGGGACAGGAACAGCAGCTGGTACGCGCTGAGGCGCAGAATATCCGCCACAGCCGGCGTCAGCTTTTCGATCGGCCGCGAGGCGATTGCGGAAATATAAAAATCGCAGAGTGCGAGGTTTTGAACCGTTCCATAACAGATTCTGGACGCCAGCGCGGCGTCCCGCGGCTCCATCGGATTCCGGCGGAGAACCGCGTCCAGCCCGTCGTCCAGCCAGGCGCCGCTTTTTCGGAAAGCGCCAAGCGTCAGCAGCGCGGCTTCCCGTGCCGTCACAGACATATCGGATGTCCCCGCAGATAATCCGCCGCCCGCATCCTTTTTCCGCCGGGCGCCTGCAGCTCGGTAATGCACAGCGCGCCGTCGCCGCAGGCGACGGTGATCCCGTCCTTTCCCGCGGACAGAATCGTGCCGGGCTCGGAACCGGATCGCTCTGTCCGGGATTCGGCGCGAAAGATTTTGAACACAGTCCCGGCGAGGTCCGCTGTCGCGCACGGCCACGGATCCAGGCCGCGGATCTGATTGCGGATCTGCGCGGCGGATTTCGACCAGTCGATGGGCGAAAGCTCCCTGGAAAGCGGAGGCGCAAAGGTCGCCTGCTCATGCGCCTGCGGCGTACGGGCCGCCGTTCCCGCCGCAATGGCGGTCACGGTCTCGGACAGGAGCTCCGCGCCCAGATCCCTCAACCGGTCAAACAGTTGCCCGGACGTCTCCTCCGGGCCGATCTCCGTCTCTTTCGAGGCGATTACGTCTCCGGCGTCCATTTCCTCGGCCAGATACATGGCGGTGACGCCTGTCACCGTCTCCCCGTTCAGCACCGCCCACTGGATCGGCGCGGCGCCCCGGTATTTCGGCAGAAGCGAACCGTGGATGTTGATGCAGCCGTACGGCGGGATGTTCAGGATTTCAAGAGGCAGGATCCGACCGTATGCCACCACGACGATCAACTCCGGGGCAAGCGCCCGGATCTCGGCGGCGGCTGCGCCGTCCCGCAGTCTGACAGGCTGCCAGACCGGCGTACCATGGGCGTCGGCAAGCTGCTTTACCGGACTTGCCGTCTCCTTCATGCCGCGGTTTTTCGGACGGTCCGGCTGGGTAAAGACGCCGCACACCTCATGCCCGTCCTTGTACAGACGCGCCAGCGACGCCGCCGCAAAATCCGGTGTCCCCATAAACAGAATCCTCATTCCGTTTCTCCGTTCTCCGACTGATTGAGTTCCGCAAGCTCCTCATCCGTGAGGATCCGCTCCGCCACTTCCGTGAACAACTGGCCCTCCAGATGCGCCAGCTCGTGACAGAAGCAGCGCGCCGTGAGGCCTTCGCCCCAGCGTTCAAACACATTCCCGTTCCGGTCCTGGGCGCGCACAAGGACCCGCATGGGACGCTTGACGATCCCGTAGACGTCGGGCACGCTGAGGCACCCCTCCGGACCGGACTGCTCCCCCTCCGTCTCCAGAATCTCCGGATTGATGAGCTCTATGATCTGCTCCTCGGGAGGCAGGTCCTCCAGATTTGTATCCATTACCAGCACGGCTCTGCGCAGAACGCCCACCTGTGGCGCGGCGAGGCCGACGCCGCCTGCGTTCAGCAGCGTTTCACGCATATCGTCCAGCAGAATATGCAGCCGCTCGTTGAAATCTTTAACGGGTCGGCTCTTTTTGTGCAGGGACTCGTCTCCGTCCACGAGAATGTTGCGAAGTGCCATTTTGTCTCCTCCTGACGGCGCTAGTCCAGCGGATCCGTATCCGCGAAAACAGAAACGCCGCGATTTTCTTTGTCTCCGGCAAATGCGCGCAGCACATGCGCCACTGTATCCCGGACGCGCTTGTCGATCCTGCAGGACAGCAGGAGCCGATAGCGATAGCGATTGCTCACTTTGGTCACGGACGCGGGCGACGGTCCGAGGATCCGAAGCCCCTGCAGATCCCGCAGGTATCCGTTCAGGGCGTCCCGGAGCCGCATGCACCCACGCAGCACGGCGGCCTCGTCCGGACCTGTGACGGTCAGCGCCAGCAACTCCGCGGACGGCGGCGATCCGGTTACGGCCCGCAGCTGAATCTCCCGCTCATAAAAAGCGGGATAGTCCTGCCTTGCGGCAAGCTGCAGGACTTCATTGCCGGGCGTAAAGGTCTGGATCACGGCCCGGCCTCGCTTTTCACCGCGGCCGCTTCGTCCCACGACCTGCGTGATCAGGGAAAACGTCCGTTCGTGCGCCCGGTAATCTCCCGCGTACAGCGACTGGTCCGCGGAAATCACGCCCACCAGCGTCACGCCGGGAAAATCCAAACCCTTTGTCACCATCTGCGTGCCGATCAGGATCGGAACCTGCTCCTCCCGGAATGTACTTAAAATCATTTCATGCGTCATGGTCGGCGAGACCGTATCGGTGTCCATCCGCAGGACGGGCACGTCCGGGAACAGGCTTCGTATATCCTCCTCTACCTTCTGCGTCCCGGCGCCGGAAAACTTCAGCGCTCCGCCGCACTCCGGGCAAGCCGCAGGCACGGGGATCGAATAGCCGCAGTAGTGACACATCAGCCGCCGGTTCGCAGCGTGATATGTCATGGACACGCTGCAGTTGACACAGGAAAACGTATATCCGCAGGCGCCGCACACGACAAAGCTGGACGTGCCGCGGCGGTTGATGAACAGAATGCTCTGCTCCCGGGCGTCCAGATTCCGCTGCAGCTCCTCCCGCAGCAAGCCGCTGACGGTCGTACTGTTTCCGGCGCGCAGCTCTTCCCGCAGGTCGGCGATCCGCACGTCCGGCAGCGCCATCCGGTTGTAGCGGCCTGTCAGCGTCAGAAGCCTGTATGTCCCCTGACGGGCGTGATACATACTCTCCACCGCCGGCGTGGCGGAGCCCAGAAGCAGCAGCGCTCCATCCTGCACACAGCGGTATTTCGCGATCTCCCGCGCATGATAACGGGGCGCGTTCTCGGATTTATAGGTGCTCTCCTGTTCCTCGTCCAAGATCAGAAGGCCCAGATTCTCCACTGGCGCAAATACGGCGGAACGGGTTCCGATGACAACATGCGCCTGCCCGGCGCGGATCCGTTTCCACTCGTCATACCGTTCCCCCATCCGCAGCGAGCTGTGGAGCACGGCCACGTCCTCTCCGAAATGAGAGGAAAACACGTGCATCAGCTGCGGCGTCAGAGAAATCTCCGGCACCAGAACCACGGCAGTTTTCCCGGCAGAAAGCACCTGCTGAATCAGACGGATATACACCGCCGTTTTGCCGCTCCCCGTGATCCCGAACAGCAGCGCCGCGGCGGCGCGGCCGTCCAGCATCCCGCAAAGCTCCCGAAACACATTCGTCTGCTCCTCGTTCAGCACAAGCGGCGCGGCCGGTTCCGCTTCCTCATACTGCGGCCGACGGAATACCTCCACCTGCTCCAGCGCCACATAGCCCAGCCGCTCCAGCGCCTTGAGCGGCGCGGCGGTGGTCCCGGTGAAATACTGGATCTCTTTGGCGGATGCGGAGCCGGTGACGGCCAGCAGCTCCAGAACGGCGGCCTGTGCAGGGGCGCGCCGTTTCTTCTGCGCCGCGAGGAGCATGGCCTCCTCAGCAGGGATGTTCAGCACGGCAAAGGAGGCGGTCTTGTCTTTCACGTTGCGGATTCCGTCCCGGTACCAGAGCCCGGACGGCAGCATGGCATGCACGGCGTCGTATACGGTACAGAAAAAACGCTCCCGCATCCAGAGCGCAAGCTGCAGCTGCCGCGCGGTAAGCACAGGCGCGTCGTCCAGCACTGCGGCGACCGCTTTCAGTTCCTCCCGCCGGCTCGCCTCCGTCACGGAGAGCACGATTCCCTCACACAGACGGTTGCCCCGGCCGAAAGGCACCTGCACCCGGACACCGGGCAGCATGGCCTCAGCCAAGGCCTCCGGGATGCTGTAATCATACGGCCGATCAATGGCGTATACGGCTGCAGAAACCGATATTCGCGCAACAAGTCCGCTGTACAATGGCGCCCCTCCTGTTTTCAGTCCCGTTTAGTAGGCGTTGTCCTCTTTCTGATCGACATGCGCGGTGATTTTGCCCTCCGCGATCTCGTCAATGGCCATGGAGACCGCTTTTTTCTCCAGTCTCTCCCCGGAAGACTCCGCATCGGCGGCAATCTTGCGGGCCCGTTTTGCAATCACGTTGACCAGCAGATACCGGCTGTTCACCTGTTCCAGCAGCTGGGACATGGACGGATAAAGCATCATCTGTAATCAGTTCCCCTTTTTATTGATTTGGCCTGTCGGCAGGCACGGAAGCGCTTCCGTTCAGGATTCGGTCCCGTGTTCGCCCTGGAGAATGGACAGGATCTCTCCGGCGGCCCGGTCTACTTCGTCATTGACGACTGTATAGTCATAGGTCGGCGCAAGCTCCAGCTCCATGGCGGCAGTCTGAAGCCTGCGCCGGATCTTTTCTTCGGTCTCGGTCCCCCGGCCGCGCAGGCGCTCCGCAAGCGCCTCCAGACTGGGCGGCGCAATGAAAATGGACGTTGCGTCCGGGATCTTTTCGCGGATCTGACGGCAGCCCTGCACCTCCACGTCCAGAAATACCGTTTCGCCCGCGTCGGCATGCTCCAGCACCGGCTGCAGCGGCGTCCCATAGTAGTTTCCCACGTACTCGGCATATTCAAGCAGCGCGTCCAGATGGATCAGCTTCTCAAAAGCCTCTTTTGTGATGAAGTGATAATTCACGCCGTCCTGCTCCCCCTCCCGGGGCGCGCGCGTCGTCGCGGATACGGAGAAAAAATGCGGACCGATCTCCTCCATCACCCGATTCAGCACCGTGCTCTTTCCGACCCCGGACGGACCTGAGATCACCACGATCCTGCCGTTACGCTTCGTCATCTTCCGGCTCCTCCGTTTCCCGTTCAAGCTTGCCCGCCATGCGCCCCGCCACAGTCTCGGGCTGCAGCGCAGACAGGACAATATGTCCGCTGTCCGTAATGATGACCGCGCGGGTCCTGCGGCCGTATGTGGCGTCCACAAGGCTTCCCTTGTCCCGGGCGTCGGAGATAATCCGCTTGATGGGCGCAGACTCCGGACTGACCACGGCCACCATTCTTCCGGCCGAGACCATGTTTCCGAATCCGATATTGATCAGCTTCACCTTTCCAATCCTCCCGCTTCTCTATTCCACATTCTGGATCTGTTCGCGGATCTTCTCGATCTCCGCTTTGATCTCTACAACGATCCGCGCCATTTCCACGTCGCTCCCCTTGGACCCGATGGTATTGGCCTCCCGGTTCAGCTCCTGCACCAGAAAGTCCAGCTTCCGCCCCACCGGCTCCGTGCTTTCCAGGATTTCGCGGAATTGGGCGATATGGCTGCGAAGGCGGACCGTCTCTTCATCGACGGCCACTTTGTCTGCGAAGATCGCGGCTTCCGTCAGGATCCGGGACTCGTCGATATTCGTGCTCTGCAGCACATCCCGCATCTTCTGCTCCAGTCGGGCGCGATATTCCGCCACCGTCTGCGGAGAGCGTCTCTCCACTTCGGCTGTAAGTCCTTCGATCGTCGACAGGCGTGCGTGGAAATCCGCATAGAGCTTCTCTCCCTCCCTGGCGCGCATGGCGTTGAAAGCAGTCAAGGCCTCCTCCAGGATCCTGCAGAGGTCTGCCGTCAGCGCCTCGGTATCCGTCTCTTTTTTCTTTACGGAAAGCACGTCGGCAAACCGGGACAGCGACAGCACCGTCACATCGTTTTTCAGCCCGTACCGGCCGGACAGCTTCTGCAGCGCGTCCATATACGCGTCCGCCAACGGTTCATTGACGCTGATCTCGATGTCGTCCGCAGCCGAGGCGTCGATCGTCACAAACACGTCCACCTTGCCGCGCGAGATATACCGCTGTACGATCGCTTTCATCGCGTCCTCCGCCGCCGTGTAAACCCGGGGCAGACGAATGCCGCAGTCGAGAAATCGGTTGTTCACGCTGCGCAGTTCAATGGTAATATCCAGTTTCCCGGAATTGCCGCGGCCGCAGCCGTACCCGGTCATGCTTTTGATCATAGCCATTCCACCAATCCGTTATTTTTTGATCCGACCGCGGATCGAACGGAGATAAAAGGCGATCACACCTGATACGCCCAGATCAAACAGAACAAAAAGGACGCTGCAGAACGGATAAAGGAGCCAGCGTCTGCCCCCGAGAAACGAAAAATCAAACACCGTCGCCGAAAAGACGAACAGCAGGAGCGTCAGCGCCGCGTTCAGAACGGCCAGCTTGACGCACCATTCCAGCAGACGGTTCCGCAGCCGCTCCGCAAAGAGCTTCATGACCGGGTAGTACCCGAAAAAGCACCCGTAGAGAAGCAGAGCGCTCTTTTCGGGGAGCAGCAGAAAGCCGAGCAGCAGCGCCCCGGCATAGACCGCGGCGCCCGCGGCGGCGCCCGCCTCGATCACAGCGGCGACGCCGAACAGAGACGCGGCGGCGCACAGTCCCATACGCCCGGTGGGCAGCACGGCGGCCAAATAGAGCAATACCACAGAGAACGCCGTGAAAATGGCCGTCAGCGCGATTTTTCCGGTTTTTCCCATGGCGATCAGTGACAGAAGCAGTCACACAGCGCGTTCGCGCACAGCATCCCCGCGCAGATGTCGCACATATCCGCACTGCCTGCGGAGCGGTATCCGTTGTAGAAGGGTTGTCCGCTGTTGTTCATATAGGTCATGGCCTGTCTGTACTCCAGATTCGACGGTTCCATATTGACCGCGCGCTGGTAATACGACCGGGCCTCGTCCAGCCAGCCTTTCCGATAGTAGAGACTCCCCATCAGAAAATGCCATTCGGCGCCGCGGTTCTGGACCGCGTTCAGAAGCGCTTCCGCCCGTGCGAGGTCCCCGCTGCTCAGCGCTGCCCGAATCCCGGCAAATTCCGGGGACCCGCCGGCGCTGCCGCCGTACCCGGAGGAATTCCCGGCACGATAGCCGCCGGAGCCGTTTCCGCCGCCGGAGCGCATTCTGGTGATGGTATCATACGCCTCGTTGATCTCTTTCATCTTTTCCTGCGCGAGATCGGCCAGCGGATTGTCATGGTAGTTGTCCGGATGGTACTTTCTGGCAAGCTCCCGATAGGCTCTTTTGATCTCGTCGTCGCTCGCATTCTGCGAAACGCCGAGAACGCTGTAGGGATCGGTCATATTGAATCTCCCGTCTGCAGCTTTTTCATACTGCTTCTTGTATTTTGAAACCGTCCGGCCAGAACCTCTCCGACCACGTACGGCAGCCCCAGATAAATCGTATTTCGGAGGATCCCGGACCAGGGGCTTTCCGGCAGAAGCTCCAGCGCCGCGCCGGCAAGGTTGGCTGAATGCGCGATCGTCGCGCTGAGCTCCGTCCGATCCCGCTCCTGCAGAGGCATGTCCGCCGTCAGAGCATATCGTGCGGCAATCGGGTTATAGCGGCCGCGGGCCAGATCCTCCGGCAGATCGTCGAGCGCATCCGTCAGATAGATCCAGCGGCCCAGGTGATACAGAAGCTGCTCCGCCGCCCGCCGGTCTCCGTCCGGCTCCACCGTTGCGGAGGCCGCCGCCAGCAGCGCGGCGAAGCAATCCGCCGCCCGGTCCAGCGAAGGCTCTTTCTCCCGCTCCAGCCCGGCCAGAAGCTGCAGCCTTTCCCGCACCGCGGCGTCAAATTCAGGATAGTCGCGGCAGGCCTTCCGGTAACCGCGGCGAAGCGCCAGCGTCCCAAGCCGGGCCGCAAGCGCTTTTCCCGCCGACTCATCCGCGGCGGAGTCCTTCAGCTTCCACCAGGCCAGGATCAGGCTGTACCCCGCGCTGAGATCCAGCGAGGCGTCCGCCGCCAGCGTGCAGCGACGCCGGAACGGACTTGCCGGGCAGCGCCGCATGCAGGTTTCGGGTCTCCCCGTTCCGCGCCAGAGCAGCATGGAAAGGAATGTGAAATCATAATTGAGGATGAATCGCGCCACAAAACCGTACCGCTTCCGAAGTCTGTGGCAGAGCCCGCAGTAGCAGGCCTTGAACCACTCGAGCTCATAGAGCTTCAGCTCCGGTCTGTACGGGCGCACATATCCGAACATCTTATTCCGTCCCCGGCTCCGGCTCTTCCTGGACGCCGTTGCTTTCCGCAAGAGACACGGTGACCTTGTACGTACCGATCGCGTCCACATCCGTGAAGCCGTCAATGCGCACCCTGGCGGGGACCGATACGGTTCCGGTAATGTTGCCTACATCCACCAGATCCGCGATAATACGGATGTTCTCCGCCGTAATGGCGCTGATGGAAGCGGCCGGCCCGCGCAGCGTCACGTCAAGGCTCTGCGTAATGATGGTGGAGACGTATCCATCGGTGGTATTGCGGACGTCGATATTCGTCACGGACAGCCGCTGCGTCTCCATACCCGTAACCGACACGGTCACGGTCGCAGCCGTATCGCCGGTCAGATTGGAAAATGCGTTGGGAATGATGATGGGGAACGTATCGGAATACGTCTGCGAAAAATCGGTAAGGTCAATATTGGCCAGCTGAATCTGGTTGAGCGCGGCAAGCTCCTCCGTATCTCCCGACAGCGTCACATACTTCGGGTTGATGTCGTAGATGACGTTCGCCTCCGTTGCCGACGCGCTGTACACAAAGCTCACCGTCAGCGGCACGTCTTTCACCATGATGACCGGCAGACGGATCAGAACGGTGTCCTGGCTGAGCGTAAGGTTTTCGGACCGGATCTCGTTCCCCTCCTTATCCACCAGCGTAACCGGCACCTGCTGCTCGATGGTCATGGAAATGGACGCCTGCTCCAGCGCCACCTCGGCATGATCGACCCTGGAAACCTCCGCCTCGGGTCCGTACACCGTAATGGTATCGGTGCCCAGCTCAAGGGGCTCCGCACGGTATCCCTCGGCAATATCTCCGGAATACGTCCCGCGGACAGGAATCGGCCTGCTGACGATTTTTTCAATGGTCACGGTGATAAAGTTCGGCGAACGGCGGACTTCCGAAAAGCTGTTCACGTCGACGTTCGCCGGGTAATTCAGCGTATACTCCAGCTGATAGATACCGGCATACGGAGAGGACAGAATCTGCGTAAGGTCCAGAGTCGCCGTCACATTGTCCTTTGTCAGGCGTGTGACCGCGCCCCGTTTCCCGGTGATGCGGAGAAGCAGAGAGCGCTGGTCCACGTTCGTAATCACAAGGTTGTTCTCTGTCAGCGATTCCGCACCGGTAAACTCCACCTTCACGCCGTTCAGCGTTACGGACACGTCCTCGTTCTCCACATGCGTCACGTAGATCCACAGGATCACAGAGGCCAGAATGGAAAAGACGATCAAAAAAATTCGCGTGTTGAGAATCCTGTTCAGCCGCTGTCTGATCATGTGCGATCACCCGGATTTTTCGAACCCGTTTTTTCCTTCCTGGTAATCCGGCTCTTGCCGGTCCGTTCCCTCGGCAGAAGCTCGTTGCGCAGCAGGACTTCCGCGGTCTCCAGCGTGAGGTGGCGTTTCAGCATCCCGTCCACCGCCACGGAAATCGACCCCGTCTCCTCCGAAACAATGATGATCACGGCGTCCGACCGCTCGCTCATTCCAACGCCGGCCCGATGCCGCATTCCGAGATCACGGCTCAGATTCAGATTGTTGGAGAGGGGCAGCATGCAGGCCGCGCCGGCGATCCGTCCGTTCCGGACGATCACCGCGCCGTCATGCAGCGGCGTCTTCGGGAAAAAGATGTTTTTGATCAGTTCCGCGTTCGGCTCCGCGTCAATCAGCGATCCGGTCTTGATATATGTGTCCAGACTGATCGTGCGTTCAAAGACGATCAGCGCGCCTGTGCAGCTTTCCGACATATCGGCGCACGCCATAACCGTCTGCTTGATCGCGGTATCCAGCGCCTCGGTATCCATCCGGGGACCGAACGCGCGCAGGAACCGACTGCTGCCGAAATGCTCCAGGATCCGGCGAAGCTCCGGCTGAAACAGTACGACCAGCGCCAGGATCCCGATCTGGAACGCCTCTCTAAGCAGATAGCTTACCACGCTCAGCTGCAGCAGAGACGACAGACCCATGATCGCTACCAAAAAGACGATTCCCTTCACAACGCTTGCCGAACCGGTTCGCCGCACAAAGGAAACCAACCGATAGATCAGGAACGCGATAATGGCCATATCCAGAACATCCCAGACACGGATCGTCAAAATGGAGTTCCAGATAATGTTGATGATTTCCTGCACGACTCTCACGGGCAGTATCCCCCAATTCTGCGTTTTTCTTCCGTTTCCTCAAATTATCTCTAATTTACTATTATAATATAGTTTTGGCGGCTTGGCAATAAGCATCCGTGAATCTTTTATGAATTCGTCGGACCAGTCAGCGGCGGAGGATACCGCGCAGCACATGCAGCAATTCATCGACCTCGTCCGGACGGCTGAAAGCGGAAAAACTGATCCGCACGGTCCCACTGCGCAGCGTCCCCGCCGTCTCATGGGCAAGGGGCGCGCAGTGCAGTCCGCACCGCACGCCGATCCCGCGCTCTGCCAGCGCAGCGCCGATTTCCTCCGCGCCCATTTTTTCGCTGACAAAAGACACGACGCCCGTCCGCTCTGCCGGATCGTCCGATGCGAACACGACAATGTCCGGCATACGCCGAAGGCCGGCAGTCAGCCGCTCGGCCAGCTGCCGCTCTGCGGAAAGGATCCGCGCGGGCGTCTCTTTGCGGACAAAACGCATCCCGGCAAGCAGTCCGGCGATGCCGGGCGTATTGTGCGTCCCGGCCTCCAGACGATCCGGAAGAAACTCCGGCATATCCCGGCTTTCCGACGCGCTGCCTGTCCCGCCGTACAGAAGCGGATGCGCCTGTGCGCCGCACAGCAGCAGCCCCGTACCCTGCGGACCGTACAGTCCCTTGTGTCCGGGCATGGCGGCAAACGCAGCGCCCAGCCCGGCAAAATCTATTTCCAAAGCCCCTGCGGACTGCGCCGCGTCCAGTACAAACGGCACGCCCGCCGCTCTGCACCGGGCCGCGATTTCCCGTACGGGGAGTATATTGCCGAACACATTGGAGACATGCGTGCAGATCACCGCCGCAGCGGGCCTTTCCAGCGCCGCCTCAAATGCCGCTATGGCCGCACCCCTGTCGAACAGCGGCGACGCGGCAACGCAGATCTCCGCGCCCAGCGCATGAAGAGGCCGCAGTACGGCGTTGTGTTCATAACCGGAGATTACAACTCTGTCCCCTCCGGAGACAAGCGAGCGAATCGCAATGTTGAGACCGTGCGTCGCATTGAACGTCAGGACCACCTGTTCGGGATCCGGAACATGAAACATCGCTGCCGCCTCACGGCGGCAGGCAAACGTGATCTCCGCGGCACGGACCGCCCACGGGTGGCCGCCTCTGCCCGGGCTTGACGCCGACCGCGCCGCCTGCATCGCCGCCCTGAATACCGAGGCTGGCTTGTGCAGCGTCGTGGCCGCGTTGTCCAGATAGATCATTGCGGCACCTCATTGTATTTTCCGCCGTCCATAGCCGCATAGATCCGCGTCGGGCTTCGCCCTGCTGTTTTCAATACCGAAAGAGCCTGCGGCAGCCGCCGTTCGGAAATCCGCACGCAGTAACCGCAGCCTGCTGTTTCAATTCCACGTGGTGTCCGCATAACGACGGACAGAATGCCGGCATGCTCCAGCGCTCTTGCCGTCTGCTGGGCTTCGGTCAGAGACCGACAGATCAACAGATAGTTCACCACAATCAATAACGCCTCCTGTATAGTGTGGATTGATGAAAATCAATCAGTCCATACTATGCCGGAGGCGTTTCAGATTTCATGCGCCGCCCGTCTATGCCAGCAGCACCACCGCATGGGAAGCGATCCCAAGCCCCTCGCCTGTAAAACCGAGGCCCTCTTCCGTCGTCGCCTTGACGCTGATCTGCTGCAGCGCAACGCCGAGAACTTCAGCAAGCCGCCCCCGCATTGCCGGGATATACGGCGCGAGCTTCGGCCGCTGCGCGACGATCGTGACGTCGGCGTTCTCCAGTCGATACCCCGCCTCCGCGACGCGCCGGGAGACCTCCTGCAGGAGCTGCATGCTGTCAGCGCCCTTATACCGTTCGTCCGTATCGGGAAACAGCTTTCCAATGTCGCCGAGCGCCGCAGCGCCGAGCATGGCGTCCATCAGCGCATGGGCCGCCACGTCCGCATCCGAATGGCCGTCCGGCCCGAAATCACAGGGCACCATTACGCCGCAAAGAATGCAGGGACGTCCGGTTTTGAAGCGATGCACATCATATCCGTGTCCGATCCTCATTTCCGCTCCTTTCTAGCCGCCAGAATGGCCTCCGCTTTTACGAGGTCCACCGGCGTCGTGATCTTGATGTTCTCAGGAGAGCCCGCCGTCAGGACGACGGGAACGCCGAGCGCTTCAACCGCCATGCAGTCGTCCGTGATGGGCAGCTCCTTCTGCAGCGCATCCGTCAGCGCACCCTTGATCAGATCCGCATCGAACGCCTGCGGCGTCTGCACAGCGAAAACGGTATCCCGCGGGGGCGTCCGCGTCACGAGCCCGCCCTCCGCCAGCTTGACCGTATCCGCCACCGGGACTGCGGGAGCCGCTGCCGGGTGCTCGGCCGCCGTGCGGAGCACTTCGTCGATCACAAGCCGCGGCAAAAGCGGGCGCGCACCGTCATGGACCGCCAGGATCTTTGTCTTCGGAGACGCCTCTACCATACCGAGCAGCGACGATTCCACCCTGGTTTCCCCACCTACTATAATTTTTGAGACTTTATAAAGATTAAACTCCCCACACAAATCGGAAATAGCTGGGATTGTCTCGCTTTTTGTCACCACAACGATTTCATCTACCAGTGCGCTCTCCTGCACGGCAAGGATCGACCGCGCCAGGACTGGAACGCCCGCCAGATTTGCCATCGTCTTATCCAGGCCGCCCATTCGGCTGGAACTCCCGGCTGCGACTATAATCACGGTGCAGTACGGATGTCCCCTCCTGCCAAAAGCTCTCATCAACGAATCACACTCCATTTCCTCACTTGACGCCGAACCACTGTCACAGGGCAAAAAAAGAGGCTGTCCCAGTCTATGCACGGGACAGCCTACGCATTCGGTCTGGCGGTGGTAAATACTGCGGAAAGACGGCTCTCCATCTCTGGATAGGTCTTGTTCTGCGCCATGACCAGCTCCGAAAGCAGGATCTGCTTGGCGGAACGGAGCATCTTCCGTTCTCCGGTGGAGAGTCCGCGTCCGACCTCCCGCTCCAGCAGGCCCTTGATGACCCGGGCGACCTCCAGAAGATCGCCGCTTTTCAGCCGAAGCATATTCTCCCGATAACGCTGATTCCAGTTCTGCGTCATCTCCGGCTCCAGATCGACGATCGCGTTGATCACTTCCTCCGCGGCCTCCGCAGAGAGGATCGGCCGCACGCCGACCGCCTCACAGGCGTCCTCCGGAATCGTCACCAGCATATTCCCCACCGGAAGGCGCAGCGAATAGCACCGCCGGAGTCTGCCATCGATCATACGGTCCTCGATATTTTCGATGACGCCGGCGCCATGCATCGGATGTGCAATTTTATCGCCAATCTGAAACATGATACGGCTCCCTTTTCTCACGGCCCCGCATAACTCTTCCTGCTTCATATAACTACAGTATATACCATTCTCCCCTGTTTTCGCAAGGTTTTTTTAAGAAAAGACCATTTTTCCTCACTGTAAATAAGGACCTGTCCAATCCACCCGACAGGAAACGCAAAACCCTGTCGGTCGGAAGTACAGGCGCCTCCGGCCGACAGGGTTTTCTGTAAAAATGTTTTTACTCAGCTTCCGCTTCTGCAGGCGCCTCTTCCGCAGCCTCCGGAGCATCCGCAGCTTCCGCGGCAGGCTCGTCCTCCGCCGTCTCCGGCGCAGGCTCGCTCTCCTTGTTCAGAAGCGCACGAATGCTGAGCGAGACCTTCTGCGTTTCGTTGTTGATGTCAATGATCTTGACCTTGACCGTCTCGCCCACAGTCAGAACCTCGTCCGGCTTGCCGATACGATGATCCGCGATCTGGGAAATGTGAATCAGGCCGTCCACCCCGGGAATGATCTCCGCAAAAGCGCCAAAGTCCATAAGCTTCGCGATCCGCACATCGGCAACGCTGCCCACGGAATACGCCTCGGTAAACTTCACCCACGGGTTCTCGGACTTGTCCTTGTAGCCCAAGGAGATTTTCTTCTTCTCGGGATCGAAAGAGATCACGTAGACCTCGATCTCGTCGCCCACAGACACGACCTCGGAGGGCTGGTGGATCCGACGCCAACTCAGTTCGGACACATGGACCATTCCGTCGATGCCGCCGATGTCCACGAACGCGCCGTAAGAAGTCAGAGACTTCACCACGCCCTTATAACGCTTGCCGACCTCGATCTCGTTCCAGATCGCCTCCGCCCTGGCGCGGCGCTCCTCATACTGCACGGCACGAATGGAGCCCACAACACGGCGGCGGGACTGGTTGACCTCGGTGATGCGCAGACGGACCTTCGTCTTGACCAGCTCGGTCATCGGCGTATCCTTGGGCAGGCCGGACTGCGAAGCGGGCACAAAAACGCGCACGCCCTTCACGTTCACAACGACGCCGCCCTTGTTCTCCTCCGTAACGACGCCCTCCACGATCTCGCGGGACTCTCTGGCGGCGTTGATGTCATCCCAAATCTTTACAGAATCCAGACGCTTCTTGGAGAGCATCGCAGTACCTTCCACATCGTTGACGCGCATGACGTAGGTCTCGATCTCGTCGCCGATCTTGACCACGTCCTCCGGCTTGGCATCCGGATCGCTGCTCAGCTCGGCAATGGGTATGTAGCCGTAGTGCTTTGTGCCGAGCTCAACGGACACTTCCGTAGGCGTGATCGCCACGACTGTTCCGGTAACCTTTTCTCCTGTATATAAAGTTTTGATAGAGTTCTCAAGCATCGCCTCGAAAGATTCCTCTTCCGCGGGAACCTCCGGCTCCGGTGTCACTGTCGTGTCGACAGCCTTGATTTCGTCACTCATCTTATGGTAGACCTCCTTTATTATCCACGCAGGCGTAGAAGCGCCAGCCGTGATACCAAGAACCTCCACATCGGCAAACTCGGAGACTTCGAGCTCCTCTGCCGTCTCAACAAAGCGGACCAGCGGGCAGTTTTCCCGACAGATTTCCGCCAGTTTCCGGCTGTTTGCGCTGTGTCGGCCACCGATGACAATCATGGCGCCGCACTTATGGGAGAGCACCGCAGCTTCTTCTTGACGTTTTGCAGTGGTACTGCACATTGTATCAAATATTTTGCAATTTGTATACTGTTTTTTTAGAAAATTTACACATCCCTCAAAATTTTTCTCTGATTCCGTGGTCTGACTCACGATGGAAACCGGCGTTTCAGGCGGGATCTGCCCGCTTTCGATCCATTTCGCCCACTCCTCCGGCGTCTCCGCCGCAAAACTGCGGGCGCACCGGTCAGCGATGGCCATAACCTCGGGATGATCCTTCTGCCCAATGATCAGAATCGTCCTGCCTGCGGCAGACTCCTCTTCCACTCTGCGGTGGATCGCTGCGACGTCCGGGCAGGTCGCGTCAAGCACCTTTACACCCAGCGCGGCAAGCTGCGCATACTCCTGACGGCCGACGCCGTGGCTCCGGATGATCACGGTATCGCCGCTGCTGCAGTCCGCCGGAGACTCGACCTCACGCACGCCCTTTTCGCGCAGTTCCTCCACGACGCTCCGATTGTGGATGATCGGGCCGAGCGTCACGCAGTTCTGCTCTGTCTCCGCGGCTTTCAGGGCAAGGTTGACCGCCCTTCGTACGCCGTAACAGAATCCGGCGGTTTTAGCAAGCAGGATTTTCATATCTCAGTCCTCCGGACGCAGCGACTTGATCTTTTCCATCAATGCGTCGGTCTGCGCGGTAAACTCCTCCGGCGTCAGCTTTTTCCGCTCCGGGTTGACGCGATACGGTTCTCCGATCACAATATGGACGCGCCGGAACATGCGCTTACGGCGCGGGATGAACACCGGGACGATCGGCACGTCCAGCTTCTCCGCAACGCGGACCGCACCGGTCTTCGCATGGACGGCGTCGTCCTCGCTGACCCGCGTGCCCTCCGGAAAAATACCCACTTTTTCTCCGGCCCGGAGGTATGTCATCATTGACCTTACGGCGGAAAGGTCTCTTTCAGCCCGATTCACGGGAAATGTACCGATGCCGTACAGGAGCCGGCCCAGCAGACGTTTGCGGAACAGCTCGATCTTTGCCGCGAAATGCAGCTTCCTTTTTACGGTGAGCGCCCAGCCCAGCAGAAACGGGTCCACCAGATTGGAGTGATTGGCGCACACGATGGCGGGCCCCTCCGGGATCCGTTCCCGTCCAGAGACACGGGCGCCGAACAGCAGACGGATCAGCGGAACGGTCAGAAGATAGATGAACCGGTACAGCCGGTGTTGTTTTCGGATCGTTTCAGGCTTCAAGATGCAGTTTCTCCTCTATCACGGATTTCAAAAGCAAAAAACTCTCTTCAAAAGAATTCCCGCTGGTATCCAGCAGCACGGCGTCCTCCGCCGCGCGCAGCGGAGCGGCAGCGCGCATGCTGTCATTGCGGTCGCGCTGCTTCATATCCGCCAGCACATCCGCATACGCGACCTGCTCGCCTCTGGCAAACAGTTCTTCATACCGTCTGCGGGCCCGTTCCTCCGCGGATGCGGTCAGAAAAATCTTCACATCCGCAGACGGCAGGACTACCGTTCCAATATCCCGTCCGTCCATCAGCACATTATGCCGCCTCGCGAGCTCCCGCTGCATCTCCAGAAGAAACGCGCGCACAGCCGGAACGGCGGACACGTTTGAAGCCGCCATGGACGCCTCCGGCGTCCGGATCGAGGTCGAAACGTTTTCACCGTTCAGGAACATCTGCTGCAGGCCCGCGTCGTCGTAGGAAAGGTCGATCCGTATCTCCGGCAGCAGAGCGGTCACCGCGTCGGCGTCCCGGGTGTCGATCCCCTGCCGCAGCGCATACAGTCCCACGGTGCGGTAGATCGCGCCGGTATCCACATACAGAAACCCGAAATGCGCCGCCAGACGGCGGGCAAGCGTACTCTTTCCCGCGCCGGACGGCCCGTCAATGGCCACGCTTTTCCATGTTCCCATCTCACTCACGCTCCGTCTGTTTCCAGACCCATGGCCGCGGCATACGCCGTTGACCACGCGATCTGGAGGTTAAAACCGCCCGTATAGGCGTCCACATCCAAAATCTCTCCGGCAAAAAACAGGCCGCGCGTCAGCCTGGACTGCATCGTCCCCGGATCCACCTCCCGAACGGAGACGCCGCCGGAGGTGATGATCGCCTCCGCCGCAGGCCGCGGCCCGGTAATCTCCACGGGAAACGCCTTCAGAAGGCGAACCAGCGCGCCGCGCTCCTCCCGCGTGACGGAATGGCACTTCTTCCGCGGATCGATCCCGCACAGTTCCGGGATCTGCGGGATCATTTTTCTGGGCAGCAGGTCGCCCAGACCGTTGCAGAAATCCGAATTTTTATACTTGTCCAGATCGGACAGAACCCGCCGATCCAGCGTCTCCGGATCGAGCGCCGGCTTCAGGTCAATCTCGGCCCGGTAGCGGCACGAATCATACCGCCGCATGTGCGCGGACGCAGACAGAACCACGGGACCGGACAGCCCGAAATGCGTAAAAAGCAGTTCTCCAAAATCGGTAAAAATCGGCTTTTCATTCTCAAAAACCGTGATCCGGATGTTTTTCAGCGCCAGTCCCTGCAGCAGACCGCACAGCGTTCCCGCCGCCTCCAGCGGCACGAGGGAACCGCGCGGCTGCACAACGGTATGGCCGCACGCAGACGCAAGCTTATATCCGTCCCCGGTGGAACCGGTCCCCGGATAGGAGATGCCGCCGGTACACAGGACTGCCGCGCGGCACGGATACGCGCCCGCCTCCGTCCGCACGCCCTTGACGGCGCCGTTTTCGGTCAGGATCTCCGTAACGCGCTCATGGATCAGCTCCACGCCGGCGCGGCGCATCCGCCGCCGCAGCGCGGCGACAATGTCTTCCGCTTTGTCGCTCGCCGGAAATACACGGCCGCCGCGCTCGGTTTTCAGCGGAACGCCCAGCGATTCAAACATTTCCATCACGTCCGCGGGGCCGAACCGGTGCAGCGCACTGAACAAAAACCGGCCGTTGGTGGGGATCTGCTCCATAACCTCCCGCGCAGACGCCTCGTTCGTGACGTTGCATCGACCTTTCCCGGTGATGCCGAGCTTTTTCCCGGTATACGGATTCGGTTCAAACACCACGGTCCGGATCCCGCGTTCCGCTGCCAGCGCCGACGCGAGCATTCCCGCCGCGCCGCCGCCGATCACTGCGGCGTCAGCTCTCCAGTTTTTCATAGATGCCGTAATCCGCCCACATTTTTTCCAGTTCCTCAAAGCCGGCTTCAATATCCGTATCCGACCGATTGGCCGCCGCGACGATCAGCGCGTTCACAAGGCTCAGCGGCGCTACCAACGAATCAATAAAGGAAAGCATGTCGCTCTTCGCATAGAGTCGGATCGTGGCGCTCCCGGCCACGGGAGAGGCTTCGGAATCCGTAATGCCGATCACCTCGGCGCCCTTGTCTCTGGCATACTGCATGGCGCGCACCGTACGCAGAGAATACCGCGGAAAGCTGATCGCCACAAGCACGTCGCCGGAGGAAATCCGCAGGATCTGCTCAAAAATCTCACTCGCGGAGCTCTCGTTCACCACGCGTACATTGGGGACCAGCATGTTCAGATAAAAGCCCATAAAGCTCGCGATCGGCGCGGAGGAACGCAGCCCCATCACATAGACGTGTTCGGCCTTGACCAGCCTGTCCACCGTCTGATTGAACGCGTCCCGGTCCACCTCCTCCAGCGTCATGTGGATCTTCTCCACATCCGCCGTCAACACCGAGGTGAGCACGTCCTCATTGTTCAGAATATCCCGGGCCACTTCGATCCGCTGCACGGAGGTCAGACAGTTTTTGATCATTTCCTGCAGCGCCTTTCGCATCGCGGGATACCCGTTATAGCCGAGCTCCGCCGCAAAGCGGACCACGGTGGACTCGCTGATCCCCACCGTCTCGCCCAGCTTGCTGGCCGTCATGAAAGCGGCCTTGTCATAGTTCTCCAGTATGTACTTGGCAATGCGCCGTTGTCCCTTGGAAAAAGAGCCGGATGCCGCAGTGATCACAGACAAAACATCGCGATGCATGACCGTTTCCTCCCTATCCGCTCCTCTGTTTTTGCCCGATCGACAGGAAAAACGAAAGAGCTCACGCTGCTTTTATCATACTCAAATTCCCGCAGAAAATCAAGTCATTCTGCAATCCGGACGTCCTCGTCCTGCAAAACCGTCCGGGAGAGCAGCGCTTTTTCCGCCTCTTCCCCGGTCAGCCGCCGCCACTGTCCCGGCCGCAGCGAGCCCAGCGTGAGTCCGCCGACGGAGACGCGCTTCAGCCGCCGGACATGCAGTTCCGCCGCTTCGCACATACGGCGGATCTGCCGGTTTCTGCCCTCATGGATCGTCACGGACAGGCATGCCTCGCCGTCCCGTTCCCGGAGGAGCCGAACCGCGGGGGGCCGGATCTGCCGGCCGTCCAGCACGATGGGGCGCGCAAGACGCGCCTCCGCGTCCTCCAGCTTTCCGCGGACCCAGACCAGATAGCTCTTGTCTTTCTCGCCGGACGGGTGCATCACGCGGTTTGCAAACGCGCCGTCGTTTGTCAGAAGCAAAAGCCCCTCGGAATCCAGATCCAGCCGTCCGACGGGATAAACCCGGGTTTCCAGTCCGGTCAGGAGCTCCATAACGGTCTTCCGGCCCCGGTCGTCCGAAACGCTCGTCAAATACCCGCGCGGTTTGTACAGTATTATGTAAACTTTTTCTTTCGACGCCGGCAGCGGAACGCCGTCCACGGTAATCGTGTCGGTTTCCGCATCGGCGCGGTCTCCAAGTCGGGCGGCGCTCCCGTTGATCCGAACGCGCCCTTCCTGAATCATCTTCTCCGCCGCGCGGCGTGAAGCCACGCCGCGCGCGGAGAGGATCTTTTGCAGTTTTTCCTTCATATCCGATTTCCCTCGGTTTCCGTCCGGGCGGCAACCCCCCAGGCATACGGAGATGTGCCGCCGTATTTGAGCGACATGCGCAGGCCGCGCCGGATCTGTTCCCAGAGCGTCAGTCGGTTCCCTTCGTCCTGCGGAACGCCGGCTGTAAAAATGAGCCGCACCCGGGCAAGCTCCTGCCCATCGGAATACACCGCGGCCCATCCCGCCGTACCGCCGATCTGCACCTGCGCGTAGACGAACCGCGGCAGCATATATCGGACTGTCAGGTCCTGATCGTCCCGTACAAGGAGCGTAATGGAATCCGCAGGGCGGACGCCGACGTACTCTGCCGTGCCGGAGATGACCGGAAGCCGGGTCAATTCCCGGTCGGCGGAAACGGGCGTCTCCTGCCGGAAGCGGCTGTATCCCCAGTCGTACAGCGCGGCGTGGTCGTTCCAGTCGTCCCGGTCATTCAGCGTCACGCAGACGAGCCGGAGCCCTTCGCGCTCGGCGCAGGTGACGAGCGTACGGCCCGTGTGCCGGGTATACCCGGTCTTGCCCCCGATCACGCCCGCGCACTCCCGAAGAAGCCGGTTGTGATTGTAGAAAGTCCGTTCGCCCGAGGTAAAGGATCTCGCCGCCGTGATCCGCGCAAAATCCGGATTCTCCATGGCCGCCGCAAACAACCGCGCCAGATCCGTCGCCGTGCTGTAATGCTCCGCATCGTCGAGGCCGCTCGGGTTCGTGAAATGTGTATTCGCAAGGCCGAGCTCCGACGCTTTCCGGTTCATTTCTTCCGCAAACGCCTCGGAGCTTCCGGATACGTACCAGGCAAGCGCTTCCGCGGCGTCATTGCCGGACTCCAGCAGCAGGCCGTAGAGAAGCGTCTCAACGCTGAGCTGTTCCCCCGGCCGCAGATAGATCGAGGACCCTTCAATCCGGGTACAGGCAGCGGGGATCTCCACCAGGTCCGTCAAGGCGGTCCGTTCCAGCGCGACCAGCGCCGTCATGACCTTTGTCGTACTTGCGATGCCGAGCTGCGCATCCGCATTGGAAGCGTACAGCAGCGTGCCGCTGCGCGTGTCCAGCAGCGCGGCGGCCCCGGCCGATTCCCGCGGCGCATCAACGGCGCGGGCACAGGCGGGCAGAATGCCGCAGAGCAGAATCGACGCGGCGAGAAACAAGACCCCTTTTCGCATCATAAGCACCACCTCTCGTTGAATAGGCAGTGCTTATTGTACCCTTCCGGGCCGGCATTATGCAGTTTGCGTTATTCGTCCTTGCTCAGCATACCCCTGACCTTGTCGATGATGTCCGGCGCAGTATCCAGCAAACGGTCAATCGTCGTCGATGCAGGAGGCAGAACATTCAGCACGCGGACGTTTCCGTCCGTGACCACCAGAAACGCCACCGGGGTGATATTGATCCCGGCGCCGCTGCCGCCGCCGAAGTTGGGGTCTTGCCCGCTGTTCTTGCCCTGGAAATCAGAGCCGCCGGAGGCAAAACCGAAGCTGACCTTGGACACCGGAATGATCGTGATCCCGTCCGGCGTCGTGATCGGTTTGCCGATGATCGTGTTGACGTCGATCATCTCCCGGATCTTTTCCAGAGAACTGCCCATCATATCGCCGATCGGATGCTTTTCCATTTTCTATTCCACCTTTCCAGTCGTTTTGTTCGCATTATCGCTGTTTTTCAAAAACCCGCAGGCAAACGCCCCGGCAATCCAGAGCAGCTCCAGGATCCGCCAGGTCATCCGCGCGCGCAAATACACCGTGGGCTTGTCCGTCAGAAAGTCCGCCGACGCGGTCAGGCTGCGCTTCCGGATCTCAAAGCTGTTTTCCAGCAGCGGTACAAGCCCGCCCATCCCCGCAGAGACGCGGCCAAACGTCACAGCCGTCTGAAACGCGTCGTCAGACGCCGCAGTGTAATGCAGGATCAGCTCATGGATGACAAGCCGGCGCCGCAGGCGTTTCAGCGCTTTGATCAGCGGCGGGAGCGCCTGCCGGAGCTTGTCGAGCGCGCCGCCCTTTTTTTGCTCAGAACGCTCTTCTTTCTCCGCTTTGGCCGCTTTTTTCCCGGCCTTTTTCTGTTTCCGCGCCGCTTTTTTGACTTCACGGCGCGCCTTCTGATCCGGCGTCAGCTCCGGTCCGGGAAAGACCGCGAACCGGAACCATCCGGCCAGCGCCTTCAGCACCAGCCCGTCCGCGCTGTACTCCACAAACACGCCGACCCGGATCAGGCTCAGCAGAAAGAGCAGCAGCAGGATCCCGCCGACAATATACAACGCGATCATCCCGTCACGCCTCGCTCTGCGCGTCCGGCAGAACGCCGTCGACCAAACCCGCCTCCCACTTCAGCGCGTCGATCGCGCTCTGGATCGCCAGCTGGCCGTCGCCGTCCTGCGGTTCCGTATCCGGCAGCTTCGGAAGCTCGCTGAGATCGGATATGCCGAACACCCGCAGAAAAGCGTCCGTCGTCCGGTACAGGACCGGCCTGCCCGGAACGGCGAGCCGGCCGCAGGCCTCGATCAGGCCGCGGTCCAGCAGAAGCCCCACGGTATAGGAGCTGTCCACGCCGCGTACCTGCTCCACATAGACTCTGGTCACCGGCTGGTAATACGCGATGATGGCAAGGACTTCCATGGCCGGCGCCGTCAGCTGCGGCGGTTTCCTGGTCTCCAGGGCCAGCCGGATATAGTCCGCGTATTCCGGCGCGGAACAGAGCTGCAGCGCGTTCTCAAGGCGGAGAAGCCGAATCCCGCGCCGCCCGGTATTGTAGGCGTCCGTCATTCGCGCCGCCACATCCCGCACTGTCTCGGCGTCAAGCGCCAGAACCGCGGCGATCCGGTCAATGGAGACAGGCTCTCCGGATGCAAACAGGATGCCCTCAATCGCGCCTTCTATATCACGAATCTCCATCCAAATTCCCCCGTTCTTCCTCTGCGTCTTCCAAAACAGACCCGGACACGCCGCTGATGATCAGATCGTCCTCCGCGCCCTGAAACAGGACGCGTCCCTCCCGGCACAGCTCCAGAACCGCGATAAACGTCGCTACAAGCTCCGTCCGGCTCTCCGATTCCAGAAACAGCTCCCGAAGCCGCATGGCGCTGCAGGAGCGCAGCTGCTCCAGAATCTCTCTTGACTTTTCCGTCACGGGGTAGACGATCCGCTGCGGGATCACGAGCGGCCGCGGCGTCGGGACGGCGTTCCCTGTGGCGTCCCCGCGGTCAAACGCCCGCCGGACCGCGGCCAGAAGCTCCTCTTTCTCATGACTGTAGCGATACTCTGCCGCAGGCGCGAGGTACTCCGGCGGCTTGACAAATGTGTGTCCGCTCCGCCGGACCATTTCCTGCAGCTGTTCCGTCACCGCATGGATCCGGGAGTATACGTCTCTGGCTTTCAGGTTTTCCAGCGAGGAAATCAGCTGCTCCAGCTCGCTGATCTCTTCGTCTTCGCCGCTGCGCAGCAACATTCTGGACTTTATGTAAACCAAATGAGAGGCCATGGCCACAAACTCGCTGGCAACCTCCAGATCCATGGCCTTCATCTCTTCCAGATAGGCAAGATACTGGTCCAGGATCAGCGAAATGCGGATGTCCTGAATTTCGATTTTATTCTTGCTGAGCAGCTGCAGAATCAGGGTCAGAGGCCCCTCGAAATCTTCCAGCTCGTCCCTGCTCCGGACGACGCCCTCCAGGCGGAATGTCGGATTGTCCATAGTCCTTCCTTCCGTCAAACAATGGTTCCTGTGAGATGAAATCCCAGTTCCGCCAGGGCAAACAGCCAGCCTGTGACAGTGCCGGTCGCCGTCTGCAGCGGACCGCGCAGGACGCCGGTGGCGACGAGGATCAGCAGCAGGATCATACCGTAGCGCTCATACCGCATCAGCGTGAAGTACGCCTTATCCGGGATCAGCGAAAACAGGACCTTGGAGCCGTCCAGCGGCGGGATCGGAAGAATATTGAATACGGCGAGCGCCGTGCTGAGGTAAGCCGTCGTATATACGGTCTCCAGAACGACATCGCCGACTGCCCTGCCGCTGAGCGGTCGAAACAGCAGTCCGTACAGGAACAGAAAAACGCATGCGATCAGCAGATTGCACACCGGCCCGGCCAGCGCAGTCAGCGCCATGCCCAGCTTCGGATTCCGGAATCTGTACATATTCACCGGCACAGGCTTTGCCCAGCCGAACCGGAACACGACCATCATCAGAAGGCCCACGGGCTCAATATGCCGAAGCGGGTTCAGCGTCAGACGGCCCTGCCGTTTTGCCGTGTCGTCCCCCAGCCTGTACGCGACAAGGCCGTGCGCCAGCTCGTGCAGCGTGATGCAGAGCAGCGCAGGGATGACAGCGAGCAGAATATCCGTCAGCACCGACCAGTCCAGCTTCTGCAGGATGTTTGCCATGCGATCTCCTTTCCGACAGCGGCGCCGCCACATCAGCCTTCCGCGGCGCGCAGCAACTCGGCAAGAAGCAACTCCCGGTTTGTGCCCTTTTCCGCGGAGAACGGGATCACAGGCGTCTCGCCGTCCAGCGACAGCGTCTCCCGGATCACGCGGAGGTTGTCCTCCCGCTCGCTGCTTTTGACTTTGTCAATCTTGTTCGCGGCCACGACAAACGGGCAGCCGCTGCTCTGAAACCAGCCGGCCATCGTCACATCGTCGGCCGTCGGCTTGTGCCGGGCGTCCACGATCAGGATTCCCAGAGAAATCAGCTCCCGCCTTGAGAAATACTGTTCCATCAGCTTTCCCCAGCGGTCGCGCTCCGCCTTGGGCACCTGCGCGTAGCCGTATCCGGGCAGGTCCACGAAATAGGCTTTCTCATCAATGAGAAAGTAGTTGATATGGACGGTCTTGCCCGGAACTGCCCCGACGCGGGCGAAGTTTTTCCGGTTCAGCAGCCTGTTGATCACGGAGGACTTCCCCACGTTGGATTTGCCTGCAAAAACGATCTGCGGCCGGCCGTCCGCAATGAAATCCGCCGGTTTGACCGCAGACTTCACAAACGCCGCATTGTGCAGATTCATATCCGTCCCCTTATTGCCGGATCGACACCCCGCCGTGCGGGGAATCCGGCGGCAGGACCGGCAGGACCGGATCGGGAATCGGCTCCGGCGCCGGTTTCTGCGCCGTCGCTTCCGCCGGGGCAGGCACGGACGTCAGCGCCACATCGAGAATATTATCCAAATGCGAGGCGGTCACAAACTGCAGCGCGCGCCGCACCGTCTGGTCGATCTCCTCCAGATCCCGCGCGTTTTCCTCGGGAATAATCACAGTACGGATCCCGGCGCGCAGCGCGGCCATCGTCTTCTCTTTCAGGCCGCCGATGGGCAGGATCCTGCCGCTGATGGAGATTTCTCCGGTCATGGCAACGTCCCGCCGGACCGGGATCCCCGTAAGCGCGGAGATCACGGCAATGGCAATGGTAATGCCAGCGGAAGGGCCGTCCTTGGGAACGGCGCTCTCCGGAAAATGAATGTGCAGATCGTTGTTCTTGTAAAAGTCCGGATCGATCCCCAGTCTGCCTGCGCGGCTCCGGATATACGAGACGGCAGCCTGGGCGGACTCCTTCATCACTTCGCCCAGATTGCCCGTGAGGACGATCCGCCCGCTGCCGGGCAGGCTGACCGCCTCCACCTCCATCGTCACGCCGCCCACAGCAGTCCAGGCAAGGCCGGTCACGACGCCGATCCGGTCGGAACCGGACAGCGTCTCCGCGCGATACTTGCGGACCCCCAGGAACTCCTCCAGCATGGAACTGCGCAGCGTAATGCTCTGCTTCTGCTCGTCGACGATCTTCGCCGCCGTTTTGCGGCACACCGAACCGAGCTCCCGCTCCAGCTGGCGCACGCCGGACTCGCGCGTATAGCCCGCGATGATCTCCCGGATCACGTCGTCGCCCACCGTCAGCTGGCGGCCGCTCAGACCGTGCTTTTTCCGCTGCTTCGGCAGCAGATACCGCCGGGCGATCTGCAGCTTTTCCTCGTCGGTATAGCTGCCGAGCTCAATGACCTCCATCCGGTCCAGGAGCGGCGTCGGAATGGTTGCGGTCGTGTTGGCGGTCGTAATAAACAGGACCTGAGACAGATCGAAGGGAATCTCCAGATAGTTGTCCCGGAACGTGCCGTTCTGCTCCGGGTCCAGCGCCTCCAGCAGCGCGGAGGACGGGTCGCCCCGATAATCGCTGCCCAGCTTGTCGATCTCGTCCAGCAGCATCAGCGGATTGCGCGTCCCGGCCTGATTGACCGCGGAGATGATCCGCCCGGGCATGGCCCCCACATAGGTCTTCCGGTGTCCGCGGATCTCCGCCTCGTCGTGCACGCCGCCCAGAGACAGACGCGCCAGCTTCCGGCCGGTCGCGCGGGCGATGCTGATGGCCACGGACGTCTTGCCCACGCCGGGAGGCCCCACCAGGCAGAGAATCGACCCCTTCAGCTCTGGCGTCAGCTGTTTGACGGCCAAATACTCCAGGATCCGCTCCTTGACCTTTTCCATACCGAAATGGTCGTGGTCAAGGATCTTGCGCGCAGCTGCAACGTTCAAGCGCTCTTTGGTCTGCTTGTTCCAGGGCAGCTCCAGACAGAGGTCCAGATACGAGCGGATCACAGAGGACTCCGCAGACCCGAACGGCTGCTTTGCAAGCCGGTCCACCTCTTTCAGGAGCTTTTCTTCCACATTCTCCGCGAGATGCAGCGCCAGGATCCGGTCGCGGTAATTCTGCAGTTCGTCATTGTCGTCCATGCCGAGCTCGCTCTGGATGATGCGAAGCTGCTCCCGCAGCACGTTGTCGCGATGCATCCCGCTCATCTGCTCGTGGAGCTTCTCCGTGATGCCGCGTTCGATGCGCAGGACCTCGATCTCGCGCGCAAGGATCGAATTCACCAGTTGCAGACGCCGGACGGGATCCAGCAGCTCCAGCACCTGCTGCTTCTCCGTATGGCGAAGCGCGATATTCTGCGTGATGTAGTCCGCCACATAGCCCGGATCTTCCCGCAGCGACAGCGAAATCAGCGTCTCCGGGACCGCATTGCCGGTCAGCATGCAGTGCTCCTCGTACTGCTCGACCGCCTTGCGCATCTGCGCGTCCACCCGGGCGGTACGCCGCTTCGGGGCGTGCGTCGGCAGGATCGCCACCTCGGCCCGAGGCACCTTTCCCTCCTCGGTCACCTCCAGCAGCTTCGCCCGATGCTGCCCCTCCAGCATCACCCGCATGCCGCCGTGGGGCACACGGATAAACTGGCGCAGCACGCAGATCGTGCCGACCCGGTACAGATCCTCTGTCGTCGGATTGTCCGCGAGCACGTCCCGCTGCGCCGTCAGAAAGATCCGGCGATCGCCGCTGTAGGCAGCGTTCAGCGCCGCCAGCGACCGGGGCCGGTCCACTTCAAAATTGATCACCATATCGGGAAACGCGGTAATGCCGCGGATCGCCATAATGGGCATTTTTTCCGAAAGAATGATGCTTGTATCCTGCATATCCAAATTGATCACCTGCTTTTCGCCTGCGGGCAGAGCCCGCGTTCAAACCGTGGAAAGAACGCAGAAAGGGGACTACCGTCCCCTCTCTGTCTGCTCCACATACATATCCGGACGCCGGCCGACCGTTCTGCCTGCAGTCAGAGACGGCAGACGAGACAGAACCGTGCGGCGCGTCTACGCGTTAATTACGTCAGGGTCGAGCTGCGGCCGCGCCCGATGCACCAGCATGGGCGGCGCACCCTCCGCCGCGCATTCCCGTGTGATCACGACCTTCTCGATCCGCTCCTCAGAGGGTACGTCATACATGACCTGCGTCATGATCTTCTCCATGACGGAACGCAGACCGCGGGCGCCGATCTCCATGGCGATCGCCTTGTCTGCAATGGCCTCCAGCGCGCCGGGTTCAAATTCCAGCTCCACATTGTCCAGACGCATCAGCGCCTTATACTGCCGGACAAGAGAATTCTTCGGCTCGGTCAGGATCCGGATCAGGTCCTCCCGGCCAAGTCCGTTCAGCGGCGTAATGACCGGAAGACGGCCCACCAGCTCCGGAATGAGCCCGAATTTCAGCAGATCGTGGGACTGGACATTCCGGAGGATCGCTCCGACGTCCTTTTCCTTTTTGCTCTGGATCTCCGCGCCAAAGCCGATGCTTTTCTTATCCATCCGGTTCTCAATAATCCGCTCGATCCCGTCAAAGGCGCCGCCGCAGATAAAGAGAATGTTGGAGGTGTCCACGCTGATGAATTCCTGATGCGGATGCTTCCGCCCGCCCTGGGGCGGCACATTGGCAACGGTCCCCTCCAGGATCTTCAGCAGAGCCTGCTGTACGCCCTCCCCGGAGACGTCCCGGGTAATGGAGGGATTCTCGCTTTTTCTGGCAATCTTGTCGATCTCATCCACATAGATGATGCCGCGTTGGGCGCGCTCCACATCGAAATCCGCCGCCTGCAGCAGGCGGAGCAGGATATTCTCCACATCGTCGCCCACATAGCCCGCTTCCGTCAGCGTCGTGGCGTCCGCAATGGCAAACGGAACGTCCAGCATTCTGGCCAGCGTCTGCGCGAACAGCGTCTTTCCGGACCCGGTCGGCCCGATCAGAAGGACGTTGCTCTTCTGCAGCTCCACATCCTCATCGGGCGGGAAGCCGATGCGTTTGTAGTGGTTGTAGACCGCCACGGACAGCACGACCTTTGCGGCTTCCTGCCCAATGATGTAGCTGTCCATATACGCCTTGATCTCCGCGGGCTTGGGAAGCTGAAACTGTGCGTCCCGTTCTTCCGGGCTCTCCTGCTCGCCGGGCATATAGCCCTCGTTGACGATCTCAAAGCAGAGATTGATGCACTCGTCGCAGATGAAACAGTTGTGCCCCGCGATGATCCGGTTTACCTGATCCTGGCTCTTGCCGCAGAAGCTGCAGCAGACAGGTTTGATTTCATTGCCTCTCGGCATGGGTGCGATACCTCCCGGTTTCCGCTGTGATTATCTCTTGGAAATCACGTTGTCGATCAGCCCGAACGCCTTTGCCTCTTCCGCGGTCATGAAGTTGTCGCGCTCGCAGGCCTCCCGCACAGCTTCGATGGGCTGCCCGGTATTCTCCGCCAGGATCTTGTTCAGATTTTCCTTGACACGGAGAATGTAGTTCGCGTGAATACTGATGTCCGTAGCCTGCCCCTGGAACCCGCCGGAGGGCTGATGGATCATGATCTCGGAATTCGGCAGCGCAAACCGTTTGCCCTTCGCACCGGCAGACAGCAGGAACGCGCCCATGCTGGCTGCGAGGCCGATGCAGATGGTGGAGACGTCCGCCTTGATATACTGCATCGTGTCATAGATGGCAAGGCCCGCCGTAACGGAGCCGCCGGGACTGTTGATATAGAACTGAATATCCTTATCCGGATCCTGAGACTCCAGATACAGCAGCTGCGCAACCACCAGGCTCGCCGTCGTATCATTCACTTCCTCGCCCAAAAAAACGATCCGGTCATTGAGCAGACGGGAAAAAATATCATAGGAACGCTCCCCGCGGGAGGTCTGCTCTACAACATACGGAACCAAACTCATCGTGTAAATCTCCTCTCAAAAGGACTCTGCAATCATCTTATCCACTGTGCGCCCTGTCTATGCGCCCGCGCGGCTTACTCGGCGGATTCTTCCTCCGCCTTTTTCTTTGTCGTCTTCTTCGCCTCGACCACGGCAGACTCCATGACCAGCGCCTCCGCGCGGTCCAGCTTCAGCTGCTTCGTAACGGAAGAAACCGGCACGGAGGACTTGGCGGCCTCCAGTTCAATGCCATACCCCTCTGCCAGCTTCGCATACTCGGCCTCAATGTCCGCCTCCGGGATCTCGATGTTCTCAACCTCAGCGACCTTCTCGAGAGCGAGCTCGGTCTTCAGCTGCTCCTCTGTGGACTGGCGCATGCTGCTTCGGAAATCGGGATAATTCATCCCCATCATCTGCAGATACGTGGCAAAGTCGATGCCCTGCGCCTGCAGGCTGTAGTTGTAATTGTCGACCATGGTGTCGATCCGCTCTTCGATCATGTCTTCGGGGATCTCACAGGTCATGCCGGCGGTCAGCTTGTTCAGGATCTCCTGCTTGTAAGCGGCCTCCGTCTCGTTCTTCTTCCGCTCGGAGATCGTCTTTTTCACGCTCTCTTTATACTCGTCCAGCGTATCGAACTCAGAGACGTCCTTGGCAAACTCGTCGTCCAGCTCCGGCAGAACGCTCTCCTTCACCTCGTTGACCTTGACCTTGAACACGACTGCCTTTCCGGCCAGCTCCGGCGCATAGTTCTCCGGGAACGTGATGTCGAGGTCCTTCTCCTCGCCGGCGGACATACCCACCACCTGGTCCTCAAAGCCGGGCACAAACGCGCCGGAACCCAGCACCAGATTGAAACCCTGATCCGTACCGCCGTCAAAGGGCTCGCCGTTCAGCAGGCCCTGATAGTCGATGTTCACGCTGTCGCCCTCTTTCGCAGCACGATCCACCGTCACGATCCGGGCATTGCGCTTGCGGACGTTCTCGACCTCTTCGTCGATCTCTTTCTTCAGGACCTTCACAGCCGGCTTCGCGGCGGCAAGACCCTTGTATTCGCCGAGCGTGACCTCGGGGTACAGCGAAACCGCATAGGTGATGGTGACGCTCTTATCCTCGCCGAAATTGACGTCAGACACGGACGGCCGTCCGACGATCTGCAGCTCGCTTTCATTTCGTGCAAACTCAAGAGCCTGGGGCGCAAGAATATCCAACGCATCCTCATAGAAAACGGATGCGCCGTACATGCTCTCAATAATCTTCCGGGGCGCTTTTCCTCTCCGGAAGCCGGGGATCGAAATCTTGCCGCGGCTCTTCACATACGCGGAGTTGACAGCGGTCTCAAATTCTTCCGCCGCGATCTCGATGGCAATATCCGCTGTATTCTTTTCTTTCTTTTCTACTCGCTTAACGTTCACGCTATTTCCTCCTAGCCTTGCACCCGCGGCTTTTCCCGCGTGTCTGCATACGGCAGATATTATAGCAGAATAATCCTGTAAATGCAAACTTTTCTTTCAAAACAACCGCTCATTTTCCGTTTCTCTCCGCGCAGCGCTCCGTTTCCGCTAAACTGCGGCCCCTTCCCTTCCGGTTTTTGACAAAAAACGTGCCGCATTCAGGCGGCACGCTTTCCCATTATTGCTTTTACTCCGGCGGAGATTACTTCGCCGTGTAGTCGAACAGCTCGATCCGCTCCCCGGCCGGGCCGCGGAAAAAGGCATTCTTTACAGGCGTGGGGAACAATGCCGCCAGATACCCTACATTGCCGTCGTTTTCGAATTCCACGCCCTTGGCTTTCAGATCCGCCACCAGCTCGTCGATCCCCTGCACGTTCAGGCAGATGTGATCCACCGTACCGTCCGGAATACCGTCCTGGTGACCGCCCACGAACTCGATCACGCAGCCGCCCAGCTCCACAAAGCAGATCTTCATTTCAGGTCCCATCTGCTTTTCATGATAGCGGCGGAATCCCAGATTTTCTACATAGAATTTCGCGCACTTTTCCGGATCTGCGGTATAGATCCCGATGTGCGCAAGACCGACCATAATCGACATAAGTATGCCTCCTGCGTAATAGTATTGGATACATCAATTATACCAGACTCTGCACTTCTGTGCAAGGGCTACGCAAACATATCTCACGCATAAAAAATCGAAACACGAAATCGTGTTCCGATTTTTCACAGGATTAAACGTGAAGGGGGCCTCCCATCCCCCCCTTCACGATCCCCCATACGCGTCGATCCCTTGCTGCATAGTTTGTATACAGTACGACCGGGCCGCGCATCTGCGCGGCCCGGTCCTGTCTTATCCTGTCTAATTCTTTGCGCAATCGCCGCGGCTTAATACATGCCGCCGCCCTCGCCCTGACCGGCGACGACCGGCGCGGGGGGCTCGGGAATATCGGCGACCAGGGACTCGGTGGTCAGCACCACGGCCGCCACGGAGGAGGCATTCTCCAGCGCGCTGCGGCAGACCTTGGTCGGATCCACGATGCCGGACTTCAGCATATCGCAGTAGATCTCCTTGGCCGCGTCGTAACCGTAGTTGACGTTGTCGCTGCCCTTGACCTCGTTCAGGATCACAGCGCCCTCCAGACCGGCGTTGGCTGCGATCTGCTTCAGCGGGGACTCCAGCGCCTTGATGACCAGCGTCACGCCGGTCTTCTCATCGCCGGCCGTGGTATCCAGCAGCTTCTCGACCGCCTTGGCGGCCATGACGTAAGCGCTGCCGCCGCCGGCCACGATGCCCTCTTCCACAGCGGCGCGCGTCGCGTTCAGCGCGTCCTCCACGCGGAGCTTCTTCTCTTTCATTTCGGTCTCGGTAGCGGCGCCGACCTTGATGACCGCTACGCCGCCGGACAGACGGGCCAGCCGCTCCTGCAGCTTCTCACGCTCATAATCCGAGGTGGTGATCTCCATCTCGCTCTTGATGCCGGCGATCCGGACGTCGATGTCCTCTTTCCGGCCCGCGCCGTCCACGATCAAGGTGTTCTCCTTATAGGCCGTGACGACTCTGGCGTTGCCCAGCATGTCGATGGTGGCGTCCTTGAGCTCCATGCCCAGATCGGAGGAGACGACGGTGCCGCCGGTCAGCGCGGCAATATCCTTCAGCATCTCTTTCCGTCTGTCGCCAAAGCCGGGGGCTTTGACGCAGACGCAGGTGAACGTGCCGCGCAGCTTGTTCAGAATGATGGTGGCCAGGGCCTCGCCCTCCACGTCCTCCGCGATGATGAACAGCTTCCGGCCGGCCTGCACGACCTGCTCCAGAACAGGCAGGATCTCCTGGATGTTGGAGATCTTCTTGTCCGTGATCAGGATCAGCGGGTTCTCGACGACCGCCGCCATCTTGTCGGAATCGGAGACCATGTACGGCGTGATGTAGCCGCGGTCAAACTCCATGCCTTCCACGACCTCGGAATAGGTCTCGGCAGTCTTGGACTCCTCAACGGTGATGACGCCGTTTTGGGAAACCTTCTCCATGGCGTCCGCAATCAGTCTGCCGATGGTCTCGTCGCCGGAAGAAATCGTGGCGACACGCGCAATATCCTCAGATCCGGCAACCGGCTGGGAGTTCGTCTTGATGGCTTCCACGGCGGCAGCAGTCGCGCTCTGGATGCCGCGGCGCATGACCATGGGGTTCGCGCCGGCGGCCACGTTCTTGATGCCCTCGTGAATAATGGCCTGCGCAAGGACGGTCGCGGTCGTAGTGCCGTCGCCGGCCACGTCGTTGGTCTTGGAAGAGACTTCCCGCACCAGCTGTGCGCCCATATTCTCAAACGGGTCCTCCAGCACGATCTCCTTCGCGATGGTCACGCCGTCGTTTGTGATCAGCGGAGCGCCGTATTTCTTGTCCAGAACCACATTTCTGCCCTTGGGGCCGATGGTGAGCTTCACGGTATCCGCCAGCTGATTGACGCCTTTTTCCAGCGCTCTGCGGGCTTCCTCACCGTAAACGATCTGTTTTGCCATGATAAACGTCCTCCTTACTCAACGATTGCCAGAATGTCAGACTGCCGGATGATCATGAGTTCCTCGCCGTCGATCTTGACTTCCGTGCCGGAATATCTATTGGTAATAACCTTGTCGCCCTTTTTCACGACCATCTCGACGATCTCGCCGTCCACTTTGCCGCCGGGGCCGACTTCGATTACTTCAAAGACCTGGGGCTTTTCCTGCGCCGCGCTGGAGAGAATGATGCCGCTCTTGGTGGTCTCCTCGGCAGCCGTCTGCTTGATAATCACTCTGTCCGAGAGGGGTTTCAGCTTCATGATGTTTTACCTCCTGTGAACGGCGTCTTTCCGCGCCGTTTTATATAATTTTGTCGTGTTAGCACTCAAATTCTATGAGTGCTAACACGACTATAATAATAGACCAACCTTTTCCATTCTGCAACCGCAATTTCCCGGAATTATCCCCGTAAATAACCGAAAAATCCGGTCTGCAAAAAAAGAACTCTTATTTTCTGATGAAATCTTCTATTCGCTTATGTATTCTTCTGTTTTCTTCTCTGATTTTTCAAAAAGACGCGTTCCAACCGGGCAGATGAAACGGACGCCGCGCGGCACGAGAGCGAATTCCACTCTGCTGCTGACCATGGCTTCTCCGTCTACGTTGATCACGAACGGCGTCTCCCTTTCCACGGTGAGCGAGGTCCCGCGCAGATGCTCTACAAGGTCTCCCAGCTCGCTGTATCGGCCCTTTGCATATTTGCCGATCACGCGGAAAAGGCCCAAGCGCGAGACCTTATTCACCAGCAGAATGTCGAGCAGGCCGTCGTCGGGACGCGCCTCCGGCACGGGATGAAATCCGCCGCCGTAATACTGCCCGTTGCAGACGCAGATCAGCGAGAACATGCCTTCCCGGCGGATCCGACGGGAGGTGACCGCAAACTTTTCGGCGACGCCCTTTGCGACATTGACGACCAGAGACGTCACATAACCCGTTGCGCCGCCGATCAGCGGCAGCCCGCTGTATTTATGCACATCCGTTCCGATCCGGGCGTCAATGCCCACGGAGCAGATATTGACGCTGTATCGGTCGTTGCAGGCGATGAGGTCGATCGGGTGCGTCTCTCCGCAGACCAGCTCCCGCATATCCTGGAAGCGGGCCGCGTCGTCTCCGAAGATCTTGACAAAATCATTTCCCGTCCCGCAGGGATAGACGCCCACGGCCGCGTTTTCCGCTTTCGCCGCGCCGGTGACGCACTCGCTCAGCGTACCGTCGCCGCCGCAGGCGTAAACGCGCAGGGGGTCCCCCGACGCTGCTTCACTGCGGACTTTTTCCACGGCGTCCATAGGTCCCTGGGTCACATAGATCTCATAGGGCTCCCCGAGCTCCGCCATCAGCGTTTCAATCTCCGCCGCGATTTCCGAATGCCGGTTCTTCTTCCCGCCGGCCACCGGATTCAGGATAAACAGATGCTTCATTTGCCGCACACCCCGATTTATCAGATATGGCATTATACCGTTTTCAGATTACAGATACATGAACAGATCGCATTTGATCATTCCGTTGTACAGCTTCCGCTTTTTGTCTGCTTTCTGTCCGAAGGTGCGCTCAAACTCCGTGTGTGAGGACAGCAGATACAGCTTCCAGCCCTCGGTTTTGCGTACTGCGGCGCCGAAGCGCCGATAGACCCGTTCCGCGTCCGCCCGTTCCATGACCCGCTCCCCGTAGGGCGGGTTCGAGAGGATCACGCCCGGTCCGTTCCGCGCGAAATCCGCGGCGTCCGCGACCTCAAACCGGATATGCCGGGAGACCCCGGCGCGCTTCGCGTTCGCTTCGGCGATCGGTATGCAGTCCGGATCGACGTCTCCGCCCCAGATCTCATAGTTTCCCTTGTATTCCCGGTCTCTGGCCTCGGTCCTGGCCCGCTCCCAGATCGTTTTGTCCAGCCCGCTCCACTGCTCCGCGGCAAAGTGCCGGTTCAGGCCGGGCGCACGGTTCAGGGCGGCCAGCGCCGCTTCGATCGGGATCGTCCCGGACCCGCAGAACGGGTCGCACACCGCCTCTTTGCCGCGATACCGGGCAAGCTGAACGATGGCGGCCGCCAGCGTCTCCCGCAGCGGCGCCGCGTTGCCCGCGGGACGGTATCCCCGCTTGTGCAGGCCCGTGCCGCTGGTGTCCAGATACAGCCACGCCGTGTCCTTCATGATCGCGAACTGCACCTGGTACTTCGGGCCGGTCTCCGGAAACCAGGCAGTCCCGTATCTGCGCTTCAGCCGTTCCACAATGGCTTTCTTGACGATCCGCTGGCAGTCCGGAATGGAGTGCAGCGCGGAATTCAGCGCATATCCTTTCACAGGAAAAGCGCCATCCGACGGGATATAGTTCTCCCACGGCATGGCGCTGACGCATTCAAACAGCATATCAAAGGTCTCCGCGCGGCCGGACCCCAGCACGAGAAGCACCCGTTCCCCGGTACGAAGACCGATGTTCGCCCGGGCAATATCGGCCTGCTCGCCGGAAAAAAAGACGCGGCCGTTCTCGGCCTGCACGTCCGCCATGCCCATTCGCCGCAGCTCGTCTGCGGCCAGACCCTCCAGGCCGAACAGGCAGGGGGCGCACAGTTCCAGCTTATCCATCTCGCGACCAACTCTCTTTCGCGTTTCAGACTACCGAGTATCATATCACAGTTCAAAAGGATTTGCAATCCGACCCTTTTTTTGGTATTCTGTATCTGCATTACCTCAAAGGAGTCTGTCTATGCCGTCCGTTGTCTCTGTCGTCCATACCGAAACCTATGACCCCGCCGCGCTGCGCGCCGCCGTGGACCTGCATTTTGCCGTGCTGAACGCCGCGGAGGACCTGAAGCCCGGCATGAAAGTGCTGCTGAAGCCCAATCTGCTCACCGCAAGGCAGCCGGAGCAGTGCGTCACCACGCACCCGGAGCTGCTTCGCGCCATCGTCGGATGGCTCCGGGACCACGGCATTACGGAGATCACCATTGCGGACAGCCCCAGCGGGCCGTATGTCCTGTCTGCGCTGAAAAGCATCTATGCCTCCTCCGGTATGAACGCGCTCGCGGCGGAGGCCGTGCTGAACACCAGCACCTCCTGGCGTACGGTCCCGTGCCCGGAAGGGCTGATCAACAAATCGTTCAACATCATCGAGCCGATTCTGGAAGCGGATTACATCATCAATGTGCCGAAGCTCAAGACCCATGCCATGACCACCATCTCCGGCGGGATCAAAAACCTGTTCGGCTGCATTCCCGGGCTCCAGAAGCCGGAAATGCACTACCGTTTCCCGGATCTGGAACAATTCAGCAACATGCTGCTGGAGCTCGCGGCGTTTGTCGCCCCGCAGATTACGGTCGTCGACGCGGTGGAGGCCATGGAGGGCAACGGCCCCAACGGAGGGACGCCGCGGCATCTGGGTCTCACGCTCGCCTCGCGGGACCTGTTCACACAGGACTGGTACGCCGCAGGACTGATCGGCGTGGATCCGGAGCAGGTCTCCATGCTCCGACAGGCGCGGGACCTGGGACTTGCGCATCCGGACGAGCTGAAGCTCGTCTCCGACACGCCCGTGACGGGCGCGGATTTCCGGCTGCCGGATACGGTTATGAGCGTGGATTTTGTTACGATGCTCCCAAAATTCATGCGGGGCGCCGCGTTCCGCTTCATGAACCGGGTCCTGAAGCCCGTCCCAAAGGTAAACCTCTCTGTCTGCGTCGGCTGCGGCAGGTGCGCGGAGAGCTGCCCGCCGCAGATCATTCAAATCCGGAACGGCAAGGCGAAATTCACGCGAAAGGGCTGCATCGCCTGCTTCTGCTGTCAGGAGATGTGTCCGGTCCATGCCATCGACGCAAAGCGGATGATCAACTTTTAGATGCCGCACAAAAAAATCCCATGGGACGATCCCATGGGATTTTTGATTGCTTCCCGTGCTGAAGCGCGAATCAGGACCTGTATCCCTGCGCGCGCTGCCAGTCCATGACGGTCTGGATGTTGGCCCACTCCAGCTCGCTGAACTGGGCCTCAATCGGCTTGTAAGCCTTTGTCACCGGCGTGTACCAGGCCTGTCCCTCGAAATAGGTCTGGACCGACTCCGTGTCGAAGATCTTACCGTGCCGGGCGTAGATCTCATTGATGACCATATAGCTCTCATACCGGCTCATCCCGTCCAGATCGGCCGCAGAAATGTACTGCGTATCGGTTGGCAGAATATACGTATTGGTCTTTCCGCCGCCGTTCCCCCCATTCCCGCCGTCCGGCGTCGGAGAGGGAGATTCCGACGGAGACGCGCCCGGCTCCGTACCGGTCGAGGGCTCCGCAGAAGCGCTTGCAGAAGGCGAAGCGGACGGCGTCCCGGTCTCAGATGAGTTCCGATACCCCTGCTCCCGCTGCCATTCGATCATGAACTGCAGGTTGGCCTTTTCATACGCATTGAATTTGCTCTCCGCCTGCGCGCTGCTGGTGGAGACCGGCGTATACCAGATCTGATCGTCAAAATACGCCTGTACGGACTCTGTCGAGAAGATCTTGCCGTGGCGGGCATACATCTCGTTGATGACCATATAGCTCTGATACCGATCCATCCCGGCCAGATCCTCCGCCGTGATGTACCGCGTATCGGTCGGCAGAATCACATCGTTGGAGGTGGGCGCCGCGGAGGGTTTCGGCGTCGGCGTCGGGGTCGGCTTCGGCGTAGCGGTTGGCGTCGGCTTCGGGGTAGCAGTCGGCGTCGGAGTCGGCGTCGGAGAAGCGGACGGCGTCGGCGCCGCAGAGGCGCTCACCTCCGGCGACGGGCTCTCTCCTGCGTCCGCGGAGGGCGTCGGCTCAGGCGACGGCTGTACGTCGGCGGACGGCGTCGGCGAGGGCGACGTTCCGCCGTCCGGAGAGACGGACGCCGTCGGCTCGGTGTTCCCCGTTCCGGTGGGCGTAGGCTCCGGACGGCCGCCCTCGGGCCGGAGCCAGATCCAGTATGCCGCGGCGAGGACCGCCAGCGCAAGCGCCGCAATCAGCACGATCACGGGCCACTTTTTCTTTTTTTCATCCTTCTGTTCCGCATCCGCCGTACGGACCGGAGCGGCTTTGACAGCAGGTGCGGCAGGCTTCTCCCTGGGCACAAAATGCTTCACGGTCTCCAGCGCGGCGGAAGCGGCCGCGGCGCGCCGCACGGTTTTAGGGATCGGCCCCAGCTTCAGAAGCTCCGCCTTCAGATCCGCCGCGGACGCATAGCGCTCCTCCGGCGCATAGGCGGTGGCCTTTTTCAGAATGGCGATCAGCTCTGGCGAGGCGTCCTTCAGCAGCGCAAGGTTTCTGCCGTGCGGCAGCTGGAAGCCGCCCAGGAGCCAGCTCATGACCATGGCAAGAGAATAGACGTCCGAGGCCTTGCTGTATGTACCGTCGGCGACCACCTCCGGCGCGTCAAAATCGTTCTCCGACGCGCCGAACAGTCTGGCGCCCGCCTTTTCCAGACAGCGCCGGATTCCGAAATCCGTGAGCACAAACGCACCGCTGTCCGCAACCAGAACGTTGGCCGGCTTGATCTCGCCGTGAACGACGCCGTATGCTTCGCAGGCGCTCAGCGCGTCGCACAGTTCCGTACCGAGCCGCACGGCGTCCGTCTGTTCCGGACGGCGCCTGTCGAAGTAGGTCTGCAGCGGCGTGTAAAGCGGCGTGCGGATCAGCCCGGACCAGCCCGGACCGTCGGTATTGTCCTCAAGAACCACCGCGTCGTTCTCCGCAAGACCGGGCGCGCTGACAGACTGGTACAGGGTCAGCTCCCAGTTCAGGTCGTTTTTGAATTTTTCAAAATAGGTGGAGAGCAGGTCCTCTCCGATCCCGATCTGTTTCGCGCTGTCCACAGCCGCCTGATCCGGCGGAATCCGGATCGCCTTGACAGCGCAGTACGTGTCCTCGCCCTCCACCTGACTCTTCGCCAGGTAAACACGGCCGTAAGTGCCCTCTCCCAGGCAGCCGCATATTTCCCATCCGGGCCAGACGTGTTTGACATCGATTTCCACTGTGGCTCCTCCTTATCGTTTGTACCGCCGTTCCGTTCAGAACAGGGAGAGCTGGCTCGTATCCGGCAGATCGCCCAACGCGCCCAGATTTCGCAGCGTTTCGATATGCGTTCGGGAAACTTTTGCACAGCAGTCAGACAATTCCTCCACAGAAATGAAGGTCCGACTGCCGCGCTGCTCCGCGAGATCCCGGGCCGCCGTTTCACCCAGGCCGCTGATGGCTACAAAGGGCGGACGAAGTCCGTCCTCCTCAATCATGAATTTTACCGCATCGGACGCGTACAGGTCAATGCCCTTAAAATGGAAGCCGCGCATATAGAACTCATAGCAGACCTCCAGCGTCGTCAGCAGATCCTCCTCTTTGTCCGTGGCGTCGGGATTTGCCTTGATTTCCGCGATCTTTGCCCGGACCACGTCGATCCCCCGGGTCATGATCTCCGCGTCGAAGCTGTCCTTCTGACTGCGGCGGTAGAAGTAGGCGCTGTAGAAGGCCAGCGGCGCGTGGACCTTGAACCAGGCGATCCGGAACGCCTCCATCACATAGGCAACCGCGTGCGCTTTCGGGAACAGGTACTTGATTTTCCGACAGGACTCGATGTACCAGTCCGGGACGCCGGCATTCTGCATATCGTCCAGCATATCCTGCGGAATGGGTTTCCCGTTCTTGTTCTTCCGGACGAACTCCATGATCTTGAACGCCCGTTTTTCCGGCAGACCCATGCGGATCAGATAGAGCATGATGTCGTCCCGGCACCCGATGGTCTCCCGGACCGAGGCGGTGCCGCTCCGAATCAGCTCCTGCGCGTTGCCGAGCCACACGTCCGTGCCGTGGGAGTAGCCCGAAAGCCGCACCAGCGTGTCAAACGCCTCCGGCTGCGTGTCCACCAGCATCTGCCGGGTGAAGCCGGTGCCGAACTCCGGGATCCCCAGCGAGCCTGTCTTTCCGATCACAGGATCGTCCTCCGTAAGGCCCAGCGCCGCCGCGGATTTGAAGAGCAGCATCGTCTCCGGATCGTCCAGCCGGACTTCCTTGGCATCCAGCCCCGTGGCGAGCTCCATCATGCGGATCATGGTGGGGTTATCGTGCCCCAACTCGTCCAGCTTCAGGAGATTGTCCTCCATGCAGTGGTATTCAAAATGGGTCGTGACAATGCCGGTGTCGGCGTCGTCCGCCGGATGCTGTGCCGGACAAAAATCATAGATTTCCTTGTCCTGCGGGATAATGACAAGGCCGCCCGGATGCTGGCCCGTCGTGCGTTTGACGCCCACGCAGCCCAGCGCAAGACGGTTTTCCTCCGCCTTGGTCACGGTCCGCCCCGTTTTCTCCAGATACTTCCGCACGTACCCGTAGGCCGTCTTTTCCGCCACGGTTCCGATGGTGCCCGCGCGGAAGACATGGTCCGCACCGAACAGCTTGTTTGTGTATTTGTGCGCCTCCGCCTGATATTCCCCGGAGAAATTCAGATCAATATCCGGGACCTTATCGCCGCCGAACCCCAGGAACGTCTCAAACGGGATATCGAACCCCTCTTTTTTATACGGCGTGCCGCACACCGGACAATCCGCGTCGGGCATATCCGCTCCGCAGCCGTACCCGTGTCCGGCCTCGAAATCCGTGTGACAGCATTTCGGGCACCGGTAATGCGCGGGCAGCGCATTGACCTCCGTAATGCCGGACATGAACGCCACGAGGGACGAGCCCACGCTTCCCCGGGAGCCCACCAGATAGCCGTGCTCCAGCGAATCGGCCACCAGCTTCTGCGCGCTCATGTAGATGACGTCGTATCCCCGGCCCAGAATGGCCTCCATCTCCGTTTTGATCCGCTCGGTCACGATCTCCGGCGGGTTTTCCCCGTACAGCCTTCGTATCTTCTCGTTGACGAGACGCTGCAGATCCTCCGCGCTGTTCTCCAGCTTTGGCGGGTACAGCACCTTCGGAGGCAGCGGCCGGACATCCTCGCAGCTTTCCGCGATTGCCGCAGGGGTGTCGATCACGATCTGACGGGCGACGTCCTCACCCAGATAGGCAAACTCCGCCAGCATCTCCTCCGTCGTCCGGAAATAGAGCGGCAGCGGCTTGTCCGCGTCCTCAAACTCCTTGGCGTTCAGCAGGATATGCCGGTAGATCTCGTCCTCCGGATCCAGAAAATGTACGTCTCCCGTGGCCGCCACGGGCTTGTCCAGCTCTTTGCCCAGCTCGATGATCCGGCGGTTGAAATCCCGGAGCTCTTCCTCGTCTTTCGCCCGGGGACGTTCCCCGGAAAGCATGAACAGGTTGTTGCAGAGCGGCTGGATCTCAAGATAATCATAAAAGGACGCAAGTCTCCGCTGCTCCAGCCGGCTCCGCTTGTCGACAACGGAAGAAAACACCTCTCCCGCCTCGCAGGCGGCGCCGATGAGCAGGCCCTCCCGCAGTTCCGAGATCAGGCTCTTCGGCATGATCGGATAGCGGCGGAAATGCTCCAGATGGCTCTTGGTGACAAGCTTGTACAGATTCCGCAGGCCGGTCTGCGTCTGCGCAAGCAGAATGATGTGGTGCGGCTTGTAGCGCCGCCGTTCGGAGGCGGCCTTTCGCTTCGGCTGCACGGCGGCGTTCAGCCCGTCCGTGGACGAAAGGCCCTCTTTCTCCAGCATGGCGAAGAACCGGGCCAGGATCTGGCCGCAGGTCATCGCGTCGTCCGAGGCGCGGTGGTGGTTGAAAGCGGGCAGGCCCAGCCGGTCCGCAATGGTGTCCAGCCGATGGTTCTTCAGATCCGGCAGCAGTCCCTGCGACATGGCGAGCGTGTCCATATAGACGGGCGTAAACGGAATCCCGTACCGGGTACACGCCTCGTCGAGAAATCCCACGTCAAAGGCCGCGTTGTGCGCCGCCAGCGGACGGCCGGCGGCAAAATCGAGAAACGCGCGCACCGCGGCCTCCTGCGTCGGCGCGCCCTGCACATCCGCGTCGCGGATCCCGGTAAGCTGCGTGACCTCGTCCGGAATGGGTATTCCAGGATCCACAAAGGTCTGGAACCGATCCAGCTCCTCCCCGTCCCGCATGACGACCGCGCCGATCTCCGTGATCCGGTCGGTCATGGAGTTCAGCCCGGTGGTCTCGATGTCAAACGCCACGACCTCGCCCGAAAGCGGCTGCGTACATGCGCCGTACAGGGCAAGCCGGTCGTCCATGTCGTTTACATAATACGCCTCAACGCCGTAGAGCACCTTGATCTTGTCCCCGGCGGCCGACATAGCGTCCGGAAAAGACTGACAGACGCCGTGGTCCGTAATGGCGACGGCCGGGTGGCCCCACTCGATCGCCCGCTTCACGAGCGCTTTCGCATCGGTCAGCGCGTCCATGGCCGACATGTTCGTATGCGCGTGCAGCTCCACACGTTTCGGCCCTTCTGCGGCGTCCTGCCGCGTTTCATGCCCGATCTCCGCGATGGCAGTCGGCTCCAGCGTAATGTCGCCGTCATACCGGTTGTAGCCGATGGAGCCCGCCACGGTCAGGTACATGCCCGGCCGGATCCGGTCCACGATCTCCTTTGCACCGGCGTCGGTCATGAATTTGGATACGCGGACAGACCCCGTGTTGTCCGTCATATCGAAATTCAGCACAAAGGCGTTGCGCCGCGTGATCTCCCGGCTCTCTGCGGCAAAGACGCGGCCGCTGACGACCACGCGCCCGGAGTCCAGGGACAGCCCGGACATGGGCGTCGCATCGCCTTTCGGCAGCTTCCCGAGGATCAGTTTCGAACGCATCGCCGGCTTTTTCTGCCCGCCTGACGCCGGACCGGAACCCGACGCGGCACGGGGATAGAGCGGCACGATTTCCGCGCCCTCGAGACCGAATTCCGCGCACAGCTTCCGCTCCAGCAGGGCCAGCGTCACCGGCGCCGCGCGGTCCCGCAGCTTCAGCGTCACGCGCATCCGCTGCTTTTCCCGGTCCACGGACACTTCGCCCACTTCCGCGCCCTTCAGCGTATCGGTCAGCGCCTCGTCGCCGTAGCAGAACGGGAACATCTCATAAAACGGTATGCAGTTCCCGGATTGTTGTTCCATGTGTTTCTCCCAATATGTAAGTTCAGACCGGTTCTTCCGTCTCAATCATGCGGACAAGCTCGTCCACAGCCTGTCCGATCGGCACCTTGCGGACCACGCGGCCCTTACGGAACAGAACGCCCTCGCCGTTTCCGCCGGTGACGCCGTAATCTGCGCCCGCCGCTTCGCCGGGCCCGTTGACGATGCACCCCATCACGGCGACCGTTATATCCCGGGTACAGCCGGCGAGCCGCGCCTCCACCTGTCCGGCAAGGCCGATCAGGTCGATCCCGGTCCGGCCGCAGCTCGGACAGGACACGAACCGCACGCCGCCCCGTCGCAGGCCGATGGCCTTCAGCAGCGCGACGCCGGTCTCCGCCTCGCGCTCCGGCAGAGCGGTCAGCGAGACCCGGATCGTATCGCCGATCCCCTCCAGTAGCAGCGCGCCGATCCCGGCGGCGGATTTCAGCGTTCCCATATACTCGGTCCCCGCCTCGGTCACGCCGAGGTGCAGCGGGTACGGCACCGCCTCATGCAGCAGCCGGTAAGCAGCCACGGTCAGCGGCACGTCCGAGCTCTTCACGGAAATGCAGATGTCGTCAAAATCGAATTTTTCCAGAAGCCGCACGTGGCCCAGGGCGCTCTCCAGCATGGCCTCGGGCGTCGGACCGCCGTATTTCGCCAGTAACTCCTTCTCGAGGCTCCCGCCGTTGACGCCGATGCGGATGGGCAGATTGCGCAGGCGGCACGCCCGCACCACTTCCCGCACCCGGTCCTCGCCGCCGATGTTGCCCGGGTTGATGCGGATCTTGTCCGCCCCGGCCGCCGCGGCCTCCAGCGCAAGCCGGTAATCAAAATGGATGTCGGCCACCAGCGGGATGTGGATCCGTTCCCGGATCGTACCCAGCGCCCGTGCTGCCTCCATCGTCGGCACGGCCGCGCGGACGATCTCGCACCCGGCCGCCTCCAGCCGCAGGATCTGCGCCGCCGTAGCGGCCGCGTCTTCCGTTTTCGTATTGGTCATGGACTGCACCGTCACCGGCGCGCCGCCGCCGACGGCGACAGTGCCCACCAGAATCTGTTTCTCCGCCATTTACCGCACCAGCTTCAGAATATCGCTCACCATCACGACGGCCATGAGGCCCAACAGGACCACCAGCCCGGCGCCATGGATATATCCCTCATACTTCGGGTTCACCTTTCGGCGGATGATCTTCTCCACCACCCAGGTAATCAGCAGGAAAAAGATGCGCCCGCCGTCCAGCGCGGGGATCGGCAGCAGATTCATCACCGCGAGGTTCACCGCGATGAACGCGGCGAGATACGCCACGTTCGTGAGTCCCGCCGCCGTGGTCGCCGCGCCGCTCCCCACCTCGTTGATGGCGGAGACGATACCCACCGGTCCCGACAGGTCCTTCAGGCCTACCGCGCCGGTGATCAGATCGGACAGGCCCATCCAGACGAGACGGACAAAATCATAAGCCGTATAGCAGGAGTACTTGAAGCGCTCCCACGCATTTCCCTGAATCAGATTGAACGTGATCCCGTATTTCAGCTGCTCCTGCCCGTCGATCATATAGGTCCGGCGGACCAGCGGAAAATTGTCCAGACGCATTCTGACGCCGTCGCGCTCGATCACGAGATCGGCTGTATCTCCGGTCCGGGACATATAGGTGGAAAAATCGTCGGTGTAGTATACACGGTGTCCGTCGATGGACACGATCCGGTCCCCTACCATCAGTCCGTCCGCTCCCTCCAGCGGGAAACCGTCCGCAAAATCGGCGATGGTGGAGCCGCCGAAGCCGACGGCGGAGCTGAAGAGGATCAGAACGACCAGAAACCCGGCCAGAAAGTTCATACCCGCGCCCGCGACCAGAATCAGAAACTTCTTCCAGACGGACTGGCTGGTAAACGCCCGGGGATCCTCCGACGCCTCGTCCTCTCCCTCCATGGCGCAGAACCCGCCCACGGGGAGCAGCCGCAGACAGTACAGCGTCTCCTTTCCCTGTTTTTTCAGCAGGGCCGGTCCCATACCGATGGAAAACTCATTGACTTTTACATGGCACGCTTTGGCGACCAGAAAATGTCCCAGCTCGTGGACGGCCACCAGAATGCCGAACATCAGAATTGCAATAACAATATACATGGTATTACCCTTTCAGCGGACGTTCTTACGCCCTCTCCCGGACAAATCGCCGCGCCGCGCGGTCCGCGGCCAGGATCTCCTCGATGGACGACGCAGGTTCGCTGCCTAGTCTTTCCACGGCATCCGCCGCATATTCCGCGATTGCCGGAAACGGGATCTTCTCCTCAAGGAACAGCCCGACCGCTTCCTCGTTCGCGGCGTTCAGCACCGCGCAGGCCGCGTCCTGCCGGGCTGCGGCCGCCCTTGCCAGCGGAAGCGCCGGAAACGCGTCGGGATCCGGATCCTCAAACGTCAGCGCCGCCCCGGCAAGCTCCAGCGCCGCCGCCGGCGACGGAACGCGCTCCGGATACGTCAGCGCCAGTTGGATCGGCAGACGCATATCCGGCGTGCCCAACTGCGCCATAACGGCGTTGTCCGCAAATTCCACCATGGAGTGCACGATGCTCTGCGGGTGGACCAGCACGCGGATCTGCTCCGGCCGCACCGCAAACAGATGCATGGCTTCGATCAGCTCCAGACCCTTGTTCATCATCGTGGCGGAATCCACAGTGATTTTCGGGCCCATGCTCCAGTTCGGATGACGCAGTGCCATTTCCTTTGTGACGGCCTGCATCTGCGCCCGGCTCCAGCCGCGGAACGGGCCGCCGGAGGCGGTCAGCAGGATGCGCTTGATCTGCCTGCCTTCGTTTCCCATCAGGCACTGAAAGATCGCAGAGTGCTCCGAATCCACGGGGAGGATCTCCGCACCGTACTGCTCCGCCGCGGTCATGACCAGCCGTCCTGCGCAGACCAGCGTTTCTTTGTTTGCCAGCGCGATGCGCTTTCCGGTCCTGATCGCCGCCATCGTGGGCAGCAGCCCCGTCGTGCCCACGACCGCCGTAATCACGGTCTCCGATGCGTCGGCCGCCGCCGCGCACAGCGCGTCTGCGCCCGAATAAACCTTTGTTCCCACATCCGCCACCCGGACCCGCAGATCTGCCGCAGCGGCGGGATCCTGCAGAACGGCCAGAGGCGGACGGTATTTTCGAATCTGTGTCTCGATCAGCGCCGCATTGCGGTTCGCGGTCAGCGCGGTGACGCGCCAGCCCAGCCGATCAACGACCTGCAGGCTCTGCCGACCGATGGAACCGGTGGAGCCCAGAACGGAGACGGTACGTTCCATATCTATTCCCTGTTTCCGAATGTAGACCGGCACGCTCAGCCGATGGCCGGGAGCAGCACCGTCAGAATATAAATGACCGGCGCGGCAAAAATCAGGCTGTCAAAACGGTCCAGCATCCCGCCGTGTCCGGGCAGGATCTTTCCGTAGTCCTTCACGCCGAACTGCCGCTTGATGAGCGAAAACGCCAGATCCCCGATCTGGGTGGCAAGATTCCCGCAGACGCCGTATACGACAAGCTTCCAGTAGTGCACCGGAAGTCCGGCGGCCCGGTTCAGGACGAAACCGTACAGCACTACGCCGGCCACGCACAGCACAAGTCCGCCGATGCAGCCTTCGAGCGACTTGTTGGGACTCACTTTGATGAACTTGCGCTTCCCGAGCGCCATGCCGACGAAATAGGCGCCGCTGTCCGAGACAAAGGTCGTCACGAACGGAAGCAGCACGAGATACCGGCCGTTGTCCTGCATCTTCAGCAGAACGAGCACGGAGAGAAAGAACGGGATGAGCCCGCCGACAAACAGCCCGGCAAGCAGCTCCACAGCGCCGATGGCGCGCGGCCCGCCGTAGGCGGCGATTCCCTCCGTAAACAGATAAAACATCAGGACAAACAGCGTGCAGTACAGCGCCGTCTCCCCGCCGCCCAGCAGCACAGAAAACGGGGCCGACGCGGCGATCACCGCTGTGACGGCAATTACCCGTACGCTCCCCTTGAACTGCACCGCGCGCAGCATCTCACAAACCATCAACGCCGCAATTCCGGCCAGCACTCCGGCCAGGACGACCGGCGGCAGCCAGAACAGCACAACAAAAAGCAGCGGGACGAAAATGACCGCCACAAGAATCCGCGTCCACATGGGCTTTTTATCCTTTCAGCCCGCCGTACCGGCGGTTTCGCTTCTGGTATTCCAGGATCGCCCTGTCCAGCTCCCCCGGAGAGAAGTCCGGCCAGAGCACATCCGTAAAAAAGAATTCGGCATACGCCGACTGCCACAGCAGAAAGTTCGACAGGCGCACCTCTCCGCTGGGACGGATCACGAGGTCCGGATCGGGCACGCCCGCGGAGTACAGGTAGCCGGAAAAGCGCTCCTCATCCAGCGTTTCCCCGGTCTCCGCGTACGCCTGCGCATACATGCGGGCGGCGTGCAGGATCTCATCCCGTCCGCCGTAGTTCAGGCAGACGTTGGTCTGAAACCCCTCCAGCCGTGCGGAAATGGCCTCTGTCTCCCGAATTCGCGCCTGCAGCGCGGACGACAGGACCGAGACGTCCCCGAAAAAGCGGAGACGGATCCTGTCCCGCTCCATCGTCTCGATCGCCTCCTGCAGGTACTTATCCAGCAGCTCCATAATGGCCGCGACCTCCTCGGGCGGGCGTTTCCAGTTCTCGGTGGAAAACGCGTATACCGTCAGATAGTCTATGCCCAGATCCTTGCAGTATGTGGCGATCTTCCGGAACGTCTCCGCGCCGGCGGCATGTCCGGCGCTCCGCGGCAGACCGCGGCGCTGGGCCCAGCGCCCGTTTCCGTCCATAATGATGGCGATATGGCGGGGAAGGCGGCTTTTGTCCACCTGCCCCGCCGTTTTTCTACGCAGCAGTCTCATCAGATTTCAGACAGTTCTTTGACCTTTTTCTCCGTAAGCTTGTCGATCTCCTTGATGTAATCGTCGGTGATCTTCTGCAGATCCTTTTCGATCTCCTTCAGATCGTCCTCGGTGATCTCCGATTTTTTCTTCTGGGCCTTGTAGCTCTCCATCGCGTCCCGCCGGATGTTGCGGATGGCGACCTTGCCGTCCTCGGCGTACTTGCTGACCTGCTTTGCGAGGTCCTTGCGGCGCTCCTCCGTCAGCTGCGGGAACGCGAGCCGGATCACACGGCCGTCATTTTGGGGATTGATGCCCAGATCGGAGGCCTGAATGGCTTTTTGCACCGCCTTCAGGATCGAGGCGTCCCAGGGTTGCACCAGAAGCGTCCGCGGATCGGGCGTGCTGACGGTGCCGATCTGGTTCAGCGGCGTGGGCGTGCCGTAGTACTCCACGCGAATGGAATCCAGCACGGCGGGATTCGCGCGGCCGGCGCGCACAGAGGCGTACTGGCTCGCAAGAACATCCAGGGTCTTCTGCATTCTGTCGGTATATTCGGAATACTCGCTGTTCATTCTCATTTCCTCCTTGATTTGCTTCTGCGCCGGCGCAGGCGGCTCCGTGCCGTCCGCAGCGCGGCTCTGTTCTCTCTGTTTCGGATCGTCTGTCCGCAGGTATCGGAAAATCAGGCGACCACGGTGCCGATCTTTTCGCCCATCACAGCCCGGTAGATGTTCTCCGGGTCCTTCAGCGCGAACAGGATCACGGGAATCTTGTTGTCCATGGACAGCGAGGTGGCCGTGGAATCCATCACCGCCAGATGCTGCGCCAGCACGTCGTCATAGGAGATCCGGTCGTACTTCACCGCCTCCGGATCCTTGCGCGGATCGGCGCTGTACACACCGTCAATATTCTTTGCCAGGAGGATCACGTCCGCATTGATCTCCGCCGCCCGCAGCACCGCTGCCGTGTCGGTGGAGAAATACGGGTTTCCGGTGCCGCACCCGAAAATCACGACGCGGCCGCGCGACAGATGCTTATCCGCCTTCAGCCGGATATACGGCTCCGCCACCGCGCGCATCTCCAGCGCGGTCTGTACCCGTACGGGCACATCCATCTGCTCCAGCACGTCTGCGACGGCCAGACTGTTCATCACAGTCGCCATCATACCCATGTGATCCGCCCGGGTCCGCTCCATCTTACCGCCGCCGTCCTTGACGCCGCGCCAGAAGTTCCCGCCGCCTACGACGACGCCCACTTCCACGCCGGCCTCCACGCACTTTTTGATAACGGCGCACACGCTCCGGATCACGTCAAAATCCAGGCCGAAGCTCTTCGAGCCTGCCAGCGCTTCCCCGCTGAGCTTCAGAAGCACCCGCTTGTACACAGGTTTCTCTGCTGCGATTTCCATGCTGCCTTGTCCTCCCCATCTGTCTGTACACGCATGCATGCACAAGATGCGCAAACTCATACGCAATTATCTTACTATATTTTGCGAAAAATTGGAATAGGCAAACTGTATATTTTCCGTGAATTTTCCGGGCCGCTTTTTTTCCGCGGCATGGGCCGTCTCGTCGGATTTCCAGTTTTTTTGTCTTTTTTTCGCGTTTTCCCTCCTCTATAATAACAAAGAAAAAAGACGGAAAGGAGCGGGTTATGGAAATACAGACCATCGGCCCATCCGCGTTCACCCTGCTGCTCACGGAGGCGGAGCTGCGCCGCCGCAGGCTGCGGGCCGCCGAACTCAGCGCAGAGGAAGCCGCAGAGCTGGTGCGGGCGGAGCTATCCGGCGCGGGTCTCGCATCCGACGGTACGATGCAGCTGACGCTCTTTCCCGGTCGGCACGAGGTCCTGCTGCTCGCTCGTTTTGCCAGGACCGAGCCGCGGTTTTTTGTCTTCCCGCAGCTGGAGGAGCTTCTGTCCGCAGTCTGTCTCTGTCGGAATGCGCCGCCCGCCTCTCTGTTCCTGCTGGATGGCGTATACATCCTCGCGGTCTTTCCGTGGCCGGACTGCTGCGCGCCAGCGCCGCTGTATGCCTACGGCAGACCGCTGCAGCTGCCCGCCGGGTTTCTGGCGCATCTGGAAGAGCATGGCCAGAAGCTCGCCGCGCCGGACGCCGTGAATCTGCTGCGGGAATCTTTCGGTTGATTGCCCGCCGCCTCTTGCTTTTTCCTGCGGAATTTGCTATGCTGAAAACGGAAACAATCCGTATATGAGAAAGGACGGATCACCATGTCGATTCCTGTTGTCAAGATTATGGAGCATTTCTGGGTCCTGGAGGGCGAGGGCGCGCGGGCGTTCCTGCTCGAGGGGCCGGAGCAGGCGCTTCTGATCGATACCGGCATGAACAAAAACCTGAAGCCGGATGTGGAGGCGCTGACCTCGAAGCCCGTCACGCTGATCACCACGCACTCGGACGGCGACCACATCGCAGGCGACGATCAGTTCTCCGACCACTATCTGCACCCCGCAGAATTTGACGCGTATGAGCGCCGGAACAACCGGCTTTCCCATGCAAAGCCCATGTGGGAGGGCGACATTTTCGACATCGGTACATTCAAGCTGGAAGTGATCCTGGCGCCCGGCCACACCCCCGGCAGCGTCGTTTTGCTGGAGCGCGACAAACGTTTTCTGATCGGCAACGACACCGTCCAGGGCCACACGATCTACATGAGCGGTGACGGCCGGAATCTGAACGCGTTCCTGTTCACCATGCGTCGGCTGGAGACTCTGCTTGCCGGCAAGCTGGACACGGTCTATGCCTCCCACGGCGACCTTGTCTGCAGTCCCTCCGTTCTCCCGGAGCTTCGGGAGCTGATCGAGGGCGTTCTGGCTGGGACCCTTCAGCCCGCAGAGCCCGCACCGGCACATTTCGCAAAAGGCGTCATGACCTGGCGGCTCGGCGGCGTCTCGCTGTATTATTGAAAGCCGGACTTTTCAGGAACGCCCGCCTCTGTGCGGGCGTTCGTGCTGCCCGGATCAGCGCTGGCGCGCCCTGTTTGCACCGTTGACAGCGGTGGTATAATACTATTACTTCACGGGAAGGAGGAGCCGCATGTCACCCAAAGCAGCGGGCGTCAAACAGATCGCCCAGAACCGCAAGGCGTTTCACGACTATTACATTGAAGAAAAGTTTGAAGCCGGGATTGAGCTTGCCGGGACGGAAGTCAAGTCCATCCGCCAGGGCAATGTGAATCTGAAAGACTCCTTCTGTACTGTGAAGAACGGCGAGATCTTTGTCCACGGGATGCATGTCAGCCCTTACGAAAAGGGCAATATCTTCAACCGCGATCCCATGCGGAACCGGCGTCTTCTGATGCACAAGCGGGAGATCAATCGTCTCTACGGCAAGATCAAGCAGGACGGCCTCACGGTAGTCCCGCTGTCCGTCTATCTGAAAAACTCGCTTGTCAAGCTGGAACTCGGTCTTGCCCGGGGCAAAAAGCTGTATGACAAGCGGCAGTCCGCGGCAAACCGCGACGCGGACCGGGAAATCCACAGAACACTCAAGGAAAGGAATGGTTAAGCTATGGCAAACCCTGTCGTGACCATCACCATGGAAAACGGCGGCGTGATCACAGCGGAGCTCTATCCGGAAATCGCGCCCAATACCGTCAACAATTTTATCTCCCTTGTAAAGAAGGGGTTTTACAACGGTCTGATCTTCCACCGGGTCATTCCCGGCTTTATGATCCAGGGCGGCTGCCCGCAGGGCACCGGCACCGGCGGACCCGGATACTCCATCCGCGGCGAGTTTTCCTCCAACGGCTTCAAAAACGGTCTGAAGCACACGGCGGGCGTGCTGTCCATGGCCCGGGCCATGATGCCCAACTCCGCCGGCAGCCAGTTTTTCATTATGCACGAGGACGCGCCGCATCTGGACGGCCAGTACGCCGCTTTCGGCAAGGTCACGTCCGGCATGGATGTGGTGAACGAGATCGCCGAATGCGCCACCGATTTCAACGACCGGCCGCGTCAGCCGCAGAAGATGGCCTCCGTCACCGTTGAGACTTTCGGCGTCGACTACCCGGAGCCCGAGAAGAAATAATCGCCCGTCTGCCGGGCAGCACAGGAGAACCGACATGAAAATCGCCATTGTTACCGGCGCCTCCTCCGGTTTCGGCCGCGCGCTGGCCGGACAGATCCGCCAGGTTTTCCCCGATATTGAGAGCATCTGGCTGATCGCCCGCCGGGCGGATCGGCTGGAGGACCTCTGCCGGGAGATCCGGGATGTGGACGCGCGCATGATCCCGCTGGATCTGGAGGCCCCCGAGAGCCTGCGTCTGCTGCAGCGGCTTCTGGAGGTCGAGGACCCCAACGTCGCTCTTCTGGCAAACTGCGCAGGCTGCGGGTATCTGGGCGATTTTGACGAGGCGGACGCGGACGAGCAGCTTCGGATGATCTCGCTGAACGTCCGCGGCATGACCGCGGTCACACGGCTGGTGCTGCCGTATCTGGAATACGGCGGCAGGATCCTCAACGTGTCCTCCATCGCCTCCTTTGCGCCCACGCCGCGCATGACGGTGTACAGTGCGACAAAGGCATACGTCACCGCGTTCAGCCGCGGCCTGCACGAGGAGCTGCAGGAGCGGGACATCAGCGTCACGGCCGTTTGCCCCGGACCCATGAACACGGAATTTCTGGACGTGGGCCGCATCTACGGCAACTCCCGGACGTTTGAAGCGCTCCCCTACTGCGACGTGTACAAGACCGCCACGGGCGCACTGCTGGCTGCGCGGAAGCACCGCGCCGTCTATACGCCGCGTTTCTTTTACAAACTCTACCGGGTGCTGGCCAAGCTCCTGCCGCACGCGCTGGTGGTAAAGCTCACAAAAATCTAGGTTTCGTTTTCTGAAAGAACAGTTTTCAATCCATCTGTTTCCCATCCGGTCCGGGTTCGGACCTCCATGAGGGGGCGTATCGGTTTCGACGGGGGTGCGGAGGCAGGAATAGCGGGCGGATGCGCCTACCATCCATAAAATGGGCACTTTATAAATTAAAGAACAACAACAAAACTGTTCTTGCCGCTGCTTAACTAGCGGCCGTCCGACCCGGGAGGACCACGGCCCGGGATCGGGCGTCATTTCGTGGTGCACGTGCGTACGCTAAGCTTTGCGCGTACCATGCATAATGAAGCTACCAAGCTCCGAAGCATGACGGCCTGCGCCGGAGCAAGGGAATGCAAATGACCGTCTGCGCCCGGAGAAGTTCCTGAGGAAGCGCTTTCGGACAGGGGTTCAACTCCCCTCGCCTCCACCAAATACGAAAAGTCCCCGCCGCTTGACGGGGGCTTTTTGTGGTTTATACAGGGGAGTTGAACCCTTCTTGTCATCCCCGGGCGGGTCTGCCGCAGAGCGGCGGGAGCGAGTGAGGACATCCGTGCGCACGAAGTGCCGCTTGCGGCACTTCAACTCCCCTCGCCTCCACCAAGAAAGGCAGGTAATTCTGATTGAATTGCCTACCTTGTTCTTTTGCCTGAAAAAGCCTTGAAATCAAAGGGTTTCTGGCTTAGCGTACCTAAAAGACACCTCCCGAGGACCGTTTTGCGCGGTCTTCACCGGCGGTGTGGAGTTTTTTGATCTAATTTTAGAGAGAAGGTCATGTAAACTAACAGTCGATTGTTCTTTCAGAACAGATCTGGTAATGTTTTTTGTATAGTTGTATAGGAGGTGCATGCAGATGAAACATTCTACACTCGGTTTTTATATCCGCACCCTTCGGATACAAAATCACATGACACAGATCCAGCTTGCCGAAAAGTTGAACGTAACAGATAAAGCTGTTTCAAAATGGGAGCGGGATTTATCTTATCCAGATATTGCGCTATTTCCAAAACTGGCGGATTTATTTGGGGTCAGTGTGAACGATCTTCTAAATGAAAGCATCGATGACGTTCAGCCGTCCAGATTGGAACGAATCTTTGAGATGTCTCATGATTTTCGCACTCCGTTGCATATTATTCTCGGTTGTGCAGATATGGCTGAAAGCTACTATGAAGACAAGGAATTATTGTTCCATTATCTAAGAAGTATCCGCATATCCGGGGAATACTTACTACGAACGATCGACCGCGCAATGGATGCGGCTAACCATGCCAATGTAAACACGCATACCGAACCGTCCGACAAGAATTTTGGAGAGCTAAAAGAATCCTTAAATAATCAAAAAAATAATCAAAAGCAGTTGAATCAAGACAACTATCGTAGCTATGATTTCTCCAATAAGCGGGTGCTGATTGCTGAGGACATTGAGGTGAACCGGGAAATCGTCGGTGAAATGCTAAAGCAAACCAGAGCGATAATCGAATTTGCTGAAGATGGGCAGATTTGCCTTGATAAAGTCATATTGGCTCCGGTTGGCTATTATGACTTGATTCTTATGGATGTGATGATGCCGAACATGGATGGATTGGAGGCGACCAGAAGAATTCGCCAGCTTCCTGAAAAGCAGAAAGCGTCTATCCCGATCATTGCAGTGTCTGCAAACATCTACGAAAAAGACCGCAATGCAGCCTTTGACGCTGGTATGGATGCTTTTACTGAGAAACCGATTTTCATAGATAAGTTGTTCGAGATCATGCAACATCATCTACAGAAATAAAACCGGTGAAAGTTAACACTTTTTCGATGTGCACCCCCTGACAGATAAATGCACCCCCCTCACAAACATGGTGCACCCCCTGCGCTAATTCTATCCATATATGATTGCCTTTTCAAATACGAAAAGGCCCCGCCGCTTGGCGGGGCTTTTTCGTATTTTTTATTATTGAAATGACGCTGTCATGTTCAGCTTTCCGCTGCACGGACCCCGGAAAAACTGTTCACCTTGTCCTGCATATAAAACAAATCGGACGGCGTTTCGGCGTCAGGCGCTTCACCCGCGTCGGATCCGGGCCGGGTCGGCATGCCCTCGCCGGGAGCGTCTGGCATTCCCTCCGACGGCGCTCCGTCCGGTCTCTGCCCATCCGCAGGCGGCTCTTCCCCGCTCTCCGGCGGCGCAAAACCGGGTCTTTCTCCACCCTCGGGCGGCTGCCAGCCATCCGGCATCTCCGGCATTTCTCCGGGGAACCCTCCCCCGAAGAATCCTCCCGGCATGGGCCCCATGCTGCGCACATCCGTGCCGGTATAAACCTGCTTTGCACCGTCCGTGTACGCGGTGACGCCGCCGGCCTCATAGATCCCGCTCACCTCTGTGCCCGTCAGCGTGCCGCCGACAAACAGTTGATAGGTCGCTTCCGTTTCAAATGCGGGGCAACTGAGCACCGCGCCCTGGTATTGCCGGAGATTTTCGGACGCCGCCTCATCTGCGGACGGATCGTAAGCAAAGATAACTTTGCCGTCCGTGTCCTTGACAACGATTGCATCGCCCGCATCCTGTCTTTCGGAAAACTGCAGATTGATCGTCACCTGCTCGGAATCGCTCTCCGGCCAGTCCATCGTCGAACCGAGCGCGACTACCGTGCCGCCGTTGATGTAGGAGCCCATATCGCTGTCCAGACCTGCATCGGCGCCGGGATTCGCCGCGGCAATCACCGTACCGCCGTTGATGACGAGCCAGCCGTTGGAGTCGATGCCGTCCCCCTCCTGGCCGAGGCCGCCGAGGATGTGGACAAGGCCGCCGTTGATCGTGGTGACGGAAACGCCGTCTTCGTTGGTGTTGATCCCGTCGTCTTGCGCATAGATTCGGACGACGCCGCCGTTGATCGTGAGGTGCAGTTCGGTATCGATCCCCTCGTTGTCCGCGATAACCGTAAGGACGCCGTCGCCGGCCGGCCCTCCGTCGATGTTCATGGACATGTACGAATAGACCGTGCCGTCCTGTTTCCAGAGTTTTTTCTCCCCATCGGCGTCTTTATAGATTTTGGCAACGTGAGACCCTGTGATGGTGTTTTCGCTGCCGTCTGCGACGATCAGGTTTGCGCCCGCCGTCGAGGTATCCACGTCGGCGGAGGCCGTTTCAGCGCTCCATCCATTATCGCATTCGTAGACGTTCAAAAACAGGATTGCCGGTGCAACGCTGCAGGCAATTTCAGCGCCGTCGAGAATCAGCGTTACGACGGCGGAAGGATCGGTACGGGCATCCTCCCCCAGATCAATCCGGAGCTGTCCCTCGGAAAGCTTGCCGCATATATGGTACGTTCCAGCCTGCGTAATATTCACAACGGTGGTCCCGGCGACGTCTTCGGCGGCGTGCCGGTCTTCAGCGCCGCCCTCGCCATAGAGATTTCCGCTGTCATACGCATCCCTGTCCTCGTAATAGATGACGTCATTGGAGATGTAAACCGGGCCGGACGGGTCGCTTCCGACCGTTTTCCCGTTCAGCAGCACTTCTTGATCGGAAAGTACGATCGTTTCCGCCTCGGGATCCTTCCCTCCTTTTGTGCATCCGCCGGAGCAGAGGATCAGCACACAAACCAGAAAAAAAGAAATCAGTTTTTTCATACCGCAGCTCCTCTCTTGGAATGATTTGAGAATAGCGGCAAGTTGTGAATAGCCGATGAAGAAAAGGTAAAGCATCCATGAATCTTTCTCGGTCCGTACCGCAGCTTCGAATGCCGACTCCCCAAAACTCCGATCAAAATGAAAAAAGGCATGGCTTTCCGGGCGGAAGCCGTGCCTTTATGATAATTGTTTATACAAGGCTCGTCATCTTTGGCCGTTCCGCTTATATGCTGCGCTCCAGAACCACCGTTGTATATTCCGGCTGTTCGATCTCTTCGCCGGTCAGCCGGAAGCCCTGGCTCTGCCAGAAGCCGAGCGCTTCGGTATTGTTTTTCACGCAGCCCAGAGAGAAGGAGCGATACCCCTCCGCAAACATGGCTGCTCTGACGTCTGCAAAGATCTGCGAGCCGATCCCTTGCCCCTGCATCTCCGCGTCCACCATGAACCAGCCGATGAACGCGCCGTCCGGCTCCGGATAGCCCGTGATAAGATCCAGGATGGCAACGAGCCTGCCCTCCCGGTCATAGAAGCCGACAAAGCGTTTATTCTCCGGCGCCGTGCCCTCCGGGACCTCGCTGATCACGTCGGTCAGATTACGCAGAGACGGCTTGCGGTGGATGTAGCGGTAATATTTGCGGTTGGCGCGGCACAGGCGATAAACGTCGGCAATCTCGCTTTCCGTGATGTCGCGCACTTCATATTCGGAAGACAGCGCGCTGATGTTCAGGCGGCGCCTGCCGCGCTCCTCCTCGTCCCGGATCGCCTGCCGGAACTGGGTCTCATACAGCTCTCTGTATACGCCGCCGCGCTCCAGCAGCTCCTCATGCGTACCCTGCTCGCAGATGACGCCGTCCTTCACCACCAGGATGCAGTCCGCCTTGAGGATGGTGGACAGCCGATGTGCGATGACGATGCTGGTGCGCCCCTGCATCATGGTCTCCAGCGCCTCCTGGATCGAGTTTTCGGATATGGAATCCAGGGCCGAGGTGGCCTCGTCCAGAATCAGAATACGGGGGTCTTTCAGGATCACCCTTGCGAGCGAGAGCCGCTGCTTCTCGCCGCCGGACAGCTTCAGACCGCGGTTTCCGACCTTGGTATTGTAGCCGTCCGGCTGGGAAACGATAAAGTCGTGGATGTTCGCAATACGGCAGGCCCGCTCGATGTCTTCCGTGGAGGCGTCATCCCGCGCGTATTTGAGGTTGTCCAGTATGGTGCCGTTGAAGAGGTACGTCTCCTGCGTAACCACGCCGATGCTGCGGCGCAGGTGCTCCAGATCCATATCCCGCACATCCACGCCGGCCACGGATACGGTGCCGTCCCACACGTCGTAGAGGCGCGGGAGCAGGTTGACGACCGTGGATTTTCCGGAGCCCGACGGGCCTACCACGGCGTACATCTTCCCGCCCGGCACCGTAAAGCTGACGTCGGTGAGAATAGGGGTATCCGCATTGTAGCCGAAGCGCACCCGGTCATAGACGACGTCCTTTTTGTCCATATCCGGCTTTTTGCCGTCCGGGGGACTCTGGATCGTGTTCTCGCGGTCAAGATAGTCGAAGATGCGGGAAAACAGGGCCAACGAGCGGGTAAAGTCCACCTGGATGTTGAGCAGGGATTCCACAGGCCGGTACAGGCGGTTCACCAGCGCTACCACGGCGGTAACGACACCTACCGTCAGCGTGGGGTCCAGCTTGTCGATGATGAACAGGCCGCCCGCAAAATAGATAAGTAGCGGCCCCACCTGGGTAAAGACGCCCATGATCACGCGGAACCACTTGCCGCTGCGCTGCTCTTTCAGCGCATAGCGCGTGACCTCCTCGTTGACCCGGACAAAATTCGTGTATTCCTTCTCCTCGCGGGTAAACAGCTTGAGCAGCAGCGAGCCGCTGACGGAGAGCGTCTCGTTGATGATCTGGTTCATCTCGTCGGTCTTCTCCTGGCTCTCGGTCAGCGCCCGGTACCGGGTCTTGCCAACGGAACGCGTGGGGAGAATGAGCAGAGGGATGACCACGATGCCCACCAGCGCCAGCTGCCAGTTGAGCGAGAAGAGCGCGATCAGCGTTGTAACGACGGTGGCGATGTTGCTGACGATGGAGGAGAGCGTGCCGCTGATGACCTGGCTCACGCCGCTGATGTCCGTATTCATCCGCGTGATGATGTCGCCCTGCTTTTCCGTGGTGAAAAAAGCGTGTGGCATGTATTCCAGATGGTGGTACATCTGGTTCTTCATATCGAAAATGATGCGCTGCGAGATCCAGGCGTTGATATAGCTCTCTGCAATGCCGATCGCCTGGCTGACCACCAGCGCGCCGAACGCCGCGAGCAACAGCCGGATGAGGTAGGCCAAATTCTCCCCCACCAGCGCCTGATCGACAATGCGTCCGGTGATGATCGAGGGGAGCAGTCCGACCAACGCGGAAAGCAGAATGGCCAGAAACACAAAGAAGAACTGCACGCGGTAGGGCTTCAGATAGGAAAGGATCCTTTTGATCAAACCCTTTGTGACTTTCGGCATATTTGCCTTTTCTTCCTCCGTCAGAAAGCCTCTCGGCGCCCTTGCCGGCATAGGCGGAACCTCCTGTGCGTCGGCGCCGCAGGTCCGCGGCGCACTGTCATTTTTTGTCTATTATAGAACAGAAAACGCAAAATGGCAAATAACGGAATTTCTTTTCTTTGCTCTGCGGCCGATGCAAAAACACGCCGGTTTGCTTTCTCCCCCGTAGACAAACCCGCTGCAGCGTGCTATAGTCAGAATATGGAAAAACCGGCGTATTCCGGCACGGCCGGAGCGCACATTCCCAGACGGCGGGAGCTCCGCCGTTCTGTCTGAAAGAGGAGGAATTCTGATGGACGGTAACCAATTTGTCAAAAACGCGATCGACATCGCCAGCACCTACGGCGGAAAAATCATTCTTGCCATTGTAGTGCTGATCGTCGGCAGTCTGCTGATTAAGCTGCTGAACCGGCTGGCAGCAAAAGCGCTCGACAGGACGAAACTGGACGAGACGGTCCGGTCCGTCGCGAAAAAAGCGTTCAAGATCCTGCTGCTCGTGATCCTGCTTATCGGCGTGATCGAGATCCTCGGCGTGTCCATGTCCAGCGTGATCGCAGTACTTGCCTCCTGCGGCCTGGCGATCGGCCTTGCGCTGCAGGGCGCGCTCGGCAACTTGGCGGGCGGTCTCATGATCCTGATCTTCAAGCCCTTTAAGCTCGGCGACTACATCGAATCGACCGGTGCGGAGGGCGTTGTGCGCGACATCAGCATTTTCTACACCACCCTGATGACGCTGGACAATAAAAAGATTTTCGTTCCCAACGGCGACCTGATGAACGCCAACGTCACGAACTTCACCGTCGCCGACCAACGTCGGGTCGATCTGGACTTCAAGATCACCAACGACATCGACGCGGAGCTCGTCAAGCGCGTCCTGCTGCAGGCCGCCGCGGATACCGACGGCGTTCTGACAGAGCCCGCGCCGTTCACCCGCATGACCGCCGTGGACGACGACACGTACATCTTCACCGTTCGCGCCTGGTGCGACACGCCCCGGTATTGGGACGTCTACTTTGATCTGATTGAGAACTGCAGCAAGACGCTCCGCGCCAACGACATCGACGATCCGGAGGAGCGCATCGCCGTCCGTATCGTCAAAGAGGGTGAGGCGTAAGGGCGCCCTGTTTTCCCCGAAAAACAAAAGGAGAAGCGCGACGCGGCGCTTCTCCTTTTTTCCTGCTTTTCCATCCTCCGCGCCTTGCTTGAAATCGCGGATAGATTATGGTATTCTGGAAAAAAATTCACCTGCTTTCTTCCCGCAGGGGCTCTCCGGCCATCCGCGGACCGGGAGCACAGACTGGAGGAACCTATGAAGCTGCTTTGGAAACTGAGTCGGGAGGCAGTCCGCTACAAGGGACTGTACATCGTCGCGATCCTCGCGACGCTGAGCCTGACGTGCGTGAATCTTGCCGCGCCCCGTGTCCTCTCCGATATGACGGGGATCGTAAGGCGCGGCGTCACGGAGGAGAGCCTCGCTGTCATCGGCTGGCTGACTGTTTCATTGATCGCGCTGTATCTGCTGCGCGTGCTGTTCCGGTTCCTGAGCAATTATCTGGCGCACAAGGCGGCATGGTATCTCGTGGGGGATCTGCGCACGAAAACCTATGACAAGCTGGAAAGGATGCATCTCGGCTTCTTTCACGACAAGCAGACCGGCGATCTGATGAGCCGGATCGTAAACGACACGCGGGATTTTGAACTGCTGTACGCGCACATCATCCCCGAGTGCATCACAAATACCGTCACGTTTCTCGGCGTTCTGATCGTGCTGCTGACGATCAACTGGAAGCTGGCGCTGATCACCTGCGCGCCGATCCCTCTGATCCTGCTCTCCGGTATTCTGTTCTCCAAAAAGGTCCGTCCCTTTTACCGGGTGCAGCAGAAAAAGATGGGCGAGCTCAACGGCAAGCTACAGGACAATCTCTCCGGCATCCATGAGATCCAGTCCTTCGGCCGGGAGGATTATGAGACAGGCCGCGTCAATGAGAAGAACTTTGAGCACATTCACGCCATGCTGCGCGCACTGCGGATCGGCGCTGTCTTCCACCCCTCCGTGGAATTCGTCTCGTCTCTCGGCACGATCCTCGTCGTGGCGTTCGGCGGGCTGCTGGCCTATCGGGACGGTCTGCAGGTCGAGGACATCGTGGCGTTTCTGCTGTATCTGTCTCTATTCTACGTCCCCATTACCGGTCTCGCGACGCTGCTGGAAAACATGCAGCAGTCCCTGGCCGGTGCGGAACGCGTTCTTGCTGTGCTGGACGCGCCGTATGAGATCCAGGACCGGCCCGGCGCGAAACCGCTGAAAAACGTCCGGGGCGAGATCACGTTTGAAAACGTGAGCTTTTCCTACAACGAGGGCACGCCTGTTCTGAAGGACGTCTCGTTCCGCTGTGCGCCTGGAAAGATGCTGGCGCTCGTCGGGCCTACCGGCGTCGGAAAGACTACGCTGACGCAGCTGGTTTCCCGGTTTTATGTGCCGAACGAAGGGCGCATTCTGATCGACGGGCAGGACCTTGCCGATCTGACCGTTGAAAGCCTGCGGCAGAACATCTCGCCGGTGCTGCAGGATACGTTCCTGTTCAACGGGACGGTGGCCGAGAACATCGGCTATGCAAGACCGGACGCAAGCCCGGAGGAAATCGTAGAGGCGGCGAAGGCCGCAAACATCCACGAGGACATCCAGGCGATGCCCGACGGCTACGACACGCAGGTCGGCGAACGCGGCATTCTGCTTTCCGGCGGACAGAAGCAGCGCATCGCCATTGCGAGAGCGATCCTGCGCCGTTCCCCCATTATCATTCTGGACGAGGCGACCGCTTCTGTGGACGTGGAGACGGAACGCCAGATCCAGACGGCCATCGCCGGTCTTGCCGGCTCGCGGACGATCATCGCCATCGCGCACCGGCTGTCCACCATCCGAAACGCGGACCAGATCCTCGTGATCGAGGACGGCCGCATTACGGAACAGGGCACGCATGAGGAGCTGGTCGCGCTGGACGGCAGCTACGCCCGTATGAACCGCATCCAGACCGCTTCCTCGGACGGGATCGTGTAGAATTCTGCCGCTTGACCTTGAAAACAAACTGGAATCCCCAATGAAAAGCGGAAAGGTGCTGCTCTAATCAGCGCCTTTCCGCTTTTTTACTGATTTTCTGAACGATTGAAAAGCAACCGCTGCAGTAGATCTCTTCTCGTTCGTAAACGGAAGTAGCGGTTTCTGAAGTCATAATCTCCAACCAAACGGGAAACTTAAACAGCCATGGATAGAATGGCACAGAACCGGCAAGCGACTCAAGACACGCTGTATCATCTACCATTTGCATCGATTGTCCTACCACCCGCAGACGGGCATCACCCTTCTATTCCATCCCTTTTGATTTGCAACGTTGTTTTGTAACGACTCGCTTCGCTCGATGCTTAATGTTAAAGCGCTTTTACAGGATACCTCCGCTGACATAGCCGGTGGTTTCCGAACCCAATAGTAACCAGTTTCTGAATCAGAAACTGGTTTTCGAAAAGGTTTTTGCCTTTTTCCTTGCTGCGGCGTATACTTTTTATTACATACAAGGATAGTTTGACCGCCGATCAAAAAATGTCGATATATTTATGCCGGAAGAGCACGGTCAGCAGATCAAAAAAATAAATAGCCGCATATTTGTCAATTGCCGTACCAGTGCCTTGGTAGGAAAACAGATAGTCTGCATATTTGGCAAATTGCTGTTCTGTTGCTGAAGATAGAAGCAGAATGGCAGCCCCGGCCTCTTTAACAGCTTTAAACACAGGAAGCATTTCGTTGCTTTTTGGAACCTTCGGCAAAAAGGAAATCACGAGTGTGTCCGAAGCCAGGTTCTTTGTATCCACAAGAGCGCGTTCTGCTCCATTAATGTAATAAGAAATCTTGCCGGACATAAGGAGATCCTCTTGGAAGAAACTGGGGTCGATCATGCAGTTCGCGTAGAAGACGATCCTGTTACAGTTCCCCATCTTTTCAACTGCTTCGTCAAGCGCCTCAGCCGTAAGGTTGGCCCGCAAGCTCTCGATCCTTTCCAAAACTGCGTTTTGAAACACGTCCATTACATCCCTGGCAGAATCGACTGAAATGTACGGAATACTGCGATTCAGTGTGAAATAACCGCGAACATCCCCTGATATGCTGTTTTTAAAATCAGTATAATTTAAAAATCCCAGTTTCCGACAGAGTCGACTGATCGTTGTCGGTGAAACGAAGCATTTCTCCGCAAGCTCATATATGGAGAGATCGGCGATCTCATGCAGGTACCGGAGCAAATTCCCTGTCGCCTCCCGGTATATTTCGTCTGGGGCACCGCTGTTATAAAACTGGATCAGCCTGTAGATCGTGTTCATCTTTTCCCCCACCTTCCGCGTTGAATTGTAACACAGGCTGTTCTGTTTGTCTATTTTCAAAAAACATACTATAAGGAGGAGAATTATGCACGAGATTCAAAGAGGGCATCCCCATAGAGGTGTTTCCTTTTACAGCTATCGGGACTTGCTGGACTATTCAATCACCTTGGAAGACTGTTTTAAGGACGCTTATGATATGGGAGCGGCATGTTTTGAGATTCTCTCCAGTGATCTCGAAAACTACCCAAATCCGTCCACAGCGTGGATTGACCGGTTCTTCGCTCTCTGTGAGACATACCAGCTTACACCGGGCGAATATGGTCACTGGTGTGACACTAGGCTCTATCCAGACCGGGAGGTCAGCGATGAAGAAGCTCTTCTTCAGTTAGAGCAAGATTTCAAACTGGCACATCTTCTTGGTTTTCGATTTCTACGGACAAAAATTACCGTCACTAATTTCATGTGCGACCCAAAACCCGGCTGGCAGCGTTATATTGAACAAGCCTTGCCACTGGCGGAAAAGTACGATGTAAAGATGTGCACAGAGGTGCATAGTCCCACTACGCTCTCCACTCCGCATATTGAGGAATACCTGGAATTTATCCACCGCACCGGGACAGATCGCTTCGGCTTTAATCTGGATTTCAGTATCTTCCGGGACAAATACCCGGAGGAATCCATTGATCCGCTCCGAGCCCAGAATTTAGCGGAGATCCGGACACTGAATAACCACTCCAAGCCGGAGGATATTCGCCTTGTGATGCCGTACGTATACTGCTGTCATGCAAAATTCAACTATATGAATGAGAACTTTGAGGAAACCACCATTCCGTATCGGGAAGTCATCGAGACGCTGATCAACTGTGGCTATAACGGCTATCTGATCAGTGAGTATGAGGGCCCGGGTCGTGAGGACTTCAATTTCCTGTCCGACCAGCTCCGGCGTCACCACATTATGATGAACCGAATTCTCGGATACTGAATTCAAAGGGGGGAAAAACATGCTTGAGTACAACTCCATTCAATTGAGAGGTTTTCACAATACTATAGACGCAGACGGCCATGTAGTGGGATTTCAGTTTTGCCTTGCTACCAGGTACTACAAGGGGATGTGGCTCTCCCAATTCCGCGCGGGGGACGTGATTGTCGACGGTGAACACTATACGCCGAACGAGTATACGCTGGAAATCGGCGGTGTGACATACACGCTGGCCGAAATGCGCCAGATCGGGAATGTCTACTGGCAGGTCGCCACTCCAGCGACAATCCGGGTTTGCAAGCCCGGCGGTTTGTCTCAGGGATATCACACTGTCGGCATGGAATTCGGTTGGTCTTGTAATTACATCGGTGAAGAAATGGAAGATCCCGTTCTCGGCATCAATTTCTTGGGCTTTAAAAATGACAGGCGGATGCTTCTTGTCCGCTGAATTGTCATTCCCGCTCAATAAGCAAATCAGAACCACCAGTAAACTGGTAGTTTGAGCAGCCCCTAAAAGGGGCTATTACGGACGTAACCCCTGAAAGGGGCACCGACATTACCATCACAGGCAGCCGCTTTAAGCGGCTGCCTTTTTATGCCTTCTGATTCTTGTTACCCGTAAACGGTTCAGAATATACTTTTATGCTGGACACGCCGGTTTTATCAGCTTATTACCAGTTTCGACCAACAGCCGATACCCGTCGACCTCACTGGCATTTCCTGCGCATTTTCCAGCAGGAGTGCTTTTCGATTTGCCTGCTGCAACTCAACTTTCTCGCTCAGACCCCACTCGTTTTTCAGCAGCTCAATGATCCTGTTATAGACCTCCGTTCCATTTCGATAATCTCCCATTCAATAACGCAGATTTCAAGTCAAGTCGCCTGTTGGCGGAGAAACAGCGCATCGCCATCGCGCGCGATTCTCCGCCGCTCCCCGATCATCATTCTGGATGAGGCCACCGCCTCCGTGGACGTGGAGACCGAGCGGCAGATTCAGACGGCGATTGCCGGTCTCTCGGGCAAGCGGACAATCATCGCCATCGCGCACCGGCTGTCCACCATCCGCAACGCGGATCAGATCCTCGTGATCGAGGACGGACGAATTACGGAGCAGGGCACGCACGAGGAACTGGTCGCGCTGGACGGCAGCTACGCCCGAATGCACCGGATCCAGACCGCCTCTTCCCGCGGCGTTGTGTGACGCTTCCAATACAGCAGACAGCCCGGTGCGGCAGATCGCCGCGCCGGGCTGTTTTCATTTTTCAAATCTGCCTTTCCGCCGCTTACGGCTCCGTCAGAACAAACGACATGGCTACCGGATTGTGATCGCTGTACCGGAACCCCGTATCCAGAACCGCGCTCTCCGTGACCTCCACGTTCGGAGACACCAGGAATCCGTCTACCGTCAGCACATACTGCCCCGCGTGATACGGTCCGTCCCCTCAAAGGTCTCGGGCGGGATCGGCTGCCCCCAGGTGTATTCCCGGTCCGCGGCGCCGAACCAGTCGGCGGAATTGCCCAGCAGATCCTTGTTGAAATCGCCTCCGGCCACGCACCAGTTCCCCGCTTCATACTCGCTCTGCATATCCGCCAGCAGCATCTTCAGTTGTTCCGTGGCGATGGCACCGTCTGAGGTATAGGCGGACAGGTGCAGATTGTAAAGCACCAGTTCCCCGCCGCCGGCCACGGGGATCCGGCACACGCTGCAGCACCGGTCCAGATCGAGGAGTTTTGTAAGGCCCGTCTCAATGGGCAGACTGCGCCGGACAGCCGACGCGATCCCGCAGACGGAAAACGTCCCGATCCCGGACCTGGACGCGCCGTGAGGCTGCGTCAGCGGGTACAGCAAAAACGGAGAATCATAATTCTGCGCAAAAGCGCGGCTGTACGCGCCGCTTTTCGTCAGAATGCTCTGGAGCAGGCCGTACTCATCCGTGTGATACGAACGCGTGGCGTCCGTGTCGACTTCCTGTATGAGCAGAAAATCCGCGTTTTGTTCGGACAAAAGCTGTCCGATCGCCTGCAGGTTGGTCTGCAGCCGCTCCGGAGACCAGGCCCAGAACTGCGTGCCGCCGTCCATAAAGAAGCCGTAGTCCTCTTCGTAAGCGCCGAATCCGATGTTCCACGATACGACGCTGTATTCGATCCCTGTTTCCGCCGTCCTGCTGCTTTCCTGCGTCACCGCCAGCGTTTGGTTGTCCGGCAGCCGGTGGTAGGCCAGAAACACATACCCGACATATCCGCCCGCAAGCAGCACCAGCGCAAGCAGTACGCACAGAACGGTCCGTACGATCTTTTTTTGCTTTCATGCTCTCTCCTCCGATCCGGTCTGCTGCAAGTATTCTGACATAATGCGTGGAAAAAGCAAGGACAATCTCCAAGCCGCGCCGTATCCGTTTTCCCGACGGTTTATGCTTGCATAAGCCTGAAAAACATGATATTATGCCGTTGCGACACAAGTTTACACTGTTTTACACACCAGAGCTGGGTTTTTACCTCTCGGTAAAAACGCGGGCTCCGCTTTTCATGCTTTGGTGTGTAAAGTCTTGTGTCGCAGCAGATGGGGCTTGCGTTTTTCGGTGGCGCGGCCTCGGCTGCGCCACTTTTTTATGGGAGGTCGGGGCTATGCCGGACTATCAGCGGCTCTATCATCTCATGGTCAATGCGGCGGAGGATGCGCTCGCCGCGCTTGCCGCGCAGAATTACGGCACGGCGGCAGACATTCTCACCGCCGCGGAGCAGAAAGCGGAGGAGCTTTATCTGGCAGAGGAACCCGAAGTCTGAGTTGTCCCCTCCGCAGAACAAAACCGCCCCAGCGCAAAGCTGGGGCGGTTTTCCGTTTTTCAGCGGATGATATAGGCGCTGACGATCTCGCCGATGTACATGGTGTGCATATCGCGGCCCGCCATCGGGTCCGGGTCCGGCACCGTCTGCGGGTAGGACTGCTCCAGAATGTCCGGCGGCAGAAGCGCGGGCTCCTGCGGCTGCGTGTAAAGCACGCGGCATTCCAGCGTCAGCGGGTACTCCCGCACGCCCGGCGTACCGATCACCTCCGGCGGCTCCGGCGTCAGTCCCGCCTCCCCGAACTTGTCATAGTCCCGGCCGGACGCATGTCCGCAAAATTGTGTGACGTGCAGATCCGGCGCCCCGAGCGGCACGCTGATCGTAAACTCTCCGGTCCGGTCCAACTGCGCCTTCGTGTACCGGCTTTCCCGCACGTAGACGGTAAACGCGGGCCGGGCCCAGACCGTGCCCAGCGCGCCCCAGCCGATGACCATCGTGTTCAGCTTCTCCCCGTTCGTGTTCAGCAGGATTCCTTTCGGCATTGCCCGAACGATCTGCTCCGCATAAGCGGCCACATCAATTTTCTCTTTCATAAAAGAACCCCTCTCTTTCCTGTGCGCGGACAGACGCCGCTAAAAGGCCGTCCTGTCCAAATGGTCCAGCAGCTCCGGAAAGCCGCCCTGCGGGTAGGCGGAGATGTCCCGCCCGTCCCGGTTTATGAGGCAACGGGTCATCAGAAACACCCGCATTCCCAGCGTCTCGGCGATCATGTCCTCCCCTACGTCGTTCCCCACCATCATGCAGTCCTCCGGCCGCAGAGAAAGGCGGGTCAGAATTTCCCGGTAGTAGTCCGGGTTGGGCTTGCAGAATCTCGAATTCTCATAGGAGGTGATCCAGACGAAATTGTCCGGACGCAGGCCCGCCCACTCCAGCCGCTGCGTCTGCGCGATCATAGGGAAAAGCGGATTTGTAGCCAGCACCAGCCGATACCCGCGCCGCTGCAGCTCCGCTACACCGGCCGCCGCCTCCGGACCTGGAGTGCAGCCGTTTCTGGCCGCGCCGATGAAGTCCCGTTCGTAAAAGCGCTCAAACGCCGGCAGATCGGCGCGCGCCTCCTCTCCCAGGATCGCCGCGTAGGTATCCCAGAACACCGCCTCATTGGTCCGGCGTCCGTCGTTGCGGACCATGGCGCCGGTCCCTTTCCAGACTGCGGCGGTCAGCGTCTCCGCCGAATGTCCCAGCGGCGCCAGCGCTTCGATCAGCAGCCGGAAATACTCGTTGGTAAACACGTCCTGGTCCATGGGAAGCAGCGTCCCATCCAGGTCAAAAAAGATCGTTTTCCGCACAGCGCGCCCCCTTTTACAGGTATTTGGCGTATCCTACCACATCCCGCCCGTTTTTGCAAGGCACGCCGCGTCGCAGCCGTGGTCTGAACTTTGTCTAACGGATCCGCAGTTCCCAGAACGCCACGGCGCTGGCTGCCGCCACATTCAGGGAGTCCACCCCGTGGGACATGGGGATCCGCACCGTATAATCGCACTCCGCGATCGTGTGCGCCGCAAGGCCGTCGCTCTCCGTCCCCAGCACGATCGCCAGCTTTTCGACGTCCCGGAGCCGCGGATCCTCCACGGAGAGAGCGTCCTCCCGCAGCGCCATGGCTGCGGTGACGAAACCCATCGCCTGCAGCCGATCCATCCCCGGATGCGGCCACGCGTCAAGCTCGTCGCTGACGCGTGCCCAAGGGATCTGGAACACGGTTCCCATGCTGACCCGGACCGCCCGACGGTACAGCGGGTCGCAGCATGCCGGCGTCAGCACCACGGCGTCGATCCCCAGCGCGGCGGCGGATCGAAAGATCGCGCCCACATTCGTCGGGTTCACGACGTCCTCCAGCACCGCAATGCGTTTTGCGCCCGCGCAGACCTCCTCCACGGTCCGCACCGGCTTACGCCGCATGGCGCAGAGCACACCGCGCGTGAGCTGGAAGCCGGTGAGCTGCGTCAGAACCTCCATGGTGGAAGTGTAAACCGGGACGTCGCCGCAGCGGGCGATCACGTCTGCGGCCTGCCCCCGGATATGCCGCTCCTCCATCAAAAGCGAAACGGGCGTATACCCGGCGTCCAGCGCCCGGTGGATCACATTCGGGCTCTCCGCAATGAACAGGCCGGTGGAGCGGGAATCCCGTGGGCAGAGCTCACGCTCCGTCAGCCGCGCGTAGGGATCCAGCTCCGGTGCCAGAAAATCGGTGATCTCAACGATGTTTGCCATAAGGTCCCCCGGTCCGGCGTCGTCCGCGCCGGAAGCTTTCGATTCGGTTTCTGCGATATTGTACCACAACTTCCTGCGCAAGTACAGCCGTTTTGCCGCCTTGCGGACGCCGTATCTTTTCCCGCGCTCTCCCGTTTTTTTGTTTTCGGTAACTTGCCTTTTTTGCCCCGGTTTTTTGTCTATTTTTTATCGGTTTAACGCGGTTTGCTTCATTGACGGCAGGGATTGTTTTGTGGTATATTGTAATCAGTCAAGTTTGGCATTTTATACTTGCCGCCCTGTCCGGCGGCCACAAAGAAAAGGAGTTCGATGGTATGAAAATTGATTTAACCAAATATGGCATCAAAGACGTGACCGAGATCGTCTACAATCCGTCTTTCGATACGCTCTTCGCCGAAGAGACGAAGCCGGAGCTGACCGGGTTTGACGTCGGTCAGGTCAGCGAGCTGGGCGCGGTCAACGTCATGACCGGTGTGTACACCGGCCGTTCGCCTAACGACAAATTCATTGTTATGGACGAGAACTCCAAGGACACCGTGTGGTGGACCAGCCCGGAGTACAAGAACGATAACCACCCCGCCTCGCAGGAGACCTGGAACGCCTGCAAGGAGATCGCGCTGAACGAGCTCTCCGGCAAGCGTCTGTTTGTGGTCGACGCGTTCTGCGGCACGAACGAGGACACCCGCATGGCCGTCCGTTTCATCATGGAAGTGGCCTGGCAGGCCCATTTTGTGAAGAACATGTTCATCCAGCCCACTGAGGCCGAGCTGGAAAACTTCGAGCCTGACTTTGTAGTCTACAACGCCTCCAAGGCCAAGGTCGAGAATTACAAGGAGCTGGGCCTGAATTCCGAGACGGCCGTTGTCTTCAACATCACCAGCCGGGAAGCCACCATCATCAACACCTGGTACGGCGGCGAGATGAAGAAGGGCATGTTCTCCATGATGAACTACTACCTGCCGCTGAAGGGCATCGCCTCCATGCACTGCTCCGCGAATACGGATATGGAGGGCAAGCACACCGCCATCTTCTTCGGTCTGTCCGGCACTGGCAAGACCACCCTGTCCACCGACCCCAAGCGTCTGCTGATCGGCGACGACGAGCACGGCTGGGACGACAACGGCGTCTTCAACTTCGAGGGCGGCTGCTATGCCAAGGTCATCAATCTGGATAAGGATTCCGAGCCCGACATCTACAACGCCATCAAGCGCGACGCGCTGCTGGAGAATGTGACGCTGGACGAGAACGGCAAGATCGACTTTGCCGACAAGAGCGTCACCGAGAACACCCGTGTCTCTTACCCCATCGAGCACATTGAGAAGATTGTCAAGAACGTCAACGGCAAGTCCGCCGGTCCCGACGCCGACAACGTGATCTTCCTCTCCGCCGATGCCTTCGGCGTGCTGCCCCCCGTCAGCATTCTGACGCCTGAGCAGTGCCAGTACTATTTCCTGTCCGGCTTCACCGCCAAGCTGGCCGGCACCGAGCGCGGCATCACCGAGCCCACTCCCACCTTCTCCGCCTGCTTCGGCCAGGCCTTCCTGGAGCTGCACCCCACGAAGTACGGTGAAGAGCTGGTCAAGAAGATGCAGAAGGTCGGCGCGAAGGCCTATCTGGTCAACACCGGCTGGAACGGCACCGGCAAGCGCATCTCCATCAAGGATACCCGCGGCATCATCGACGCGATCCTGAACGGCGATGTGCTGAAGGCGCCGACCAAGCAGATCCCCATCTTCAACTTTGAGGTTCCCACGGAGCTGCCCGGCGTCGACACCGGCATCCTGGATCCGCGCGACACCTACGCCGATCCCGCCGAGTGGGACAAGAAGGCCGAGGACCTCGCGGGCCGCTTCATCAAGAACTTCACGAAGTACACCTACAACGAGGCCGGCAAAGCGCTCGTCCCCGCCGGTCCCCAGCTGTAAACCCATCGTTCCCAAAAAATCGGACAGCGGATGCAGCCCTGCATCCGCTGTCTTTTTCGCTTCGGATTTGCCAAAACCGTTTCAGCGTGCTATACTTTTATACAGCGGATCCGTCTGTGTCCGTCCTCTTTCCCGGAGCCGGGCAGGTGCGGGCGGACTGTACGAAACTGAAGGAGGTCTGATTATGAGCGCATTCAAAAAATACGTGGCGGAGTGCATCGGGACCTTTGTCCTCGTTTTCTTCGCCTGCGGGACGGCAGTCGTCGTGAACTGCTCCGTGGAAAACGGGGCCGGCTACCTGCTGACCGCGCTGGCTTTCGGTCTTGTGATCGTTGCCATGGCCTACTCCATCGGCAACATCTCCGGCTGCCATATCAACCCCGCGGTCTCCATTGCCATGCTGGTCTCCGGCAAAATGTCTTTCAAAGACTTCATCGGCTATGTGATTGCCCAGTTCGCCGGCGCGATTCTGGGCGCGGCTGCGCTGATGGCGTTTGTCGGCAAGGACAGCGGGCTCGGCACCAACGCGCTGTACAGCGGCAACATCTGGCTTTCCCTGCTCATTGAAGTAATCCTCACCTTTGTATTCGTCATCGCCATTCTGGGCGTTACCTCCAAGGAGGGCAACGGCGCTGTGGCCGGTCTTGTGATCGGCCTGTCTCTGACGCTGGTTCACATTCTGGGCATTGCCTTTACCGGCACGTCCGTGAACCCCGCCCGCAGCTTTGGCCCCGCCCTGTTCGTCGGCGGAGACGCGCTGTCGAACGTCTGGGTGTTCATTGTCGCGCCGCTGGTGGGCGGTATTCTGGCGGCTCTTGTCTATAAATTCCTGGCCGCGGAGAAGAAATAAACAGTTTTGAAAAGCTGCTGGTATACGCTGCTGTATACCGGCAGCTTTTTATTCGGCGGAACAGGCAACGCTCGCACGGAGGGAGGTACCGGCATGGATGCGCTGACACGACTTTTGTATTTTCTGTCCTATTATGAGCAGGACAGGACCAATTACCGGACGCTGACCAGGATCCTGGAAAACCTGCGCAGGATCCCGGAGCTCACGATTCAGGAGGTCGCAGATCTGTGCTTCGTCTCCACGGCGACCATCAGCCGGCTCGTGCAGGATATGGATTTCTCCAACTACGCCAGCTTCAAGGAAGGGATCTCCGAGGTCCTGGCTCTCCAGGATTCCCTGCGCTTTGTCGCGCAGCAGCCGCGGGTCCCGGACGCTTCCGAGCTGTCTGCGCAGGGACGCAGGCTTCTCGCGGAAGCAGCCGGGCAGATGGACGCGCAGCTCTCTCCCGCCAGCTGTGAGACGCTCATTCTGCTTGCACGCGCTTTCAAGCGGGCGGATTCCATCTGCTTTCTGATCAACAGCACGCAGTTTTTCGTCCCGATCCAGCGCATGCTCGCGCTGGACGGGAAGCTGGTCACGGTCCACAAGCGGCTGGAGGACAGTCTGCCCTATCTGGACGCGCTGAACCCGGGAGACGTCCTGCTTCTGTCCGTCAACGATACCTCGGAGCTGGAGTTCAAGGTCCCGCTGATTCGGCAGATGTGCGGCCGCGGCGTCACGGTCGCGGTCCTCTCGGAGCTCTCTGTGATCCGCGACCAGGATCTGCCGATCCTGCGGCTCCCGCCCATTCATTTTCTCAGCGACGCAACTCTGTTCCTGTACAGCGTCTATTCCGATCTGCTGCTGTCCGTATACCGGTCGCTCAGTGCGTCCGCCCCGGAATAAAGGTACGCTTTCAGATTTTGTAAGCCATTTCTTTTCCTGCATCTGGCAGAATCCCCGCAGGACTGATACATTGGAATCGGGAGTCGGCTCGCCGGGCACCGGCGGCCGCTTGATCCGGTTTATTGCGTAAAGGAGGCAGAAAAATGTTTGATGAGTTCATCCTGCATGGCGATACGTTCTTCTCCAAAACGCCGCACGACGAGAAGAACGTCATCATCAAGATCCGGCTGCCGTGGTACCGCTGTCTGCCGGTCTCTGTCCTGGACAAGATCGAGCTCTCCATCGACGGCAGTGAGATCCCCGCCGAGGACATCCGGGTCCTTCTCTTCGGGGAACCGAAAACAGTCGCGGAGGTCAAGCGCTACACGCGCCTCATCTGGTCCAATCTGGAGACGCAGGACATCCAAGTCACGCTCCCCTCGCCCATCGCAGAGGGGCCGCACGAGGTAGCGCTGAACCTGCGGATCGACCTGCCCTACAAATTCGACAACGATTTCCCGCCGTATTACTATCAGTTCGCCACGTATACGAAAACCATGAACTATGTAAGGGGGTAGGAGCATGGAAACCAAAATGTCATTCGGTCTTGGCGTCACGCTGTACAGCTACAATATCGACTACTGGCTGCAGAACAAGACCTTTGAGGACTGCATGGACGCGGTCGGCTCCTTTGGCCCCGGCACGGGGATCGAGGTCGTGCTGCAGCAGTTCGAGCGGAATTATCCCTATGTCTCCGATGAGTTTGAGCGCCGGTTCAAGCGGTCTCTGGAGAAAAACCAGCTGGTCCCGACCATGATGTGCGGGTATCCGGACGCCGGACTGTTCCGGGGACGGCTGTACAGCGAGGAAAGTCTGGAGTTCCAGGTCGCGCAGATCCGCTCCGCGCACCAGTTGGGCTTCCCCAATGTGCGGCTGTCCATCCGCGATACAAAGCTGCTGGAAATGCTGCTTCCCTACGCGGAAAAATACGATACGACGATCCTGTTCGAGATGCACTGTCCGCGCACGGTCCCCACGTTCCTGGAGTATCTTGAGCTGCTGGAACGGCTGGACACACCGTATATGGGCTTCTTCCCGGACTGCGGGACCATGTGCAGGGAGCCCTCCGTCGTCTACACCAGCCGTTTTCGTGAGCAGGGCGTTCCCGAAGAGATCATTCAGCTCATTACAAATCTCTGGATGCAGAAATATACTGAGGATCAGATCGTGGAGGAGGTTGCCCGTCATACAAAAGTGGATGGTCTGATTGAACTCATGTGCCGGGAGTCCGGCGAGTATTTCGCGCACGGCGAGCCGGAGGACCTGCTCCCCTGGATGAAGTACATGAAACACGTCCACGGCAAGTTTTTCTATGTGGACGACAACGGCGTGGAAAACGCGGTCCGCGTCCCGGAGATCGTCTCCGTTCTGAAAAAGGGCGGCTTCAGCGGGTATATCTCCGCGGAATACGAGGGCCATCACTGGTTTGCCCGCAACGACGCGCACACGCAGCTCGCCCGGTACTTTGATCTGATCAAAAAATGCTACGCCGAGGCGTAAACCCCATAACGTCCATAAAAAAAGCGGCGGAAGCAGTTTGTGCTTCCGCCGCTTTTTTATTTGTCTTTTATTTCCCGAGTCTCGCGTCCAGCTCCGCCTTCTGCTTCTCGTAGCCGGGCTTGCCCAGAAGCGCGAACATATTGATCTTGTACGCTTCCACGCCGGGCTGGTCGAAGGGGTTGACGCCCAGGATATACCCGGAAATGCCGCAGGCCAGCTCAAAGAACGCCACCAGCTCGCCGAAGCTCTCGGCGGACTTGTCCGGGATCGTCACCATCATGTTGGGCACGCCGCCGTCCATGTGCGCGATGGCGGTCGCCTCGAGCGCCTGGTGGTTCGCCCAGGTCAGATCCTTGCCGGCCAGGAAGTTCAGCCCGTCGCCGTTCGCGGCGTCCATGGGGATCTCCAGTCCGGAGTCGGCATTCTCGACTTTGATAAACGTCTCAATGAGGATCCGCAGGCCCTGCTGGATGTACTGGCCCATGGAGTGCAGATCGGGGGTCAGATCCACGGAGGCCGGGAACAGGCCCTTGCCCTCCTTGCCCTCGCTCTCACCGTACAGCTGCTTCCACCACTCGCCGGTGAAGCGCAGCGCAGGCTCAAAGCTGGCAAAGATCTCGATCATTTTTCCGGAGCGATACAGACCGCTGCGAACAGCCGCGTACAGCAGCGACGGGTTTTCCGCAGGATCCTGGCTCTTGCCCGCGTCAAACACGCCCTTGGCGGCGCGCAGCATGGCGTCGATGTCCACACCGGCCACAGCCAGCGGCAGCAGGCCGACCGGCGTAAACACGGAGAAACGGCCGCCGACGTTGTCCGGGATCACGAAGGACTCGTACCCTTCCTTGTCGGCCAGGGATTTCAGCACGCCGCGGGCCTTGTCCGTCGTGGCGTAGATCCGCTTCGCTGCCTCTTCCTTGCCATACTTCTTCTCCGCCAGTTCGCGGAAGATCCGGAACGCAACAGCAGGCTCCGTCGTCGTGCCGGACTTGGAGATCACGTTGATGGAAAAATCATGGTCGCCCAGCATGGCAATCACGTCGTTGGTGCCGTCTGCGGACAGGCCGTTGCCGGCGAAATAGATGTCCGGCGTGTCTTTGGGCAGATTGTTGTAGTTGGGAGACTTGATGAAATCCAGCGCGGCCCGGGCGCCCAGATAGGACCCGCCGATGCCGATCACGATCAGGACCTCGGAATCGGAGCGGATCTTCGCCGCGGCAGCCTTGACGCGCTTCAGCTCGTCCTGATTCTCTCCATTTGCCAGCGTCAGCCAGCCGATGAAATCATTGCCGCGGCCGGTGCCGTTCTGCAGCATTTCCAGCGCTCTGCCGCCCTCCTCGCAGAGTGCCTCCACACTGGCCTTGTCCAGCGCGGATTCGGTGTTTTTAATGTCCAGAGACAAACGCATTTGCTATCCCTCTCCTTTTTGTTTTTTACGCTGCTTCGATTATAGTACATGGGAAAAAACGCGTCAACAGAATTTGGTTGTCCGGTTTCATTTTCTCCCGTTTCGTGAACTATTGCCCGTTTTCTTCCCGGTCTTTCGTGCATTTTTCCCGGTCGCAGTCCCGTTTCGCGCGGCGGCGCGCCGATCTTTCTGCGCTCCGGACGCAGCGGCGGGTCTTCCGGCTTTGCCGGACGGCCTCTGCGCCGCTTTTCCCGCGTCCGCGGGACGCTCCGGACGCACCAGGCAGGCTTTCCCGTAGCCGATCAGGTCTTCCCTGCCCGCAGTGCGCAGCGCCTCCAGCACCAGACGGCGCTTCTCCGGCCGCTTCCACTGAAGCAGCGCGCGCTGCATCGCCTTCTCATGGAACGTCCTCGGCACGTACACCGGCTTCATCGTCCGGGGATCAAGCCCGGTATAATACATGCAGGTGGACAGCGTGCCGGGCGTCGGATAGAAATCCTGCACCTGCTCCGGCTGGCGGCCAGTCCTGTTCAGATACTCCGCAAGCGCCACGGCGTCCTGCATCGTGCTGCCCGGGTGCGATGAGATCAGATACGGCACCAGATACTGCTCCTTGTCGTACTTCCGGTTCAGCCGCCGGTATTTCTCCATAAAGCGATTGTACACCTCGTTGTGCGGCTTGCCCATGTAATCCAGCACGCTGTCAATACAGTGCTCCGGCGCGACCTTGAGCTGCCCGGAGATGTGATACTTGACCAGTTCCGCAAAGAACTCCCCGTTTTTGTCCTCCAGCAGATAATCGAACCGGATCCCGGACCGGACGAACACCTTTTTCACGCCGGGGATCGCCCGGAGCTTCCGCAGGAGCATCAGATAATCCGTGTGATCCGCGTCCAGGTTCTTGCACGGCGTCGGCGTGAGGCAGTTCTTCCCCACGCACAGCCCGGCCTGCAGCTGCTTCTGGCAGGACGGCCGCCGGAAATTGGCCGTCGGCCCGCCCACGTCGTGGACGTATCCTTTGAACTCCGGGTGCTTCGTCATAGCCGTGACTTCCCGGATCAGAGACTCGTGGCTGCGCGACGTGACCATTCGCCCCTGATGGAACGCCAGAGAGCAGAAGTTGCAGGCCCCGAAACAGCCGCGGTTGTGAATAACGGAAAACCGCACCTCTTCGATCGCCGGAACGCCGCCCATTTCGTCATACATGGGGTGCACGTCCCGGGTATACGGCAGTTCGGATACGCGGTCAAATTCCGCCATGGACAGCGGCATCTGCGGCGGGTTGATCACAAGGATGCGATCCCCGTGCCGCTGCAGGATCGCCCGGCCGCGGACGGGATCGTGCTCGTCATACTGGATCCGGTTTGCCCGGGCATACGCCGCTTTATCGGCCAGAACGTCCTCATAGGCAGGGCACTCCACATACGGAAACGCACATTCGGATGCATCCCGGGCCAGAAAGCCTGTCCCGCGGACGTCCGTCAGCGCGGCGACCGGTTCTCCGGCCGCCAGCCGGTTCGCGATCTCAACGGTGGCCGTCTCTCCCATGCCGTAGGTCAGCAGGTCCGCCTTGGAATCCGCCAGAAACGACCGGCGCACCTTATCCTCCCAATAGTCATAATGCGCAAAGCGGCGCAGCGACGCCTCCAGGCCGCCGATTACGACCGGGATCCCCGGAAAAGCCGCCTTTGCCAGATTCGCGTACACGATCGTGGCCCGGTCCGGCCGGAGTCCCGCCCGTTTTCCGGGCGAATAAAAATCCTCGCTGCGGCGCTTTTTCGCCGCGGTATAGTGGGCGACCATGGAGTCGAGATTTCCCGCCCCGATCAGCACGGCAAGGCGCGGCCGGCCCATCGCCTGAAACGCCTCCGCGTTCTGCCATTGCGGCTGCGCCAGCACCGCCACGCGGTACCCCTCCGCCTCCAGCACCCGGGCAATCACAGTCGTCCCGAAGCTGGGATGGTCCACATATGCGTCCCCGGACACCACAAGGAAATCATAGCCGTCCCAGCCGCGGCTGTCCATATCCGCTTTGGAAACCGGCAAGAATTTGGATACGTCCCGCATGACAGCCGCTCCTCTCTGCGTCTTTTGAAGTCATTATAGCATGGCGCATCCGGCAGCGCAAAGAAAAATGAAAAACCCTCTTGTCAAAACCGGCATTAGCATGTATAATATCCCTCGTACCGCGTCGGAGGCTTAGCTCAGCTGGTTAGAGCGCCTGCTTCACACGCAGGAGGTCACTGGTTCGAGTCCAGCAGTCTCCACCATAAAAGAAACCTCTTTTGTATACCAGTACAAAAGAGGTTTCTTGTTGTTCTCACAATTTGCATATGGTATAATCAGTTTGACAAATCGGGATTTGTTGAGGGGAAACTGTTATGGAATACATAAAGGTTACAAAAGATAACATTAAAAGCGAACATATCTGCTGTGCCATTTCAAACAATAAGGATGTTCAGGTTGCATCCAAAAAAGCATGGCTTACCGCACGTTTTGATGACGGGCTTGTATTTCTTAAAAGCGTGGAGCGCGGGAAGTGTTTTATTGAATATATACCCGCTGAAAATGCGTGGAATCCGATAGATGCAGACGGTTATATGTATATTGACTGTCTATGGGTATCCGGATCATTTAAGGGGCATGGATATTCAAACGAACTTTTGGACGAGTGTATAAAAGACAGTAAAGCCAAAGGGAAAACCGGTCTTTGCATTTTAACTTCCGAAAAGAAAAAACCGTTTCTTGCAGATCCGAAATATCTGAAACACAAAGGTTTTACCGTTTGCGATGAGGCTGATAACGAAATTCAGCTTGCATATTTGCCGTTTGCCGCTTCTTCCGCAAAACCCCGTTTCAAAGATTGCGCCAAGTATCCGCGTATCGAAGAAAAAGGATATGTGCTTTACTATACAAGCCAGTGTCCCTTTAATGCAAAATATGTTCCGATCGTGGAACAAACTGCCAAAGAGCATAATATCCCGTTCAAAGCGATACACATCGAAAGCAAAGAACAGGCGCAGAACGCGCCTACACCGACCACAACGTATGCTCTCTTTTATGACGGAGTATATCTGACAAACGAGCAGATGAATGATACTAAATTTTTGAAGCTGGTTGCTCGATAAATTCCGGTTTGTCGGGATACTCCGGTGCCACTTTCACTTTTCTTTCCTCGTTTTTGGTCACTTATGCACGTCTTGTACATAAAAGAAACCGGATTTGTCTACCAGACAAATCCGGTTTCTTTGAACGATGTGTTCCGCTGTCGCGGAACGTGATGTACCTTGCGGCATACATCATTCTTGAATTATTCACACTTTTCGAATATAATTAAGAAAAGGGATCGACAAATCGGGATTTGACGAGGTGAAAGAGATGGAGGCAGTATTCGGAGACAACTCCTGTATTGATTCATGGATGCAGCTTGTTCGAGAGGTCAGCCGGAGCTTTCCGGGTCTTGAAACAGAAGAAAGTTTAGATGAACATAAACAGACCGTGTTGAAGTTCATGAGCAAGAAGCAAGCCTTATGTGTCAGAAACAAAGAAACCGTCGTAGGGGTGCTTCTGTTTTCGCACAGCAAAAACATGATCTGCTGTCTGGCTGTAGATCCTGAGTATCGAAAGCAGGGGCTTGCTTCGATCCTGCTGAGAAAAGCGTTGGATGAGTTGGACAGAAGCAAGGAAATTACAGTATCAACGTTTCGCGAAAATGACGATAAAGGGATCGCGCCAAGGGCTCTGTATAAAAAATTCGGGTTTCAGGAAGGCGAAATGACAGAGGAATTCGGGTATCCCAATCAAGTGTTTGTTTTATATCCTTAAAATCCGGTTTGTCAAAGTGAATATCCGTACAAATAACTTTTCTTACCTCAAAATCCGTACTTTTTGTAAGTCTTATACAACGAAGAAACCTCTTTTGTCTATCTGGACAAGAGAAGTTTCTTTGTTGTTTCGCAAGGTCGAATATGGTATAATCATATTGTCAAACTGGGATTTGTGAGGATGAGTCTATGCCACGAATAATAGCTATCGTGATAGAATCGGCTATATTCATTTGCGCCTTGTGGGTTTTATTCTTCCTCTCTGCTTTTCTGCATGAAGTTGGCCATGCTCTCGGCTATATGCTTGCGACAGGAGACAGACATTGGCATATAAGGGTCGGATGGGGAAAGCGCCTGATCAATTTAAAAGCATTAACTGTGAATCTGCTTCCTTTTGACGGCTTCTTCACTCCGATAGAAAAGAATAAAATGGACACAAAGGCTAAGCTGATTATGACGCTTTCAGGAGGTCCAATTGTATCTTTCCTGTTAGTCGTTGGTTTTCTGGTGTTGAAATTTGGAGGCATATCTTTTCATACAGGGGTTTTCGCTTCTGGCGCTATTGAATCGTTTATTACAGTCGCGCTTTTTATTAATTCGTTCATTTTGTTTCTGGCCGTTATCCCCATTTACTATTTTCATGGGGAAATAAAGGGTTTGGAATCTGACGGTCTGCAGATAATCAATATCCTTAAGAAAAATGGAAAGTGAACGGCAAGGCAGGCGGTTTCTTTGATAAATAGCTGTTTTCCGAGATATGCGGCATGTACCTTTTATGCGCACTTTATGGCTTTGTATCTTTTGGTACTTTCACAAAAAGAAGGAGGTCCTTTCAGGGCATACTCCGTAGGAAAGATACTCTGAGGCGGTAATTACCGGCCAATGCGGATATGAAATCGGCGCGACCATTGCGGTCGCGCCGATTTTTCTCCTTGATTTGGTTTTTGTGGAAAAACCCGATGCTCATACTGACTGCGGACAATGAAGATTCTCTTTTATAAGCAGAGATTCGCCTCATAAAGCATTCCCGTCTGAAGACGATACTTTCATTTTTCTATATTGCTTTACTGCAATCATAACGATTACCGCACTACACAGAGCTGCCCAGACCTCGACCGACCATAACGACACTACACCGCGCTGATAAAGCGCGGGCAAGGTATCCATCAGCATATGCAGCAGGATGGCGGCCGGCAGGCAGCCTTTCTTTTCATTGATGACGCCGTAATACACGATGACCGTCAGCCCGATATGGAGGAGCATCGCGAACAGCCGTTCAATGACGTTCGCAGCCATCATCCCGTAATCAAACGCAGTCGCTCCCTGAACAGCCGGAAGCGCGGCGGCAGCGGTTTCCTCCGTGATCTTCAGGGAACTGAGCGCGTTTTCCACGTCTCCTTGAGAAAACAGCACAGCAACGGCAAGATAGGTGATCATGGTCGGCAGAAGAACGGCAAGGATCTCGATTCCACCGTGACCGATACCGTACAGAACCGCATTCTCACGGGTACGGTTCTTTTTCATGATGTACTTCAGAACGATATGCCGTCCGCACTCTTCGAAAACGCCTGCCATGATGGTTCCGTAAAGCACATAGGCGGCCGTACTTCCGTTAATGAACCGGGAGACAGGATTATCCGCAAGGATGCAGAAATAATGCACGCCAAGCTCCAGCATCCGGGCAGAAACGATAAATCCGACGGCGCCCGCAATGAGGTAGCTGAGTTTCGTCTGCGCTTTATACCGCCTGCGCCAGAAGAGAAAGAAGACGACGGGGATCGCGATCATCAGAAGGACGGTCACGATCAGCGACGGAACGCTGCTTCTGCCGACGACGATCTTTTCAAATTCCGTCATTTCCCGTCACCTCCCCAGACCTCCACACAAAAGCCCTTGTGACCGCACGCGGTGCAGGTCAGCTTGCGGGCTGTCGGCGTATGATTTGCCCAAAAGGCTTCCTTCATCGCGGGCTTGAATACCTCATGGCATTCCGGGCAGATGTACTTTATATGATTGAAGTAGTAACGGCTGACCAGTATGCCCCAGGAAACAGCCACCAGTACCCAGACGACGAACGGCCACCAAACACCTTTGACGATCCAGAAAATGACGGAAAACCATTGCAGCGCCGTAACCGGAATTCCGGTCAGAACCATCATCCAGCGCATTCTTTTCAGTTTTTTCTTGCCTTCCATAAATACGGCTATGTCCCCGATGGATTCGAGAGAGAATGTCGCTTTGCTTTTCAGCCCGTTTTTCAGCTCACGCAGCTTTCCCAGCTTTTCCTCTTTGTCAGAGATTTCATCCGAAAGGGCTTTCTCTTGCTGTTCAATCAGCAACGAGATCACTTTCTCGGGATGCTCTTCCTTCAGAATCTGAGAAACAGCGTCGATCGGCAGATCCAAATCTCGCAGGAAGCAAATGATCTTCATGCGCTTCAGATCGTCCTCTGAATAGAGCCGTCTCCCGCCTTCGGAGAGCGTACTGGGAATCAGAATGCCTCTGGCATCATAGTACTGAACCGTCCGGACCGTGACGCCGCAGAGCTTTGCAAGTTCTCCCGTCGAGTATTTTGACACAGCTTTCACCTCCTTACGCCATGGATTCTACAACATGACGCTGCGTAACAAGCAATACCTTACGCAGGGGGATTTTTCATCTTTCAGAAAGAAACACCGGTTTTCCGGGATCATTATAACATTCCCGCTCATTGCCATCAATCGCCTGCCGAAAAAGCAGAAGGCGGCGCTTCCTTACGAAGCGCCGCCTTCGGGCGTCCTTCTTTTTGATGGACGGCTGCTCCGCAGCCTGCCGCCGGAGGCGGCTTTTATTGGACGTGAAAGACACCCTTCCCGGGTTTCTTTCACCGTATCTTCTTTCCCGTAATCGCAACTGTATACGGAAGTCAGTTCACTTCCCGTGCGCCATAGGACAGGCCTTACCGCAGTCCGCACAGGAGCACGAACAGCCGCTTTTCCGTTTTTTATGCATGCGACGCAGTGCGAAAAGCACGGCAAGCGCAAGGCCAATCAGCAATACAATGTCAAATCCGTTCATTCCGCTCCCTCCTCAGGCCGCGCAGATCAACAGACCGATCAGACGCACAAGCAGCGCGGCGATCCAGGCGACCGCGCATTGCCACACGACCACATACAGCGCCCATTTTCTCCCGAGCTCCCGCCGTACTGAAGCGACAGCCGCCACACAGGGCGTATACAGCAGACTGAAAACGAGCAGAGAGAACGCCGACAGAGAATTCATAACGGCGGTAACGCCGCCCTCCGCGCTGAACAGCACCTCCATCACGGAAACGACGCTCTCCTTGGCCATGAATCCGCTGATCAGAGACGTGACGATCCGCCAGTCTCCGAGTCCGAGCGGCGCAAACAGCGGCGTAAACAGACCGGAAATCGCCGCGAGAATGCTGCCGTGCGCGTTCTCCGCAGGATTGAACCGGAAATCGAAGCTCTGGAGGAACCAGACGACGATCGTCGCAACCAGGATGACGGAAAACGCTCTCTGCAGAAAGTCCTTCGATTTCTCCCAGAGCAGCTGCAGCGTGCTGCGCATGCTGGGCAGCCGGTAGTTCGGAAGCTCCATCACAAACGGGACGGCTTCCCCCTTAAAACGTGTTTTTTTGTAGAGCATCGCAACAAGAATGCCGATCAGAATGCTCAGCAGGTACAGACCGATCATGATCAGCGCCTTGTGGCTCGGGAAAAAGGCGTCTACAAAAAACGCGTAGATCGGCAGCTTCGCGGTGCAGCTCATAAACGGCGTGAGCAGAATGGTCATTCTGCGGTCGCGTTCGCTCGGAAGCGTACGGGTCGCCATGACTGCCGGGACCGTACACCCGAAGCCGATCAGAAGCGGAACGATGCTGCGGCCGGACAGGCCGAGCTTTCGCAGCAGTTTGTCCATGACGAACGCCACGCGGGCGATGTAGCCGCTGTCCTCCAGCAGAGAAAGGAACAGAAACATGGTCACGATGATCGGCAGGAAGCTCAGTACACTGCCGACGCCCTCGAAGATTCCGTCGATAATCAGGCCGTGCAGCACTTCGTTCACGCCGACAGAAGACAGCGCATCATCCACGACGCCGGTCAGCGCCTCGATGCCCGTCGCCAGAAGGTCCTGAAGCCCCGCGCCGATTACATTGAACGTCAGAAAGAAAACCAGCCCCATTACGACGATAAAAACAGGGATCGCGGTATATTTCCCGGTCAGAAGCCGGTCGATTTTCCGGCTTCTCTTACGCTCCCGGCTTTCCGCGGGCTTTTTGACGCACGCGTCGCAGACCCGCATAATAAAGGAAAACCGCATATCGGCGATGGCTGCGCTCCGGTCCAGACCGCGCTCTTTTTCCATCTGCAGCGTAATGTGCTCCAGCATTTCTTTCTCGTTTTCGTCCAGGGAGAGCTGCTCGATGATCAGCGCATCTCCCTCGATCGCCTTGCAGGCGGCAAACTGCAGCGGAAGCCCCGCGGCCGCCGCATGGTCCTGAATCAGGTGGACCACCGCGTGCACGCATCGGTGCACGGCGCCGCCGTGCTCGTTTTCGTCGCAAAAATCCTGTCTTGCGGGCTTTTCCTGATTCTTCGCAATGTGGATCGCGTGATCGACCAGTTCATGAACCCCCTGATTCCTGGCGGCGGAGATCGGCACGACCGGCACGCCCAGCATCGCCTCCATCGCGTTGACGTCCACAGAACCGCCGTTTCCGGTCATCTCATCCATCATATTCAGCGCCACCACGACCGGGATCCCCATCTCCAGCAGCTGCATGGTCAGATACAGATTCCGTTCGATGTTGGTAACGTCCACAATGTTGATGATCCCTCTCGGCTTCTCCTGCAGCACAAAGTTCCGGGAAACCAGTTCCTCGCTGGAATAGGGAGACATGGAATAGATCCCGGGAAGATCGGTGATGGAGGTATGATTCTGTCCAAGGATCGCGCCGTCCTTCCGGTCCACCGTCACACCCGGGAAGTTGCCCACATGCTGCCTGGCTCCGGTCAGCTGGTTGAAAAGGGTCGTCTTGCCGCTGTTCTGGTTGCCGACCAGCGCAAATGTCAGCAGGGTCCCGTCCGGAAGCGGGCTGCCGCTGCCCTTGGGATGATATTTTCCTCCCTCCCCGAGGCCAAGATGCACATTCACAGGCGTTGACGGGCGTTCCTTCTGCGGGGTTTGTTCGGAAACGAGTTCCACCTCAATTTTGGCCGCGTCGTCCAGCCGGAGCGTGAGCTCATATCCGTGCAGACTGATCTCAACCGGATCCCCCATCGGTGCGTATTTCACGACCTTAACATCCGTTCCGGGTATGATCCCCATGTCCAGAAAATGCTGACGCAGCGCGCCGATTCCTCCGACAGTCCGTACACGGGCGGATTGTCCCGCTTTGATTTCCCTGAGCGTCATCTTTTTTGCCTCTTTCTGTGGTTTATTGGGAGAAACAGCAGAAATCCAAATCCGCAGGCTTCAATTTCCTTTCGCAAACCGAACCGTCGGAAAAGGCAGTTAGCTTTGCCTAACTACTTGCTAGTATAATTAGCGCTCGCTAACTTGTCAAGAGGTTTTTGGATTTCTTCACGGTTTTCTCCGGTTCAAATTGAAAAACGGCGGTTTTTTCGCTATAATGTATAAAAAAGGTTGACAAGTGAGGAGGAGAACAGATGAGCATGCGTGAATCCGGAGAGATGTATCTTGAAACCATATTCGTTCTGTCGCAGAAATCTTCGACCGTTCGCGGGATCGACGTCGGAGAGTATATGAACTATTCCAAGCCCTCCGTCAGCCGTGCGATCGGTCTGCTCAAGAAAGACGGGCTTGTCGTGACCGACGAGCATGGCTCCATCAAGCTCACGGAAGCGGGAGAAACGAAAGCGAAACGCATCTACGAACGCCACACCCTGCTCACCCGGCTGTTTATCAGCCTCGGCGTGGATGAAAAAACCGCCGCGGAGGACGCTTGCCGCATTGAGCATTATCTGAGCGATCAGACGTTTGACGCGATCAAAAAGCATATCAAAGAACACGGAGCAAACCAATAATGGAAATCAGAGAATATACGGAATATAAAGAAGACGAGATCCTGCGCCTGTATCGGGCGGTCGGCTGGACCGCCTATACGGAGGATCCGTCTGCTTTGCGCCAGGGCTTTCAGAATTCCCTGCTCGTCCTGGCTGCCTACGAAAGCGGCGATCTGCTTGGGATCGTCCGGGTCGTCGGGGACGGCTATACCGTCGTCTTTATCCAGGATGTCCTTGTATTTCCCAAAAAACAACGGCAGGGCGTCGGCGGCGCCCTGCTGAAAGCCGTGCTCGACCGCTATCCCGCCGTCCGGCAGATCCAGCTGACGACTGACTGCACGCCGGAAACGACGGCTTTTTACAAATCGCTGGGCTTCTCTGCGCTCTCCGACATCGGCTGCTGCGGCTTTATGAAATGCTGACCGTTTTCTGCGTACTGCGGCGGCCGGTTTGTATCTGCAGGCCGGTACAAGGACCTGAAAGGACCTGCGAAGAATAACAAATTCAAATTTACATTTGCTTTTTCCTGTAGTATACTGATTCCAGTAAATCCCCTCATTATGCGGCATGGGACAAGGCTTCTCCGCTCCCCTGCCAGAAAAAGGAAGGATACCATGAGACTTGTTACCCGATCTGACTTTGACGGACTTGCCTGCGGCGCGCTGCTTCTGGAGGCGGGCGTCATTGACAACTGGAAATTCGTCCATCCGAAAGACATACAGGACGGCCTGGTAGAGATTACCGAGGATGACTGTCTGGCAAACGTCCCGTTTGCGCCCGGCTGCGGGCTCTGGTTCGACCATCATTCCAGCGAGAATGAGCGGCTGAATCTGCAGGGTAAATATAAGGGCGAGAGCCGGTCCGCTCCCTCCTGCGCGCGGATCGTCTATGAATACTACGGCGGCACGGCGCGCTTCCCGCAATTCGGCGATCTGATGGTCGCCGTGGACAAGATGGACTCCGCCAATCTGACCATTGATGAAATTCTGAATCCCCAGGGCTGGATTCAGATCGGTTTTCTGATGGATCCCCGCACCGGCCTCGGCCGGTGGCACAACTTTACGATCTCCAACTATCAGCTGATGGAAAAGCTGCTGGTGGCCTGCCACGACATGACCACAGAGCAGATCCTCGCGCTGCCGGACGTCCAGGAGCGAATCGCGATCTACAACGAGCAGACGGAAAAATTCAAGGAAATGGTCCATGCGCATACCAAAACCGTCGGGAATGTGATCGTCTCCGATCTCCGCGGCGTGGATCCCATCTATACCGGCAACCGCTTCATGATCTACAGCCTGTACCCCGAGCAGAACATCTCCGTCTGGATCACCAGCGGACGCGGCGGAAAAGGCTGCTCCGCCGCCGTGGGCTACAGCATTTTGAACCGCACCTCCGACGTGGACGTGGGCAGTCTGATGCTCAAGTACAACGGCGGCGGACACAAGGCCGTAGGCACCTGCCAGTTCGCCGACGAGGAGATGGATACGAAGCTGCCGCAGATGCTGGAGGAGCTTTACGCCCTGGCAAACGCATAGGCCGTATCGGAATCGCATAACAAAAAAGGACCCGAAGATTTTTCATCTTCGGGTTCTTTTTTCCAAGCATGGTCAGCCGAAGTACTCGTAACCGGCCTCTTCCACCGCGGCCTTCAGCGCGGCCTCGTCCGGCTCCCTGGAGAGCGTCAGTACCGCAGTCCCCTGCTCGTGGCTTGTAACCGCCGCTTCCACGCCGTCGACCTTTTCCAGCGCCTCGCGCACGTGCCGCTCGCAGTTGACGCACATCATTCCGTTCACTTTGATCGTCTTTTCCATCGTTGTTCCCTCCGTTGTTTTTTCATCTATGGCAAACTGCGCGGCAAGCTCCGGCAGTTCAACCGGCGTTCGTTTTCGGTCGTGCTCCGGGCTGCGGAGCCTGAACAGATTCAGCCGCAGCGCGTTGGTGACCACGCAAAAGCTGCTGAGGCTCATGGCGGCAGCGCCGAACATGGGTGAGAGCGTCAGGCCCAGGGACGCAAACACGCCGGCGGCCACCGGGATCCCGATCACGTTGTACAGAAACGCCCAAAACAGATTCTGGTGGATGCTCCGCAGCGTGGCCCGGCTCAGCCGGACCGCGGCCGGAACGTCGGAGAGCCCGGAATTCATCAGCACGACGTCCGCGGCGTCCACCGCGACGTCCGTCCCGGCGCCGATTGCAAGCCCCATATCCGCCCGGGTCAGCGCAGGGGCGTCGTTGATGCCGTCCCCCACCATTACGACCTTGCCGTACTGCTGCAGCGTACGGATCACGGCCTCTTTCCCGTCCGGCAGGACGCCGGCGATCACCGCATCCACCCCGGCAGCCTTCCCCACCGCGTCCGCGGTCCTTTGGTTGTCCCCGGTAAGCATCACCACCCGGATCCCCATGTTCTGCAGCTCCCGGATGGCCGATCTGCTGTCCGCCTTCAGGGTGTCCGCCACGGCGATCACGCCCAGAAGCGCGCCGTCCGCAGAGAAGAAGATCGGCGTTTTGCCCTGCGACGCCAGCGTCTCCGCTTCCGCCGCGAGCGCGTCCGGAACGTTCCCGATAAAGCCCCGGTTCCCGCCCGCAAGTTTTCTGCCGTCCAGAACCGCGGTAAGGCCGTTGCCGGGCATGGCGGCAAAGTCCGTCACCTCCCGGCGCGCAAGGCCCCGCGCCTCCGCTTCCGCAATCACAGCATGCGCCAGCGGATGCTCGCTCCTGTACTCCAGCGCATAGGCCGTCTCCAGGAGTTCTGTCTCCGTCACGCCTGCCGCCGGGCAGAGGTCCGTAACCTTCGGCTGTCCCTCCGTAATGGTGCCGGTCTTGTCCAGCGCCACGATGCGCGTCTTGCCCGTTTCCTCCAGACTGACGGCGGTTTTGAACAGAATCCCGTTCTTCGCGCCCATACCGCTGCCGACCATGACGGCCACCGGCGTGGCAAGCCCCAGTGCACAGGGGCAGCTGATCACCAGCACGGAGATCCCACGCGCCAGCGCATAGCCGACGTCTTTCCCCAGAAGCAGCCAGACCGCGGTCGTGACCAGCGCGATCGCGATCACCGCGGGGACAAACACGCCGGAGACCCGATCTGCGATTTTGGCGATGGGCGCTTTTGTGGCGGCCGCGTCCGACACCATTTTGATGATCTGGCTCAGCGTCGTATCCTCGCCTACGCGGGTCGCGCGGCATTTGAGGAACCCGGACTGGTTCAGCGTGGCCGCGGAGACCGTGTCCCCCTCCGCCTTGTCCGCCGGGATGCTCTCTCCGGTCAGCGCCGCCTCGTTCACGGCGGAAACGCCTTCCAGCACGACGCCGTCCACCGGGATATGTTCTCCCGGACGCACGACGAATACGTCACCGGGCCGTACCTCGTCGATGCCGACCTCCGTTTCCGCGCCGTCCCGCAGCAGCACCGCGGTCTTGGGCGCGAGCCGCATCAGCCCTTTCAGCGCGTCGGTAGTCTTCCCCTTGCTCCGCGCCTCCAGCATTTTTCCCACCGTGATCAGAGCCAGGATCATGGCCGCAGACTCAAAATAAAAATCGTTCATATAACCGGCGGCCCCGGCCGTATCCCCGCGCGCCTGCGCGCCCGTCATGGCGAAAAGCGCATAGGTGGAATATACAAACGCCGCCGCGGAGCCCATCGCCACCAGCGTATCCATATTCGGGGCCCGATGGAGCAGGCCGCGGAAGCCGGAAATAAAAAATCTCTGGCTGATCACCATCACCGCGGCGGCAAGCAGCAGCTGCACAAGGCCCATTGCCGTGTGATTGCCGGCAAGCCACGCGGGCAGCGGCCAATTCCACATCATATGGCCCATGGAAACGTACATCAGGACCAGCAGAAAGCCCAGCGAGGCAATCAGCCGCCTTTTCAGCGCCGGCGTCTCCCGATCCGCCAGAATGTCGGCGTCGTCGGAAGCGGCCGCCCTGACCGCATCCTTTCTGGATGCGCCGTATCCCGCATCCCGTACAGCCTTGAGGATGGCGGCCTCCGGAGCCGTCCCCTCCACGCCCATGGCACCCGTCAGCAGGTTCACCGAGCATGCGGTCACCCCCGACACGGCGGAGACCGCTTTCTCCACCCGCGCCTGACAGGCTGCGCAGCTCATTCCCGTTACGTTGTATTGCTCCATGGAATTCCCTCTATTTCATCAGTTTCCGCAGCGTCGCCACCAGCTCGTCGATCGTCTCGTCCTTTCCCGCGCGGATGTCCTCCGCGACGCAGGTCCGAATGTGACTTGCCAGCAGCTCCCGGTTGAACGCGTTGATGGCGGCGGATACCGCCGCGGACTGGATCAGCAGATCCGGGCAGTACGCGTTTTTTTCCAGCATCCCTTTGATGCCGCGGATCTGTCCCTCAACACGATTCAGCCGATTCATCAGACGCTTATACTCCGCTTCGCTCCGTTCCTTGGTCCGCTTTGTGCATGAACATGCCTCCTGCATTGTGCCCGCCTCCCTGTCAAAATACCCTTGTTCTGCCTCGATCATATACCCTCCCGGGGTATTTGTCAACCTGTTCTCTCCGGTTTTGCTGTTTCTGCAGCGGCAAAACTGTCATTTTCTATTGACCGTCGACGAAAAATCATGTAAAATACAGATTAGATTGAATGGAAAGGGGGATGACCCGATGAAGCGCATCCTGACCATTGAGACCCGTGACCTCTCCGCCAGCGCTGTGAGCGGCGGCTGCGGCGAGTGCCAGACCTCCTGCCAGTCCGCCTGCAAGACCTCCTGCGGCGTTGCCAATCAGAAGTGTGAGCAGAAGGACGCAGAGTAAGCTGTAAATGTAGAAATCACCGCTTGCGCTCTGCGCAGGCGGTATTTTTTACCGAAAAAAGGAAGTGTACGGATGATCCACCAATACAAGCTGAACGGCTGCAACATCGTGCTGGATGTGTACTCCGGCTCTGTCCATGTGGTGGACGACGTGGCCTACGACATTATCGCGCTGTATGAGCAGACCGCTCCGGCGGAGATCGCGGCGCGGATCACGGCAAAGTACCCGGACGTCACGGAAGCGGACGTGCAGGAGTGCCTCGATGATATTGCCGGGCTGAAAGCTGCGGGCAAGCTCTTTTCGGAGGACAGGTATTCCGCTGCGCTCTCCCGGTTTCAGCGCCGCAGTCATGAGATCAAGGCGCTGTGCCTGCATGTGGCCCATACCTGCAACCTGAACTGCCAGTACTGCTTTGCCAGCCAGGGCAAATACAACGGCGAACGGGCTCTGATGTCCTTTGAGGTGGGCCGGCAGGCGTTGGATTTTCTGGTGGCAAACTCCGGCAGGCGCGTCAATCTGGAGGTAGACTTCTTCGGCGGCGAGCCGCTCTTAAACTGGGACGTGGTCAAGCGGCTGGTGGCCTATGCCCGGAGCATCGAAAAAGAGAAGAACAAGAACTTCCGCTTCACGCTGACCACCAACGGCGTACTGGTGGACGATGAGGTCATCGAGTTTTCCAACCGGGAGATGTCCAACGTCGTCATGAGCATCGACGGCCGGAAAGAGGTCCACGACGCGCTACGGAAGGACTATGCCGGGCGCGGCAGCTATGACGTGATCGTGCCGAAGTTTCAGAAGTTTGCCAAAGCCCGCGGGGAAAAGAGCTACTACGTCCGCGGCACCTACACCCACAATAACGTGGATTTCACCGAGGATCTGTTTCATCTGGCCGACCTCGGCTTCACGGAACTGTCGATGGAGCCGGTGGTCTGCGCGCCGGACGATCCGTACGCGCTCACAGAGGAGGACCTGCCGAAGCTCTGCGAGCAGTATGAGATTCTGGCAAAAGACATGCTCCGGCGGGAAAAAGAGGGCAAGCCCATCACGTTCTATCATTACATGATTGATCTTGCGCACGGCCCCTGCATCTACAAGCGTATTGCGGGCTGCGGCTCCGGTACGGAGTACCTTGCCGTGACGCCCTGGGGCGACCTGTACCCCTGTCATCAGTTCGTGGGCGACGAGAAATACAGGATGGGCGACATATGGACCGGCATCACAAACACCGCGCTCCGGGATGAGTTTGCAAGGACGAACGTCTACGCCCGACCGGACTGCAAGGACTGCTGGGCGCGGCTGTACTGCTCCGGCGGATGCGCGGCGAACGCGTATCACGCCGTCGGCAGCATCACCGGCACCTACGAATACGGCTGCAAGCTGTTCCGCAAGCGGATGGAGTGCGCCATCATGATGCAGGCGGTCCGCAGCCTCTCCGGCAAACCGGAAGCGTAAGGGAACACCATGGCGGAACGGCAGTTTCTGGAGCACGGCTTCGGGCCGTTTTACCGGACGGATTCCCGGCTGCTGATCCTAGGCAGCTTTCCATCCGTGAAATCCCGGACGGCGCAGTTTTTCTACGGGCACCCGCAGAACCGGTTTTGGGCCGTCATGGCCGGGATCTGTGCATGTCCGCTCCCGGGCACGGAGGCGGAAAAGCGCGCGTTTCTGGCGAAAAACCGCATTGCGCTGTACGACGTGATCGAGCGCTGCTCCATAATTGGCTCTGCAGACAGCACCATCGCCGACGTGGTCCCGGCGGATCTCACGCCCATCCTCGCAGGCTCGCAGGTGGGAACGAACATTTTTGTCAACGGCGGCAAAGCCTTTGACCTCTATGCAAAATACATTCTCCCGGCCATCGGGATCCCCGCGGTGCGGCTCCCCTCCACCAGTCCCGCCAACGCGGTCTGGTCTCTGGACCGTCTGACGGCGGCGTGGCGGGCCGAACTGGAGCCGGTCCTGCAAACAATTTGATAAGAAAAGCGGCGGAGTCCATGGCTCCGCCGCTTTTTCTGTCTGCACTTTACAGCTTTTCCATTTCGTCCACCAGTTCGCCGAACAGCGCGAGGGCCGCGTTCACAGGCTCGGGCGTGCTCATGTCCACACCGGCGATCTTCAGCAGAGAGATCGGGTCCGTGCTGCTGCCGCCGGACAGGAACTTCTTGTAATCGGCCACAGCCGGCGCGCCCTCCGTCAGGATCCGGTCCGCGATGGCGACCGCGGCCGAAAACCCGGTGGCATACTGAAAGACATAGTAGTTGTAATAAAAATGCGGGATCCGCGCCCACTCCATGGCGATCTCGTCGTCGGAGATCATATCCGGTCCGTAGTATTTTTGATTCAGCTCCCGGTACTTCGCGCACAGGGCGTCCGCCGTCAGCGTCTCCCCGTTTTCCGCCATGCGCCCCAACTCCAGCTCGAACTCTGCGAACATGGTCTGCCGATAGACGGTGCCCTTGAAAGAATCCAGGAAGTGGTTGATCAGGTAGGCCCGCTCCGTTTTGTCCGTCGTTTTGCTCAGCAGATGCCGCATCAGCAGGATCTCGTTGCAGGTGGAGGCCACTTCCGCCACAAAGATGACGTAGTCGCTGGTGCTGATCGGCTGGTTTTTCGTGCTGTGCCAGCTGTGCAGCGCGTGTCCCATCTCATGGGCGATGGTGAACATGCTCTCCAGATTGTCCTTCTGATTCAGCAGCACATAGGGGTGCGGCCGGGAGTTCCCGGAGGAATACGCGCCGCCCCGCTTCCCCGCGTTCTCATAGACGTCGATCCAGCGGTTTTCAAAACCTTCCCGGAGCAACGCCGTATAGTCCTCGCCCAGGACCGCCAGCGCGTCCAGCACGGTCTCCTTGGCCTCGTCAAACGGAATGGTCTGCGCGGCGTCCGCCACGATCGGCGTGTAAACGTCGTACATGTGCAGCTCGTCCACGCCCAGGCGCTTTTTCCGCAGCGTCACGTATCGGTACATCTTATTGAGATTTGCGTGTACGGCTTCGATCAGATTCAGATATACCGGGACCGGGACCTCGGTTTTATCCAGGCTCGCGGCCAGCGTGCTCTCATATCCGCGCGCCTCCGAGAAAAACCGCAGCTGCTTGAACTGCGCGTCCAGCAGCGCTGCAGAGGTGTTGCGGAACTCTCCGTACCGGGCGTAGAGCGTCTGAAACGCGTTCCGGCGCAGGACCCGGTCCGCGCTCTCCATCATGGGGATATAGGAGCCGTCCGTCAGCGTATGGAGATTCCCCTTCCCGTCCTTAACGTCCGGATAGGTAAGATCTGCGTTTGTGAAAATGCCGTTGATCTGATCGGGAGCTTCCGCCATCTCTCCGGCGGCCGCCAGCAGGCGTTCCTCCGCAGGCGACAGGATGTGCGCCGCCATTCGGCGGATCCGGTACAGGCTCCGCCTGTACTCCTCCAGCGCCGGCTGTTCCCGGTAGAAGCGGTCCAGCGTCTCCTCCGGGATCGCCATAACCTCCGGCGTAAAATAGGCCCCGGCGCTGCTGATGGCGACGACCGCTCGCATGGCCTTGCCGCGCATGTCCTGATAGAGCGCGTCCGCCTGGTCCTGATCAGCCTTGCAACTCGCGTACCCGTAGAGCGCGGAGAGCCGCACCTCGATCTCATCCTGGAGCCGGAGCGCTGCCAGAAGCGCATCCGCGCTCTCTCCCAGGCGCCCCTGAAATCCGGCGATCCGTCCGGGCATCTCCGCAAGCGCCGCATTCTCCTGCTGCCAGGCATCGTCGCTTTCAAACATGTCCCGCAGGTTCCAGGTAAACGCCTCCGGGACCTCGCTGCGTTTTGTTTTGGGATCGATCATGATCTTTCCTCCATCTCCGGCCCTGCAGCCGGTTTGTGTTGCCTTACCGTCCAATCTTAACATACGACGGCGGACATTGCAACGTCCGCCGCCGTGTGCGCACTTCCGTATTATTCTCCGCCGGATTCGATCCGAATATCGCCGCTGACCGTCTGCACGCTACACAGGCTGCCCTCTGCCGCGGAGGCCGGAACACGGACCTCTCCGCTGGCGGTGGAGGTTTCAAAGCGCATGGGAGACAAGACCGTGCCGGTCACGTCTCCGCTGACCGTCTGGACCGAGAGCGCGCCGTACCATCCGCCGAACGCCACGTCTCCGCTGGTGGTATGCAGCTCTGCCCGGGTCTCCGCCCGGCAGTCCGCCGCAATCGTGATCTCGCCGCTGACCGTGCCGGCCTGCAGAGTCCCGCAGACAACGGTCTGCAGCGATACGTCGCCGCTGACGCTCCTGACGGTCAGATTGTCGGTCTCCGCGTCGGTCAGGCAGATCTCGCCGCTGACCGTCTTCAAACTCACTTCTGACGCTGTACAGCTCCGGACGTCGAAATCGCCGCTGGCGCTCTCCAGATACAGGCGGTCAAATGAAAAGCCCTCTGTCAGCGCAATGTCTCCGCTCGCGGTATATGCCTCCAAAGCCGCGAAAGCGTCCTCCGCAAGGTACAGCGTGGTCCCCGGTTCCTGCTGCCAGATAAAGCCGATCCGCTCAAACCATCTCCGCGAGTCCGTTCTGTTCACGACAAGCACGCCGTCCCGGACTTCCGCTTCCAGCCGATCGTTTTCGTGCTCCGCGTACTCGATGCGCGTTATGCCGTCCCCGGACGGGCAGATCCGCAGGTCGGCGGAGTGTTCATGAATCTCTATGAGCTGAAAGGACTCCGTCACGGTCTGCGTCCGGCTCTCCCAGAAGGCGCTGCGCAGACCCTGCGGGTCGAAACGGATCATCCGAAACGCAATCAGCGCCAGAACGGCGCCGGTGAGAATACAGGCGACGGCGATGGCCAGCGCGACGATTTTTCCCTTTCTCACTGCTCTCTCCCCTTTCCCACAAACAGTTTTTTGATCCCCAGGGTCACCAGCCTGCCCGCGCGCAGCAGCACCCGATCCAGCCACCTTGCCGCAAAGAACAGCAGAATCGCAAGGCCCGCACAGACCAGCGCGCCGCCGATGAGCAGCAGCGCCTGCGGTACGGTCAGGCCCACCAGGGAGGTCGGGATCAGCGAGAGAAGGCAGAGCACGCCGCCGAGCGCAAAGCTGAGCACGACGGACCACAGCGAGACGCCGACGGCAAACAGGACGATGAACACGGCGAGGATCACCGTGGCAGCCGAAATCAGCAGCGGGATCCAGAGCGGCGCGCCGAGGACAAGAAGCACGATTTCCCAGGGCTTCCGTTTTCCCTGCGGCGCAGTGCGCGCCCGCACGACCGTCGGCAGCGGAACGCTCTCCAGGATCCGGGACACGATCTCGTCCACAGATCCCATGGCGGCCACCGCCTCGTACTCCGAAAGGCCCTCCTCGACGCGATCGTCGATCATTTCTCCGTAATAATCCAGCGATTCCCGCACGTCCTCGGGCGGCAGGATCGCCAGACGCTGCGCAATGGCGGACAGAAACTGCTCCTTATTCACGGCCCGCTTCCCCCCTGACGATAAACTGATAAATGGATACGATCTCTTTCCACTCCTGAATAAACACCCGGAGGCGTGCCTGCCCGGCCGGCGTAATCCGGTAATATTTCCGCAGACGGCCGTTGTGCTCCGCGGAGCGGACCGCAAGGCATTCCGCCGCCTCCAGCCGGCGCAGGATGGGATACAGCGTCGACTCCGTGATGTCAACAAAGGGTTTGATCTCGCGAATGATCTGGTATCCGTACGACTCCCCGTTCTGTAGGGCGGCCAGTACGCAGACGTCCAGAAGCCCGCGTTTCAGCTGCACGTCCATGGAATACCCCCTCTCGCATAATACTATATACCGCATAGTATTTTTTGTCAAGCAGAACCGCACGGAATAATCCGTGCGGTTCTGCAGATTATTTCTCAGAAAATCCGGCAATTATGCCTCCAGGAAGCGGGGCGAGACGCCCAGGAACAAAAACCCGAGCCCCGTATTCAGCGCCGCGGCGCACACCGCGCCGAGCACGGGATGTCCCGAGACCAGCGCCACAGCCATGATGACGGCGACCGGCAGCAGACCGAAATAGATAAACAGGATCTGCACCAGCTGCTTGACCGTCTTCCCCGCGGAAACCGGCACGGACAGCGCGATGAACGCGCCCACCGTTGTGGCGTAGAAGTCCATGGATACAATAAACGGCAGCCAGGCCAGCGCGGTCAGCACGCTGCTCTGCATCAGGATCGCCCCCAGCAGAAGCGCCGGCAGCACGTCCAGCAGGCAGTTTGCAGTCCCGCCCAGCAGCGACCAGAGGAGCTTGGACCAGGTTCGCTCCGGGATCATCCGGAAAAAGTCCGTCCTTGTATCCTGCTCCAGCGGATTCCCCAATGCCCGGAAGAACACACATCCGGTCAATACCAGCACGACCGGAAGGATCAGCTCGGTCTGCAGCGCATACCGGCAGAACAGCGCCCCGGCGGCGGCAGCCAGCAAATATGTCACCATGGTTTTGGTGAGCACATGCAGCTGCGCAAACCGGAACCGGTTGTACATGGACTTGAAAAAGAACACGTTGGCGCCCGCGCCGAACCGCATGCCGTCCCGCTGCAGCCGCTCGCTCCGGTCCTTTTTGCGCCGCCGGACCAGGAGTCCCTCCTTCTCCGACTGCGCCTTTTCCAGCAGCGCGGCAGTCTCCTCCGACTGCGCCATGGCGTCCTCATAGAAATCCGCGCGCACATGCCAGATCACCCAGCCCAGGACCGCGTCCAGCGCGATCATCCCGGCAAGGGACAGCAGGACCCCGATGCGGTTTCCCTCAACGGCGTACATGCAGAAGCCCTTGATCCAGCCCCAGAGCGGGATATACCGGGTGCCGGGTGCGTTGAAAAACCGGAACGCCGCCTGCAGCGGCCCGTCGCCGGAGGATTGCCAGAAGAAAAAGAATCCCCCCGCGATCGCAATCAAAACGGCGTACAGCGCCGTGCGCAGATGCTTTTTCAGCTCCGGTCTCGTGGAGCAGAGCGTATACAGCAGCGCCTGCACCAGCTGCGCGGTGAAGATCAGTATGCCCCAGGCGGCGATCACCGCCAGCGCGGCCCAGATGCCGAGTCCCAGGTTAAGCGTCAGATTCGGCAGCTGGATCAGCATGTAGATCGTCATCACGATCACCATGCCGAGCTGGGTCATCAGCCGGAAGAACAGCACGGACTGCGGCTGCATGGGCGACGGAAACAGCAGATTCACGTCGGCCGGTTTGAAGATCCTGCTGCCGTTTTTGTCCGCTCCGAAGGCCTGCAGAAACAGCATGACAAGCACTACGCCGCCGGCCACAAGCTCGATCATGGCGTTCCGGGCTTCAATTTCGGCTGCGGACGGGCCGTCTTCCGCTTCGCGCTCCGGCGGCACGTCCGTTTCTTCCGTCTGCTCCGCATTGTTATTGTTCTCGACCCGCTCGGCCAAAAGGCTGGTCCCCAGACCGATCAGTCCGCCCAGTACAAGGCATGCGACCAGAAACAGCAGGACCCAGGTCTTCATCAGCTTCCGCACCTGATTCACAAAGGTATGGAACGCGTAATAGGCAAACAGTCTCATACGCTTACGCCTCTGCTTCTGCCGCATCCGGGTGCGTCATATCGTCCCGGTGCACGCCTTCCGTCACGTCAAAGAACAGTTCCTCCAGCGTCCGGCCGTCCTGCTCGAGCTCCGCCCGCGTGACGTTCGCGCGGATGAGCCCGTTCTGCATGATGATCGTCCGGTCCCAGAGCATATCCACGCTGTCGATGATATGGGTACTGATCAGCAGCGTTTTCTCCTGCTCCCGCATCTCCTCCAGCACGCGTTTTACCTCTTTGATCGCGTGCGGATCCAGACCGATCATGGGTTCGTCCATCAGCAGAAGCTTTGGATCCGGCAGCAGGCCGAGACAGATGTTCAGCTTCTGCTGCATGCCCTTTGACAGCTCGTCTCCGAACTTTTTTGTCTTGTCTGTCAGTTCAAACCGCTCCAGCAGCGTTTTGACGCGGTCCTTGTAATTCCGCAGCCGATACGCTCTGGCCAGAAACTCCATATGCTCCGATACGGTCAGATTTGGATACAGCGACGGCAGCTCGGGTATATAGCCCATCAGCTTTCTGGCGTCCGTCGTCTTGTTGGGAAATCCGCCCACGGCAATCTGTCCTTCATGGCGCAGAAAGCCGATGATCGCCTTCATGATCGTGCTCTTGCCGGCGCCGTTGGGCCCCAGCAGCACCGTCACGCTGCCCGGATCCAGATGAAAGCTCACGTCCTGGCAGGCGGTCACTTTCCCGTAATGCTTCGTCACATGCGACACATCCAGCATCGTGCGTATTCCTCCATAATTCAGACATAGGGACGCCTGCACGCCCCTTGCACGCCATTATACCCATACCCGCCGCGCTTGTCAACGCGCCCTGCGTCCGCCGGATTGTCGGTAAAGTAGACGCCGGCGGCAAAGGCCCGCTTCCGCAGCGCGCTCAGCTCCTCCGGCAGGAAGTCTCCCGCCGTTGCCTCGCTGATGTAGATCCGCCCGCCCCGGACGGCCGCTCTTGCCGCCTCGTAGTTTGGATCCGCCGCCGCGGTCATGACGCCGCTCCGATACATCAGGTCGAACAGCGCGTCCCTGTCCTCCTGCGTCAGCTTCCGGTTCTTCAGCAGCCGATCCGCAACGCTGTCGATCACGCCGCCCAGCGTGTTCCGGCTTCCCTCCGGGATGGAAAACAGGTTCAGCAGATTCGTCCGCAGATCCCGCTTTGCCAGCGTCGGCACGGTTTGGGACTTCTTCGCCTGCTCCGCCCGCTTCTCCTGCGCCGTCCCCGTCCTCTTCGGCTGCGTCTTCTTCTGCTGTGTCTTCTCCTGCGCCGCCGTGCTGTTCAGCCGCTCCAGTCTGCGCTGCAGCTTCCTGATCTCCGCGTCGTTCTTCTTCAGCGCGTCCAGACCGCCGTCCCGCAGCAGATCCTGCTGGAAGAACAGATCGCTCCGCCGGTCGATCTCCGCCTGCAGCGCTTTCGCCTCCGGCGTCTGCTGCGCAGCCTGGCTCTCCCTCCGTGAAGAGCTGTCTGCGGTGCTGGCCGTGGTGGTGTCCGCCTCCACTCTCGGCAGCTGCAGTCCCTCTTCCTCGTCCTCCGCCATGTAGCGTATGCCGGTTTCCTGTGCATTCCGGTCCATTCCGAAATGCGCCAGCACGTCTTTTGACAGGAACTTCGGATAGTTTTCCTTGACAAGTTCGAGCAGATCTGCTACTGTGATAGTGGAATCCGATGCATTGGCGTAAAGCTGCGGCATTTCTATGCCGAGAGTCCGCATCACTTCGGATTCCATTTTTCTTGCTCTCGACCCCTTCAGAACGTCATAGATTTCCATTGACTCCAGCCCGGATTTGTTATTCGCAAAATGATTGACCGTACTTCTTACGATGTACACGTCTCCTTTTTCATTCTGCGCGATTCCGATCAGGATGTTTCCGTATTCCCCGTCTGTCGGTTTCGGGTTTGCTCTCGGCCCTCTCTCATTGATCTTGATCGAATTCCTGAGGATCTCGACCAGCTCCGGCGTAATTTCCGCCGTCTCTCTCGACGACCTGTTTGTAATGTTTCCCACGCTCCCGTGTGCAAAGCCTTCCGGCTGTACCAGCACGTTTGCGTTGAGGTCCGGGATGAACACATATCTCTGCTGCCGCGTCTCGCCGGTCGGCATCTGATAAACAAGGACAGGCGCCTGACTCCTCGCTTCTGCTGCCAGCTTTCCTGCGTCTATCCGTTTCCGCCGCGTCGGGATTTCTCTGCTCTGTACCGGGACGATCCGTACAGGGTCTTTTTTTATGAGCGCGTCATAGGTGTACTGTCTCTCACCTGCACTCTCTGGATCGTTCTCCGCTCTCAGCAACTGCAGCCCCTCTTCTTCGTCCTCCGCCATATAACGGATATTCTTCTTGTCTGTGAGGCTGTCGATTTCATCCATGAGCCCTTGCACATCCGGGATGAATGCGCGCCACTGCTCCGCCACAATACGGTCTTCCTGCAGCATGGAGTAAAATTGTTCTGCGAATGCCTCCGGGCCATACTCCAAGTAAAGCTGAACCCCATCGTCTTCCGCATTCTCCATATACTGCTCTACTGTTCGGACGATCCTCCCTCGAACGTTTGCAGAGAGTTTTTCCCACTCTCTTCCGCGCGCTTTTTCCGGTTCTCCAAGATCCTGTTCCAGACCTCTTCCAGTCTCTCGTCCGGCAGCGGATCTCTCGGCAGCTTCGCCAGCCTGAAGAACTCCTCCTTGGTCATTTCGGACATTTTCATACCTCCCGATGATTGTGCCGTCGAAACCGTCCCGCAGGTCTCCGTTTGCCTGGACGATGATGCCGGTTTCGGCATAAACCGCACTGTTCGTGGAGCCATTATCCAGCATTCCGCGCGCCGTGTCAAGCCGGCTCTGCTGCGTCTTCGTCCCGGCTTCCTCGTCCTCCACCATGTAGCGGTATCTCGAATCTCCCCGGTCAAATGTGCCGACATTGTCCGTTGCGCTCTTGACCTGCTCCGGATAGAATGCGATATACTCCTCGTCCGAATTGTTCACGCCGTCATATCCCTGGGAAATCAGATACTCCCTCGCCTTGGCCCCCGCGTTGTTCTGCCCCTTGAACCGGTTTAGCGCCCTGTATGCGACTGCCTCCGGCGCAGGATTCCGCAGATTCAGGTAATACGCGCCGACGTTTCCGCCGTATCCGCCAGCGTCGAGCTCCCACGGGCTGAAGAACATACCCTGGATGTCCATGGTGCTTCTGCCCCTGGTCGAATCGAACGCCTCAAACTCCGCGTCCGTCCCGTGGTATACGATCTTCGGCGAGCCGTCCGCGTTGACGATCACGCTTGACGGCTGCGGATGGAAGGTCGGATCGTGTGCCTTGACAGCGGCAAACAAATCTGCTACAGTATGGATGGTGGCTATGTTCGCATCGGTTAAGCCTCCCGGAAGGGAGAGAACACCGTTAGTGGACGTAGCCACTGTTTTTATATCTCGCAGATCATAGGCTCTTGTGAAGTCCTCCCCTTTCCCGGATACCGCTTCTTCTACAAACAGCTTCAGCAGGTTCGTGTTTTCTCCGTCCTCTGCCAAAACGTACATGTAGTGCATGAATACGGTTCCCGGCATTTTGGATTTGCTGTCCGGCGTCGATATTGCCGTATCGAACAATACTGCATGCTTTACGAGTTCCCCGATATTGCCGAGCATCTGATTTGCGCTTCCGCCACTCCGCAGATGTGTGTTGGTTTCCTTCTTCAGCGTGTCCCCCCAGGAGATTGTTCGCTGAATATCCGGATTGAACTCCTTGCCGGCTTTGTATTGTTTCTGCTCCTGCACATCTGCCGCCTGTACCGGCGTCTGGTCGTTTGCTCTCCAGTCCCCGAACCACGCGTTGAAAAACGGGGAATGTGTCCCCATGTCTCCCCATGCCTTTTGCGCAAACGGCTCGATGCTCCGCAGCTCTTCGCTTGTCAGATCCCGGACGTTTTTTTGTCCGAGGCTCTGAACCGCCTGAACGTCCGCGTCTGTAAACTGGATTTCGGTTTTTTCTTCCTGATTTTCTGCCAGCGCATACCGCTCGGGCGGCCCTCTGGTGGTCTGCTGCAGCCGCTCCCGCTCGTCCGGCAGAAGGAGCCGTCCTTCCCGCCCGGCCTCTGCGGTCTCGGCGCCGCCCTCCATGACCTGCACCGCCTCCGCGTTGTACACGCCGGCCGCGGTCCCGAAGTTGTTGGTCTTCGAGTACGCGTCGCCCAGGATCTCCTCCCAGACGTACAGATCCGCCTGCTCCGTTGTCATGCCGGCGTAGTCGTTCGCCAGCGCGGCCCACTTCGCCCGGTACAGCTCGTACATCCGCCCCCAGGCCGCTTCCTTGTAATTTTGCTTGACGGCGTCCCGGAATGCCCGTACCTGCTCCTCCGTGGCCACGGTGTGCACCCACGCGTGCACGGCGATCTGCGACGCGGACTTGTTGATGCTGTCCGCCCGGATGAGCATGGTCCCCGCCGTGGCGTTCGTGATGTCTGCCACAGATACGGGCCCGGCGCCCACGTCCGCCTGCAGCATGCCCAGAACGTACCGGACCTCCCGGACGCCGCGTGCGTGCAGAAAGTCCGCGAGATCCCGCAGCTCCGTATCCCAGCTTTCTTCTGGAATGACCTGCAGGGACGCGAGATCCGTCCCGGTCTCCGCCCCCAGATCCTGCCCGCTGACGAACGGCTGATCCGCCGCGGCTGCCCGTCGCTGCCGGATCAGGTTCTGGTGTTCTCTGCTTCGTCCGTCCGGTGCTGCTGCGAGTAGCGCGCCAGCTCTTCCGCCCCCATTGTCAGAAGATCGCCGTCCGGCGTCTCCACCGTATACAGGATTCTGGGCTTTCGCGGCTGTGCCTCTGCTTTCGGCAGCGACAAGCCTTCCGTTCTGCTGTTCTGTTCCATTTGCGATTCCTCCGTTTCCGGTATTGCCCCCCTCTGACGAAGGGGGTGCCGCGTAGCGGCGGGGGGAGAGATCTTCGCCCGCGTCGCTCCGCCCCTGTCCTGCCCACTGCTGTGCGACGAGCTCGCTGAACGTCTGCGGCCCCCCGGCTCCCTCTGACGAGGGAGCTGTCGGCGCAGCCGACTGAGGGAGAGACAGCCCCGCGGTGCTCCCCGTGTTGACAGGGCTTTCAGGTTGTGGTATAGTTTCATTGGCAGTACCCAATAATTCAAGGGGCGTTTCGGACGTGACGCTGGCGGTCGGGATTCCGGCAGTTTCAGCACTTGATTGAGGGTATTGCCCTTTGTTTTTCCCAATATATGCAGAAATGACAGCCAACGCCTTTGCCTTGCTGGATGGTACGGCCTCCACAACATAAAAGACCCCATTTATCGGCATAGAAAACTGAATAAGCGGTGCCGGCGTGTTATCGCTGTTCATCCATCCTCTTGCAAGTCGTGCTGTTTCTTTGTCTATCTCGCTGATAGGCAGCACTCTTGCATCTGTGAAATTGTCCAGCACGAACCCGATTCTGGCAAAATCGTCGATGTTTGCCATGCTCTGGTCTGCCGCTCCATTTTCGCCGTGCCGGTTGTCGATATGCTGAATACTGCTTCCGTTTATGATGTTTTTGTACCCGGTCGTATCAACGCCGGTCAGTTCTGCCGCCTTTCGGGCGGCATTATTCGTTTCCGTGTGTATGTCTGTCCGCACACCGTTCTTGTAGTTCTGATTCTGCAGACCCCGTACCCGGACGATGAAAGCAGCAAGGCTCGGATCCGTGCCGTTTTTATACGCTTCAATTACATCCTGCTCAGCCTGTGTATGCTGGGCAGGATTGTCATTTATGGCCGTGCTCTCTTGATTCCCCGGCAGCCGCAGCCTCCCGTCTTCCGCAGAAGTGCCCGTCTCTGCGTCCTGGCTTCTCTCTTCCGCTGCCTGTGTGCCGGTCGTCTGCTGCGTAGCTTCGACCCCCTGCGCCTTCGCCCTGGCCCGGAAAAAGTTGATCTTCACGTCCGCCTGATTGTTGATGATCGCCATTGTGTCCGTGTCGTCGCCCAGATCCGTGTGATACTGCTGCGCCAGCTCCCGCCGCCGCGCCCGGACCTCCGATTCCGTATTGCAGTCCGCAAACCAGTCTGTACCGTCCGGGTCACAGAAAAGCCGCCCGGCTGCATACAGCCGGGCGGCATGATCGATTCAAAGATTCAAAATGCTAAAACCGTCTTCCGGAGCCGGAATGGCTGCTCCCGGAGGAGCCGGAATAGTGGCTCGAGTACGAGGAGCGGCCGGAACCGGAAGGACTCCGGCCGGAGCTCTCCGTACGGATCGGCGCGTACCGTCTGGACGTGGACGTGTAGAGGAGCGTGCTCCCGACGCCCAGGATCCGCGAGAGATCCCGGTCCATATAGAGGTCCGCATCCGTTTTGACTTTCGGCGACGCCATTTTGCGCTTTGCGCGGCCGAGGCCGATCAGCCCGACGATCGAGCCGAGCCCCAGGCTCGCGGCGCCGGTACCGACCCAATACCCGGTGGAACGCGGGACGCGCCCCGTCCGCTCCATGTGGTCGACCTGCCGGAGCCACTGCACAAGGCCCGCATAGCACGCGTCGTCGTCCACTTTTTCTTCGCAGGCTTTGATAAGCCGTTCCCGGTTTACCTCGGTCAGATTCTTCTCTCCCGTACCGGAAGCGGTCAGCCGACAGTCGGAATAGTAGCCGTCCTCATAAAACACCGTCAGTTGCAGGCCGTCGTAATTCTCCCCGAACCCGTATCCGTTGTAGACGTAATAACGCTCCGTGTACGCGTCCCGGGTCATGGTCTTCGGGAACGGCGCGACATGGATCACAAAATCGACGCCGTATTTTTTCGAGAGTTCCGCGGCCCGATCGGTCAGAGAACGGATCTCCGACGCGCTGAGCAGGCCGGTCTCATCGACGACGCGCGGCGCGTCCGCGTTGTGTGTACGCCGGAACTCCTCGTTCAGATCCGGGTACCAGTCCGGCGCGAACGGCATCCCCTTCACATACAGCGTGCGGAAATTCTCGATCCAGTCCGCAACGCCCTCGGCATAGTCTCCCTCGACCATGTATTCGTAGAGCGCGTCGTCCATCAGATTGGCATAGCTCTCGGTATACAGGTCCATAGTATCGGGTCCCGTACAGCAAACCCACCAGCCTCGGTTTCCCTGCTCCATGCAGACGAACAGAACGACACCCTCCCGTTCCTCGCCGCAGCCATATCCGTTGAAATCATAGAAATCCGCCGCACAGACGGCGTGGCTCAACCCATAGGAGGAATTGTCCGTATAGACCACAATGTCCTTTCCGGTCTCCTGCCGGATCTCGGCGAGGCGTGTCTCCATCTGCCGCTCCTCGCTGCTGCTGAAAATATCCGCGTCATCCACGATACGCGGCGCGGCGTCGTCATGGTAGAACGTGAAATTCGCCGGATCTTCGGGATACCAGGGCGGCAGCCCGGAATCCTCGCCCGCGCGCACAGGCTCGTCGTTTCCCGCCCCGGCGGGATCGGGCGCGGCATCCGCTTTCCCGGCCATGTAATCTGACAGCAGCTGCAGCGCGCCGGAAAGCACGCCGCAGACGCCCCGGTCCGCTTCATACGCCGCCGCGGTCGCGCAGACATAATCCAGATACGCCGGATCGACGCTGCCCTCCACCGCGCCGTAGCAGAAGACGGCGGCCTCCCCGGTCTCCGTATCAAACAGGAAGAAAAAGCCGTCTTTCGTCTCGCCGTATCCGAACTCACAGTCCTTGTAGTACAGCTCGGCGAGCGCTTCCATCGAGGAGCTCGCATAGTTGGACGGGACGACGGCGGCAAGGGCCAGATCCAGATGATACTGCCGCATGAACTCGATGCAGGCCTCGTCCAGTTCGTCTCTCTCCGCGTCGCTGATCTGATCGGCGCCGTCCAGCACCCGATAATACTCCTCCACCCACGGATCGCCCGCCGCCGCGGCAACGCTCTGCCCGAGGACGCAGAACATCAGCACAAGCAGAAGGATCGAAACCAGTCTCTTTCTCATCGTCCTCACCTCCCCAGCAGATACCGGATGATCATGAACGCGGCGACCGCCGCGGCCACAACGCCCATTCGAAGCAGAAAATACCGCAGGCTCACTTTTTTGTCTGTCGGCACGTCTCCAGCGGCACGGCCGGTCTGCCCGTTCACCGCGAACGGATACGACTTGCCGCCGTACTGGATCGAAAACAGATAGACCGGCAGGAGCATATACTTCGCGTTCAGCGCGGCGCGAAGCTCCCCGTTCAGCCGCCGGACGTTGCTGTATTCGCCGGCGAGCGTGGCGGAAACGGCGCGCTCCGCGGAAGCGGCCATCCGCTGCTCCGCCCGGGGCGCGACGTCGTCCTTCTCCAGGTCGAACCGATCCGCCGTAAAGCCGGCGAGATAGCGCATGTCGAACGGCTTTGCCTCTTCCATCCCGAACGGCTCCATGGCGTCCATCAGACGATCCTCGATCCGTCCGCTGGCGTCCACCGGCACGTTCGCGAAAGTCAGATCCACATCCCGGCCTACCCGGAAGTGGCTGGTCTCCGTCACCTCGTAATCGCCGGACCTGTGCGTGCTGGACCGCTCAGCGCTGAAGTTCATCACGCCGGACAGGCGGCCGTCAAAGATCCAGAACGGCACGTATACGCCCGTGACCTTGCTCATGGCGCTCTCGGAGAAGAACCGCTTCGGCAGGAGTTTCTTATCCTTGTAAAACGCCGTCATGGATTCCGGCAGATGCTTTTTGTCGATCTTGAACGGGATCACCCCGTTCGGGCGGAGCTTTCCCGCGATTTTGTTCGTCAATACGATGTTGTTGCCGCAGTACGGGCAGGTCAGCGCAAACTGCTCCTGCGGCGCGATGACCTCGGCGCTGCAGGAAACGCAGATGTAGATCGGCAGATTTTCCGCGTTCGCATCCGTCACCTGCGCCTGCAGCGTGTCAAAATCGATCCCCTGTACGGTAACGTCCTCCGGGACCTCCTCCGGTCTTTCCTGCGGGATCTCCATACTTCCGCCGCAGTAATCGCACACCAGCTTCCCCAGCGTGGGGTCAAAACGCATCGCCGCGCCGCAAGAAGGGCATTTTTGCTCTGCGATCGTGCTCATTTTCCCACCTCCCGATTCTCCTTCACACCGGAGCCGCTTCGGCAGCTCCGTCTCTACGTATGATACCAAGTTTCTCCCGCAATAACAAGTGGCTTTTCGCGCATATTTTACCGCGTTGCCGGAAAGACGCGCGCGCCCTTGTTTTTACCCGGGAAATACGATACAATACCTGCAGATCGGGCGCAAAACCGATGTTTCGAAAGCGAGGGCGCTTCATGCAGTATTCCAATGAATTTGTCGCCGGAAAGCTGTACCGGTGGCGCAGTTATCTGCAGCATTTCTCCCTGCCCGTCTGGGAGGAGATCCCGGATTTCGGTCTGTATATGGAACAGGTCATCACCCTGCTCCAGCAGTATCTGAACTATCTGCCGCCGGAGCTTCGGGAGGAGCAGCCCATCACCGCGGCTGCCATCAACAACTACGTCCGGACCAGGGTGATTCCCGTACCGGTAAAAAAGCGGTACTATCGGATCCATATCGCCTATCTGATCATGATCCTGACGCTGAAGCACTGCCTCAGCATCGCGCTGATCCAGCGGCTGCTCCCCGTGGACCTGTCCGAATCGGAGCTGGAGCAGCTCTACCGCTCCTATGTCAAGCGCCATCGGGCGGTGGCGCAGTACTTTACGGAACAGGTCGCCGCGGCCGCCGCGCCCATCCTGCACGGGACGCGCCCCAGCGAATATGCCGCGGAGCGCACGGAGGATCTGATCGTCATGGCGGCGATCCTCGGCGGTTTTTCCAGACTGCTGAGCGAGAAGCTCCTGCTGCTGGAGGAGGACGATCTGCCGGTCCGGGCGGAATCTGTCGCAGAAGAAAAGCGCTGATCGTCTGCTGCACAAATACGCAAACGCCGCGGCGGCCAAATTGGCCGCCGCGGCGTTCATGCTTCCGCGTCTGTGATCTCCGTGATCTCCGCAATGGGGATCTGCCGGACGTCCAGCAGCAGCGTGCGCCGGATGGGGTCCACACCGGTCACCCGCCCGGAGACGGCCTCGTACGTGCCCAGCGTCCCACTCCGGTCCCGCGGACAGAACCAGACGATCCGGACGGCGTCCCCGATCTGCAGGCGGCGCAGGCGCCGATCAATGACCTCCTGCGCCTCCTCCGGCAGGCAGACCCGCGGCAGCAGCCGCGTCTCCATTTTGTCCAGTTCCTCCTCCAGCCCGGTCAGCGCGGCAAACGGCGCAAAGATTTTGGCCCGGTCCCCTCTGGCCATTTTCGGCCGTCCCGAGACTGGCCGTTCCAAATGCAGAATATCCTCATATGCGCTCATGCCCGATGTCCTCCGATCTGTCTTGCCCGCTCCATGCCGGTGGCGCCCTCCAGCAGATTGTAGCCCCGGAGCAGCGCGCTCTTCCCGTATTTATCCTGGACCTGCAGCATCGTCCGCTGCACGATCTTCTCCCGCCGCTCTGCAGCGGCGTCCGTAAAGAGATCCAGCTGCTGCAGACCGCTCTCCTCCGCCACTCGAATGGCCGCCAGATTGAGCCGGCGGACGGTCAGCCGCCGGTCCACAAGCCGGTCGAACAGGCGCAGGACCGCGGCGATCGCCCGCACGGCGGACGCGGTCGGGGCGCCGAGATCCGCCGTTCCCCGGACCGGCTCGGGAACCCGCCGACCGTAGTAGTCCGTCCGGATCGGGCCCGTATAGCCGCCCGCGTCCACGTTCTCCCGGTCATACCCCACGTACAGCACGATGGCCTCCGCCGTCTGTCCGCCCGCCACCAGATCCAGCATCAGCCGCTCCGTCATCTCCTGCACGATCACCCTTGCCTTTACAAACGGATACGGAGTTGAGAGCACCTGCCCCGAGCTGAGGGACAGACTGGAAGGCCTATACGCCTTGATGTCCGCCATGGTGCAGGGCTCGATCCCCCAGGCGTGATCGATCAGCAGCTCCGCGTTGATCCCGAACATCCGGTACAGGCCCGCCTCATCCCGGAGACTGGCCCGCGCAAGGTCGCCCATGGTCCGCACGCCCAGCCGGTCCAGGCGGCGGCAGGTTCCCCGCCCCACCTGCCAGAAATCCGTCAGCGGCAGATGATCCCAGAGCAGCCTCCGGTAGGCCGCTTCGTCGAGTTCCGCGATCCGCACGCCGTCCCGGTCCGGCTTCATGCGCTTGGCCTGGATGTCCATGGCGATTTTTGCAAGATACAGATTCGTCCCAATCCCGGCAGTCGCCGTGATCCCCACCCGCTTCAGCACATCCCGGATCATGCGCATGGCCAGCGCATGCGCCGTCAGCCCATACGCGGAAAGATACCGCCCCGCGTCGATAAACACCTCGTCAATGGAATATACGTGGATGTCTTCCGGCGCAATGTAGCGGAGATAGGTGTCGTACACGGCGGCGGACACCTCCATATACCGCGCCATCTGCGGCCGGGCAATGAGAAAATCCACCTCCCGGCCAGTGGCGGCCTGCACCTCCCGCAGCCGCTGCTTCACCTCAAACAGCCGCGCCCGCCCGGAGATACCGTAGGCCTTCAGCGCCGGCGAGACGGCCAGACAGATGGTCTTGTCCGTCCGGCTCTCATCCGCCACGACCAGCCGGGCTGTCAGCGGATCCAGCCCCCGCTCCACGCACTCCACCGACGCATAAAAGCTCTTCAGGTCAATGCAGATATACCGCATGGCTTCCATAACAGATTCTCCTTGACAAAACATGCAGGTCAATGTACAATAAGTGCAGTTCAGTTTCACTTCTTTGCTCTCTCAGTATAGGCAATTCAACTGCACTTGTCAAGGGGAAATTCCGACATTTTGTGCATCTTATTTTCACATCTTTCAGGGAGGCCGTTCTATGAAATTCGGAGAAAAGCTGAAGGCGCTACGCACGGAGAAAAATATCACCCAGGAGGAGGCCGCCCGGGCGGCCGGCGTCTCCCGGCGCGCCTATATCGGGTATGAGCAGGAGGGCCGCTATCCGCGGGACCGGGAGGTCTACGGTCGTCTGGCCGCCTGTCTTTCCTGTGACGTGAACTATCTGCTGACCGAGGACGAGCAATTTGTGACGGACGCCGCCGCCGTCTACGGTCCGCGCGGCCGTCAGCAGGCCCGGGCGCTGGTGGCGGAGCTTTCCGGTCTGTTTGCCGGCGGCGATCTGGCAGACGAGGACAAGGACGAAATGATGCAGGCCATTCAGGAGGCTTACTGGATCGCCAAACGCAAAAACCGGAAATTCGCGCCGAAGCAGAACGCCGCAGATTAGCCCGGAGGTGTGCGGATTTGTATACGAAAACCTCTCAGATTGCGGAACAGGCCAACCGTCTGATCCGCGCGTACGGCACGTCGGACCCGTATCGGCTGGCCGACGCGCTGGGCGTGGAGATCCTGGTCCGGAACTTCCGGCAGCAGCGGGGCGCGTATAAGATCATTCTGCGCAATCCCTTTGTCTTTCTGAAGGCGGACCTGGACCCGGTGATGGAGCGGATCGTTCTGTGTCATGAGCTCGGCCATCATATCCTGCACCGAGACGAGGCGGAACGCCGGGGCGGATTCCGGGAATTCAACATCTTCGACATGCGCAGCGACCGCATGGAGTACGAGGCCAACGTGTTTGCCTCCCAGCTCACGCTCCCGGACGGCGAGGTCCTCAACCACATCGAAAACGGCTATGACATTCAGCAGATCGCCGCGGCGATGGGCTCGGACATCAACCTCGTCGCGCTGAAGATCGACACGCTGATCGCCCAGGGCTACCGTCTGCGCCGCCAGACGCACAGCGACGTCTTCCTGAAATACAACAAGTGACTGCCCGGCTCGCAGTCCCGAAACCGGAAGTCCCGCAGAACGCACATCTGCGGGACTTCCGGTTTTTCAAAACGCCCCGGAATCGTCCGGCCGCGCTATCGACGAAATGCGGAGAATATGCTATAATAATAATTTAGTGTAAAGCCAAACGGACAGGAGGTGTATGCTGTGCAAACGGCGCTCGAAGACAAGCCGACAAGGCGCATCTGCGTCGGGCTGCTCGCCCATGTGGACGCGGGCAAGACCACGCTGAGCGAGGCGCTGCTCTACACCGGCGGCGTGCTGCGCCGGGCCGGGCGCGTAGACCACGGGGATGCATTCCTGGACACCGACGCGCAGGAGCGTGAGCGCGGCATCACCATCTTTGCCAAGCAGGCCCTGCTCCCTCTGCCGGGTGCGGAGCTCACGCTGCTGGACACGCCGGGACATGTGGATTTCTCCGCGGAGATGGAGCGCACGCTACAGGTGCTGGACTGCGCCGTTCTCGTCATCAGCGGCACCGACGGCATCCAGGGACACACCCGCACGCTCTGGACGCTTCTGGAGCGCTACCGCGTCCCCACGTTCCTGTTCGTCAACAAGATGGATCTGGCCGGTGCGGACCGCGCCGCCCTGCTTACCCAACTGCAGAGCCGGCTTTCCGGCGGCTGCATCGACTTCGGCGGCAGCCGCGCAGCCCGGGACGAGGACGCAGCTATGTGCGACGAGGACGCGCTGGAGACTTTTCTGTCCGCCGGGGCGCTTTCGGACGAGACGATCACCGCGCTGATCGCGGCCCGGAAGATCTTCCCCTGCTGGTTCGGCTCCGCGCTGAAGCTGGAGGGGATCGAGGCGTTCCTGTCCGGCCTTGCCGCGCTGGCGCCCGCCCCGGCCTGGCCGGAAGCTTTCGGCGCGCGGGTCTTCAAAATCTCCCGGGACAGCCGGAACGCGCGCCTCACCTGGATGAAGGTCACCGGCGGCTTGCTCCGGGTCCGGGACTCTCTCTCCGGAGAGACGGAGGACGGCGCATGGTCGGAGAAAGCGGATCAGCTGCGGCTGTACTCCGGAGAAAAATACCAGACGCCGGCCGCCGTATTTCCCGGACAGGTAGCGGCGGTCACCGGGCTGACTAAAACAAGGCCCGGCATGGGCCTTGGCTATGAGGCGGACGCGCAGGAACCGCTGCTGGAGCCGGTGCTGAACTACCGGCTGGTACTGCCGGAGGGCGTCGATCCGCACGCGTTCCTGCCGAAGCTGCGGCAGCTGGAGGAAGAGGACCCGCTGCTGCGGATCGTCTGGAACGACGCCGCTGCGGAGATCCACGTCCGGCTGATGGGCGCGGTGCAGCTCGAGGTGCTGCAGCGGCTGATCCGAGACCGCTTCGACCTGGACGTCTCATTCGACGCCGGCAGCATCGTCTACCGGGAGACCATCGAAAACACGGTAGAAGGGATCGGACACTTCGAGCCGCTGCGCCACTATGCGGAGGTCCACCTGCTGCTGGAGCCGGGCGCGCCCGGCAGCGGTCTCGAGGTCGGCTCCGCGTGCTCTACCGACGATCTGGACCTGAACTGGCAGCGGCTGATCCTCACCCATCTGCTGGAGCGGGAGCATCCCGGCGTACTCACCGGCTCGTCCGTTACCGATCTGAAAATCACGCTGCTCGCCGGTCGGGCGCATCTGGCGCATACCGAGGGCGGCGATTTCCGCCAAGCTACCTACCGCGCGGTGCGGCAGGGTCTGATGCAGGCGCGGTCTGTGCTGCTGGAACCCTTTTACGATTTCCGGCTGGAGCTTCCGCCCGCCTGCGTGGGGCGCGCCATCACCGATCTGCAGAACATGGGCGGGACTGTGGACAGTCCGGAAACAGACGGAGAGCTGACGGTCCTCACCGGCTCTGCGCCGGTCTCCGGTCTGCAGAACTACCGGCAGGAGGTCAGCGCCTATACCCGCGGCCTCGGGCAGCTGCTGTGCACATTCCGGGGCTACGCGCCCTGTCATAATGCCGCGGAAGTGATCGCCGCGGCGGCGTATGATCCCGAACGGGATGCGGACAATCCGGCGGATTCCGTGTTCTGCGCGCATGGCGCCGGTTTCATCGTAAAATGGGACCGGGTCCGGGATTATGCGCATATCGACACCGGTCTGCGGCTTGACGCGCCGGAGCCGACGCCGTCCGGGAACGGCGCGCCTGCGGACGCGCCCGTCCGCGCCGCCTATACGGGCTCTCTGGAGCAGGACAAGGAGCTGCTGGCGATTTTTGAGCGTACATACGGCAAGGTGGAGCCCCGGATGTTTCAGACGCGGCAGAAATCCGAGCCCGCCGGGCTGTCCGCGGCGCATTACGCCATCCGGGAGCAATATACTGGTCCGGAATACCTGCTGGTGGACGGCTACAACATCATCTTTGCCTGGGACGATCTGAAAAAGATCGCGGAGCAGGACATTTCCGCCGCACGGACGGCGCTGGAAGAGATCCTGATCAACTATCAGGGGTTCCGCAAAAACCGGGTCATTCTCGTGTTCGACGCGTACAAGGTCAAGGGAAATCCCGGTTCTGTGGAAAAACACGGCGGCATTCATGTCGTTTATACCAAAGAGGCGGAGACCGCCGACACATACATCGAAAAGGCCACTTACCGGCTGGCAAAAGACAATCGGGTCCGGGTCGCGACCTCCGACGGGCTCGAACAGGTCATCATCCTCGGCCACGGCGCGAACCGCATTTCCGCCGACGCGTTCCGGGAAGAGGTGCAGGCCGCCCGGATCCAGATCCGCGAGCTGATCCGCGACCTGAACCGGCAAAGCCGCGCATCGGACAAGCTGCGCGACACCGCGACCATTCGTTACCCGGAAAACGGAGGCGCGTCATGATCCGCCGCTTTCCCGCGTGCAAAGCGCTCCTGACGCTTTTTGCACTCTGTCTCCTCTGCGCCGGGTGCGAAGCGCCCGCCGTAACGGAGCCTCTGTACAGCGCCGCGCCGTCCCCGTCTTTTTCTGCCAAAGTGTCCTCCCTCCCCTCTCAGCCTGCGATTTCCCCGGATTCTACCTCTATGCTCCCCACTTCACCTGAAATTCCATACGATTATTCCATTTCGTCTCCCACCCCAGCCCAAGCGCCGGAGGATTCGGATTTTGTCCGGGTCCGGGAGTGGATCCCGGAGATTCGCGTGGACCTCGCCTATGCCGCAGACGACAATTTTACCGGGCAGGCGATCTACGATTTCTCCGACGCCTGGCTTCGGTACGGCACGGTAAAAAAGCTGGCTGCCGCACAGGCGGCGCTGGCAGAACAGGGACTCGGCCTGCTGATCTGGGACGCCTTTCGCCCGGTCTCCGCGCAGTATCGTCTCTGGGAGATCTGCCCGGATCCGGTCTATGTTGCCGACCCCAACCGGGGCGGCTCGTCACACAGCCGCGGCAATACAGTTGACATAACGCTTGTCGATGCCGCAGGGACCGCACTTCGGATGCCATCGGACTTTGACAACTTCTCTCCGCTGGCCGACCGGGACTACAGCGACGCAGACCCCGAGGCGGCGGAGCATGCGCGTCTGCTGGAATCCGTGATGGAGGCCGCCGGGTTCCGGGGGTATTCCGGAGAGTGGTGGCACTTCTCGGATAGGGATATTTACCCCGTTGATCCCGATTTTTCTCCCACCGATATGGAGTAATTCGCTGATTTCTATATTGAATTCCCCACTAAAAATTGTCTCGACAGAGGAATCAACATGGTCTTTTCAAGTCCGGTCTTTCTCTTTTTCTATCTGCCTGCCGTGCTTCTGCTCTATTACGCCATACCGGCACGGTGGCGAAATCTCCCGCTGCTTGTCGGCAGTCTCGTGTTTTATGCCTGGGGCGAACCGGTTTACGTAATTCTCATGGTCGGTTCCACGATCGTGGGATGGCTCTGCGGTCTTATCATTGCCCGCTGCAGGGAAAAGGGCCGGGCTGCCGGCGCACGGGCCGCGCTCGCCGCAGCGCTTGCGGTTTTGCTCGGGCTCCTGTTCTTTTTCAAATATTGGGACTGGGTCGCGGGCGCGTCCGGCATCTTGCCTGTGTTTGACCTCGCGCTGCCCATCGGCATCTCGTTCTACACGTTTCAGATCCTCTCCTATGTCATCGACGTATACCGCGGCGGGACGGCGGTACAGCGAAACGTACTCCGTTTCGGCACGTATGTGACGTTGTTTCCGCAGTTGATCGCGGGACCCATCGTCCGGTATGCGGACGTGGCCGACCAACTTACCGGCCGGACTTACGCCTTTGAAACATTCGCTTCCGGCGTCACGCGCTTCACGGTCGGGCTTGCAAAAAAGGTCCTGCTCGCAAACAGCTTCGGCGCGCTCTGGGCGCTGTACAGCACGGCCGCGGCCCCGTCTGCGGCCGGCGCATGGCTGGGACTGCTGGCGTTCACGTTCCAGATTTATTTTGATTTCTCCGGCTATTCCGATATGGCGATCGGGCTCGGCAGAATGCTCGGCTTTGCATTTCTGGAAAACTTCAATTATCCCTATCTTTCCCGTTCCGTTACGGAGTTCTGGCGGCGCTGGCACATCTCGCTCAGCACCTGGTTCCGGGAATACCTGTACATTCCGCTGGGCGGGAACCGGCATGGCAAGGTGCGGTGGCTGTTCGCCATGACGACCGTCTGGGCCTGCACCGGCCTCTGGCACGGGGCCAGTCTCAATTTCCTCTGCTGGGGCCTGTACTTTCTGGTCCTGCTCGCATCGGAAAAGCTCTTCCTGCAGCGGGTCCTCGAACGCCTGCCCCGCGTCCTGCAGCATCTGTATGCGCTGCTCGCCATCACGCTGGGCTGGGCGCTGTTTGCGCTGGAGGATTTTTCCGCGCTGGGCCGGTATCTGCAGGTCCTGTTCACCGGGCCGCCGATCGACTCCGATTTTCTCTACTATCTCGTCAGTTATCTGCCGCTGTTCGTCATCGCGAGCGTTGCCGCAACGCCGCTGGGCGCGCGCGTCTGGCGCCGGCTCCCGGAGCGCGTCCGGCAGATCGCCGCGCCCGTTCTGGTGGTGCTCGGGCTCGTCCTGTGCACAGCCTTTATCGTCAGCGACAGCTACAACCCATTCCTGTATTTTCGGTTTTAGGAGGTGCGCAGCATGCAGAAAAAAGCGGCGGCTGTGCTCGCCCTTCTGTTCCTGCTCTGTCTCGTACTGCCCGGCGCCGCCTCGCTGGCCGCGCCGGACCGGACGTTCTCCGAGCAGGAAAACCGGGTTCTGGCGAGCATACCCGCCTTTACCGGAAACGCGCTCCTGTCCGGCAGATACACGGCCGATCTGGAAACGTATCTCTCCGATCAGTTCATTCAGCGGGACGCCTGGCTCGCCGTTCAGGCCTGGAGCGTACGGCTGCTGGGCCGGCATGAAAACGGCGGGATCTTCTTCGGGAGCCGCGATACTCTTCTTCCCCGTCTTGCGGATCCGGACCCGGCGCAGGTCGAGGCCAATGCCGGATATGCGGAGAAGCTCCGGGCGGAGGCGGACGTTCCCGTCCTCTTCGCGCTGATCCCCACCGCCGCAGAGATTTGGGCGGATCGGCTGCCGGCCAACGCCGACACCGCAGATCAAAGCGCGCTGATCGACGCCATGTGCGCCGTTTTTCAGGGGCCGACCGCGGACGTGCTCGGCGCGCTGGCCGCGCACCGGGACGAGGAGATCTTCTACCGCACCGATCACCATTGGACCACGCTGGGCGCGTATTACGGGTATTGCGCCGTGCTGGAGGCCATGGGCATCTCACCGCAGCCGCTTTCCGCGTTCACGCCCGTGACGGTCGCGGACGATTTCTTCGGCACCTCCTGTTCCGCCTCCGGGGCGGTCTGGACGGCACCGGACCGGATCGAGACGTTCGTGCCGGAGCCCGCCGGCCTCACCGTGACTGAAATTTCCGGTGGGGAAAGCACCGCGGGCCGGCTCTACCACCCGAACAAGCTGGCGGAGCGGGATAAATACGCATTCTTCCTTGGGGGCGTTCAGCCGGTGATCGTGCTGGAGACCGGCAGACCGGAGGGCGAACGCCTGCTGATCCTCCGCGACTCCTTTGCAGACGCGCTGACGCCGTTCCTGCCGGAGCATTTTGCGGAGATCCATCTTCTGGACCCCCGGTACTACCACGCCGGTTCCGTACAGGACTATATCCGGGAGAACGCCATCGACCGCGTTCTGATCCTGTACAGCGTACCCAATTTCGTCGCGGAGCGCAGCCTCGGCGCCGTAATCCGCTGAGCCCGGTTCCTGCACGCCCATATCAGCAAAGGAGACTTGCCCTATGCGCAGACAATCCCATGAAGTCGATATGCTTCACGGCCCGTTGGCCGGAAAAATCCTGGTTTTCGCCCTGCCGCTGGCAGCCAGCAGCGTCCTGCAGCAGCTGTTCAACGCCGCAGACCTCGCGGTGGTCGGACGGTTTGCCAGCGCGCAGGCCATGGCGGCGGTCGGCAGCAACACCTCGGTGGTCATGCTGATCATCAGTCTGTTCATCGGCATGTCGGTGGGCGCAAACGTACTGATCGCAAATCTCGTCGGCGCGGGCCGACGGGAGGAACTCAGCGACGCGATCCACACGGTGATCGCCTTTTCCATCCTCATCGGCGCAGTCCTGACCGTCGCAGGGATCGCGCTGGCAAAACCGATCCTCATGGCGATGCACGCGCCGGAGGACGTGCTGGATCTCGCCGTCCTCTACCTGCGCATCTACTTTCTGTGCATGCCCGCCGTCATGGTCTACAACTTCAGCGCCGCCGTGCTCCGCAGCCGGGGCGACAGCCGCCGTCCTGTCTACTGCATGATCCTTGCGGGAACGATCAATCTGCTGCTGAATCTGCTGTTTGTCATTGTGTTCCGGCTGCACGTCATCGGCGTCGCCGCCGCTACAGTGATCTCGAATTATGTGGGGACCGGCCTGATCTTCTGGTTCCTGGTGCGGGAAGAGGGAGAATTCCAGGTCCGCGTCCGGGAGCTCCGTTCCAGATTCCAGGCCCGCTATCTGACGCAGGTCGTCCGCATCGGCCTGCCGGCCGGTCTGCAGGGCGCCGTCTTTTCCCTGTCCAATGTGGTGATCCAGAGCGCGGTCAACAGCTTCGGCTCCGACTGTGTCGCCGGACTGACTGCCGGGCAAAATTTTGAATTTCTCTCCATGTGCGTCATCAACAGTTTTGCGCAGGCGGCGGTGACCTTTACCAGCCAGAACTATGGCGCGAAGAACGCTGCGCGCTGCAGGCGAGTATTCCGCCTCTCGCTGTTCATGGCACTGGGGATCGACATTGCGCTCCTCTCTGTGATCGTGCTGCTGCGCGGCTCCGTAATCCGCCTGTTCACCACGGACCCCGCCGTCATCGACTATGCCATGATCCGCATTCTCCGGGCAGGCGCGCTGCATTTTCTCTGCGCCACCTATGAGATCCCGGGGGGCTGCATGCGCGGCATGAACCGGTCCATGGTCCCGGCGATGATTTCCGTGCTGGGCACGTGCGCGTTCCGCCTGCTGTACGTGCTGGTCTTTCTCCCGACGCACCGCAGCGTCGAAACGCTGATGCTGGTATATCCGCTCTCCTGGATCCTGACCTGCGCCGCCATGAACGCCGCCTATCTGATCGTCCGCAGGCGGGCCTTTCGGGAGACGGTTCCTGCACAGACAGAATTCTGAAGGACCGACGGTTTTCCGTTCTGCAAGAAAAAAAGACATGAGGCCGCGGCCTCATGTCTTTTTCATTCTCCCGTACGCTTACTTTCCGTACTTCTCAAACAGATTGCGGAGCATGGCGTGATGACGGCGGGTCTGTTCGACGCCGCGGACCTCGCCGAACTCCTGCTGGTGCCGGCCGCCCTCGTACTCGGAGCAGATGTATTTGTCGTAGCCCTCTTCGATGAGGATGCGGACGGGATTCTCATAGTCCACGCTGGCCTCGGTCAGGTCGTCGTTCATCTCCCAGAACTTGCCGTGGATGCTGATGATATGCGGCATGATCGCCCGCAGGTTCTCCGGATTGTCGTACCGGACGCTGAACACCTGCCACACGCCGTACAGATCGACTTCCGTCGCGCCCATGGCCTCGAACTCTTTTCTCGCTTCCTCATAGGTCGCGCCGGCGGCCCACCGCTCCTTAGCGAGCTCCACATACTTCTCATTGAAGCCGTCCTGGATCCCGCGCCGCAGGATAATGGGTGTCGCATGGGTCTCCCAGATGCCGAAATCGGGCATCAGACCCATGGCCGGGGTCCCGCCCAGCTTGTCCTTGTGCTCCAGCCACTGCTGGATCCGCTCATCCCCGATGTTGCCGGGGGCGTGGATCTCCAGGCCCAGCGTAACACCTTTGTCCTCCGCATAGGGAACGACGGCCTCGGTCAGCTTGGGGTTGGACTCCTGGAACCGGACGTAATAGCCGCCCAGCTTGTGACAGATGTCGATGTAGTCCTTCTGGAGCTGCACAGCCTCTTCAAACGGCATCTCCCGCCCCTGTTTCTTGTAAATGCCGATCTCGTCACAGAACGCGTCCACGCCGATGGGCCGCGTGCCGTACTTGTCCATCCAGCCGAACCACTGATCCAGAAACGCGTCGGAAACGTGCTTCCAGTCGCGGATCATCATGTCCGGAAGAACCTCAATGCCGTCCGCGCCCATATCGGCCACAGCCTCAATGCAGTCCTCCAGCGTCATGTCGCGGCGGGCAAATTCGTCCTGATAGCAATACAGCGACACGCCGAGTTTGATGTTGCAAGCCATTTTCCCGTCCCCCTTAAACAATGGTCAGCTGTTTGACCTGGAATGAGCGCGTACTGAACGGCAGATACGGCACCGCGATCCGCTGCCGCACCTTGACCGTGTGCAGACCGCGCGGCAGACCGCCCGGTTTCTTCACATGCAGATACGCCTTGTCGCCGAACTCCCAGAACAGATCCGTATAATCCGCAACATTCTTCATGGGATAGAAGGTCTGACCGTCCAGGGAGAAGGACACGTCGTCCGGATCAAACGCCTCGCCGTCCACCTCGATGTCGTAGCCGTCCAGAATGCAGACGTGGATCCCGCGGTAGTAGCTGATGCGGACGCGGACCTGGAATCCGGTAATCTCGCCGTTCTCCGCCACGTTCTTGAAGCCCTGCTCACAGAGAATGATGTGGCCAAATTCAGACATATACTCCACTCCTTTTTCTTCCCCGCAAGGGAGATTGATTACAACAATATTATCTGCTGTTCCACACCTTGTCAAGTAGTTTCACCTGTTTCACAACTGTGACACATGTCCTTGACCGATACTCTTGTTTTTGATAAAGTATCAACATTGTTGGTATTTGGAGGTTCCGTTTATGGAAAAAACCGAGCTTTTTGAAAGAGCCCCGATTTACAAGGCCGTCGTCGTCATGGCGCTGCCGCTGACCATGAGCCTGCTGGCTGTGGTCCTGTACAGCCTGTTCGGCATGTACTTCCTGGGACAGAAGGGCAATCCTCTGATGATCGCCGCCGTCGCGCTGGGCAGCCCGCTCGGCTCCATTATGATGAGCATCGGCAATATTTTCGGACTGGGCGGCTGTTCCATCTTTGCCCGTGTCATGGGGCAGCATGACGAGCACAAATTGAAGCAGATTTTTGGGTTCAGCTTCTGGACCTCTCTGTTTGTCGGCATCATCATGATGATTGTCGTCATCGTTCTGGAGCGGGAAGTGGCCGTCTGGTTGGGCGCCAGCAAGGACACCATGGAGTACACGCTCCAATACCTGACCTGGACGATCCCCTCCATCCCCTTTGTCACAGTCACCTATGTGCTGACAAATCTGCTGCGGACCTCCGGCTCCCCCAACGCCGCCATGATCGGCTCTATCGGCGCAACGCTGCTGAATCTGTTTGCATCCTGGCTGTTCATCATGGTCCTGGATCTGGGCGTGGTCGGCTCCGCGCTGGCCGCCACCGTCGCCAACATCGCGGGCGTGATCTACTACGTCATCGTCATTCTGGTGAAGCGCGGCGTGCTGTCTCTGCACCCCAAATACTTTGCGGTCAAGGGCATTGCCGGGCCCGTGCTTGCCATCGGCGTTCCGATCGCATGCAGCTACCTGTTCACAAGCATTGCGCAGATCATCATGAACAACTTGCTGGAGTCCTACGGCGACTTCTACATTGCCGCAATGGGCGTGGCCTTGCGTGTCGCGAGCATCGTCCTCATGCTGGAGATGGGCTTCTGCAACGGCGTACAGCCCCTGCTGGGGTACTGCTACGGCGGCAAGCTGTTCGCCCGCCTCAAGCAGTTCCTGCGCTTTTCCACCATTACAGCGGTGGTCATCAGCACCGTATTCGGCGTGCTGTGCTTTGTGTTTGCCTCTCCCATTGCGGGTTATCTGGGCAACGACGCAGACCTGACGCCGCTGGCGGCCACGATGATCCGCGGGCAGATGCTCGTGTCCCCGATTCTGGGTCTGTTCTTCATCCACTCCGCGCTGGTCCAGGCCATGGGCAAGGCCGTCTCCACGGCGGTCCTGTCCGTCAGCCGGCAGGGTGTGATCCTGATCGGCGCGCTGCTGATCATGCGGGCGGTTTTCGGCCTCATGGGCATCGTGTACGCCCAGGCTGTGTCGGACGTGATCTGCACGGTCGTTGCGTTCTGCATGTATCTGCACTACCGGAAAGAATTCCGGGACGATGCGTTGCCGACGGCAGCCTGAGCCCGATTCCGAAAAACGAGAAAGCGCCGCCTGTCTGCACGACAGGCGGCGCTTCTTGATTCTCTTACAGCGCGAGGTCCTCGTCCAGCACCTCTCCGGCGGCCACGATATTGGTGGGGCCGGTGAGATAGACCTCCCGGACCTCCCCATCCTCTGCCGCGAGATCGACGGTCAGTTCGCCGCCCGGCATATGGATCCGGACAGCGCGGCCGTCCGCGCAGCCGCGAAGCGTCATGGCCACAGCCACGGAGCAGGCGCCTGTTCCGCATGCAAGGGTGAAATCCTCCACGCCCCGTTCAAACGTACGGGCCAGAAAACTGCCGTCCGTCAGCGGCTTTACAAAGTCCACGTTCGCGCCCTTCGGAAACGCAGAATGCCAGCGGATCTCCCGGCCCAGCTCCCGCAGCGCCCCCTCCTCCGCCGTGTCCAGTTCCGGAAACGGGATCACAGCGTGCGGTACGCCCAAAACCATATAGGCACAGTCCAGCGTCTGCCCCCCTGCCGCAAGCGGCAGAGACAGGCGCAGATCCAGCGGGTCGTTCATCTGGACACGGTAAGCCCGCTCGCTGATCCTCCGACCCACCACGAGCCCGGCGTCCGTCTCGATCCGCTGCTCCTCGCCGGCAAGTCCGTTCTCATATCCGTACCGGGCCAGGCACCGCGCGCCGTTGCCGCACATCTCGCCCAAAGTGCCGTCCGCGTTGTAAAAGCGCATCCGGTAGTCGCCGCCCTCGCAGGCCGCGTCCACCACCATCAGCGCGTCGCCGCCGATAGACAGCCGCCGGGCGCAGAGTCGTCTGGCAATTTCAGGAAGCCGCTCCGGCGGGAGCTTTTCCTCCATGTTGTTCAGCAGGATAAAATCATTGCCTGCTCCCTGCATTTTGACAAATTTCATACGCTCACCTGTCCTTATTGCGCCGGGGTCAGTGATAATCGTACCTGGTCTCCCCTGCGATCTCTCCCAGTCTTTTCCGATCCATCACCCGGTATTCGCCCTGTTTGCCGCCCCGGGCCATAACGCCTTCCTCACAGAACTTGCCAAGCACCCGCATTACCTGCCGGTAGCTGACGCGCAACAACTCCGCCACCGCCGTCCAGCTGGGCCGCAGCACACCGTCCGCTTCCGCAGAGCGCTGCGCAAAGGCGGCCACCTTGGATTCAATGGACGTCCTGCGCTCCGCATACAGCATCTGCACGTTGGAACGGGTTTTCGTCACCAGCGCCCGAATGATCGCCCGCAGAAAAATTACGTCGTTATCCAGCCGGGACCGGTTTGTGGAAAACGGAATACAGATACAGTCCGTCTCGGTCATCGCGCTGATGTTCAGCGAAGAATCCGCATCCACCGCGCCCGCATACTCCATGTCCCCCAGCATGGTTCCGGGACCGCCGCTGGCAACATAGATCTCCCTTCCGCCCTCCGTGATGTACGTCACTTTCACGGTCCCGCGGCAGATCAGACAGAGCATACCGCTGGGCTGGTCATACAGGGAAATATATTCGCCGCGCGAATACCGGACCAGGGAGACGTTGTACTGTTCCCAAAAAGAGAACCGATCCTGCAGCGCATTCTCTTCCGCATATCGCCGCAGGAGTGCGCTGTCTCGAAGGATCTTCATAGAAACTCCTCCCTTTTTCTTTTTAATTATATACCTCTCCGCACAGGCTTTCAACTGTTTTCTCCCGGCAGCCTTGAAAAACCTGTGAAACTAATGCTTTTTTCTTTATTTTCATTTCTGTTCTTTATTTGTTTTCATTTTTATGACTTTTGTCATAGAACCGGACCGCCCCGGTCGTTATAATACTCTCATAATCGCACCATGACGGGTTGCATTTGTCGTTCTGAGGATTTGCAAACCGGGCGAACAAAACGAAAGGAGAGTTTTACGCAAATGGTATTCACGAAATTCGCACTCGGCGAGGCTCCGGTGGAGAACGTGGTCGAGAACGGCGAGGTGATCGGCTTCAGGTTCAATATGCGGGAGCCGGATTACCGCGGTATGTTCCTGTCCTGTCTCATGGACATCAAGGTCATTGTTGACGGCGAGGAGTTTCCCCGCAGCGCGATCTCTTTCACGCTGCAGTCCGGCACTTACACGCTGGAAAATCTGGACACCGAGGTGTTCAACCGCTGGAATTACATTGAACAGGGCACCGTACTGGTCCGGAAGCCCGGCGGCCTGGCCAAAGGCCCCCATCACATTGAGGCGGGCATTCTGAAGCGCAGCAGCCAGGACAACACCGTCGGTCTGTGGGGCGGCGGCGACTACGTCGGCGGACGCCGTGACTTTGTAATCGAATAAGGAGGAACGAAATCATGCTGAATCTTGGTGTATCCCTTTACAGTTTTCAGGCCGATCAGCGCATCGGCCTGCCGCTGCAGGAAATTCTGAAGCAGTGCGCGGAGATCGGCGCTGTCGGCATTGAGATGGTCCCGGAGCAGAGCATCATGGACTACCAGTTTGAGAACGCGGACAAGGACTTCGTCGCCCAGTGGAAGGACTGGATGGCGAAATACGGTCTTACGCCCACGAACTGCAACCTGTATGACGACCTGTGGATCTATCCCCACCGGCCGCTGACCGACCGGGAGCGGCTGCAGAAGCTGCAACGCGGCTTCCGCTTTGCCCGGGATATGGGCTTCCGCAGCGCCCGTGTCAGTGTAGACTACGGCTATCCCGACACGAAGCATCTGGAGGACAGCGTTCGGATCGCGGAGGACTACGGCGTCATCGCGTCGCTGGAGATCCACTCCCCCTACTCCCTGAAGTCCAACTGGGCGCAGGCCTGGTTTAATCTGATTGACCGCACCGGCACGAAATTCGCCGGCATCCACCCCGACGGCGGCATTTTCGACGTCGCCCCGCGCGCCCGCGCCGTGGCGCTCGCTTTGGAGCAGGGCGCAAATCCGGACATCGTCGCCATGATCCAGGAGGAGTATCCGAAGATCGTGAAGCGCCGCTATGAGACCGCGGAGCAGCTGCAGCTGGCCGGCGACTACCGGAAGACTTTCGGCTACGGCGAGGAGGAGATCATCGAGAAGGTCAAGGCCATGGGCGGCGGTCGCCTGGAATACTCCCTGATCGGCCGCTTCTCCTGCGACGACCCCGCCTGGCTCATCGAGTATCAGAAATACATTGTCCACTTCCACGGTAAGTTCTATGACATGGTCCCCGACGCCGACGGCGATCTGGTGGAGCCCTCCATCAACTACCCCGGCATCGTGGAGGCCCTTGTGAAGATGGACTATCCGTTCTGGATTTCCACCGAGTGGGAAGGCATGGGCCAGTATGACCGCGAGGGGGCCGCTCCCGGCTCGCTGGGCGCCGAGGTCACCCCCACCGGCAAGGAATTTGTCGGCAAGTTTATCAAGATGATCCGCAAGTATGAGGCGCAGGCCCGCGCCAAACTGGGCAAGTAATCCCTGGTATCCCGCGTGGGAGCATGCGATCCCATGCTCCCACGCCTGATATATGCAGCTTCGCTAAAATTGATTTCAGTAATCCAAGCACGGCACAAAACTAAATTTTGATTTTCTGGAGGGAAAAAGATGAAAGCCAAGAAAATCCTTGCTCTGCTTCTGTCCGTCCTGATGGTCGCCGCACTTTTTGCCGCCTGCTCGAACACTGAAAACAGCAATGGCGGCGGCAACTCCGGCAGCCCCGATAATTCCAGCAGTCCCGGCAATTCCGGCAATTCCGGCAGCCCCGGCAATTCCGGCGAGGAAGAGGACGAACCCATTGAGATCATTTATTACGGTCTGCAGTGGCAGGAGTTCAACACAGGCGCCGGCACCGTTGCCGCGCAGCTTGAGGACGCCATCAACGAGATCACCATGCGTGAGCTCAATGTGCACATCAACTTCAACTGGCTCAAGTTCTCCGACTTCTCCTCTCAGGTCACGCTGGCGCTCTCCAACAAAGAGCAGATCGACCTCTGCTCCTACAACTTCGCGCTTCAGATGCCCGTGATCTACTCCAAGGGTATGGCTATGGACATCACCGACCTGCTGAAGGAACACGCCCGTGAGACGCTGGATCTTGAAGGCTGGCTGATGGACATCGTCACATACGGAGGCCGCACCTACGGCGTACCTGCCTATCGTGTGCTGAGCCAGGGCATCTACGCGATCTTCCGCACCGACAAGCTGGAAGCCTGCGGCATGGTCGAAGCTGCACAGAACATGAAGACCTGGACAGAGTACGAGGCGGTCCTGACCGCACTGCGCGACTCGGGCATCTCCCCCCTCGGCTGCTCCGGCGGCAAGGGTGCGCTGTGGAACACGATCTGGCTGAAAAACGGCGACACCTTCAGCAGCACGATCGTCCGCGACAACCTCGGCGATACGCTGGGCGTTCTGAATGCGACGAACGACCGGGTCGTTTCCAATTTTGAAGACTCCCGCGTTGTGGATGGCTTCAAAATGATTGCCGACTGGTCCGCCAAGGGTCTGATCTGGCCGGATTCTCCGTATTCTCTGGAGGGCGACAAAACCCTGCTCGGCATGGCCGCCTTTGCCGCGCTGCAGAACGGCAGTGAGATCGGCGTCGAATCCAACTACGGCCAGTCCGTCGGCACGCCCGTCACGGCGAACAAGCTGTTTGACGGCATCTGCAACGGCGCCGGCGCCTCCGGTATCGGCGCGTTCGTGCCGATCACTGCACAGGAGCCCGAGGCTGCTGTGAAGCTCATCAACCTGATCTGGAACTCGAGGGAACTCATGAATATGTGGTCCTGGGGCCTTGAGGGCGTGACTTACGTCGTGAAAGACGGCGTGTGCACCTTCCCCGAGGGCGTGGACGCCGGGTCCTCCGGCTACCGCCAGAACGACTGGGGCTGGGGCAACCAGTTCCTGGTCACGCCTTGGGAGCCCAGCCCGGCCAACTTCCGCGAGCTTGCGCTGGAGGACTTCCGGAATGCGCCGAAGTCCCAGTACCTGGGCTTCGCCGCTGACCTCAGCGAGTACGACGGTCTGGTCAGCGCGCTCTCCGCTGTGAGGGATGAGTACATTGTCGCACTTGGAACCGGTCTGTATACAGACGAGATGTACAATGAATTCCTGACCAAGCTGGATGCAGCCGGCCTTGCAGATTACATTCAGATTTTCCAGACGCAGTTGAACGATTACATGGGCTAAGCAACGCATATTGCGTTCAAGTAAGGCGAGCTGCATAGAGAAAAGGACCCCGCGTTTTCCGCGGGGTCCTTTCTTTGTTGTGTCAGAAACAGTTTTTCCGTTTCCGGCTTCCGTTTTTCATTCCCATTTCTGCCAGACGTCCGGGCAATAGCCGACGGTGGCCTGCCTGCCGTTCCGGACGATGGGCGTCTTCAAAAGGCTCTGGTCCTCCAGCAGCTTTTCAAACTTGTCCTCGTCATAGGCCAGATACCGGAGCAGCTCCGCGCCGCGGGCTTTTTCGTCGATCAGCGCGTCCAGTCCGACCGCGCGGCGTACGCTCTCCAGCTCGCCGCGGCTCATCCCGTATTTCAGCACGTCCACGTCCTGGAAGCGGATTCGGCGCTCCTTGAAATAGCGCTGCGCCTTTTTCGTATCAAAGCACTTACTCTTTCCGAAAATCTGAATGTTCATCTCAGATCTCCATAATGACGGGCAGAATCATCGGATTCCGCTTTGTCGTCTTGTACAGATAGTCCGAAAGGGCAGATTTCACCGCGCTCTTGATCGCGGACCAGTCCTTATAGCTTCGGTACGAGCAATCCTCGATGGCGTCGATGGTCCGCTCTTTCAGTTCCCGGATCAACTCCTCAGACTCCTTCACATAGACGAACCCGCGCGTGATAACGTCCGGACCGGAGACCAGGCTCCCGTCTTCCCGGGACAGGCTCACCACGACCACCAGCATGCCGTCCTGCGCCAGATGCTTGCGGTCCCGCAGCACCACGGCGCCCACGTCGCCGATGCCCGTGCCGTCCACCAGAACGACGCCGGACGGGACGGTCCCGTTGAACTTGATCCCGCGGGTGCTGAGCTCTATCACGCGGCCGATGTCGCTGACCAGAATGTTTTTTGCGGGAATGCCCATCTCCTGCGCGACCTTGGCGTGGGTGTGCAGATGCCGCTGCTCCCCGTGGACGGGGACAAAAAACTTCGGCTTGGTCAGCGCCAGCATCATCTTCAGCTCCTCCTGACAGGCATGTCCGGAGGCGTGCAGCTCTGTGCTCTTGTCATAAATGACCTCTGCGCCCTTGTTGAACAGCTCGTTGATCACGCGGCCGATGGTCTTTTCATTGCCCGGGATCGCCGAGGCGGAAATGATCACGCGGTCGCTGGCGGTGATCTCCACCTGTCGGTGCCCCGAAAACGCCATCCGGTACAGCGCGCTCATCTCTTCGCCCTGGCTTCCGGTGGTGACGACGACTACTTTCTCAGGCGGAAGCCCCTTGATCTGGTGGATGTCCACCAGCGTGCCCTCCGGCACATGTACATAGTCAAGCTCCTTGGACACCCGCATGATGTTCTCCATGCTTCGGCCCGTAATGCTGACCTTCCTGCCGTGACGGACAGCGCAGTCGATCACCTGCTGCATCCGGTGGATGTTGGAGGCAAACGTCGTAATGATGATCCTGCGGTCGCAGTTGTTGAAATAGTTTTCCAGGCCGATGCCGACGCGGGACTCCGAGACAGAGTAGCCGACCTTCTCCACATTGGTGGAATCCGCCAGCAGCGCCAGCACGCCCTTCTTTCCATACTCACCGAACCGGGTCAGGTCCGCCATCTCCCCCTGGATGGGGGTCGTGTCAATCTTGAAATCGCCGGTGTGGATGATGGTGCCCACGGGCGTCCGGATCGCAAAGGATACCGCGTCTGCAATGCTGTGGTTGATGTGGATCGGCTCGATCCGGAAACAGCCGGCCGTATAGGACTGACCGGCCGTGATTTCCTTGATCTCGGTAGACGCTTCCAGCCGCCACTCCGCCAGCTTCAGCTTGATCAGCGCCGCGGTGAACCGCGTCGCGTAGATCGGAACATTCAGCTCCCCGATCACATAGGGGATCGCGCCGATATGATCTTCATGCCCATGGGTGATGAAGATCCCGCGGATCCGGTTCCGGTTTTTTTGCAGATACGTCACATCCGGGATGACCACGTCAATACCGTACATATCGTCATCGGGGAACCCCAATCCGCAGTCCACCACCAGGATGTCCTCCTTGTACTCGTAGACCGTGAGATTCTTCCCGATCTCATTCAGACCGCCCAGGGAAATGATTTTCAGTTTTTCAGCCATAAATTCTCCTTTCCGTTTATTTGAAAATTTGCTTTATGTATCGCAGACAGTCAAATGATTCCCATAATTTTCCAATCTCAAAACGTACAGCAAAACAAAGGCGTCGAATGTACAAATCCGCGCCTTCCCCATGCCCCTTCACGCTCACCGAAGCGCGGGACACAGGCATCTGCCGTCGTACAGGAACGTCCGCGGTCCCGGCTGCGCCGCCCCGTCACGCTTTGCAGTTGCGGAACTGCCGATCCTGTCGTCGGATGGGAATGCATTTTATATAATCGTACCGAAGTACATAATGCCAAATGAAAATCTGCCGGCTCTCCAGCGGAACAGTCCGGCAGAAAATCGGTAAATCCTATAAAACCAAAGATTGATTTTTAGTTATTTTAACATATCGCGGCGTGTTTGTCAAATCTCCTGCCGACCCTCCAGTGCGCGCACCAGTGTGGCGTCGTCGGCAAACTCCAGGTTGCTGCCCACGGGGATCCCGTATGCCAGCCGGGTCACCTTCACGCCGAAAGGGCGCAGAAGCCGGGAGACATATTTCGCGGTGGTCTCTCCCTCCGTATCGGGGTTCGTGGCCATAATGACCTCCTCCACCTCGCCGTCGGTCACCCGCTCCATCAGTTCTTTGATACGAATATCGTCCGGACCGATGCGGTTCAGGGGCGAGATCACGCCGTGCAGCACATGGTACAGCCCGTTGTACTCCCGGGCGCGTTCCATGGCGATGACGTCCTTCGGATCCGTGACCACGCAGATCACGGTCCGGTCCCGCTCCGAGCTGGCGCAGACGGGACAGATCTCCTCATCCGTAAAATTCTGACAGATCCGGCAGTAATGCACGCTGTGTCTTGCGGCTGTGATGGCCTCTGCAAACGCGTCCGCCTCCGCCTCCGGCAGCGCCAGAACATGCAGCGCCAGCCGCTGGGCAGTCTTATAGCCAATCCCGGGCAGCGCGGCAAATTTGTCGATCAGAGTCTCCAGCGTAACAGGGAAAAAACGCATCTTGTCAACCTCTCAGCTCACGGATTCTGGCCGCCCGGTCCGGGGCCTTGAACACATCGCTCCCGGCCACCAGCACATCGGCGCCTGCCTGGACGCACAGCTTCCCGGTTTCCGGGTTGATCCCGCCGTCCACTTCAAGCTCGCAGGCGTATCCGCCGGCGTCGATCCTGCGGCGCAGCTCCGCGATTTTGCCCAGTTGGTCCGCCATAAAGCTCTGCCCGCCGTACCCCGGCTCCACCGTCATCACCAGCGCAAGATCCAGCATCGGCAGATAAGGCGTCAGCGCGGCGGCAGGGGTTTTGGGCTTCACCGCGAGACCGACGCGTTTGCCCGCGGCCTTTACCGCCTCCACCGCGGCACGGATGTCGTCCGGCGTGTCCGCTTCCACATGGAACACCACCAGATCGGCCCCCGCCTTTGCGAACCGCTCCACATAGCGGCCCGGGCGATCGATCATCAGATGCACGTCCAGCACCTGCTCCGTGATCCGCCGGACAGATTCCAGCACCGGAAGCCCGAAAGAGATGTTCGGCACGAAAATGCCGTCCATCACGTCAAAATGGATGTACTCCGCATCGGCCACAGAGGCAATGTCCGCTCCAAGTCTGGCGAAATCCGCAGACAGAATCGACGGTGCAATTTTGACCATTTGCTGTATCTCTCCCTGTATATTCCGCGTCACCGCCGGGCGGCGGCGGAATAGAATACTGCAGCGGCTCCGCTGCGGGCCGCTTTCAGATAGGGGCCGCACGGTCTGCGCCGTTCCGCGCACCGGCGCGGCCCCGTTGTGCCGCTTCGGCTCTCCTGCCGCGGGACAGGCCGCAGACACGAAGAAAGCGCTGTTTTTACACAGGCTCTGTCTATAATAATATATGGTTTTCCGCGCTTGTCAAGAACATTTCTTGCCGATTCATGCCGCAGTTTCACCACGTTTGCTTGACATCGCAGGCGTTTGAATATAAAATATTATTTGCTTGTTTTTGCCTTTTTTCCCTTGAACGCACAATGCAGAAACATCCTGCGTTCGGTTTGAAAACGTTTGAACTTCCATCCGGCAGATCGGTCTGCCTTACGAATGAAAGGAGCTTTTGAAAATGGAGAACATCCCCAATTTCACGCCGGATTCCGGCAGCGCCGCCGAGTATATCCCCACTCTGACGCTGGACCCCGACGGCACTGCGGCTGCCGCTGCCGCCGCGCAGGTACAGGAGCAGGCGCGTGAGGAGAACGCCGTCAAGCTCGAGCTGAACCAGCTGTCCGAGGCGGAGCAGAAAGCGGTGCTGGATTTTGCGGAGAAGATCGACATTACCGACTCCAACGCCGTCCTGACTTACGGCGCTGCCGCGCAGAAAAACATTGCGGAATTCTCCGGCGCCACGCTGAACAGCGTCCGCACCAAGGATATGGGTCCGGTGGGCGACATGCTCTCCGATCTGGTCGTGGAGCTCAAGGGCTTCAACTATGACGAGACCGAAAAGAAGGGCCTGTTCGGTCTCCGCAAGAAAATCAAGAATCAGATTGAGAATTATAAGGCGCAGTATGCCAAGGCGGAGGTCAACGTGGACAAGATCTCCGATATGCTCCAGCAGCACCAGGTCACCCTGCTGAAGGACGTGGCCACCATGGACAAGATGTACGACATGAATCAGACCTACTTCAAGGAGCTGACCATGTATATCCTGGCCGGTAAGCAGAAGCTGCAGGCATGCCGGGATGAGATGCTCCCCGCGCTTCGGAAGAAGGCCGAGGAAACCGGTCTGCCCGAGGACGCGCAGGCTGCAAACGACTACGCCAACATGATCAACCGTTTTGAGAAGAAGCTGTACGATCTGGAGCTGACCCGGACCATCTCCGTGCAGATGGCGCCGCAGATCCGGCTCCTGCAGAACAACGACAGCCTCATGGTGGAAAAGATCCAGACCTCCATCGTGAACACCATCCCCCTGTGGAAGAGCCAGATGGTCCTGGCTCTGGGCCTCAGCCACTCCCAGCAGGCCATGGAGGCGCAGCGTGAAGTCACGAATCTGACAAACGAGCTGCTGAAGAAGAACGCGGACGCGCTCAAAACCGGCTCCATTGAGGTCGCCAGGGAATCCGAACGCGGCATCGTGGATCTGGAGACGCTGAAGCAGACGAACCAGACTCTGATCGAGACGCTGGAGGAGGTCAAGAGCATTCAGGCGGAGGGTTCCGCCAAACGGCACGAGGCTGAGCAGGAACTCACCCGGATCGAGGGCGAGCTGAAGCAGAAGCTGCTGGAGCTGCGGGGCTGATCCCCTGCTGACTGCCCGGATTTCCGATCAAAATCAAAATAAAAGCGGGATGTGCTTGACACATCCCGCTTTTTCAGATTTCAGAGGGTTCAGGGTTTCTTAATAGACGCTGCGCTTCACGTAAGAGGTGTGCAGCAGCTTGTGCGCCAGATGGCTTCCGGGTTTCTCCAGATAGGAATCGTAGAGCTCCTTGACCACCGGGTTCTCATGGCTCTTCCGCAGGGCCATCGCGGCGTCCTCGCTGTACAGCGCCTTGGCGCGCTCCGCGCGCAGATCCGTGAAGTTGCGAACGTCCGCCGGCTGATGCGGCTGACCACCGCCGTTGACACAGCCGCCGGGGCAAGCCATAACTTCGATGAAGTGATAATCGGCCTCGCCGCTTCTCACCCGATCCAGCAGCTTCGCCGCATTGGCAAGACCGGAGGTAACAGCAACGCGGACCTTCGTGCCGGCGAGATCATACTCGGCCTCCTTGATCGCCTCGATGCCGCGAACCTCATGGAAGTCCACAGGCTCGCAGGGTTTGCCGGTGACGATCTCGGAAACGGTACGCAGCGCGGCTTCCATCACGCCGCCGGTCGCGCCGAAGATATGTCCGGCGCCGGACGCGACGCCCAGGAACGGATCGCACTCCTCATCCGGGAGACGTGCAAAGTCGATGCCGGCGCGCTTGATCATGCTGGCCAACTCCCGGGTCGTCAGAGAGACGTCGACATCTTTAATGCCGTTGCCGGCAGCAGACATGTCGTCCCGGGTGATTTCAAACTTCTTCGCAGTGCAGGGCATAATGCTGACGACCACGATGTCCTTCGGGTCGATGTTGTGCCGCTCCGCATAATACGTCTTGATGAGCGAGCCGAACATCCCCTGCGGGCTCTTGCAGGAGGACAGATTGTCGATCATGTCGGGATAATAGTGCTCGCAGAACTTGATCCAGCCGGGAGAGCAGGAGGTGATCAGCGGAAGCTTGCCGCCGTTCTGCAGCCGCTCCAGCAGCTCCGTCCCCTCTTCCATGATGGTGACGTCCGCGGCGGTGTCCACGTCGAACACCTTGTCAAAGCCCAGACGGCGCAGCGCGGCGATCATCTTGCCCTCGACGTTGGTGCCGATCGGCATCCCGAAGCATTCGCCCAGCTGGGCGCGGACAGACGGCGCGGGGCCGACAACCACGTGCTTCGTGGGATCGGACAGCGCATCCCAGACCTTGTCCGTATCGTCGCGTTCGGTAAGCGCGCCGGTAGGACACACGGCGATGCACTGACCGCAGTTGACGCAGGAGGTGGAGGCCAGCGGCATATCGAACGCGGAGGAGATGTGCGTGTCATAACCGCGCTCGTTGGTGCCGATAACGCCGACATACTGATTCTTCTCGCACACCGCGACGCAGCGGCGGCAGAGGATGCACTTGGAATTGTCGCGGATCAGATGAACCGCAGAGTCATCAACATCCGGCTTCAGCATATGGTCGCCAAACTTGTGCTCATCCACACCGTATTCCCGGCACAGCGCCTGCAGTTCGCAGTCTGTGCTGCGCGCGCAGGAGAGGCAGTCCTTCCGGTGGTTGGAAAGCAGCAGCTCCAGCGTGGCCTTGCGGGAACGGCGGATGGCGGGGGTATTCGTAAAGACCTCCATACCCTCGGTCACGGGATATACGCAGGCAGCGGCAAAGGCGCGGGCGCCCTTGACCTCCACGAGGCACATCCGGCACGCGCCGATGGCGTTGACGTCCTTCAGATAGCACAGCGTCGGAATCCGAACGCCGGCCTCATGCGCGGCCTCCAGGATTGTGCTCCCAGCCGGCACTTCCACGGGGATCCCGTTAATCGTAAGTTTTACAGTACTCACCTTGTACCAGCTCCTTTCCTCAGACCTTAGAAATCGCGCCGAACTTACATGTCTCCATGCAGACGCCGCACTTGATGCACTTGGACTTGTCAATGACATGGGGCTCCTTGACGGCGCCGGAAATCGCGCCCACAGGGCACTTTCTGGCGCAGGCGGTGCAGCCCTTGCACTTGACGGGGTCGATCTCGTAGGAAAGCAGCTTCTTGCACACGCCGGCGGGACACTTCTTGTCCACCACGTGAGCAACGTACTCGTCGCGGAAGAACTTCAGCGTGGACAGGACCGGATTGGGCGCGGTCTGGCCCAGCGCGCAAAGGGAGTTGCGCTTGATGTCGTTGCAGAGCTCCTCCATCTCGTCCAGCATCTCCAGCGTACCCTCGCCGTTCGTGATCTTCTCCAGCATCTCCAGAAGACGTCTGGTGCCGATCCGGCAGGGGGCGCACTTGCCGCAGGACTCATCGACCGTGAACTCCAGATAGAACTTCGCGATGTCGACCATGCAGGTGTCCTCGTCCAGAACGATCAGGCCGCCGGAACCCATCATGGCGCCAATGGCGGTCAGGTTGTCGTAGTCGATCGGCGTGTCGATCAGGGACGCGGGGATGCAGCCGCCGGACGGGCCGCCGGTCTGCGCAGCCTTGAACTTCTTGCCGTTCGGGATGCCGCCGCCGATGTCCTCGATGACTTCCCGGAGGGTCGTGCCCATCGGGACTTCCACCAGACCGGTGTTGTTGATCTTGCCGACGAGGCAGAACACCTTGGTACCCTTGGATTTCTCGGTGCCCATAGAGGCAAACCACTCGGCGCCGTTCAGAATGATCCGCGGAATGTTGGCGTAGGTCTCCACGTTGTTCAGGATCGTGGGCTTGCCGAACAGGCCCTTGACAGCCGGGAACGGCGGACGGGGCCGCGGCTCGCCGCGATTGCCCTCGATGGAGGTCATCAGCGCCGTCTCCTCGCCGCAGACGAACGCGCCGGAACCGAGACGGAGCTCAATATCAAAATCAAAACCGGAGCCGAAAATGTCCTTGCCCAGGAAGCCGTACTCACGGGACTGCTGAATGGCGATCTGCAGCCGGTGAATGGCGATGGGGTACTCGGCACGGACGTAGATGTAGCCCTGATGCGCGCCGATGGCGTAACCGGCGATGGTCATGGCCTCCAGCACCACGTGGGGGTCGCCCTCCAGCACGGAACGGTCCATGAACGCGCCGGGGTCGCCCTCGTCGGCGTTGCAGCAGACGTACTTGACCGGAGCGGGATCCATGGCGAACTTCCATTTCAGGCCGGTGGGGAAGCCCGCGCCGCCTCTGCCGCGGAGTCCGGAATCCAGGACGATCTGCACGACTTCTTCCGGCGTCATGCCGGTGAGCACGCGGCCCAGCGCCTCATAGCCGTCCACGGCGATGTACTCTTCGATGACTTCGGGGTTGATCACGCCGCAGTTGCGCAGCGCCACGCGGTTCTGCTTCTCGTAGAACTGCGTGTGATTCAAATTCTTGACCGTGTCATCCTCCTGCAGCGTCTCCTGATACAGCAGGTGCTTGACAATACGGCCCTTCAGGATGTGCTCCTCCACGATCTCCTTGGCGTCCTCCGGCTTCACGCGGGAGTAGAACACGCCTTCGGGATAAACGATCATGATGGGACCCAGTTCGCAGAGACCGAAGCAGCCGGTCCTGACAACTTTTACTTCCTTATCCAGCCCTTTTTCAGCCAGCTCTTTTTCCAGAGCTTCCACGATCATCGGGGATCTGGAGGATGTACAGCCGGTGCCGCCGCAGACAAGGATATGCGATCTGATCATATCCATAACCTCAAACCTCCTCCTTTTACTGAGTGACCGAGCCGATGGTGTATTCGGTCACGACCCGGCCATTGACCAGATGATCGTTTACAACCTTGGCAACCTTCTCGGGGGTCATTTTCACATACGTGACTTTTTCCTCACCGGGAACAACGACTTCCACCACGGGCTCATACTTGCAGATGCCGATGCAGCCGGTCTGCGTGACCATGATGTTCTGCAGATTGCGCTTGTTGACTTCTTCCACAAACGCAGCCAGCACCGGACGCGCACCGGCGGCGATGCCGCAGGTGGCCATACCGACCAGCACGCGGGTATCGTCGCTGGAGTCGTGTCGCATGTTTACACTGGCTTTCATCTTCTCTCTCAGCTCAGCCAGTTCCGCAAGAGATTTCATTCCAGTTTCCCTCCAAATCCGATTATTCGTTGATGTACTTGTCCAGAATCGTGTCTACATCGTTTTTGACCAGACGGCCGTACACTTCCCCGTTCACGGTCATGACGGGCGCGAGGCCGCAGGCGCCGATGCAGCGCGTGGCGCTCAGGGAGAATTTCCCGTCCGGCGTGATGCCGCCGGGCTCGATCCCCAGCTTTTCGGTGACCCGGGCGATAATGTCGCCGGAGCCTTTGACATAGCATGCAGTTCCCAGGCAGACCGCGATTTCATATCTGCCTTTCGGATTCAGAGTGAACTGCGCATAGAAGGTCGCCACGCCGTAGACGTCAGCAAGCGGAACATTCAGGCCCTCTGCGATCATCTTCTGCACCTCGATGGGCAGATAACCGTAGATCTCCTGCGCCTGCTGCAGTACGGGCATCAGAGAGCCCTGCTGGTCCTTGTGTGCGGCAATAACCTCCATCAGCTGCTTTTCCTGTTCTGCCGTGCCCTGAAACGGCACGGCGGTCTTCCGTTTTGCCACTGGTAAACCCCTCCTAAATCTGAGAAAAATAAGCAAGACCGAAAAAAAAGCATTGACTACGGATTTTGCTCCGTTAATTATATCACAATACCCGCCGAATTCAAATAGTATTTTTACGATTGTCAATATTTTGTGTATCTTACAAATTTGGCGCGTATTCCGACATATTTTCGTTGATATAGTCGGAAATATAGGCAAGCACCTCCGGCTCCGCCAGAGAAATGCCCTCCAGCACTGCGCGAAACTCCCGGGTATCCGCCGAAAACCCCTGTCCGTCCATTGCGACGGACAGCACAAAGTCCATCTCCGGGCTGGTTCCGATCAGCGCCGTCATGGTCCCGGCAATGTCGCCCAGCGGCATCCGGTCGATGCTGGACAGGACAAATTCGGCGGTGGTAACGGTACCCTCCCCCACCCGGCTGTCAATACGGAAAGCGCCTCCGGTGATCTCCGCCGCCATTTTGAAGAACGGAATTCCAAGCCCCACTTTCCGTGTCGTCCGGGTCGTGAAAAACGGGTCGGTGACCCGTTCCACCTGCTCCGGCGTCATCCCGCAGCCGTCGTCCGAAATCACGACCGTGAGCCGATCCTTCGCCGTGTCCGCCGTGATCTCGACGCTCGCCAGCGTCGCGCCTGCGCGCACAGAATTCTGTACCACGTCCAGAATGTTCAGAGAAAGCTCCGGCATCATTCTGCATCCCTCCTCAACGTATCTGAGTATAGCAGTCCCGCCGAAAAAAAGCTACAGAAAAACCTCTGCAGATCTGGAATTTTGTTGAAATGCGCCGAAAACCGTCCTTGGGTCTTGTGCGGGCGATCCGAATTTGATATATTGGATACAGACGACATTCAGGCTTTGCTTACCGCGTCGGCCGCGGCGGCGGTATGCGTTCTCTGTATACAATTTGGAGGGGATACAAAATGAAAATCGCCGAAATCGTCCAGCTGCTCAACGCCAAGGTGTTCAGCGGAGAGGATATGATGGACAAGGACGTGCACTCCGGCTGCGGGTGCGACCTCATGAGCGACGTACTGGCCTATTTGAAGGACCAGGCCGTTCTGCTCACCGGGCTTGTGAATCCCCAGGTTATCCGCACAGCGGAAATGATGGACATCGCCTGCATCGTGCTGGTCCGCGGCAAGACGCCCACAAGCGCCATGATCGAACTGGCCGAGGATCGGTCGATCGTGATCCTGTCCACGGAAATGCGCATGTTCCCCGCCTGCGGCGTCCTGTACAACAATGGACTGAAAGACGGAGGAAACAGCTGATGGAGCCTCTGACCCTGACATACACCGTTTCCCCCGATGATTTTTCCAATGCAGGTCAGGCCTCCGGCGGCGTAAAAAAGACGCTGAAAACGCTGGGCTTCTCGCCCGATGTGATCCGCCGCGTTTCCATCGCCATGTATGAGGCGGAAATCAACATGGTCATCCACGCGAAAGGCGGCGTCATCACCGCGGACGTCACGCCGGAGGCGATCACGGTGGTCTTCGCCGATGTGGGACCCGGGATCCCGAACCTTGATCTCGCCATGCAGGAGGGCTGGTCCACCGCCTCTGAGGACGTGCGGGATTTGGGCTTCGGCGCCGGCATGGGCCTGCCGAACATCAAAAAATACACCGATGAACTGGACATCAAAACCGAGGTGGGCGTAGGCACCACCGTTACCATGAAGATCTACGTGCGGTAAAGCGGCGCCGGCCGGTTTTTCCGGCGGATCCGCTCCGTTTCGCATACCCATTACGCCGTGCCCGTTCGATTCGGGCCCGGCATGAAAGGGATTGTTTCGCCTTGAAATCCATTACCCATTCTGTCACGCTCGACGCGCAGAAATGCCAGGGCTGCACAACCTGCGTCAAACGCTGTCCCACGGAGGCTATCCGCGTCCGAAACGCGAAAGCCATCATCATCAAGGAACGCTGCATCGACTGCGGGGAGTGCATCCGCGTATGCCCGCACCATGCCAAAAAAGCGGTCGTGGACACGCTCGACATCCTGCAGCAGTTTGACTATACCATCGCCCTGCCCGCCCCCACGCTGTACGCGCAGTTCCGCGCCGTCTGGGACCGGAACATCACGCTGACCGCGCTGAAGACGCTGGGCTTTGACGACGTGTTTGAGGTCTCCGCCGCGGCGGAGGCCATCTCGGAGGCCACTTACCGGGATCTCAAGCAGAAAAAGCTGCCGGAGCCGGTGATCAGCACCGCCTGCCCCACCATCGTCCGGATCATCCGGGTCCGTTTCCCCTCTCTGCTGCCGCTGCTGCTGGACTACCGCGCCCCGATGGAGCTGGCGGCGCGCTGGGCAAAAAAGCTGGCGGTGAAGAAAACCGGGCTGCCGGAGGACCGCATCGGCTGCATCTTTATCTCCCCCTGCCCCGCCAAAGCGACTGCGAGCCGGATGCCCCTCGGCACCGTAAAGAGCGCGGTGGACGGCGTGGTCTCCATCGCGGAGGTCTATCCTTTTCTCCGGAATGCGATTAAAGAAGTGAAGGAGCCGGAACCGCTGGCGCGGTCCGGGCCGGTCGGCGTCGGCTGGGCCGTCTCGGGCGGCGAATCCGCCGGAGCGGGCGTCTTTGATTTCCTCGCGGCGGACGGGATGGAGAACGTCATCCGCGTTCTGGAGGCGCTGGAGGACGACAAGATCCACCATGTGAGCTTTATTGAACTGAACGCCTGCGTAGGCGGCTGTGTCGGCGGCGTTCTGACCGTGGAAAACTCGTTCATCGCCAAAGCACGTCTGACGCGCGTTATGGCACAGGCCGCGCCTGCGCTTGCCTTTGAAGACCTTCCGGAGTCGGATATGCACTGGGACGAAGAAGTGCAATACTCCCCTGTCCTGCAGCTGGACAGCGACGTGCAGTCCGCCATGGACAAGCTGAACCGGATTAAGGAGCTGGAGCAGAAATTCAACGGCATGGACTGCGGCGCCTGCGGCACGCCCTCCTGTCACGCGCTGGCGGAGGACATCGTTCTCGGCTACGCCAAAGAGGATCAGTGCATTTTCCTGATCCGGGAAAAGCTGCAGAAGCTGCTGGCCGAACAGGGCGGCAGCTCCGCTGAAGAGGAGGCGCAAAAATGACCGTTCATGAGATTGCGGCGCTCCCGGAGCTCGCCGTCGTAAATCTGGAGGCGGAGGACCGGGAGGCCACAGGCATGTTCTGCTGTGATCTGCTGTCCATCGCCATGGCCCGCGCGCCGGAGGACGGCGTCTGGGTCACTGTCATGGGCAATGCGAACGTCGTGGCTGTGGCGGCGCTGACGGACGTGTCCTGCGTTGTGATCGCCGGGGGCTATGCCTTTGACGATGCCGCCGTACAGGCGGCAAAGGGCAAGGTCACGCTGCTGCGCAGCGATCTGCCCGTCTATGAGACTGCCGTTCTGATCGGCAGAACGCTATGATCCGCACCGATCTGCATATCCATTCCTGTCTGTCCCCCTGCGGCAGCGACGAGATGACGCCGTTCGATCTGGTAGGACTGGCCAAGGTGTGCGGGCTGGACCTCATCGCGCTGACAGATCACAACTCCGCAAAAAACTGTCCGGCCGCGGCGGCGGCTGCCCGGGAATACGGGATCGGGTTCATTCCCGGCATGGAGCTGAACACCTCGGAGGAGATCCACTGCGTCTGCCTGTTTCCGGATCTGGACCGGGCGATGGCCTTCGATCGTTTTTTCGAGGACCATCTCCCCTTCATCGCGAACCGGCCGGAAATCTTCGGCAATCAGATCATTCTGCGTCCGGATGGCTCCGCAGACAGAGAGGAGAAGCTCCTCATCACGGCCAGCGACATCTCCATTATGGAACTGCCCGCCGTGATCCGGGACTTTGACGGCCTGTGCTGGCCCGCCCATGTGGACCGGGAATCCAACGGCCTTTTTGCCATGCTGGGCACCTGGCCGGAGGACCTCGACGTGCCTGCTGCGGAGATCCGCTTCATGCAGCCGGAGGGCATCCCTGCCGGGCTCAAAATCATCCGCGCCTCCGACGCGCACTACATGGAACAGCTGATGGAGGCGGGCTTTGACATGCCGCTGGCCTCCGCGGATTTTGCCGGACTGCGGGATTATATTCTCAGCTGAGGCATATACCGCAGGCCAAACAGACAGAACGAAACGGCGTGATCCAAGAGGATCGCGCCGTTTTTATGTCAACTTGTATTCAGAACCGTTCGGGGATCCGCCGGATCAGGATTCCGGCCAAAAGACCGATCACGATACCGGCTACGGTTCCGGCCGCCAGCAGGACCGGCAGATACAGCAGCAGGGCCGGCGTCTCCGCCACGGCGGCCGCAACGGCGATCTGCCCCACGTTGTGCGCTACGCCGCCGGCAATGCTGACGCCGGTCGGAGAAAACCTGTCCGTCCGGCGCAGCAGCAGCATAACGCCCAGCGCCAGCACCGCTCCGGCGGCGCTGTAGAGCAGGGCGAACGCGTTTCCGAACAGAAGGTTCATGAGCGCCACCCGTACAAACGAGACGGCGGCGGCGCCTTTCGGCCCCAGCCGGTACAGGGCAAACACCACGGCAATATTGGCAACCCCCAGCTTGATCCCGGGCGCCGCCAGAAACGGCGGCAGCAGAGATTCCAGCCAGGACAGCAGCATGGCCGCTGCCGTCAGAAGCCCGAACAGCGCGATCTGTTTTGTCCGCATACTATCCCACCTCCGCATCCGCGCCGGAAGCCGGACCGCCCTCGATCCGCACCACAACGCGATTCGGCAGACACACCGCAGTCTCCCCGGCGTACCGGAGCCTGCCCCGGTGCACGCACAGCTTATCCGGGCAGCTGGCCTCTTCCACAAAAGCGGCGCCATCCCGGATCGTGATCAGGTTGTATCCGCCGCCGACGCCGTCGATCCGCACGGTCTGCTCTGCAGCGAGACTGCCGCGGAAGACCTCCGCGCCGTCCACCGTGACGATCACCTGCGCCCCGTTCCGGCGCATCAGATACAGAATTCCGGCCAGAATCAGCGCAATCAGCAGCAGGGAAGCGGCAAGCAGCAAATCGTTCCGCATTTTTTTCACTTTCACAGCCGCGTCCCTCCTCCTGCAAGATGCCCCGCGCCGTTTGGCGCGGGGCGTTTCGTTTGTCTTATGCCTGCTTCATCCGGTGCGCGCCGCTGTAGTCCGCGCGGATGATGCAGCCGGTCACGCAGACCTCGGCGCAGTGCCCGCAGCCGGTGCAGGCATCGTGATCAATCTTCGCCAGATTGTCGATGATCTGGATCGCGCCCACCGGGCATTCCCGGGCGCATTTGCCGCAGCCGATGCAGCCGTGCGTGCACTCCTTGCGGGTATTGGCGCCCTTCTCGTGGTTGGAACAGGTGACCAGGACCTGGATCACGTCCGGCCGCAGAACCAGCAGCCCATTCGGGCACTCCTTCGCGCACATGCCGCAGCCGATGCACTTGCGGATGTCCACATGCGCCATGCCGTTCTCAATGCAGATGGCCTCCTGCGGGCAGACCTTTGCACAGTCGCCGAAGCCGAGGCACCCGTAGGTGCAGCGGCCGCGGCCGCCGTAAAACAGCTTCGCCGCCCTGCAGCTCTGCTCGCCGTAGTACTCCATCTTGTCCGCCGTGTTGCTGTTGTCGCCGCGGCACTTCACCACGGCCACCTGCTCGATAACGTCCTCAAATTCCACGCCGAGCAGCGAACTGATCTGCTGGGAGACCGCGTCCGCGCCGGGAATGCAGAGGTTCGTCTTCGCGCCGTCCTCAATAAGCGCTTTGGCATAGCCGTCGCAGCCGGCATAGCCGCAGGCGCCGCAGTTGGCGCCGGGCAGACAGGCGCGGACCTGCGCGATCCGCTCGTCCTCCTTGACGGCCATGACTTTGGAGGCCACCACCAGCATCACGGCACAGAGAATGCCAATGCAGGTAACGGAAAGAATTGCAATCAGAATCGGATTCACCGGTACGCCTCCTCTCTCAGCCGAACAGATTGTCGATCACGCCCGTGAACCCGAAGAAGGACACAGACACGATGGACGCCGCGACCAGTGTGATCGGCAGGCCTTCGAAGGATTTGGGCGTCTCACACCCCTCGATCCGGCTCCGAACGCCGGAAAACAGCACCATGGCAAGGAAGAAACCGAGCCCGGCGCCGAGGGAATTCACCATGGCCTCGAGGAATGTATACTCCGCGTCGATGTTCGCGATGGTCACGCCCAGCACGGCGCAGTTTGTCGTGATCAGCGGCAGATAAACGCCCAGCGAGCGGTGCAGCGCGGGCACATAGCGCTTCAGCGCGATCTCCACCAGCTGCACCAGCGCAGCGATCACGAGAATGAACACCACGGTCTGCAGGTAGCCCAGATTATACGCGCCGCCGGCCGGCGTAAGCAGGTAGTACTGGATCGGCCAGGTGACGGCCGTTGCAAGCAGCATGACGAAGATGACCGCAAGGCTCATGCCTGTGGCCTGGTCCAGCTTCTTGGACACGCCCAGGAACGGGCAGATGCCCAGGAACTTGGACAGCACGTAGTTGTTGGTCAGAACGGCGGTCATCAGAATGACCACCAGCGCTTTGAAATCCATTACGCTTCCTCCGCCTCCTTCCCATCATCCAGGCAGGAAAGCTTTCCGCACTCCGCCGCCATGGGGCAGCCCGCGCAGCTGAGCTCCGCTTTTTTGCCGCCCCGGTTCCGGGAGATCCGGTTGACCAGCGCGATCAGGCAGCCGAACACGAAAAATCCGCCCGGCGCCATGGTCAGAATCGAGATGTTGTTTTCTGTCAGCACCGGGATCGGCATTCCGAACCAGCTGCCGCTGCCGAAGATTTCCCGGATGGAGGCCATGACGAGCAGCGTCAGGGTAAATCCGGCGCCCATGCCAAGACCGTCCAGCACGGAATCAAGGATCGGGTTTTTGCTGGCAAACATCTCCGCTCTTCCCAGTATGATGCAGTTCACCACGATCAGAGACAGGTAAATGCCCAGCGCCTCATAGATGCTGTAGGCGTACGCCTCCATTACCATCTCCACCACCGTGACGAACCCGGCAATCACGACGATAAAGGCCGGAATTCGCACCTTATCCGGAATGATATGCCGCAGCGCAGAGATCGCTATATTGGAGCAGACGAGGACCGCCGTTGCAGCGACGCCCATGCCGATGGCATTGGACGCCTGGGTCGTGACAGCCAGCGTGGGGCAGGTCCCCAGGACCAGGACCAGGACCGGGTTTTCCCGGATCAGTCCCTTCAGAAAGATCTGTGCTTTTCCCATTTGCCGTCCCCCCTACTTGCTGACAAGTTCGAACGCCGCAAAGGCGTCCTGGATTGCTTTCCGATAGGCCGTGGATGAGATGGTCGCTCCGGTAATGGCGGACACGCCGGACAGGGACGAATCCTGTCCCGTATACTGGCTCCGATACGGCTCCTCCGCCGTCTTCGCGCCGAGGCCGGCCGTCTCCGAATGCGCCAGCGTCCTGCAGGCGGTGATGTGTCCGGAACTGTCCATACCGCAGATCAGCTCCATCGTGCCGCCGTAGCCCTTGGTCGCCAGCATGAACACGTAGCCGACGCCGTTCTCGGCCGCATAAACCTCTCGGACCGTGCCGGGCAGGCCTTCCGCCTCCAGAAGCGCAAAGCCCGTCGCCTCCGGCAGCACCTCACGCCGGGCCGCCTCCGCCCGATCTGCCGCCGCAGCGGCAATTACGTCTGCCGTTGCGAAATTCACGACCGCCAGGACCGTGGAAATGAACAGGCAGATCGCCGTCAGCACGACGATCGGCTTTGCGATCCCGTTTCCTTTTGTCTTGGTCACGCCTTGACACCTCCAATCGGCTTCTGCATCGTCCATTTGGAGATGTAGGGGGTCAGAATATTCATCAGAAGGATCGAGAAAGACACGCCCTCCGGGTAGTTGCCCCAGACGCGGATCAGCACGGTGATGAGGCCGCAGCCCACGCCGAAAATCACACGTCCCCAGGTCGTGGACGGCGTGGTCGCATAATCGGTCGCCATGAAGAACGCCGCCAGGACAAGGCCGCCGGACAGCACCTGATACACGGGCTGTTTCCCGAGCAGCGCCGTAAGTACAAAGACCGTCCCGATAAAGGCGACGGGCGTATGCCAGGTGATCACGCGCCGGATCAGCAGATACACGCCGCCGATCAGCAGCGCAAGAACGCTGACCTCGCCGATGCAGCCGCCCTTGACGCCCAGAAACATCTGCCAGAGCCCGGGCAGCTCGGAAATCCGGTCGGCGCCGATCAGCGCAAGCGGCGTCGCCGTGGACACGGCGTCCGGGAACACCCAGGTGGTCGTGGACTGCGCAAAGGCCAGCATCATGACGATGCGGCCGGTCACGGCAGGATTCGCAAAATTCTGTCCGATCCCGCCGAACAGCTGCTTGACAACAATGATCGCGACAATATCGCCGATCACCAGCTGCCAGATCTCCACCGCCGGGCCGAGGCTCATCGCCAGAAGCAGCCCGGTAACCACGGCGGACAAATCGCCGATGGTACTCGGTTTCTTTACGAGCTTTTCAAAGCACCACTCCGCAAGCACGCAGGCGGCCACGCTGACCGCAGTCATCAGCAGCGCACGCCAGCCGAAAATGATCGCGCCTGCGATCACCGCAGGCAGCAGCGCGATGATCACGTCCCGCATGATGGACGCCGTATCTGTTTTGGAACGCAGATGCGGGGACACCGAAACGACAAAACCGCTCACTGCGCAGCCGCCTCCTTTGCCTTCTTTTTCTCTTCCGCACGGGCGGCTTCCGCTTTTTTCCGCTCCTGATACTTGCGGAGCTCCGCTTTGGCCAGCTTATTGATCTGCACCAGAGGCCGACGGGCCGGACAGATGAAGCTGCAGCATCCACATTCCATACAGAGATTGACCTTGCACTTTTCGAGCTCCTCCGGCTGCTTCAGCCGGTACGCCCGCTCGATCTCCGCCGGCATCAGACGCAGCGGACAATGCGCGATACAGCGTCCGCATTTAATGCAAGCCGTTTCCTTCGGCGGAACGGCGTCTTTTTCATCCAGAGCGATCACGGCGTTGGTGTTCTTCAGCACCGGCACCTCGAGGTCGGGCACGGCGATCCCCATCATGGGCCCACCGTACAGCACCTTCCGCGCCTCCGCGCGGAAGCCGCCGCAGAATTCGAACACGTCCTTCAGCGGCGTCCCGATCGGTACGATCACGTTTTGCGGCGTCTGGACCGCAGAGCCGTCCACCGTAACGCATTTTTCAATCAGCGGCATTCCGGTTCGTATGTAAACAGACAGCGCCGCAAGCGTCGTACAGTTGATGACGATCGCACCGACGTCAATGGGGAGCTTCCCCTCCGGCACGATCCTGCCAATGGTGTTGTAAATCAGGACCTTTTCTCCGCCCTGCGGATACATGGCCGGCAGCGCTTTGACCTCGATCCCGCCGCCTGCAGGACATTTGGCCCGAAACGCCTCGATACAGGCCGGCTTGTTGTTCTCAATGCCGATAATGACCCGCTTCACCTGCAGGTATTTCTGCAGCAGCGCGATCCCGTCCAGCACCTCGTCCGTGCGGTCGAGCATGGTGCGCGTATCCGAGGTGATGTACGGCTCGCACTCCGCGCCGTTCACGATCACGGCCTCAATCTGTGAAATATCTTTCACCGTCAGCTTCACCGCGGTCGGAAAACCTGCGCCGCCGAGTCCGACGACGCCGCTGGCTTTTACCGCCTCCAGAAAGCTGGCCAGATCCGTCACCTCCGGCTTCTGAATCCCCGTCCAGGGAGTCTGCTCTCCGTCGGATTCAATGACGACGCCGGGAACAAACTGCCCGCCGGACAGGAGGACGTCCTCCAGCCGCTTGACTTTTCCGGATACGCTGGCATAAATGGGTGCGGAAACAAAACCTCCCGCCTCCGCGATCAACTGGCCCACCTGGACCGATTCCCCCGGCTTTACAACCGGTTTTGCCGGTGCGCCGATGTGCATGGACATGGGGATCGTAACGACGGGGGGCGCCGGCATACGCCGGGGTATGCTGTCCTCCGTGTTCTTCCTGTGCGGCACATGCACGCCGTGCAGCTTCACTTTCAACACAGTGCGCTCCTTCCGGGCTGCATCGGAACCGACACAGCCCTTGATCTGACAGATTTCATCCTTTTAATTATAGTTATATTTCTTTTGCTTGTCCAGAGGTTTTTGCCGTCCGGAAATGATTTTATCGGCTGAAAAAAACGGGAAATACCAAATCGGTATTTCCCGTTTTTTTCACTATTCCTATTCCTCGTCCAGCCGGCCCGAGGACAAATAATAGCACAAGGAGAGCAGGCTGTCGGAAAAATGGATGTTTTCCACGACAACATCTCCCAATACGCCCAGTTCCCGATTCGTAAAGTTCCAGATCCCCCGGATTCCCGCCTTTTCCAGACGCCGCGCCGTCTCCGCAGCGTGATCCGCCGGCAGCGTCAGGACGGCGGTATCCACGCCGTGGGTTCGGATAAAAGTCTCCAGTTCGTCGATATGCAGGACCGGGATACCGTTCAGCTCCGTCCCCACCAGGATCGGAGACACGTCAAAAGCGGCAAGCAGACGAAAACCGCAGGCGGAAAACTGGAAATTATCCACCAATGCATGCCCCAGGTTTCCGACGCCGAGAATGATTGTGGGGTGCGCGTCATATGCGCCCAGAATCTGCGCAATCTGCTCCCGAAGCCGCAGAATATTGTATCCATATCCGGACTGGCCGAATGCGCCGAAGCAGTTCAGATCCTGCCGCACCTGTGAAGCCGTAATTCCCATCTGTCGGCTGATCTCCGCCGAGGACGCGCGCTGGAGATTCTGCCCGATCATCGTATCCAGACAACGGATATAACGCGGCAGCCGGCGAATGACGTTGTCTGAAATCTTGCTCTTCTCTACCATGTTTCCGTGTCACCTCCGTCCGCTGAATCCGAATGCTTTATCAGTATATCATATCCGGTTTTTCTGCGCAAGAACCGTTTTTTCTTGCCAACGCAAACGAACTTCGATATAATGATTTCAAAATTGCGGGAAACCGCGAGACCCGGAGGAAAAGCCATGGGAAAGATCGCGCTCATCACGGGGGGATCGCGCGGAATCGGCGCCGCCTGCGCCCGCCGTCTGGCACAGGATGGATATGCGGTCCGAATTGGCTATCTCCGCGCGAAAGAAGCCGCGGAGGCGCTGGCCGCGGAACTCGGCGGCGCCGCCGTACAGGCCGACGTGGCGGATCCGGCGCAGGTCGCCGCCATGCTTGCGAGCACGGGCGATCCGGACGTCCTGGTCTGCAGCGCAGGCGTCGCCCACGCAGGTCTGTTCACCGATCTGTCCGACGCGGATTGGCGCAGGATCCTTGCCGTGGATCTCGACGGCACGGCAAACTGCTGCCGGCTTGCTCTACCCGGGATGATTCGCCGCAAATCCGGCTCCATTGTGACGATTTCCTCCATGTGGGGCGTCACCGGCGCCTCCTGCGAGGCGGCTTATTCCGCCGCCAAGGCCGGCGTCATCGGTCTGACAAAGGCGCTTGCAAAAGAGGTCGGTCCCTCCGGGATCCGCGTCAACTGCGTCGCGCCCGGCGTGATCGACACAGAAATGAACGCGCACCTGTCCCCTGCGGAGCTGGATGCGCTTCGGGAAGAAACGCCGCTCTGCCGGATCGGTACGCCGGAAGAGGTTGCGGAGGCCGTCGCGTTTCTGGCCTCTCCCGCCGCGTCCTTTATTACCGGTCAGGTGCTCCATGTGGACGGCGGGTATGTTATGTAAATCATCGCATCCTCTTTCTCTTTTTCAACGCTCTAAACAAACGAAACGGCCGCGGAGAGCCATTCGGTTCTCCGCGGCCGTTTTTTACTGTCTGCCCGGCGCGAATGAAGCGCACCGGAATAAACCGGGTGTTTACGCAGCGTCGATGATCAGCTGCACGCAGCCGTACATACCGGCGTCGTTCCCCAGGGAAGCAAGGGCGAACTTCGTGCCTTCGCAGGCGTGGAACGCCTCTTTGACAAAGTTCTTCTGCACCACGTCCAGCACGATCTGACCGGCCTTGGACACGCCGCCGCCAATGACGAACACCTCGGGATCCACCACGCAGGCGACCTTCGCCAGCGCGCTGCCCAGGATCTTGCCAAACTCTTCCACAATTTCCGCGGCAAACGCGTCGCCGTCCTTCGCGGCGTCAAAGACGTCCTTGCAGGTGATCTCATTCAGCGCATTCAGCGCGGATTCCCGCTTCGCCGTCTCCATTGCGCGGGTCGTCAGACGCACAACGCCGGTGGCGGAAGCATACTGCTCAAGGCACCCCTTCTTGCCGCAGCCGCATACCAGCGTCTCCGCAGGATTCACCTGCATGTGGCCGACTTCACCGCCGGCGCCGTTGGTGCCGGAGATCATTTTGCCGTCGATGATCACGCCGGCGCCCACGCCGGTGCCCAGCGTAACCATGACTACGTTTTTGAAGCCCTTGCCGCCGCCCTGCCACATCTCGCCGAGCGAGGCCACATTGGCGTCATTGCCCACCCGAACGGTGAGGCCGGTCTTCTTCTCCATCTCCTCCTGGACATTGAAAACGCCCCAGCCGAGGTTGGCACACTTTTTCACAACACCCTCGGTCGTGATGGGCCCGGGCACGCCGAGGCCGATCCCCTGGACGTCGTCCTTGGAGATGTTCTCTTTTTTCATCTTATCAAAAACGGCTTTTGCAATATCGTCCAGAATGCTGGCGCCGTTGTTTGCCGTGTTCGTGGGGATCTCCCATTTGTCCAGCAGGATCCCGGCGGTGTCAAACAGACCGATCTTGCAGGTGGTGCCGCCGATGTCGACGCCAAAACCATACTTTTTCATATCGTTATTCCTCCATATTCATTGATTTCACAAGAAAAGCTGCCTCAAGCATCTGACAATCAGATTATTGAGACAGCTCCTCGATGATTACGCAGCTGAAAAGGATACCGGGTATCCGGCCGGAAACCCGGCCGGATACCGCGGTCTGTGGACTGTCCTGATTTGAAATTACTCCTTAACGCCGCCCAGAGAAATACCTGCGACGAAGGCCTTCTGGAAGAAGGGATACAGGATCATGATGGGCAGAGTACCGACAACGGCGATGGCCATACGAATGGACACGCCGGGCAGGTCCGTCGTGGACACGCCGGAGTCACCCATCTGGATGATGGTCTGCAGGTTCTGGATGATCTTGTTCAGCATGACCTGCAGAGTGTACATCTTGTTGCTCGTGATGTAGTACTGACCGTTGATCCAGTCATTCCAGTAGTTGATGCCGACCATCAGGCCGACAGCTGCCAGAATGGGCAGGGACAGCGGCAATACAATCTTGAAATAGATGTACAGTTCGTTTGCGCCGTCTATCTTCGCCGCCTCAATCAACGCCGGGTGGATGTTGTTGGCGAAGCTGTTCTTATACAAGATGATAAAGAACGCATTGAACACCAGGTTCGGGAAAATCAACGCAGCCAGCGTGTTCTTCACGTGGAACAGGTTCGTCCACATCAGATACTGACCGACCATACCACCGTTCAGCATCATGGTGATAAACAGAAGCAGTGTAACGATTTTTGCACGGGGATAGTCTCTTCTGGAGATCGGGTAGGCAAACATAGGCGCAACCAGCAGATGCAGGGTGGTACCGACAGCCGTCACCAGGATGGACAGGCCCAGCGCGCGTAGAATGGACGTGGTGTTGGTCTTGAACAGGAACTCGTAGGCATACAGGGTAAAGCCCTTGGGCCAGAAGCCGTAGCCTTGCCGGTAAAGCAGAGACTCCGTCGAGAAGGAGGACATGACCAGCATGACGAACGGCATAATCGCAGTAAACGAGAAGAAAATCAGGAAAATCGCGATTACTGCCTGGAAGATTTTTGTACTTGTGCCTTTAACTGTAGAATCCATAATCGCACCTCCCTTTAGAACAACGCGTTGCTGGCGTCAAGCTTCCGCACCAGCGCGTTGGCGCTCATGATCAGGAAGAAGCCGAAGACGGACTGGAACGCCGCGGCTGCGGAGCCCATGCCCAGGTTCTGCGTCTCCATGATGGCGCGGTAGACGTAGACGTCCAGCGTCTGGGTAACTCTGTACAGAGCACCGGAGTTCTGAGTCGCCTGATAGAACAGACCGAAGTCGGAGTGCATGATACGGCCGACCGCCATGATGAACAGCGTGATGATGGTGGGCTTCAGCATGGGGAGGGTGATTTTGAACACCTGTCTGACCTTGCCGCACCCGTCGATATACGCCGCCTCATAGAGGTTGCGGTCGATACCGACGATCGAGGAAAGATAAATAATGGAGTTGTAGCCCAGGCCTTTCCAGATCGACAGAACGGTCAGGATGTACGGCCAGTATTTCCGGGTGCCGTAGAATGCGATGTTCGGCCCGTCATAACCCAGAACCGGGAGAAGCGCCTTGTTGATCCAGCCGGTATCCGTCGCCAGGAAGCCGTAGACCATGTAGGCCACGATAACCCAGGAGATCAGCTGCGGCAGAAGGATCAGGGTCTGGGACGTCCGCATCAGCGCCTTGTTGGCGGCTTCACTGAGGAAGATACCGACCAGGATGCCGAAGCAGTTGCCCAAAACAATGAACGCTATGTTGTAGCAGAGGGTGTTGCGGATGATGTAGTAGGCGTCACTGCTCTGGAACAGGAACTTGAAGTTGTCAAAGCCGGCCCAGGGGCTCTGGAAAATACCGACCGACAGGTCCAGATCCTTGAAAGCAATGATAACGCCGGACATAGGCAGGTAGTTGTTGATGATCAGATACGCAAGACCGGGGATTACCATGAAGTCCAGCAGGCTTACGACCTTATGCCTGTACAGCACCGAAGCGCCGTAGGCAATGATCAGTACGCCCAACAGCAGCGTGACATACGCGCCAAACATGATGCCGGACTGCTTCGCGCCCTTCATCAGTGCGTTCAGACTGTACATCAGCACGATGGGGGATACAACCTGGATGATGCCGCCCAGAACGGTCGCGAGACCGAAGATCTTCGGAGAAACGACCTTGTACAGCAACACCGCCGCAACAATGATCACCAGCGCGATGATGCCAAGTGTGAAGATCCTCTGAGCCGGGATCACCACATCTCCCCCGACGATCGACTTACCACCAAAGAAGTCAAACGCATTCAGCGTATACGTTGTCTTCTTATAGTAATACTTCGCGTACGGGAGCAAATAAGAAACTGCGGAAACTACCGCAAGTACGAGCAGGATGAGAGGCACTCCCAGCCCGTCTCTGAAAAAAGTTTTTTTCTTATCCAACGGTATGGCTCCTTTACTCGATATTCCAAATGCACACGGCTCCGTTTCCGGCGCCGCCGCACATTCGTCATTGGAAATCCGCAAACAACAGACGAAATCCAAACAGAACCTTTGCCGAAGAGGACCTGCATCTGATCCGTCAGGCAAACCGGGCCGCTCTGCCGCCGCGTCAGTCTCTCCCGATTCCGCGCCGAAGCGATGCGCTCTCGCTGAAAAAGCGCGGCTTATACGCCGCCGTCACGGGCAGACGCAGAAAAAAGCAATAAAGGGTCGTCTGTTTTTCCACCTATACAGGATCACGCCCGTACAGGCGAATGTCTATCGTTTGAAGTCTGCGATTTTCCATCTGCAATATACGGACGGCAAACCGCCCTAAGCGTCTGAAGCCACGGGCCGATTCGCCCTGCCTCTCATACGCCTATTGCCAAAACATGCAGCCGGGCAAAACGCCCGGAGAACGAAAAAACAATCGATTATCCAATGGAGTTCCGCGGACAGACATTCCATCCGCCGCGGGATAAATAAATTGTCAAGGTCCACTGTCCCGCCGCACAGGATCGGGTCATTTTTGGACGCACTTTCACACATCCTCTATGATGCAATCATTATAATCGAAACCGCACAGAATTCCTCTCTTTTTTTATGCTTCTTTTGGTCGATATAATTGCCTGTTTCCTTTTGTTCATATTCACGAAACAATTTGATGCAGCAAAAATTTAGTATTATTTTTTGTCTTAATGCGACTCCCCTTCTGCTTTCAAGCAATTTTTACACCCTAGTTCTCATTTTTTCACACCCGTTTATTGCAAGTTTTTTCGGTTTTTTATCATTCTTTATGTCCAGATGCCGGCGCTGTGTTTGCCTGAATAAAAAAACAGTCTTTCGTATGCCTTCAAAGAAAAGTATTACGTTACCTTTGCATCCATATTTATTTCCCGCTATTTCCCGGCGAGACTTTACAATTCAAGTTTCCATGATGCGACCTTTTTCTTTTTTTGGAATTATTACAATACTTATGTAACCTTGATTGACGCCGGATTCTCCGTGTGCACAATCATGCATTCCATTTTTTAGGAAAGGAACATCTCGCTGTGAACGGAAACGGGCTGCGCCGACAGTCGGCGATACTGCAAAAGGAACTCCAGAAAAACGGACAGCTGCGCCTGCGCGGGGAGTCCGCGCGGCGGCTTGCGGAGGCCGCCGGACGATTTGTCCTCGCCCTGCTTCTGGCGCGGACGGATCTGATCGGCGGATGCGCCCCCTTTGCCGTCGGTTTTGCCGCTGCGGCTCCGGTGCGCGCCGCAGGCGTCTGCGCGTATCTCGGCGCCGCGGCGGGATACCTCGCCCGGGGCGATCTGCTCTGGTCCGCCAGATACGCGGCGACGCTTGCGCTGATCCTGGCCGCCCGGTTCGTCTGCCGGAGGCTGCCGGCGTCCCACAGCGTCTGGTTCGGACCTGCGGCGGCCGGCGCAGCATCCGCCTGCACGGGTTTTGTATATGCCGCGGACCTGGGCTGGACGGCGGCGGCCGTTTCTTTATACGGAACAGAGGTCGTCCTTGCGGCCGGCAGCGCATATTTCTACCAGATTGCCCTGGGACCGCAGGACCGTTCGCCGGAAAACCGCACTCTGCAGGTGATCAGCCGTCTGATCCTGGCCATGTCCGTGCTGGCGGGGCTCTCTTCCGTCTATCTGTTCGGCGCGCTCTCGATCGGGCGTGCGGCAGCCGCGCTCGCCATGCTGCTGATCGCCTGGAAGCGCGGCGCTCGCATGGGGTGTGTCTGCGGCCTTGCGGCCGGTCTTGTGATCGACGCCGTCTCAACGCGCACGGCGTTCTTCTGTGTGGTTTATCCCCTGGCGGCGCTGTCTGCCGGGTTTGCGCTCCGCCGCAGCCGGACAGCCGGCGCGGCCGTCTTTGTCCTGGTCGGCGCGGCGTCCGCCGTGTTCTTCCGGGATCGCACGCTGCTGACGCAGCTCCTCTATGAAAGCTTTGCCGCTTCCGTTCTCTCCCTCCTCTCGCCTGCCGACATTTCTACACGGCTGAGCGCGCTTCTCCCCGCCGACGCCCCCGTGGACGGCCCCACCAAAGGCGAGGCGCTCGCCCGGGAACGGATCGAAGCCACCGCCGCCGCGTTCCGGGGCCTGTACGAGACCGTACGCAGCGCCGCGGGAGAAGACCGCAACGACAGCAACATCGCCGCGCTGTTTGACCGGGCGGCGGATGCGGTCTGCACCGACTGTCCGAATATGGCGGCATGCTGGACCCGGGACTACAGCGGTACGCTCGACGCGCTGAACGGGCTTACGCCGATCATGCTGGCGCGGCACACGGTCGGGGAAACGGATTTTCCCGTGCATTTTCGGGAACGCTGCCGGCATCTGGATCTGCTGGTCGCCGCCGTCAACCAGGAACTCCGGGCCATGCTGTACCGCCGGCAGTACCGCGCCCGCCTGCGGGAAAGCCGCGGCGCGGCGTGCAGTCAGTACGCCGACGTGGCGGAGATTCTGGAGTCTCTGGCCGGGGACCTGCGCGGCAGCGTCACGCCCGAACCCGCGCTGGAGGAGAAACTCACGCAGTACCTGCGGACGCAGGGCTCCGACGCCGCCTGTTCTGTCTTCCGCACCAGAAGCGGCCGACTTCGTGCCGAACTGCGCGGCGGCGATCTGCACACGCTGAAACGCGACCGGCAGTATCTGGACAAGCTGTCCGCCGTGCTCGGCGTCCGCCTCTGCACGCCCACCGTCCGAAACGGCGCCGGCAAACTGACGCTGCTGGAGGCAGAACCGCTCGCCGCAGAGGTTGGGCTCGCCTCTTCCCGGCGCAGCGGCGAGTCGGTCAGCGGAGACACGGGCGCGTACTTCAAAACCGAGGAAGGCGTTTTATACGTCCTGCTGTCTGACGGCATGGGCACCGGCGCATCCGCCAAAAATTCCAGCGCCTCTTCCGCCCGCATTCTGGAACAGTTCCTTCGCGCCGGAGCCGCGCCGGAGAGCGCGCTGCGGATCCTGAATGACCTGATGCTCCTGCGCAACGAGACAGATACCGACAGCGCGACCATCGATCTTTTGTACCTCGACCTGTTTACAGGCCGCGCAAAAATCTTCAAATACGGCGCGGCCCCCTCCTACATCCGCACAAGCGACGCCGTCCGGCGGATCCGATGCCGCACGCCCGCGCCCGGTTTCGCCGCTTCCTCCGGGAACGGCGGCGCGCAGACGTGTACGGAGCTTCTGCTCCCCGCAGCCTCCTTCGTCGTGATCACAAGTGACGGGCTCGGTACGGATGACGACGGGTGGCTGCGTCTGCTCCTCGCGGAATATAACGGCACGGACGCGCGGGAGCTGGCCGCAAAAATCCTTCGTTCCGCGCCGGACGAACCGGAAAGCGATGATCGGACCGTGCTGGTCGTCCGCACTACGCCCCGTCCGTAACAAGGCCCGTATAGTTCCCGAAAAACCGGGCAAACTGGTAACAAATGGCCCGGGAGGTGCATACGATGGTCAAAGGCCTGTCCCGCCGTGTGATCGTGATCAAAACGCCGGATCCGCGGATTTTTGAAGAGGCGATTTTTCTGGTGCGGGACGACGTGCTGAGCCGCGGTGTCACGCAGGCGGAAATTCTGCGGGAGGCGCAGACGGTGGCTGCGGAATATGTGCGCGCCCACCGCAGACAGCGAAAAAAGCCGCGTCTCTCTGCGCCGTTGTATGCGCTGGGCGGCGCCGGTGCGGTGGCCGTTCTCTGGGCGGCGGCACAGTTCCTGTTCTGACTTTATAAGGCTCTGACCCGACGCCGCGGTCCTCCTGACGCGGCGGTTTCCGAACCCCTGTCCTGTGCATTCTGCCGGGCAGGGGTTCTGCATTCTTCGCATTTCATCATTGTCTTCTCCCGGTACTGATGGTATTATAGGTACGTACCTATACTTTTATTTTGTTTTTTTGGGAGGTCTTCCGCCATATGGAAATCCTGATCCGTGATATTCTGGCCGTTCTGCCGGACGGTCCCCGGGTGTGCAGCGTGTGCGTCCGAAACGGTCTGATCCTCGCCGTCGGAGACGTACCGGCAGACTTTCGGCCCGACCGGACGATCGACGGCTCCGGCCGTCTGCTGATCCCTGGACTTGTCAACGCGCACACCCACGCGTATATGACCGTTTTTCGCAACACGGCGGACGATCTCGCCTTTTCCGACTGGCTGTTCGGCCGGATCCTCCCGCGGGAGGACAGGCTTACCGGCGAGGACTTCTACTGGGGCACCCTACTGGGGTGTCTCGAAATGCTTTCGTACGGCGTTACGGCCTTTCTGGAAATGCACATTGGGATCCACGACGGCGCCCGCGCCGTTGAAGAAAGCGGGATCCGCGCCGTTTTGTCCCGGGGTCTCTCCGGCGGCGCGGCCGATCCGGAGGGCGGCACGCGCCGGATCCGGGAGGCGCTGGAGGAGGCGGACCGATGGGCGGGCCATGACCGCATCGGTTTCATGCTCGCCCCCCACGCTCCATACACCTGCGACGAGGGGTATCTGCGGGAGATTGCGGCGCTCGCAAAAAGCCGGGACATGGGAATTCATATCCATCTTGCGGAGAGCGATGCGGAGATTCAGCAGATCCGCGAGGCATACGGCTGCACGCCGATCGAGCTCGCGGACCGCTGCGGCCTTCTGGGGCCGCATACCGTGGCCGCGCACTGCGTCAAGCTGACCGACGGCGACATTGCGCTGTTGGCTGCGCGCGGCGTGTCCGTTGCCACGAACCCGGTCAGCAATCTGAAACTCGCGAACGGCGTCGCTCCGGTTCCGAAACTGCTGGCGGCGGGCGTCAACGTGGCGCTGGGCACCGACGGCAGCGGCAGCAACAATGCGCTGAATCCGTTTCGGGAGTTGGGGCTCGTCACGCTGCTGCACAAGGGCCTCTCCGGCGATCCGCGCTGCATAACGGCAGCCGACGGGTTCCGCATGGCCACGAAAAACGGCGCACGGGCGCTCGGGCTTCCCGGCGGCGAGATTGCACCGGGCATGCCTGCGGATCTGGCCATTCTGAATCTGGACCGACCCGGTCTGCAGCCCCTTGGCGATCCGCTCGCCGCGCTGGCCTACTCGGCGAACGGCAGCGAGACGGAAACGGTGCTCTGCGCAGGCAAAATCGTCTACGACCGGGGCGAGTATCCCGGCATTGACGCGGAACGCGTTTTTTATGAGGTCCGCCGCATCTCCGAAAAAATTGCAATGTGAGGAAATCTGTCATGTACGAGATCCGGGATCTTGCGCTCGCCCCTTCCGGCGAGAAGAAAATCCGGTGGGCATACCGGAACATGCCGCTCCTGCGGGGGCTTGAGCCCGACTTTGTCCGGGATCGGCCCTTTGCCGGCCTGAAAATTGCGCTGTCCGTACATATGGAGGCCAAAACGGCCTGCCTCTGCCGGCTGCTGCAGAAGGGCGGCGCGGAAATGCACGTTACCGGCTGCAATCCTCTGTCCACGCAGGACGACGTCGCGGCGGCCGTAGCGGCCGGCGGCATCGACGTGCACGCCTGGCACGGCGCTTCGCCGGCAGAATACGAGGCGCATCTGACAAACGTGCTCTCCTGCGGTCCGCACATTGTCATCGACGACGGAGGCGACCTGGTGCATCTTCTGCATACAAAGCTTTCGCATCTGATCCCCGGGGTCGTTGGCGGCTGCGAGGAGACCACCACCGGCGTCATCCGGCTGAATGCCATGGCGGCGGATGGCAGCCTTCGCTTTCCCATGATTACGGTCAACAACGCCCGCTGCAAGTATCTGTTTGACAACCGGTACGGGACCGGCCAATCCGTCTGGGACGGTATCAACCGCACCACGAATCTCGTGGTCGCCGGGAAAAACGTCGTCGTCGCCGGATACGGCTGGTGCGGAAAGGGCATCTCCATGCGCGCCAAGGGCTTCGGCGCGCACGTGATCGTCACCGAGGTGGATCCGGTCAAGGCGCTGGAGGCCATGATGGACGGCTTTGCCGTCATGCCCATGGCCGAGGCGGCAAAAATCGGGGACATTTTCATTACCGCGACCGGCTGCCGGGACGTGATCACGCCGGCGCACTTTCCGCTGCTGAAGGACGGCGCCGTACTGTGCAACGCCGGTCACTTCAACGTCGAGGTGGACGTGTCCTGGCTGGACAGCCATGCCGCCAGAGCGGAGGCCAAACCGAATATCGCAGGCTATACGCTGGAAAACGGCCGGACGATCTTCGTTCTGGCCGAGGGCCGGCTTGTGAATCTCGCCTCCGGCGACGGGCACCCGGTGGAGATCATGGACATGAGCTTCGCAATCCAGGCGCTGTCCGCCCGGTATCTGGCGGAGACCCGCGGCAGCCTGACGCCCGGCGTCTACGCGGTGCCGGAGGAGATCGACCGCGCCGTGGCCTCGAAAAAGCTCGAGACCTGGGGCCTTGCCATCGACCGGCTGACGCCGGAACAGGTGGCCTATCTGCACAGCTCGGCTGTCTGAACAGGAGGGCAGGATGAAAAAGATCATGCTTGTCTTCGGCACCCGGCCGGAGGCCATCAAAATGTGTCCGCTGGTCAGGGAGCTTCGGACGCGGCCGTCTCTGGAGACGGTCGTGTGCGTGTCGGGCCAGCATCGGGAAATGCTGGAGCAGGTGCTCCGCGCCTTTTCCGTCACGCCGGAGCATGACCTGTCCGTCATGACCGCCGGGCAGACGCTGTTCGACGTCACGGACCGGGTCCTGCGCGGCATGCATGCCGTGCTGGAAGCGGAAAAGCCGGATGTGGTCCTGGTCCACGGGGACACCTCCACCACATTCGCGGCGGCGCTGGCCTGCTTCTATCTGCAGATCCCGGTGGGACATGTGGAGGCGGGGCTGCGAACATACAACATTTATTCCCCCTATCCGGAGGAATTCAACCGTCAGGCGGTGAGCATCCTCTCCGCGTACAATTTCGCTCCGACCGCGCTGGCCCGGGACAATCTGCTCCGGGAGGGGAAGCCCGCGGACCGAATCTTCGTCACGGGCAACACCGCCATCGACGCGCTGCAGACCACCGTCCGTCCGGACTATACTCACCCGGATCTGGAGTGGGCCGCCGGGAGTCGGCTCGTGCTTCTGACGGCGCACCGGCGGGAAAACTGGGGCGCGCCCATGCACGGCATTTTCCGCGCCATTCGGCGCGTTACGGAGGCGCACCCCGACGTGCGCGTCCTCTACCCCATCCATATGAACCCGCTGGTCCGCGAAGCGGCGGAGGCGGAGCTTGCCGGCTGTGACCGGATCCGGCTCACGGCGCCGCTGGACGTGCTGGATTTCCACAACTTCCTCGCAAGGGCGCACCTCATCCTCACGGACAGCGGCGGGATCCAGGAGGAGGCCCCCGCTTTCGGCAAGCCGGTCCTGGTCCTGCGGGACACGACGGAACGTCCGGAGGGCGTGCAGGCCGGCACGCTGAAGCTGACCGGCACGGCGGAGGAGGACATCTTCCGGGACTTCACCGCACTGCTGGACGATCCCGCCGCTTACGCCGCCATGCATCACGCCGCGAATCCGTACGGCGACGGAAAAGCCTCCCGCCGCATTGCCGACATTTTGGAGTTTGGAAAAACCGAAACCCCGTTTCAGTAAAGGATGCCCGTATGAAAACACTGATTCCCCGCCCCGCCATGGTCCTCGAGGCCGCCTCCGAAAGCGAGGGCATGCCCTGGCTGAAAGAGCTGCTCTGGTTCATTATGGTCGGCGCCGCTGCGATCCTGCTCCAGACCATTCTGTCCTTTATCGCCGAGCTGGTCTATGTAGGTACGCTGGACGAGTCCATTCTTGAAGACCCCGATCTCCTGACCCTGCCGTCCTATGTGTCCGCGATGCTGCTGATCCGGCTCTTCTCCGCGGCCGGGATTCTGCTGGTCCCCATCCTGTACTGCCGGTTTGTGGAAAAGCGTCCGCTTGCTACCATGGGCCTGCGCCGGCCGCACGCCGTGCGGGAGCTCCTGCTCGGTGCCGCCGTCGGGATCGGTCTGTTTGGCGCCGCTCTGGGGCTTCTGCTGCTGACCGGCGCGGCCGCCGTCCGGCCTGCCGCCGCCGTCTCCGTCCCCGCTCTTTTGGCATTCTTCTTGGCCTATTGCATCCAGGGCTCCGCTGAAGAGGTCCTCTTCCGGGGCTACCTGTGCGTTTCCCTGTCCCGGCGCTCGCCTATGCCCGCGGCGGTCCTGCTGAGCTCCCTGCTTTTTGCGGCCGGACATCTGGCAAACGACGGGCTGTCCGTTCTTGCGCTGGTCAATCTGACGCTGTTCGGCGTTTTCTCCTCGCTGTATATGCTGCGGCGCGGCAGTCTTTGGGGGATCTGCATCCTGCACGCGCTCTGGAATTTCGTCGAGGGCAACGTATTCGGCGCGGCCGTCTCCGGAACGGAAACCGGCGCGTCTCTGCTGGTCACGCAGGCAGTCGGCGCATCGCCCCTGCTGAGCGGCGGCGCGTTCGGTCCGGAGGGCGGTCTGTGCGTCACGATCGTCTTTGCCGCCGGCATCGCCGTGCTGCTCTTTGTCCCGCAGACCGGCGCCGGCGCGGAACCGGCGGTGGAGGAGGCGGAATGAGCATGCGGCCCATTCTTGAAATGACCGACGCGCAGATCCGCGGGCTGCGGTATCTGCTCTGTGATATTGACGACACCATCACACGGAACGGCAAGCTACCCGCGGCCTCTTACGCCGCGCTCTGGCGTCTGCAGGAGGCCGGGATCGACGTGATCCCCGTCACAGGCCGGCCCGCCGGCTGGTGCGATCTGATCGTCCGCCAGTGGCCGGTGCGGGCCGTTGTCGGAGAAAACGGCGCTTTTGTCTATTATACGGAGGCCGGAAAGATCCGGACCTTCACCCACCCTGCCGTCCGACCGGACGCCCGGGACCGCCTGCGGGAGATCCTCGCTGCCGCCATGGCCGCCGTACCCGGCTGTCGGGAGGCCCGGGATCAGTTCGCCCGGCTCTATGACCTCGCCATTGATTTCCGGGAGGATCCGCCGTATCTCTCTCTTGCAGAAGCGGAAAAGATCCGTACAGTCTGCTGCGAGATGGGCGCCGTTGCCAAGATCAGCTCTATCCACGTCAACGCCTGGTTCGGAGATTACGACAAGGTCACGACTACGGAACTGTTCTTCCGCGAGATCCTGTGCGAGCCGGATTTTGCGGACACCGCGGTTTTCTTCGGGGATTCGCCCAACGACGAACCCATGTTCCGCCGCTTCCCGCTCTCCTGCGGCGTCGCAAACATCCGGCCGTTTGCGGATCGGATGGCCTGCCTTCCCGCGTTTGTCACCGAGCGGGAAAGCGCCGACGGCTTTGCGGACGCGGCCGCGTACATCCTGTCCCGCCGCTGATCCGCGTTCAAACAACAAAAAATATCGGGCCGACGGAAATCCGTCAGCCCGATATTTTTGTCTTCTCTACAGCTCTCAAAAAAGCAGCATTTATTTCTCCGGTTCGATGTCCTCGTAGAACGCATAGCCGCCTTTCCCGCTGTTTTTCACACGATACAGGGCGACATCAGCCATTTTGAACAAATCCAGGTCGGTCTTCTCCCGCGGGGTCAGCGCGGCGCCGACGCAGATCGTGATGTCCGGCTGTCCGCTGACCGGCAGAGACAACTCTTTTCGGAGCGTTTCGATCTTCCCGCGCACCACTTCCTTCAGATTCGGCGTGATGTTCGTCATGATCACGGCGAACTCGTCCCCGCCGACCCGGCAGGGGTAGTCGCTCGCCCGAAAGTTCTTGTTCAGGACCACGGCAACACGCTTCAGCACTTTGTCGCCGACGTCGTGGCCGTAGGTGTCGTTGATGGATTTGAAATTATCCACATCCAGCATCAGAAGCGCGATCGGCTGATCGTCGTGCTCCTCCCAGAGCCGGTCGAACGCGCCCCGGTTCAGCAGCCCGGTCAAGGGGTCGTGTTCCGCCTCATACCGCAGCGCGTCATAGTGCTTGCGGTTCTCCTCGTAGACCCGGTTATAGGCCTTGGCGAGATAGCGCATCTCATGGGCGCCGTACAGGGGCAGCCGTTTGCCGGAGGTAATCTGTCCCGTATACATCCGAAGCGGCACCAGAATCAGCAGCACAACCGCAAGCCCCATCAGCAGCACGAGCAGGAAGAAAACAATCAGCAGGATCTCCTGTCTGGTCAGGAGGCGGGTCAGTGCGTCGGCGTCCTCGATCTGCAGGCGCATCTGCACAACCGATACCAGCAGAACGGTGAACACCGCAGCGGCCAGAAGCACAGCCAGCAGAACAAGCCCCCGCAGGTGCAGAAACGGACGGTCCGTTTTCTGTTTTTTTGACTGATTCCGCACGGGGTTCCACCTCCTAATCTGTTCTCTCCGAAAAAGGGACCGGACGGAAAGGCGGCGGCGCATCGGCCGCAGGACGCCTGTGCGCTTCCGGCAAAAAACTGAATGATGACTGCATTTTACCACAGATTCACAGACTGTCAAGAACAGGCCGCTCGTTCCGCCCGTCAGAACAGCAGCGCCCGAAGTGCCTCCACGGTCTCCGCAATGTACTTCGCCTTTGCGCTTTCCAGCTCCTCCCGCGAACCGAAACCATACAGAACGCCCGCAAAATCCATGCCCAGCGCCGCGGCGGCGTCTCCGTCATACATCCGGTCGCCCACCATGAGGCAGCCGGACAAATCCGTGATCTGCAGGCTGTCCAGCGCATACCGCATCACCGCGGTTTTGCTGTCCCGGCTGCCGTCCAGCGTACTGCCCACGATCTGCGTGAAGCAGTCCGCCAGCCCCAGGTTTTCCAGGATCTGCCGCGCATAGATCTCCGGCTTGGACGTGGCGAGCACGACATTCCGGCCGTTCCCGTGCAGCTCACGCAGCAGCGCCGGGATCCCGTCATAGGCCCTGCACTCCCGCAGGCCGACCGTGCCGTACCGCTCCCGGTATTTGGCCGTGGCCGCGGTGGCTTTGTCCGGCGGAAACCCGAAACCGTTCTGAAAGGAGTCCAGCAGCGGCGGGCCGATGTATTGCCGCAGTGCTTCCTCGTCCGGCACAGCTACGCCGAAATACGTCAGCGCGTAGGCAAAGGACTTCAGGATGCCCTCTGCGGAATCAATGATCGTCCCGTCCAGATCAAACAAAACGGTCGAATACCGCATACGCGCGCTCACAGGTCCGCGTGCCGCTGCCAGTTCCAGGCGTCCCGGCACATATCCTCCAGCGTCCGCACAGCCTCCCAGCCGAGCAGCGTCCTGGCCTTTGAGGGATCTGCACAGCAGACGGCGACGTCGCCCGGACGGCGGTCTGTCAGCGTGTACGGGACCTGAACCCCGTTGACCCGTTGGAACGTCTCCACGAGCTCCAGAACGCTGACACCACGACCGCTGCCCAGGTTGACCGTCTCCGCGCCCGGGTTCTTTGCGGCGTAGTTCAGCGCGGCCAGATGCCCCTCCGCCAGATCCATCACGTGGAGGTAATCCCGCACGCCGGTCCCGTCCGGCGTGGGATAGTCGCTTCCGAACACATGCAGCACCGGCAGCCGCCCCGACGCCACCTGCGTGATATACGGCATCAGATTATTGGGGAGCCCGCCCGTCTCTTCGCCGATCAAGCCGCTCTCATGCGCGCCGATGGGATTGAAATACCGGAGCAGCACCGCGCGCAGCGCGGGATCCGCGGCGCAGGCGTCCCGGATGATCTGCTCGATCATATACTTTGTCCAGCCATAGGGATTTGTGCACCCCGTGGCGGCGTCCTCCGTAAACGGGACGCGGTCCGTGAGACTGTAAACCGTTGCAGAAGAACTGAAAACGAGAGTCTTTACACCGTGCGCCGCCATGGTCTCCAGCACGGTCAGCGCCGTGTCCAGATTGTTCCGATAATACTGCAGGGGCTTCTCCGTCGACTCGCCCACGGCCTTCAGCCCGGCAAAATGAATCACGGCGTCGATCGCGTTCTCCGAAAAAACACGATCCAGCGCCGCCGCGTCCGCAACATCAATCTCATACAGCGGGAGCGGACACCCGACGATCTTTTCCGCCCGGGACACCATTTCCGGCCGGCTGTTTGAAAAATTGTCCGCCAGAATGACGTCGTGTCCCGCCTGACACAGGACCACGGCGGTGTGCAGGCCGATATACCCTGCGCCGCCGGTCAGCAATACGCGCATTGTTCGCTCTCCTCTTCCAGAATTACGGGGCTCGTTTTCCACTCCGCACCGCCTGCCCGCTCGGCCGCGGACGGATACCCCAGCACATAAAGATCCGTAGCCAGCGCTTCCAACCGGAAGATCCGGGCAGCGTCTGCGGGCAGCTGCACAGCCGCCGCAGGCTTTGTAAGGACCGGAATCTTCCCGTTTTTCTGAATCTCCCGCAGCAGGCCGCGCCCGCGCCCGTTCAGCGCCAGCACGCGCGCGTAGGGCGGCTCGCCCGTCTGATCGGCGGCCGTCACGCCCAGATAGGCACACAGAAGCATGCGCCGTATCCGGGATCTCGGGTACCGGCGCGTCACGGTCTTGTCCAGAACGGACCGCAGGTCCGGTTCCGTCCTCGCGTTTCGGCGCAAACGGTCGGAGAGCCCCTCGGCATTCCCGGGCAGCGCCGCGAACGCCTCGTCCGGCAGCGTACGCAGTCGGGCAAGCATCGCCGTCTCCAGCGCCTCCAGCAGCACGGGGCCGCGCCCCGCTTCCATCTCCTTCCGGAACCGCGCCGCCGCGGGTCCGGCCAGATACGGCCAGGGATCTCCGCCGGAGGCAAACAGACTGCGGATATGGGAGGCAGAGGCCAGCCCGGATTCCGGCAAAAGCCCGTTGTGCGCCGCGCCGGTCCTGGACATGGTCAAAGGCTTCATTTTGGATCCGCGCGCCGCGAGAGCCAGCAAATACTCGACTGCCAGAATGTTGTTCGGCTCCGTCAGCACGGCGGCGTCCGGTCCGATCAGGGCCTGCACGGCAGCCTGCCGCGCCGCCGCATAGGAGGCTCCGTCCGCCAGCGCGGCCCGGATTTTCAGATCGATCGACGGATCGCGCAGCGCCTCCGCCGCGCGGAGCAGCGGCGCAAGCGTCCCCGCCTCGCTGCCGAAGGACAGGTACGTACAAACGCCCAACCGGTCCAGAAGCGCGACGCCTCCGGCCGCAAAACGCTCCGCCGGAGCGGCGGCCCAGGGCAGGGGCAGCTCCAGAACCAGATCCGCGCCGCCCAGGACAGCGGCTTCCGCACGCGCGTGTTTGCCGAACAGCGCCGGCTCCCCGCGCTGCACATAATTGCCGCTCATAACGCAGACGACGCCGCAATCCGGGCCCAGCTGCTCCCTGGTCTGTGCCAGATGCAGGGCATGTCCCTTGTGAAAGGGGTTGTATTCGCAGATGACCCCCGCTGCTCTCATGGTTTTTCCCTCAAAAAACCGCTGAAATCTATTGAGAAATCAGCAGATGTGGTATAAAATGGACATTGCAATATGTCCATATTGTCATTATACTTGATTCGTTCAATTATAGCAAGGAAGGAAAACAGACAAAATGAATATTCTTGTGATCAACGCCGGGAGCTCTTCTCTCAAGTACCAGCTGTTCGACATGGACAACGAGTCTGTGCTGGCCAAGGGCCAGTGTGAACGCATCGGGATCGGCGGCCATCTGAAGCACACGCCGATGGTCGGCGACAAGCCCGTGTATGACGAAGACCTGGATCTGCCCACCCACGCGGAGGCCATTGCCGCCGTCATCGACCGGCTTACCAGCCCCGCTTACGGCGTGGTCTCGGATATGAAAGAGATCGACGCTGTCGGACATCGCGTCGTCCACGGCGGCGAGGCGTTCTCCGCCTCCACCCGGATCGACGACGACGTCATGGCCGCGATCGAGGCATGCATCCCGCTCGCACCGCTGCACAACCCGGCCAACATCACCGGCATCCGCGCCTGCCAGGCCGTGATGGGCCCGGACGTGCCGCAAATCGCCGTGTTTGACACCGCTTTTCATCAGACGATGCCCGCAAAAGCCTACACGTATGCGCTCCCCTATTCTTACTACACCGATCACAAGGTCCGCCGGTACGGCTTCCACGGCACTTCGCACCGGTACGTGGCCGCCCGGGCCGCCGAAATGCTGGGGCGTCCCCTGGAGGAACTGAAGCTGGTCTCCTGCCACATGGGCAACGGCAGTTCCATCTGCGCTGTGGACGGCGGCAAATCCGTGGACACCTCCATGGGCTTTACCCCCATCGCCGGACTGCCCATGGGCACCCGCTGCGGGGACATCGACGTCAGCGTGATCCAGTTCCTGATGGAAAAGGAAAGCCTGGGGATTGATGAGATGATGAACGTGCTGAACAAAAAATCCGGCGTGCTGGGCGTGTCCGGCGTCTCCTCCGACTTCCGGGATCTGGACGCCGCGTCCGCAGACGGCAACACGCGGGCCACGCTGGCGCTGGATATGTTCAAATACGCCGTCGCCAAGACCATCGGCGCCTATGCCATGGTCATGGGCGGTCTGGACGCAGTTATTTTCACCGCCGGCATCGGCGAGAACTCCCCCGAGCTGCGGGCGGACATCTGCGGCTATCTGAAGATTCTGGACCTGCAGATCGACCCGGAGCGCAACAAGGTCCGCGGCAAGGAAGTGGACTGCTCCGCTCCCGGCAGCGCCGTACACACGCTGATCATTCCCACAAACGAGGAGCTGGTCATCGCCCGCGACACCATGGCGCTCGCCCGGTAACCTTTCCCGTCCGGAATACGGCCTCTGTCCGTGTTTTCTTTGATTTGAAATGAAAAAGGGATGCTCGTCGGAGCATCCCTTTTTCAATCCATCCCGGATTTCAGCCACAGCACCGTATCGCGGACGCTGCTCTCAAGCGGCCGCGGCGCATAGCGCAGCGCTGACCCTGCGGCCTTTCTGCTGAAGCGGCTGTTGGAGGCCAGGACCGCGACGGCATAAGGGGTAAAATAGAGCGGCCGCCGTTTCCGCAGGCTCCATCTCTCATAAAGGGGCGCCGCGAGCCTTGCAAGACAGATCGGCAGAAAGAAGACCCTTCGCCGGATCGAAAGCGCCTTTTGCGCCGCGTTCAATATATCGCGGATTGAGGCATACCGCCCGGAGAGGATATACCCGCGGCCGGGAAGCCCGTGCTCGGCGCAGGCCGCAATGCCGGACGCGACGTCGCGCACGTCCACGAAATCATATCCCCCCCGCACCGCCAGGGGGAGCTTTCCGGCGAGGAAAGACAGCAGCATCGCGGTGATGCTGCCTTTCCCGCTGTCTCCGGGTCCGATGATCCCCGACGGGAAGACCACACTGGCGTTCAGGCCGCGGTTCGCCGCCTCAAAAACAAGCGCCGTCGCGATGGCTTTGCTTTTCGCATAATCGCCCCGGACCAGCTCCGGGGAAAAGTCTGTATCCTCCGTGATCTCCGTCCCCATCGGCTTTTCCGGGATCGCGTGGACGGAACTGACATAGACCAGCTTCCCGATCCCGCTCCGCTCGCAATGCCGCACGACATTCTTTGTCCCGCCCGCATTTACCCTGTAGATCCTGTCGCCCGGACGGGAGGCCACCGAAACGATCCCCGCGCAATGGATCACGCAGGTATGCCGGTCCGCGCCGGAAAAGAAGCGCTCCAGCGAGGCGTCGTTGCATACGTCGCCGAAAATCTGACAGACCTCCTGCGGAAGCGCACGCGCCAACGGGTCGTCCGCCAGGACCAGGGCGCGGATTTTCGCTCCTTTTTTGAGCAGCTCCGCAGTCACCGCCCGGCCGACAAATCCTGTCGCGCCTGTCACGAGATAGTCTTGAAACATGAAGTTCCCCCCTCCCGCAAAAAAGACAGATGTTGATTATCTTTCACAAGTACAGTATAATAACGATTGTGGCGGACGGCAACCGACAATATTCCGCCGCGCGAAAGAAAACCGACACAAGCCGAACCGGTGTCGTAAATCCTGTTTTTTATGGGGAGACAGAAATGAAAAGGACCGACGCAAGAGTGCGCTACACAAGGCGTGTGCTGAAAGAGGCGTTTCTGACCCTGCTCCGGGAGAAGCCGGTCAACAAGATCACGGTAAAAGAGGTCTGCGAACTGGCAGAGCTGAATCGCGCGACCTTTTATGCGCATTACAGCGACTGTTTCGCGCTGATGGTGAGCATCGAGCAGGAGCTGATCGACGCGTTTGCGCGCTCCCTGACGCTGGTGGCCTCCTTTGATGTAAGCGCGCTGATCGAGGCGATCTACACAATGGTCGAGCAGCACGAAGAGGCGTGCCGTGTGCTGATTTTCCACGGTGCAAGTCCGTCTGTCCTCGGCCGGATGATCGACCTTGCCCGCAAGGAGAGCATCCGCTCCTGGCGGACACAGCTCTGCCGCGCCTCCGATGTGGAGCTGGAGATGCTCTATACGCATCTGTCGAACGGGCTGATGCACGTCGTGGTCGGCGGATATGACAAATACAGCCGCGAGGACGTCATCCGTTTTGTCGACCGCATTGTCAAAAGCAGTCTTTCGCTGTTCCGATAACCGTCCGTCTGTACGGGGACCGAGCAGGCGGGCCCGAGGACATCCCCGACGAAAGTCCACGCAGAAAAAGCGCAGAAAAATAACCACCGGGAATCCGGTGGTTATTTTTTGCAGTTTTTTGTTTTGTATACGGTTTTGCCGCTTATTCCTGATCCAGCTGCAGGTCCAGCTGAATCAGCTGGATCTCGCTGTGGTCCATCGTCGTCTCAAACCGCAGCATCTCCCCCTGGCTGCGCAGCTCCCGAACGGTCAGCCGCGGCACACAGACGCGCCGCAGATATTCAAGCTCCGCAGGATCCGGCTGCAGCGGCTTTCCCATCCGCAGCCATTCGTCCAGCACGCTGCCGTGGGCCCGGTTCAGAGAACGGACCCGGATCCGGTATCGCGCGTCCTCCGGCGCGGGAAGCTCGAACAGCAGATGCAGCGGAAGCGTATCCGCTACCATCTGGTCCTGATCCAGGACGTCCACTTCCCGCTCGCGATCCGCGTAATATCGGTAGTTGATGTTCTTATAGTTGTGACAGACGATCCGCCAGTTCCCGTAGCCGTCGTTGCTGACAGCGTAGTTTTCTCCCTTGTAATACAGCCGCCCGCCGAGCGCATTGAGAAAAGACAGCGCGTACAGCGCCGGCTTCGCCACGCCGCCGCGGGTAAGCAGGCCGGCAGAACCGTCCAGCGCAAATCCCGGCGCGAGGCTGTCCTCCGCGAGATCGGAGCCGGGCCAGTACCCGATCAGGTCCGCCATGCCCAGGCTGTCGAGCAGGTTTTTCATCGTATAGGCGCCCTTATGGCACGCGTCGTTGGCGGTGAGCTTGCGGGAGGCCGCGTTCCAGGCAGACACGTGCAGCTCCGAATCGGCAAAGCCGTGCCGCTCCATGGAGCTCCGCGCATAGGAGAGCGTCCGATGCAGCGCGTCCACGGGATATGCACGCCCGGCCGGCTCCGTCTCGTCGGCGGGAAAACACTGCAGCGAAATGAAGCCGGGCTTCTCCGGCGCCACCACCCACAGGCCCAAAATCTGATCGAACAGCTCCGCGTCCCGCCGGAGCGCAAGTCCCGCGCCGCCCACCCGGGCGGACGGAAGCACCGCGTGTACGGCGCCGGCCGCGGCGGCAAAGCAGCGAATATACCGCTCGGCGCGAGTCTGCAGATCGCTCCCGTCGGCTGCGCCGCCGGAAACGCCGCACTCATAATACCAGGCGCCGGCCGCTTCCATCCCGTACCGGTTCACCAGGTGCCCGATGAACGCACGCAGAAAACGGTGCGCCTGCTCTGCATCATACAGGCGGAATACATCGCCGATCTCCAGATACGGCGTCAGCCGGTTCTGGACCAGAAAATCCAGAATCCGGTCCAGCTTGCCAAAATCATACGCCGACTCCGGGGCGCGCTCCGTCAAAAACAGCTCCGGCGCAAACAGATCCCAGAACCGCACCAGACGAAAGCCGAGCCGATCCCGCAGCTCCAGCACATGCGACTGCAAGGACGAGTGGAGCAGCCGTTCGGCCGGGCCGGCGTTCAGCAGCCGGTTCCAAATCTTCTCCAACGGCTCCGAGGCATTGCCCTGGACCCGCACGGACTGGCGAAGGATCCGATCCTCCGGATAATCCTGCGCGTCCCCGGCACTCCGATACGAATCCGCAGGCTGCGCCGTCTGCGGGGCTTCGGCTGTCTCCGGCCGGCCGCGGTGCTGCCGGCGGAACACGGACGGCGTCACGCCGTACGTCTCCTTGAACTGCCGGTTGAACGCCGTCAGGCTCGCAAAGCCCATGTCCATGGAGATCCGGGCGATAGACTCGTCGGAATACAAAAGCTCGGTCGTGGCGCGGCCGAGACGGATCTTGTTCACATAGTCCAGGAAACTCATGCCGAACTGCTTTTTGATATATTTGGACAGATAGGCCGTTGACAGATGCAGCCGCTCGGCCAGCTCCGTCAAACGAAGCGTTTTGTCAAAGTTCTGCTCGATGTAGTCCTCGATCTCCTGCTTCCGCTCATCCGGAGAATCCAGCGTTTCCTGCCGGACCGTCGTGCCCTCTGCAACAAGGAAATATGTGGTCAGCGTGTGCAGAAGCCGATACAGGGCCACCTGCAGCTCCATCATGTCCCGGGGCGCACCCGCGCTGCAAGCGTCCAGCACGGCACGAATCCGCGCCGCCGCCTCCCGATACCCGCTCTCGCCGCCATGGGAAATGGAGTTGCAGCGAAAGCGCACCGCGCTTCGCTTCAGAAGCCTGCACAACTTTTCTCTGGAGATATGGATCGCGCAGAGCAGCGCGTTCTCTTCCGCAGTATACCCATATCGCTCTCCGGGGTTGATCAGAATAAAATCGTCCTGCACCAGCAGATACGACTTGTCCCCCACCGTCATCTGCAGGCGGCCGTTGACGACGCAGATCAGTTCAATATTCTGCGCCGGACGGACCTCCAGCGTGCGGCGGACGTCTAATTCAAAAGCGATCATGTCACGCCCCCAGCAGCTCCAGCATCAGCGCCAGCGCGAAATCCCGGTCCTTTGTCCCGTACGGGATCGCGCCGATCACCGGGCCCTCGTACATGCCCGAAGTCTGCAGCGGCGTATCCTCCAGGAGCAGGCCCCAGGCATGCTTTTCTCCGTTCTCGTCTTCCATATAGATCAGCCGATCCCGGTAAGTCTCCAGCTGAGCCTCCGTCAAAAGCGGCTCCAGTTCCATGTAGGCTTTCTGGGAAGCAAACGAGGCAAACACCGCCTCGTCCGAGAGCACCAGATCCAGATCATTGCTGAGAAAACGCGCATACAGCATCTGATACCCGGTGACGTTCCGTTCCGAGGAATCGGCCATTGCCACCCTGTAGGCATAGTTGAACCAGACCTGGAACCGGTCCGGATCATAGTCGTTGGCACGGAGCAGCCTGTCAAAATTCGGCTCTTTGACTTCTGCCGAATGCACGTTGACCGCCGTCACCTCGATCACATTGCTCTTGCCGGGATTTGCCAGCTTATAGATCCCGAACGCGGCCAGGATCAGCACCGCAGCCACTGCCAGCACCGCGCCCTTGTAATAGTCCCAGATATAACCGATTTTCTGCGGAACGGACAGCGGCGCAAGCCGCTCCGCCAGGCTGGTTTTGTTTTCCATTTTCCGTGAATTCACTCCCCGGTCAGACCTTCAGTCTGTTGCGTTCGTCTTCCTCCGCCTTCATCTCCTCCGACATATACCGACGGTACAGCTTCTCCATCATATAGCTGATGACCCACAGGCTCAGCGTCGGCAGGAAGAGGATGAGCACCGGGACCATCCAGATCAGGAGCAGGCTCAGCAGCGAGATCCCGATCATCAGGATCGTAAAGAGGAGATGCCGGATCATCAGAATAAAGCAGTTCTTCACGATGACCTTGAGACTCGCCTTGAACCGGGCGATATACGGGAACACATAGAGAAAGTAGCCCAGCTCCACGATCAGAATGATATAAAAAGGGACCGTGCAGTACTGCAGCCATTTGAAAATCTCGGCATAGCGGTTCAGAAAAATCAGTTCTCCCGTCGAATACAGGTGCAGAATATACAGGTCGATCCCCAGCAGCAGCGCGATGGCCAGCATGACGAGCCAGACGGCAGTCGCCTGCTTGAAGCTGGTCTTGAATCCGGTCCAGAACGATTTCCAGGCGTAGCTCCGGTCATATTTCAGGTTTTTGTGTATGGCGTAGTACAGCGCGCTGGTAGACGCGCCGACCGTAATCACCGGCAGGCAGAAAACCAGCCATAGAATGCTTACGGCCAGAATGTTCGCAACTTTCCGAAACCCTGTCATCAATGCGCTGTCGTAATTGAAAAGACCGCCCATCGCTTTCCTCTCCTCTTATACGCGCGAAGCGCGCAGATTCCGTCCCGCCCTTTTAGGGGCACGCAGCCGATTGTTTTGGATCGTTTTCTTTAAGATACAGGACCGATGTGAATAATCTGTGAATACCCGACGCCTTTCCCGTTTTTTCCGCGGTTTTCCGCCTCTCTATCGCCGGCGGAGCTCCGCCTCCGGGTCCTCGCCGTCCGACGCAAGCTCATGGACCAGAAGCTCAAAATCCGATGCATCCAGCTCCTGTACGTACCGGCGCGGGCTCCTTCCCGTGTACTGCCGGAATTTACGGGAAAAGTAGTACGGATCCGAAAACCCGGCGCTCTCGGCAATCTCCCGGATGCTGCGCACGTCGTGATACTGCCGGAGCTGGCGCTTCGCATGCTCGATCCGCAGGTGCGTGAAATACTCCACCGGGGCGCTGCCCAGAGAATCCCGGAACACCTTGCGGAAATAGCTCTCGCTGTAGCCGGTCGCGCGGACGGCGTCCGCCAGACTGAACTCGCAGTTGGATATGTTCTCCAGGAGCAGACTCCGGAACGACTCCACGGCGTCGTTCCTGCGTCCGCCGGGCTCCGCGCCGATCCGGATCAGAATCTGGTAAATCGCGTCTCCCAGCGCATTGATGATCTGCCTTGCGTTGGCCTCGCCCTTCAGCTGCGTCTCATACGCCAGCCGGAACAGCGTCATAAGCGGCAGATCCTGATCGTCCATAAACACGTATTTCTCCGGCCCACCCGGCGGGATCAGATCCGAAACGAACATGCAGCCGTCCACGAATCCGCCCTCGGCCGTCTTGCGGTGCGGCGTCCAGGGCGGGATGCAGCACACCGTTCTCTCCGTGAACGGGTACAGCCGGTCCAGGATCTGGATCGTTCCGTTGCCCTGCAGGCTGAAAATGATCTCCCAGTATCCGTGCTGATGCAGCGGATAGTCCACATACGTCTGCGTCGATTTTGTCACGGACAGCACTTCCACGGCCGTTTCGCCTCCTGTTTTTTTCTTAGCATACTATACTGCAGTCGTTTTGTCCATCTTTTTTCCCATGTTTGCCTATTGTTCGTTTGCAAACGTCACAGTATACTGATAATATCCCAAAATGAAACAAAGGAGTGAACCGAGCATGTATGATACCCACATTCTGACCGATCATGACTGCCGGAGCGTTTGGGAAGCCGGCAAAAAAATCGGTTACTGCGTCAACATCACCATCAACTACTACCGGGGTCTCCCGCTGTGCTGCGTGGATCAGATTACCCTGGAGGTAGACGGTGAGAAAGTGGATCCCGCCACCATGTACGTCCAGCACCGCGGCAGAGAGTACGCCTATCTGGACATTCTGAAGGACGATTTCCCCACGGACTTCTACTGGACCTTCGGCGATTACCTGCGCGTGATCATCATGAAGGACGGCGGCATCGAGCAGGGCATTCATCATGTGAAGCTGACGCTGGGCACTCGCCGCAGCTACACGCCCACCATGGTCTCTGTCTGTGAAAAAGACCTGACGTTCGCTTAAGGAAAGGGGTAGAAACGATGAAAACCGATCATGATATCAAGCTGGGCGTGTCCCTGTACAGCTATCAGGACCACTATTATTTCAAGCGCCTGGATCTGGAAGGCTGCATCGCGGCCGCCGCGGGCGCTGGCGCAGAGGGCTTTGAGGTCTTTTCCGACTCCATGATGCCCGAGTGGCCGTATATCTCCGACAAATTTGCAGACGAGTTCAAGGGCATGCAGTACCGCTACGGCATTGACGCCGTCTGCCTCGATCACTTCTCTGACCGTGCCATGTGGCACGACAAGCAGCTTACCGACGACGAGATGTATGAGCGCGGCGTCCTGTATCTGAAGGCCGCCAAGAAGCTGGGCATCCCCGCCATCCGCGTCCTGCACGAGGAGCACATCGGTCCCCGCAGCATCAGCGGCTACAAGCTGACCGACTATGACATCATTGCCCGCCTGCTGCCCGTGGCCGCCGATCTGGGCGTCATGATGGCGCTGGAGGTACACACGCAGGACGGCGTTGGCGCCGACTATCAGCAGAAGTACATCGAGCTGGCTGAGAAGACCGGTCTCCCCTTTGTCGGTCTGCAGGCGGATTTCTCCACCTTCAGCTACTGCATCTCCACCGCCGACATCATCAACTATGTCAGCAACGGCGCGCAGAAAGAAATCCTGGAGTTCATCCGTTCCAAGCAGCGTGAGGCCTATTTCGCCGGCGAGACCTTCGAATATGAGTCGATCCGCGAAGAGGTCGAGAAGATGAATCCCAACGACGCCACAAAGGGCGCGCTGCGCTTTGTGGGCGGCAACCGTCACGGCATGAAGAAGCCCAGCTTCCAGCAGCTTTACAAGGAGCTGGAGCAGTACGCTTCCAAGCTCGTCTACTGCCACGGCAAGTTCTACGACATCGACGAGAACGGCCAGGTGGACGACATGGATTACCCGGTCATCCTCAAGGCGCTGCAGAACGGCGGCTACAAGGGCTACATCTGCTCCGAGTTCGAGGGCAACCGCCGCATGAACATGGCCGGCTGGGTCAATGAGATCGAGTACGTCCGCAAGCACCACATCCTGATGCGCAAGTGTCTGGGCTACGAGGCCTGAGCGCTGTCCGCACAGCCAAAACCTCCACAGCCGCCGGAGCCTTCCGGCGGCTGTGTCCATATCGGCAAGGGAGTTGCTGAATGAAAAACACCACGCTTTGCTATATCGAGCGCGGGGACTGCTGGCTCCTGCTGCACCGCACGAAAAAAGAGAACGATCTGAACCGGGACAAGTGGATCGGTATCGGGGGAAAGTTTGAAGACCGGGAAAGCCCCGAGGAGTGCCTGCTGCGCGAGGTCCGCGAGGAAACGGGGCTCACGCTGACCCGTTATCGGTTCCGGGGGATCGTCACTTTCGTCTCGAACGTCTGGGAAACCGAGTATATGTACCTGTACACCGCGGACGGCTTTACCGGCAGCCTCATCGACTGCGACGAAGGGCAGCTGGAGTGGGTGCCGAAGCGGGCCGTCCTGTCTCTGCCCCACTGGGCCGGAGACCGCATTTTTCTGGAGCTGCTGGAGGCCGACGCGCCGTTCTTCTCCCTGAAGCTGGAATACAACGGCGACATCCTGACGCGCGCCGTTCTGAACGGAGAGGAGCTGCCTGTATGATCCTTCTGGTCAGCGCCTGCCTGCTCGGCGAGGCATGCCGGTATGACGGCGGTGCAAACGCCTCCGCCCGGGTCCTGGAACTGGCTGTGCGGCATACGCTGATCCCGTTCTGCCCGGAGCTGGCCGGCGGACTTGCCGTGCCGCGGCCGCCTGCGGAACAGCGCGGCAACTGCGTCTGCACAGCGGACGGGCTGGACGTGACCGACGCGTTTCTGCGCGGCGCCGCAGCCGCTCTCCATGCGGCGCTGCAGTCCGGCTGCACAGCCGCGATTCTGAAAGCCCGAAGCCCCTCCTGCGGCTCCGGCAGAATCTATGACGGGAGCTTCACCGGAACCCTGACAGACGGATGGGGCCTCGCCGCCGCGCTGCTCCGTGAAAACGGGATCCCGGTATACGATGAAAACGCCCCGTTCCTTTTCTGAGCTCCGAAAAGCAAAAAGGCTCCCCGCCGTATCGGCGGGGAGCCTTTTTCGTATGATTGGAAATCACACAGTTTACGCATACACGTCGGAGACCAGCTTCGTGCTCTCCTTGCCGTTGTAGTAGTACAGGATGCCAATCGCGTCGTCGTCGGAATTCGCGTAGTCAAACTTCACGTAGAAGAAGCCGTCCGCGTCGATGTACGTGGTGTCATAGCTGTTGTACCCGTCATAGAGACCGTAGAGAACAACATCGGTGGCAATGGTGGCGCGCTCGCCGTCATCCTTCGTGGGCGTGAACAGCCGCAGGTCGCCGTACTCACAGTAGGAAGCACTGTTCTCGGTGCAGTCCTCAAAATAAAGCACGGATTTGCCGTCGGCGCAGATGTAGTAGTGGTAACCGGCTTCGCTGGAGATCTTGATCGGGTCGTCCGTTCCGGCGATCTTCAGGAACAGCGTACCGGTTTCGCGATTGGAATCGTAGGACCGCAGATAGGCTACCGCCGTGCCGCCGTACGCAACGCAGAACGAGTACACATCGGAGGCGATCTTCTCGGGCTCGCCTGCCTCGGCGCCGTTCAGCTTCGCGACATAGAGGCTGTCGCTCTCATTCATGTAATAGAGGTTGCCCTGTTTGATGTAACATGCGGAGACCTTGGAGATGACCTTTGTCCGCTCGCCGTCCCAATTCACATGGTACAGCGTATTGTAATCGTCGCTGGAATCCGCGCTGACCAGAACATACAGATCGTCCCAGCTGCCGTTCACATCGTCATACAGAATATCTGCGGAGGAATAGACGTCATAGTCTCCCAGCGTGCCGTTCAGCCGCACGGTCACGCACTCCTCGCCGGCCTTCTTCAGCACCAGCTGCTCGCCGTTATAGGCGGCCAGCACGGCCTTCTTGGAATCGTCCGTAAACATGACGTTGCAGCTGATATAATCCGCAACATAATCCTTCACAACGCGCTCTGTGGAAGTGCCCTCAAAGCAGTAAACATTGTAAATCGAATCATAGGTGTCGGGATCCATGCTCTCCTCCAGCCAGAAACCGATCTGGCCGTCCGGGGACACGTCGATCAACTCCACATCCGCATCGGAACGGATGGCTGTGATCTTCTCCGGGGCGGTCTCGCCGGACCGCAGCACCCAGATCTCGTTGTCCTCGTTCAGATAGAGGGTGGAGGAGGTGCGCCGATTCACAATGTAGTCCACAACGATGCCGAAGTCGACCTTTTCACCGCCGGGGATGGTATACCGGTATCCGTGCCGCACGTCCTCTGTCGTGGTATACACATCATCAAACGCCTCGCCGAGCAGATACTCGTAAAACTCCTTGGCGCCATCCACGGAATTTTCATAGCCCCAGTCAATCATGATGGCAATGGCTTCTTCGACCGTATCGGTATAATCGCCGTCTTCCAGGACGCACTCAATCACGTCCTCGATCGTCCAATCCTTTTCGCGCTCCTCATGGACAAAATAGATCAGACCGTCGTTGCGGATCGAACGGTAATCACCCTTTTCCTGCTCGATCACGGTCTTTTCGCCGTTCTTGTCCACAAGCGTCAGACGACCATCCTCATCCTCCATGATCATCCAGTTCTGATCGCGAGAGGTAGAGGTGTAGGCCGCATCACCGGTAGCGGTGACCGCCGTACCGTCGTCACGCATCAGGACAGCAGTGCCGGAGTCGGTCCGTTTCGTTCCGACTGGCCCGACCGGAGGTTTGGCGGAAGACTTCCCGCCCCCGGGCAAATTGCAGCCGGCAAGGCAGATCAGCAGCGCAGCAGCCGCCAGTACAAGAGCCAAAACGCGTTTGTATCGGTGATTTCGCATGAAGAATCCTCCTTTTTGACAAATGGAAAAGCAAGCAGGAAAACCTGCCAAAATCTTCCCATCGTCTTTATGGTAAAGATAATACGCTTAACGGCATGATTTGTCAAGGATTGCCGTCGCTTGACAAATCACAGATCATCGCATAGGATACAAAGCACAGAATTGCCACAAACGGCATGTACACAAAAAGGAGTGAGGCTTCATGGAGGTTTTTCTGCTGGCGCTGGAGCTCATCGGTACTGCGGCTTTTTCTGTATCCGGGGCCATGCTCGGCATGCAGAAGCGCATGGATCTGTTCGGCGTCTGCATCATGGGTCTTGTCACCGCCTGCGGCGGCGGCGTTCTGCGGGACCTGTTTCTCGACCGGCTCCCTCCGATCGTGTTTCTGGAGCCCGTCTTCGCGCTGACCGCCATCTGTGCCGCAATCGCGGTCTTTCTCCCGCTGCTCCGGCGGCCGCTGACGGCCAGGGGGCGCGCGTATGAAACGGTCATGCTCTGGGCGGACTCACTCGGCCTCGGGATCTTCACGGCAGCCGGCGTCGCCGCGGCGATCCGCGCCGGCTACGGCGACAGCTTCTTTTTCGCCGTTTTTCTGGGTACGATCACCGGTGTGGGCGGCGGGGTCCTGCGGGACATGCTGGCCGGCACGCCGCCGTATATTTTTGTCAAGCACATTTACGCCTGCGCCGCCATTGCCGGCGCTGTGGCGTGCGTACTCCTCTGGCCGCGGCTGGGCGAGACGCCCGCGATTCTCCTGTGCTGCGGTACGGTTTTGATCCTACGCCTTCTGGCCGCGCACTTCCGCTGGAGTCTCCCCCGCGCCAAAGACCCGAGCCTGCCCGAAAATGGCTGACTGTGTCTAAAACAAAAGAGAACGGCAGTCCGAAACCGGACTGCCGTTTTTTGCACTATGAATCGCACTTTTTTGGTTCAGATTCTGAAACCTGATGCTTTTTTTACGGACTGTTCGTCCTTTACTTTGTTCGCAGCGCGCCGCCGGACCTGCTAAAATATATTTATCAAGCAGCCGGTTCAATCGGCCATATACCGGCCGCGATAGGTCTCGTTCAGCACGCACAGGAACGCCGCCGTGCCGAAGCCGCCGCCCGCCGGCAGGAAATCGAACACGTCGGTGAGCGAAAACGCCGCATATTTCCCGTATTTGGACCGGTCGCCCGGGCCCAGGAGCAGGATCCGGCAGCCGTTTTTGTTGAGCACCTCGAACAGCGGCTCCATGTCCAGCCCCTGCGGAAATTCAAAGGGCTGCACCAGCGCGACGCCGCTCGCGTCCATCCAGGCGGCGTCCACCAGCATTTCCGGAAGCGTCAGACGCATCGCCGTGGTTTTCCCGCAGAACGACAGATTCTGCTGCAGCTCCGAAAGATAGCTGATCGGCTCATAGCAGTAGAAACTCACCTGTTCCGCATCGTAGAGCAGCGCCGCCGCAGCCTCCAGCCGGGCCAGATTCGTATGCTCCACATTCACCAGCACATTCTGCAGCCGCTCCCGGACGCGGTCCACGCTTGCAGCCGTATCGCTGAGCGCATACCCGAATTCTCCCTTGTTGTAAAGCGAATACCGGGACACCGCCGTGGAAAGCGCCACCTTGAACGCGGTAAAGCTGCCGTATCCCATCTGCTTCAGAAGCCGCCAGACGGTCGTCCTCGAGGTGTTTGCGAGCTCCGCAATATCATAGACGGTCATGTCCTCCAGTTCAGGCAGGTTTCGGAGCAGCGTCCGCAGGATATAGAAATTGGAATTGCCGATGGGCGTCTGATTGTACAGATTCGTCAGATTCTTGATCACATCCATGTTTCTAAACCTCTGTTCCTGGACTTTTCGTCGCCGCAGACCACACGGCGGACCGGGCGAGGCCTTGCCTGTCCATTATACTTGAATTGCAGGAAAAAGCAAGATTGGACGCAAAATGCGCCGAATCGCGCGTTTTCAGTCGCCCGCAGGAGCACTTGCGGGCAAATAAACAAAGAAAGGAACGTTGTATATGAGATTTGCAAAGTACATCCTTGACGACGGCTCCGTAAAGAATGTCGTCGGCGAGAACGGGGAGATCACCGGCTTCCAGTTCACGATGCAGCAGCCCCAGTACCGCGGTCTGTTTCTCTCCTGCGTGCTGGACATCAAGGCAACCGTGGACGGCGAAACGTTCAGCGGCAATCAGGTCACTTTCACCCTCAGCTGCGGCACCTTCGGCTTTGACAAGCTCGAGACCCGCGTCTTTGAACGCTGGAACTTCGGCGAGCACGCCGTCGTTACCGTCAAAAAACCTGGCGGCCTCGCAAAGGGCCCGCATCACATTGAGGCCGGCATCAAAATGCGCAGCAGTCAGGACAACAGCGTCGGCGGCTTTTTCTCGGATGACGGGTACACGGCCGGCAAATGCGACTTTGTGATCGAATAAGGAGGAGGAACAAACCATGCTGAATCTTGGTGTATCCCTGTACAGTTTTCAGGATGACGTCCGCCGCCGCGGCCTCACCCTGCATGACATTCTGAAAAAGTGCCATGAAATCGGCGTCAAGGGCATTGAAATCGTCCCTGAGCAGAGCCTGACTTACGAGCAGTTTGAGGGAACGGACCGGAACTTCATCCCCCAGTGGAAGGACTGGATGGCAGAGTACGGAATGACCCCTACCAACATGAACCTGTACGACGACCTGTGGCTGTATCCCAGCCGCCCCCTCACGGAGCCGGAGCGGCTGCAACGGCTGCAGCGCGGCTGCCAGCTGGCAAAGGATCTGGGCTTCCGCAGCGTCCGCGTCAGCGTCGACTACGGTTACCCCAACACCCCGCATCTGGAGAACAGCATCCGGATCTGCGAGGAGTACGGCGTCATCGCCACGCTGGAGATCCACGCCCCCTACTCCCTGAAATCCAACTGGGCGCAGGCCTGGTTTGAGCTGATCGACAAGACCGGTTCCGACTATGCCGGCATCCACCCGGACGGCGGCATCTTCGACGTCAGCCCCCGGGTACACGCCGTGGAGAACGCCCTGAAGAAGGGCGCAAAGCCCGAGATCATCGAGATGATCCAGGAAGAATACCCGAAAATCGTCGCGCGCAGATACGCGGAGAAAGAGATCCTCCAGTTGGCCGGCGACTACCGCAAGACCTTCGGCTATGGCGAGGAGGAGCTGCGGGAGAAAATCTTTGCCATGGGCGGTGGTGCGGCGGAGGCCTGGCTGATTGGCCGGTTCTCCTGCGACGACCCCGCCTGGATTGTGGAGTACGGCAAGTACGTCAAGCACTTCCACGGCAAGTTCTACGATCTGGTTCCCGACGGCAGCGGCAGCTGGGACGAGCCCTCCATCAACTACAGAGGCATTGTGGAGAGCCTGGTCAAGATGGATTATCCGTTCTGGATCTCCACCGAGTACGAGGGTCAGATGGAGTACAACGATCCTGACTCCGACGAGCACGCGCCGGACGGCGAGATCATTGTCGCCCAGCATCACAGCATGGTCCGCAAGTACGAAAAGATCGCCCGCGAGAAGCTCGGCAAATAAGTCGGCCGTCTATGCGCCGAACGAACGGAAAAGCTCCCGGAGGAAAACCTCCGGGAGCTTTTTTGGTTTGATTTCCGGTCTGTTCCGATCCGCGGGGTCAGTCGTCCAGGGTGTACTCCTGGCAGGTCTCGGACAGAGAGGAGGGACGGAGCATCGCCGGACGCTCGCAGCGGCTGGTCATCTCGTAGACCTTGCCGGTCTTCGCGCACTCCTGAATGGCGTGGATGATTTCGATCGCATGATAGCCGATGTCGGCATGGCAGCGCGGACGGCGACCGTTGCGCAGGGCGTAGCACATGTCGGCCAGACCCACGCCGCGGTTGGAACCGCCGTAGAAGCCGTGCAGCAGAGGCAGAGTGACGCGCTGCTCAGGCACGTACTCCGCAAGCTGCTGTCTGTCGTTGTCCACATCGCCGGCGCCGGCGGCGTCGGTCTTCGGCATCATACCGGGGACGATGCGCGCGATCTCGGGGTGCGCGCCGCGGCGAACGACGCTGATCTCGTCGTTGAACATGTTGGGGTCGCCGAGATACAGAGTGCCGTCGGTACCGGTGACCACGAAGCTCTGGCTGGAGAAGGAGTCGGAGGAGATGTGGAACGTGCCGAGCACGCCGTTCTCAAACTCCAGAGCCGCCAGCAGCGTGGTGGGGGTGTTGACCTCGAACTTCTCGCCGTATTTCGGATGCTTCGGGTTCGTGAAGGTCCGCTCGGGATCCAGGTTGCCGCCGAAGCCGGAAACGCGCTTCACGGAGCCGAACAGGTTGATCATCTCATGCAGATAGTAGCCGCCCAGATCGTACGGGAAGCCGCCGCCGTAGTGCAGGGGGAAGAAGAAGTGCTTCGGCGCGGTGTCAAAGAACGGAGACTCCGGCTGGTATCTCGCCGTGACCTGTGCGTGAACGGTGATGGGCTTGCCGATGATGCCGTCGTCCAGGTACTTTCTCGCGCTCTGCTCCCAGGCGCCCAGGAAGGTATCCGGCGCGGTGGTGTAGGACACGTTGTTCTCCTTGGCCAGACGCATCAGCTCGGTGGCGTCCGCAAATGTGGGGGCCATCATCTTCTCGCAGTAAACGTGCTTGCCGTGCTCCATCGCGGTCTTGGAGACGATGAAATGGGACTCGGGGAAGCTCAGGTTGCAGATGACTTCGATCTCGGGGTCGGAGCAGATGGCTTCCAGGCTCGCATACTTTTTGATGCCGTACTTGTTGACCATGTAGTCCATACGGGACTCGATCAGGTCGTAGCAGCCAACGACGTCGATGATCTCGAACTTGTTGACCATGTTCTCCATGTACGTGCCCTTGCAGATGCCGCCGCAGCCGACGACGCCGACTTTGACTTTCTTCATTTTCTGACCTCCGTTTTCAAATTGTGCATCGCCGGTCCGCAGGGTCCGGAATCGATCCCTTCCGTCCATGCAGGCCGGCGTACTGCATGATGGAAGCAGTATACCACATTCTGTCCGAAAAGGCCAGAATATTTGATGCGTTTTTTCGGATTTCCGTCCTTTTCTGCAGAAGTGCCGCCGCCCGGATCGAACCGGGCGGCGGCGCATTTTCCCTCTCGCTATTTTGACAGATTCCCGAACAGGCCGCGGATCAGCTGCTTGCCCAGTTCGCGGCCGATGGTGTTCGCCGCGGAATTGACGACCTTTCCCGCGGCGGAGTTCTTTCTCCGGACGGAGGAACCGGAGGAGGTCTTTCTGGCTTTCGCCCGCTCCTTCTCCTTTTCCAGCCTTTCCCGTTCCTTTGCCAGCTTCTCCCGCTCCTTGTCCAGTTCGGCCTGCGCGGCGGCTTTCTCTGCCTCCTCTTTGGCTTTTGCCTCGGCCGCTTCCGCGTCGGCGTACTGCTGCGTCAGGATCTCGTACGCGGACTCCCTGTCCAGCGTCTCCTGATACTTTTCCAGCAGCGGGCTTTCCGCAATCGCCGTGCGCAAGACCGCGTCGTCCGCGATGTTCATCGAGCTCCGCGGCGGCAGGATCCCGGCTTTCTGCACCATGGTGGGCACGCCCTTCGGATCCAGCACGGACACCAGCGCCTCGCCGGTCGCCAGCTCCTGCAGCACGGTCTCCGTGTCAAAGTCCGGATTCACGCGGAAGGATTTGGCCGCGTAGCGCAGCGCTTTCTGCTCGTTCGGCGTATAGGCGCGCAGCGCGTGCTGCACGCGGTTGCCGATCTGGCTCAGCACGCTCTCCGGCACGTCGGACGGGTTCTGCGTGATGAACCAGACGGAGACACCCTTGGACCGGATGAGCCGAACCACCTGCTCCACCTTGTCTACCAGCGCGCGGGGCGCGTCCTTGAACAGCAGATGCGCCTCGTCAAAGAAGAACGCGATCTTCGGTTTCTCCAGATCGCCCGCCTCCGGCAGCAGTTCGTACAGCTCGGAGAGCATCCACAGCAGGAACGTGCCGTACAGCAGCGGGTGCTGGAACAGCTCCGCGCACTCCAGAATATTCATAACGCCCCGGCCGTCCTCGTCCCAGTCAAACCAATCCGAGATGTCCAGCGCGGGCTCGCCGAAGAACTGCTCACCGCCCTCGTCCTCCAGCGTCAGAAGCGCACGCTGGATCGCGCCGATGGAAGCGGCGGCCACATTGCCGTATTTGAGCTTGTACTCGGCCGCGTTGTCTCCCACGTACTGCACCATGCTGCGCAGATCCTTCAGATCCAGAAGCAGCAGGCCCTGCTCATCGGCGATCTTGAACACGATCCGCAGCACGCCGCTCTGCACGTCGGTAAGGCCCAGAAGCCGCGCCAGCAGCTCCGGTCCCATCTCCGACACCGTGGTCCGCACGGGATGGCCGTTTTTCCCGTACACGTCGAAAAACCGCGCGGGATACGTGCCGTAGGTGAAGTTTTCGATCCCCATGGTGTCGATGCTCCGGCGGATATGCCTGTTCTCCGTCCCGGGCACGCACATGCCCGTCAGATCTCCCTTGATGTCCGCCACGAACACCGGAACTCCCATATCGCTGAAAGATTCCGCAATCACCTTGAGCGTGACGGTCTTGCCCGTACCGGTAGCCCCGGCGATCAGACCGTGCCGGTTTGCCATGGCAGGCTCCAGATACACGCGCTCCGTACCGGTGGCGAGCCAGATTTTGCCCTCCTCCTGCAGATACATTGTACGTCCTCCTTCTTCGTCTTACGCAAAGATCGCCTCAGTCCAGTAATGCTGCTGGTAAATGTCCGTAAACCGGTAGGTCACGCGCACAGCGCCTTTCCCCACGTCCACGTTGGACAGCTCCAGTCCGTCGGACACCGTCACGACGTCGCCCAGCAGATAGCTGTCTGCATATTCGCCGTCATAGGTGTAATAGTCGCAGATGAACTCGATCCGGTCGTCGTCCGCGAGCTCCGTCACGTTTTTCGCGACGGTGCCCGTCTCGCCGTTTTTGTAGACGTACCGGGCGCCGGTAATAAGCCCGCGCGGGTTCGCCGTATCAAAGACCACCAGCAGCTCGGCCCGTTCGCCGTTCAGGAGCGCCGGGATATAGCCGTAGATCACCGTTTGCTCCCCTTCGCCCTCGGTCGCCGTGTGGTAGTACGCCACCGGCTGCCCGTTCACCGCGAGCCAGGTCCGGTCGAGCCGCGGCAGCAGATTGCCGTCGTCGTCAAAGTCAAACACGTTGTCAAGCCCCAGATCCACGTAGCCGCTGCCGTCGTCATAAAACAGATTCATATCGAGGCTCACCACGAGGTCCCACTGGTCCTCCGGCATGGAAATCACCTGCTGGCCCGCGCTGTTCTTCGTCCAGACCAGCCAGTCCGGATTGAAATAGTTGTCCGCCAGATAGGCCGCCGTGTCCTCCAGGCTCATATCCCGGCCGGAGAAAAATCCGGTGTTGCCGCTGTCAAGGCCGGAAATGGAACCGAAGTCGCCGCCCAGGAAGCCGCCCAGCAGGCTGCTGATCATATCCGCGCTGCCGCCGGAGCCGGAAGAGCTGCCCAGGAAGCCGCCCAGCAGGCTGGGCAGCGCCGAGGACGTGCCGCCCGCGCTCACCTGTCCGCTGACCTCGAGGCTGGCAAACTCCCGGATGCATTTTGAGTAGCTGTCGTCCATACCGATGGCGCTGTACGTGCTGACTGCCGCGTCCACGTTCGACGCCTTGCGGTACGGGAAGTAGATCGACAGGCCGTACGCGTTCGTCATATCCGTACTGGTGCGGTTGTACTTCACCGCGCCGAGCAGCGCGTCTGCAAGCGCCGCGCTCTCCCGCGTGTTCAGATTCTGCGCGAAGTGGACAAGATCGATCTGATCGATCACGGAACTGCGGGCAAATTCCCGCGTCCCGTTGCGCGCCTCGGACACCGTCTGGTACTGGTCGGAAGTGATCATCGCCGTCAGATTCTGGGAAAACTGCTTCAGCGCGTCGGGCGCCGTGTTGGCAAGCTCCGCGAGGTCCACCACGGACAGCGTGGCGGACTGGCCGCGGCACTGCGCCGCGCAGTTGCTGACAAAATCGTCCGTGATCTGCTTGCCAATGTCCAGCGTGGACATGGAGGTGTCCTTTGCGAACGCCGTCAGCCAGTTCGTATAATACCAGCCGATGCCCGGTTCCGTTTCCTCCGAGGCGATCATATAGTCGGCGTAGGGCTCCAGCATGAGGCCGGTTTCCACCGTGGCCATCAGACAGGCGTCAAAGCCGATAAAATCGAACTGCACGCCGCCCGCCGCGAGCGCCTCATGGATCCCCGCCAGCGTCATGGAGCCGCTGCGCGGATACTTCTGGTCGTAGCCGAACCCGCTCACGGAACCGCCGCCGTGATCCCAGAAGATCAGCTCGTTCCGGTTCGCCGGATAGTTCTGCGCACACCAGCGGATGAACCAGGTCAGCGTCTCGGGAGACGTCATCGCGCCGGTCCCGGCGTCGTCCACCACGGTCCGCAGATTGCCGTTCACGATCTCATAGACCTGGTTCGCGTCGGGCCGGATCACCTGGTTGTTCCACTGGGTGCAGCCGCCCGTATATACCACGACGCGCAGATTGCTGCTCAGCGTGGCTTTCGTCATCTCCAGAAGATCCTTCGTCGCCATGCCGCCCTTGGACTCGAGGTCCGTGCCGCACATGTAGACCATGACGGTGACCGTATCCCGGCCGCCGCCCAGGATCTTCGTATACTTGGCCCGGGAACCCGCCGCTACCGTGCGGTCCGGCTCCAGCCCCACGTTGGACGGATCCGTCCAGCCGGTGCTCACGCCGGAGCTGAACTCGCTCCCGGAGCTCCCGGAATTCAGATAAGCGTCCAGCATACCGCCGGCGTTCGAGCTGCCGCTCCCGCCGCCTCCGAACAGGCCGCCGAGCAGGCCGCCGCCTCCGCCGAAAATCAGCACGGCTGCCACGATCACCAGCAGGATCAGGATGCCCTTACCGCCGCCTCCGCGGGTGCCGGCGTTCCGGGCGCCTGTACCGCCCGCCCGGAAAGGCCGGGCGCCGCCCGTACCGGAGGGCCGGACATTGCCCGTGCCGGAGGGCCGAACGCTGCCCTGTCCGGTCGGATTGCTGCCGGATCCCACCGGTCCGGTGCCGAGTCCGCTCCCTCTGCGGGCAACACCTTTGCTGTTGTCTGTCACATGTGTCTGCCGCCCCTGCGGCCGTTTGCGCTCCATCGCGATCCCCTCTTCTTACCGGGTCACCCCGTCTCTTGCGTGCGCGCCTGCGCATATAAGAGAAGTATATCAGATTTTGCGGCAATGCACCAGTTTTTTCTGTATGTGCCGGAAAAGTAACCATTTTGCGCGCCGGGTTTGAAAAACGGAATCCATATGGTTTTGTATTATTTTATAGACATCGGGAATATCGTTTTTTCGCGGAAAAGAGGTGCATACAGAGCCATGATGAAAACAGATCATTCTTCCGGTTTCCCCGGCGCAGGCAAAAGCGGCAGATCCATTGGGACAGGCGACAAAATCAAACGGATTCTTCTGATTTTGCTTTTTGCCGGGTGTGCGTTCGGCGCCTTATTTCGAATCGCGTCGGCCTCGCATACAATGCGTCGCATCTCGGCGTTTTCCTGCGGTCCGGCGCGCCGGTCAGCACAGCCGCAGCCGGTGAGCGGAACGTCTATGCGGAGCGTCTCCCTCTGGAGGAGATGGACCCGGCGCAGGTGGCATATGCCGCCTCCGGCGTCCGCGACATCGGACTCTCCGCGGCTTCGGAGCGCGCGGTGGTTGTGCTTCCGTGCCCGGTCTCGTATTATAATCGTCCCGGAGGAGACGTGGTGCTGACCGTCCCGGCCGGAAAAGAGGTGGACTTTCTGCTCTTTGACCAGCTCCGGTACGCGGCGCTCTCCGGCGGCAACAGCTTCCCGACCTATACGGCGGGCTGGCGATATGCAAAGCCGTTTGTCGCCGCGGGAGACCCGGAGCCGGACGGGCCGGGCCTGTACGTGCCGCTGCGGACGATGCTGGCCGTGGCAGAGGAAACGGCGGAGCCGTTCCTCCGCTATTCCGGCTTTTCCACGGAGGTCACTCCGCAGGAGTTTGCGGTGATCCGCGTCCTGCAGATGGACTGGATCATGTACAGTTCCGGGTATTACGTCTCGCCGGACATCTATCACGAGCCCTGGGACGCGGTGACATGCTGCCTTCTCGCCGCCGCAGCGGCGTCGGCCGCCGCGCTGCTCGCGCTGCGCCAGCGGCGCAGGAAGAACGCGCTGAAAGCCTGAACCAACGCCCGCACAGGTTTCGCAAGGGGACGGAGGCCGCTTCGAGCGCAGAGGCCGAAAATCTGAAAGAGACCCGCGCCCGACCCCGCTTCTGCGGGAGACCGGGCGCGGGTTCCTTTTTGCAAAACGGTTGAAAAATAAAAAATTTGTGGTACAATTATCATGTGAAAATTTGGGAAGCAGCGAAAAAACCAGATTCCCGCAGAAAAGAGATGCATGAAAACAATGACGAAGGTTGACATTTTTTCCGGATTTCTCGGTGCCGGCAAGACGACGCTGATCAAAAAACTTATTGCCGAAGCGTACGCCGGCGAAAAGCTGGTCCTGATCGAAAACGAATTCGGCGAGATCGCGATCGACGGCGGCTTCCTGGCCGACGCGGGTCTGGAGATTACCGAGATGAACTCCGGCTGCATCTGCTGCAGCCTCACCGGCGATTTCAAAACCGCTCTGGCGCAGGTTTTGGAGCAGTTCGCGCCCGACCGTATCCTGATCGAGCCCTCCGGCGTCGGCAAGCTGTCCGACGTCGTGCGCGCGGTGGAGGGCGTGGACGGCGTCACCGTGAACGGGATGATCACTGTGGTGGACGCCGCGAAGCTGAAGATCTATCTGAAAAACTTTGGAGAGTTCATCACCGACCAGCTGCAGACGGCCGCCACCATCGTGCTGAGCCGCACGGGCGTCATTTCCCAGGCAAAGCTGGACACGGCCATTGAACTCGTCCGCCAGCACAACAAGGAAGCCGCGCTGATCACCACGTCCTGGGACGAACTCAGCGGCGCGCAGATCCTGGACACGATCGAGCACGGCAGCGATCTGGCCAAGGCGCTGGAGGAGCTCGCCGCCATGCCGATCCACGAACATCATCACCACCACGACCACGACCACGAACATGACCACGACGACCATGATCATGAGCACGATGATGAGCACGAACATGCGCATCACCACGACCATGAGCATGATCATCACCACGAGCACGAACATCACCACGACGACCATGACGCGGATGAGGTGTTCACCAGTTGGGGCATCGAGACCGCGGCGAAGTTTACAGAGGACCGGCTGTACGAGATCCTGAAGGCGCTGGACGCAAGCTACACCTACGGCAGCGTACTGCGCGCCAAGGGGATCGTGCAGGGCGAGGACGGCGTCTGGTATCACTTTGACCATGTGCCGGAGGAATCCGAGGTGCGCACCGGCCCCGCGGCCGTCATCGGCCGGATCTGCGTCATCGGCGCCGATCTGGAAGAGGACGCCATTGCGGAGTTGTTCCGATAAGCGGAGGCGCGCCATGGAGGTTCCCGTATATCTGTTCACCGGTTTTCTGGACGCCGGCAAAACAAAGTTCATTCAGGAGACGCTGGAGGATCCGCGGTTCAACACCGGGGACGAGACCATGCTGATCCTCTGCGAGGAGGGGGACGAGGAGTACGACCCCTCCCGCTTCTGCATCGACAAGGTCTATCAGTACGTCTTTGAGAACCCCGAGGAGCTGACCACAGAGAAGCTCGCGGAACTGCAGGAGAAAACGCCCTGCGGCCGGATCATCATTGAGTACAACGGCATGTGGCTGCTGGATCAGCTGTTCACCGCCATGCCCGAGGGCTGGATGGTCTATCAGGAGTTCATGTTCGCCGACGCCTCCACGTTCCAGGTCTACAACGCCAACATGCGCAATCTGGTGGTCGACAAGCTGCAGAGCTGCGACACCATCATCTTCAACCGGGTCGCGCCCGACCAGTCCCGGGAGGAGCTGCATAAGATCGTCCGCGCGGTCAACCGCCGGACCGAGATCATCTATGAGGACGTCGACGGTAAGATCGATTATGACAATCTGCCGGATCCGCTCCCCTTTGATCTGAACGCCCCGGTCGTCGAAATCGCGCCGGAGAACTACGCCGTCTGGTACCGGGACATGTCGGAGGAGCTGGACAAATACGACGGCAAGACCGTCCACGTCTCCGGCTATGCGGTGCGCGCAAAAGGGCTGAACCGCTCCACCTTCATTTTCGGCCGCCCGCTGATGACCTGCTGCGTGGAGGATATTCAGTTTGCCGGGACCGTTTGCCAGTGGCCGGAGGCAGGCGTTCTGAACAACCGCGACTGGGTCACCATCACCGCGAAGATCGCTGTGGAAAAACACAAGGCGTATGACAAGCCCGGCCCCGTGCTCTACGTGAAAAGCTGTTCCCGCGGGATCCCGCCGCAGAACGACGTGGCAACTTTCTACTGATCGGATCCCGATCGCTGCTCAAATGGAAAGCCATGATGCCGCATTTCTGCGGCATCATCGCAGTTTTTTGGTAAAAACAGAAAATTTCGGCGAAAAAACGAAGAAAGGCGCTGAAAATGTCTGAAAAGAAAGTTCCTGCTCTGTATCGGTTCATTCGGGGATCGATCCGGTTCATTTATCGGAAATACACGGTTTCCGGCACGGAAAACCTGCCGGAGGGACCGGTGATCCTGGTGGGAAATCATACGCAGATCCACGGCCCGATCGCCTGCGAGCTGTATTTTCCCGAACGGCGCTGGACATGGTGCGCCGCGCAGATGATGCGCGTCCGGGAGGTCCCAGCCTATGCGTACAAAGACTTCTGGTCGCAGAAGCCCCGGGCGCTGCGGCCTTTGTTTCGGCTTGTCTCTTTTCTGATCGCCCCGCTTGCGGCCTATATTCTCTCCAATGCGAACACCATCCCCGTCTACCGGGACGCCCGGCTGACGGAGACGTTCCGGACCACGCTGCAGCGGCTCGGAGCGGGCGACGCCGTCGTCATTTTCCCGGAACGCGACGCGCCGTACAATCACATCCTCTCCGCGTTTCAGGACCGGTTTGTCGATCTCGGCAAATTCTATTACCGGGAGAGCGGCCGCGCGCTCGCCTTTGTACCAATGTACATCGCGCCGGAGCTTCGGACCATCACGCTGGGTACTCCGGTCCGCTATGACCCCGCCGCGCCGCTCAAGGCCGAGCGGGACCGGATCTGCGCCTGGCTGATGCGGGAGATCACCGATCTCGCCTGCGCCATGCCTGAGCACACCGTGGTCCCCTACCGGAACATTCCGAAACGGGATTACCCCACCAGCCGTCCGAAAACGAGGGATGCGTCATGAAAAAGCCGGTTGTGGACTACCGCGGCTTTCGTCTGTCCAAACTATGTATGCCGCAGTACTCGCATCTGCTGCTTTTGCTGGGCTGGGTGGGGTATTTCACGCTGTATTTCCTCACCGAAAAACTGATCCCCGCGGAGGCGTGCCACGTGATCCATTCGCCGCTGGACGACCGGATCCCGTTCTGCGAGTGGTTTCTGATCCCGTATGTGTTCTGGTATCTCCTCGTGGCGGGTTCGCTGCTGCATTACGCGCTCTATAACACGGACAACTTTCGAAAGCTGCAGATCTTCATCATGATCACCCAGGCAATCGCCATGCTTGTGTACATCCTCTGGCCCAGTATGCAGGACCTGCGCCCGGAGACGTTCCCCCGCGACAATCTGCTGACCCGCGCGCTCGCGTTCCTGTATGCGTTTGACACGCCGACCGGCGTTCTGCCGTCGCTGCACGTCGCCTATTCTCTGGGCATCGCCTCCGTCTGCCTCAAGGACCGGACGATTCCCACCCTATGGAAAGTCCTGCTGTGCGTTCTCATCCTGGTCATCTGTGCAGCTACGGCCTTCATCAAACAGCACTCCGTGCTGGACATCGCCGCCGCCGTTCCGCTCAGCGTTCTGGCGGAAGCGCTGGTCTACGGGAAATCCTGGTGGCTCCCCCGGCTCCGCGCTCTGTGCGGCCGGAAGCGGGAAGGCTGACCCTACCCCTCTCCAAATTCCGGACAAAGGAGTTTTTCCATGTTCTATTATCTGCTTCGGCCGATCCTGGTCTACAACGGGATCCTGATCGCGGCGGCCGTCGTTCCCGCGTTCTTCCTGATGCTCTGGGTCTACCGGTCCGACCGGCTGGAAAAGGAGAGCCCGATGCTGCTGCGCCGCCTTGTCGTATCCGGCGTTCTCGCCTCTCTCGCAGCGCTGGTGGCGGAACGCGTCCTCTCTGTTCTGCTGAACTGGACGGTCCCGGTCGATTCGAAAATCCACGGCCTCCTTTTGTACTTCGGGATCGTCGCCTTTTCCGAGGAGGGCGCCAAATACTTCTTCCTGCGGCGGTCCACCTGGCAGCACCCCTCCTTTGACTGCCAATACGACGGCGTCGTCTACGCGGTTTTCGTTTCCCTCGGTTTTGCGCTGTGGGAGAACATCAGCTACGTCCTGACCTACGGCTTTTCCACCGCATTGGTGCGCGCTGTCACGGCCATTCCGGGCCACGCCTGCTTCGGCGTGTTCATGGGCGTGTTCTACGGGATCGCCCGGAAATACGAGAACGGCCTGCAGCCGACCGCCGCGCGCACTTTTCGCGTTCTGGCTCTGCTTGTTCCGGCGCTGCTCCACGGCGCCTACGACTATATCGCCACGCTGGAATCGCTGCAGGAGGGCTGGTTCTTCGCGCTCTTTGTCGTCATTCTGTTCGCCGTCTCTTTCCTTCTGGTCGGACACACCGCCAGAAGGGATCGCTATATCCGCTGAATGACCCGAAAAAAGACTTGTAAAAAGGCTCCGGAGCGTATGCGCTCCGGAGCCTTTTGGATTTTGTCCGATTTTACTGCAGCGCCTGGCGCAGGACCGCGAGGTTCGCCTCCATCACGCCGAGATACGTCGTTCCCGCCGCCGCGTCGGCCGCAGTCACGGACTGCATGGAATCCAGCTGCAGGACCTGCACCGCGCCGGTCTCCGCGGTCTCCGCGATCCGCTGTGCAATCCGGCCGTCGCCGGACTCGATGGTCAGCACGGCGTGCAGCCCCAGCTCGTCCACCTTGCGGGCGAGAAAAACGACCGTCTCAAAACTGGCCTCCGCCTCGGCGGAGCAGCCGGAAAAGGCCGCGTAGTACGCAAGACCGTAGTCCTCCGTCAGATAGCGGAACGGGAACCGGTCGCCGAACACGACCGTCCGGACCGCAGACTGCTCCACTACGGACGCGTATGCCGCGTCCAGCGCGTTCAGCTTTTCAATGTAGGCGTCTGCGCTCGCTGCATAGGTCTCCCGCCCCGCGGGGTCCAACGCGCCGAGCTGCCCGGCGATCTCCCTGCAGAACAGGGCGGCGTTCCGCAAAGACAGCCAGACATGCTCGTCATACTCGGGTTCTTCCTCTTCGTGGTCCCCGTCGTGGTCGTGCGCCTCCGTCTGCATGCCCTCGACCGTCTCCTCCTCCCGGGCCGCGTCGCCGAGGACGTCCAGCAGATGAATCACGACGCGGTCCGGGTTCGGCGCGCCGGCCAGCGCGTCGTCGACCCACGCGTCGCTCTCTCCGCCCACATATACAAACAGGTCGCAGGTCGAGATGCGGATGACGTCGTCCGCCGTGGGCTGATAGCTGTGCAGATCAGTGCCGTTGTCCAGGAGCAGCGTCACGTCCCAGTCCGCCGCCTTTTCGCCCAGGACCTCGCGCACCCAGTCGTACGCCGGGAAGATCGTGGCCACAATGCGTTTCCTGCCGCTGTCTTCCGCAGGCGCGCGGCTGCAGCCGGCCGGCAGAAGCAGGACGACCGCCGCAGCCAGCAGCGCGGCGGCAAAAAGCCGTTTCCTCATTCCGCTTCCTCCTCTCGTTTCGTCTCGGCTTCGATATACCCGATCAGCGCCTGCGGCATGAACCGCGGTCCGCGCACCGTGCGCACGCCGAACCGGGGCAGAACGGTTTTCAGGCCGAATTCTCCCTCCTTGCCGTACCGCTCCAGGACCCGGACCTCCATCAGCTCCCGCGGTCCGCGGTCTTCCTCCCGCTCCCGCGGGATGTGCGTGCGGAGCACCTCACACTTGTACAGGATCGCAGAGTAGGGCACGGCGACGTACATGTACACAATGTCGCCGACCTCGATCCCCCTGCCCTGCTTCCAGTATGTGACGTCGTTTGCGTCAAACACCGTCACGACGTCGTAGTATTTGGGATTTGCCGGAATGATCCAGTTCTTGCGGCCGTCCGCATCCCGGGCCCCGGCGTTGGGATTCCCGAGCAGCGCCCGGCTCTGCCGGATAAGCGCAAACACCCGGTCGTCCGGCAGCGTGTCGTCCAGCCGGACGGAGATCCAGGTCCTGTGATTCATGTGCCAGGCCGGATAGATCCCGGTCTCCCGACGCAGCGCCGGGCCGTCCGCCTCCCGGATCTTCACATTCAGCACGTCGATCTGCTTCGGCGGCGCAGACGCCTCGGTCTTGTCCAGCTTCGCCGCGTCGATGCGCATGATGAGACCGTACCACCTGCGGCCGCCCGCGGCGCGGAACACGCCCGAATCCGCATTCGGCTCCGCCGCCCATGGAAAGTCCGGCTGCTCGCCGAATTCCAGGCGGATCCGCTCGGTCAGGCGGTTGGCCTGCGCGGACACAAACGGCAGCGCCGTGCAGCAGCGCGCCGCAATTTCCGCCAGCAGCGTCTCATACGCGTTCCGGACCTCGTAGGCATACCCGCCGGTCTGCAGCGTGATCCGCAGGGGCAGATATTCCTCCTCCGTCACGGGATCCACCACGCGGCCCGTGACGGTCCCCACATCGGACACGGCGAGCTCCGCCCGGAACGCGCCGTCCATAAGCAGCGTCTCATATCGGTACCCGCCGTCCGTCCGCACAAAGCCGAACGCCGTCAGCTTTCCCGGCTCCGGCCGCTGTCTGGCAAACGCCCGCGCCTCGATGGTCTCCGGCGCGGCGGGAACTGTGTTTTCCGTCCTTTCAGGCATGCTTTCTCCTCCCCGCCGTCGGTCAGAACGCCGGTCTTCCGTTGTAATCGGTGCTGGCCAGCTGCTCATAATCGCGGATGCAGATCACATAATCGGGCCGGTATGTCTCGATATAAGCGCCCAGAGACATATCCGTGTAGTAGCGCAGATCCAGAGACCGCATTTCTCCGAACCCGTACCAGAGCAGGCACTCTACCGCGTTGGTGAAGCTGTCGCCGTAGACCAGCACCGTGGGCAGGTCCTCCCGGTCCGTGTCGATCACGGTCTCGGGCATATCTCCGCCCATATACAGACCGTAGTCCGCCAGCTCCCACTCCGAGGCCGGCAGCCGGTACACGGTCGGCGCGCTCTCCGTTCCTCCGTTCCAGCGCCGGAACGGCACCGCCTCGTTCGGCGTCAGGATTTCCAGATGCTCCGTGATCCCGCTCTGATTCAGCAGCTTTCGGCTTCTGGAGCCCAGATACCGGCTCGGCAGTTCTGTGACGGTGCTGTTTGTCCCGTCCAGCACCGTGAGCGGCGTCCCCCGCCCCGCGTTGATCCGGTCCATGATCTCCACATAGGTCCGGTACGCGCCGTACAGCGTGTAGTGATTGTCCACCCGGGAGGCGGCCCGGTCCCGCACCTCCGGCTGCAGCAGGGTCTCGCCCATATCGAGGACCTCCACATCCGTCTGCGCGAGGGCGTCCAGCAGCGCCGTGCGGGAGATTACCGTGACCTCCGCCCGGTTGTTCAGGAACGACGGATATTCGGATTCGTAGGACACATACTGACATGGGACCATGACAAACAGATACTGTCCGCCGCAGGCCTCCGTCGCCGCACGCACGCTGTCCAGATTGGCCGCGAGCGCCTGCGCGCCCGCCGTCAGCGCGTCGGGGTTCACGGTCTCATAGGGGTTAAAGGGCAGCAGCACGTTCTCCAGCACTACCGTCTCGTTCACCACAGGGCAGCGCAGCAGCGTGCAGTTGCGCAGCAACCGGTATCGGGTATCCAGCCGCAGCAGAGTGCTGCGCCCGGCCGCCCGGTCCTTGAGCCAGTCCTCCATGCCGGAAAAATACGCGCCGCTGAGGACGGATTCTTTCGTCAGCTCCGGGCGCTCCGCCAGACGCCGGTTTTCAAAGAAAGACACGTCGTTCCGGGGCAGCACGAAGAACACGGCGGCCATGAGGACCAAAAACCCCAGGAACGCGGCGGCAAACAGAATATTTGCGGTCTTTTCCCTTTTCATTCCGCGCCCCCCTAGAACTGAAAGTAAATAAACGGATTGAAGCTGCCGGTGACCAGCTTCAGATACGAAAGGCCCAGCATCGCAAAAGCCAGCAGCTTCGGCAGCCAGACCAGCGCCGTCTGCGCGTTCCGCCGCGCCAGAAACGCCCGGCACGCGTCCCGCACCGGCAGGGACGCCGCGGCGCACAGGACAAACTGCGGCAAGTACAGCCGGAAATAATACGTCACCATGCCGGAGCTCCATACGCCGGACCCGCCGAACATGGCGGCGATGTACCGCGCCGCGTACCCCGCCGTGTCAGACCGGAACAGCACCCAGCTGAGCGCCGCGGCCAGCAGCGTGTAAATATGGCCCGCGGCGGCGGGCAGTTTTTCCAGAAGTCTGCCCCAGACGTGTTTTTCCCCCAGAAGCAGCAGCAGAAACCAGACGCCCCACAGCACAAACGTCCAGTTGGCCCCGTGCCAAAGGCCTGTCAGGAGCCAAACTGCGGCGATATTGCGGACATGTTTTGCCGGCGAGCAGCGGTTGCCGCCCAGCGGGATATACACATAGTCCCGGAACCAACTGGACAGCGAGATGTGCCACCGCCTCCAGAAATCCGTGACGCTCTTTGCGACGTACGGATAGTTGAAGTTTTCGTTGAACCGGAACCCGAACAGTTTTCCGAGGCCGATGGCCATATCCGAGTAGGCGGAGAAATCGAAGTAGATCTGGAACGTATATGCTGCGGCCCCGAGCCAGGCAAGCAGAGCGGGCATAGACGCCGGATTCTGTGCGAACACCGCGTCCGCCGCCTCGCCCATGGCGTTCGCCAGGATCATCTTTTTTGCCAGCCCGAAGCAGAAGCGGACGGCGCCGTCCGAAAAATCGGAGAGCGTCTCCCGCCGCAGGGTGATCGCCTCACTGACGGTCGCGTACCGGACGATGGGGCCCGCCACCAGCTGCGGGAACAGGGCGATGTACAGCGCCACGTTCAGCGGGTTTTTCTGCACCGGGGCGTCGCCGCGGTACACGTCGATCACGTAGGAGAGCCCCTGAAAGGTGAAAAACGAGATGCCGATGGGCAGCACAATATCCGGTATGGGGACGGGGATACCCACGTCGCACAGTGTCCGGGCCAGGAATCCCGCGTACTTGAACACGCCCAGCATGCCGAGCCCGACGACGCACGCCGCCGCCACGGCTGTCCGGCGCGCGCCCTGCCGCCGGCCCGCCGCCGGAGCGGCGCAGAGGCCGCACACATAGTTCGCCGCCGCAGAGATCAGCAGGAGCAGCAGAAACCGCGGCCCGCCCCAGCCGTAGAAGAAGAGGCTGCCCGCCAGCAGGATGAAGTTCCGGCTCCTGCGGAAGCGCCGGGGGACCAGATAATAGACCGCCAGCAGCGCGGGCAGGAAAAATACCAGAAAGCTGACGCTGGAAAAGACCATCTTTGCACCTCTCTTCTTCTGCCGCGGTCCGGTGTACAGCACGCTGCGGCAGCCCTGTCGGATATTGTACCATACCGTCGGCTGCGGTACAAGGGCGGCTCCGGCGGACCGGACTGCCGCAGGGCGACGGCACAGTTCCCCCGCCCCGCCGCCCTGCATAGAATGAACCGCGGGGCAGTCTGCCCCGCCAGACATCACGCAGAGCGGGGTCTCTGCGTCCCTGCCCTGCTGCAGGAGGAATCCATCTTGGCAACATTCTATAACCAGGCCACCCTGTCCTACGCGGGCGGCTCTGTTCGCTCCAACATTGCCACCGGCGAGATCACAGAGGCTGCAACGGCCGTAAAGACCGCCATTTCCGCGAGCTACACCCCCGGCGGCTCCGTCGCCTACGCAGTGAGCATCGTAAACAGCGGCGCAGCGGATATGACGGACGTCACTGTCACGGACGATCTGGGCGGCTATCCGGTCGAGGGCGTCACCGTGTACCCCCTGACCTATACGGCCGGCAGTCTCCAGACGCTTGTGAACGGTGTCCCCGCGCCGGGCCCCACCGCCGCAGGCGGCCCTCCGCTGGTCATCTCCGGAATCACCGTTCCGGCCGGCGGCAGCGTCGTCCTGCTGTATGAGGCAGACGTTACCGCTTACGCGCCCCTTGGCGCCGATGCAGAGATCACGAACACCGTCACGGTGGACGGCGGCGGCATCGTGACGCCCCTGACCGCCTCCGCCACAGTCCCGGCGTCGACCGCACCGGATCTCGCCATTACAAAGACCGTATCCCCCGAGACGGTCACCGGTAATGCGGAGATCACGTACACGTTCCTGATCCAGAATTTCGGCAGCGAGGTCGGCGCCGATGCGAACGTCGTCGTCACGGACACCTTCGATCCGATTCTCTCCGGTCTCACCGCCGCCCTGAACGGCACGGCGCTGCCCACCACGGCGTATACGTACAGTGAGACCACCGGGCAGTTCGCCACGAACGCGGGTCAGATCACCGTGCCTGCGGCGACCTACGGGCAGAACACGGACGGCACCTGGACCGTCACTCCCGGCGTCACGGTGCTGACCGTCACCGGTACGATCTGAGTTTTTCGGCCGCATGGACAAGGCGCGCCCGCGCGCCGCGCAGGAGGCCGAGGTCTCCCGGGAGCCGCTCCGTCCGGACATCTTCCCGCCTTGAAAAAACGCTCCGGAAGCACGTCTGTGCTTCCGGAGCGTTTTTGTGTCCGGATCAGTCGCCGGGACCGGTATACACGGTCTTGCCCATATTCCACAGATCCGCCGCTTTCCGTACTGCATCGGAACGTCCCGCCTCGTCGTGAAACGCGATTTCCGCCGTACGGCAGCCGCAGTCCAGACATACGGCGTACACGCACCAGCCGCTCTCCTCTTCTATATAGCCCGCACCCCGGCAGCGGGGGCAGTCGGCCAGATCGAGTTTCAGAATCAAGTCGTCCATTTGTTCTCTCCTTGCGGTTTGTAAATCCAGTATACATCAAATCGCCGCGCTGTTCCAGTCTTTTGCGCAGGTTTTCCCGCAAGATCTGTTTTTATGCCGGGCGGCGGGTATTGAATAACTTGCAGAAAAGCTGTATACTGATACAAAAGGGGGGTGTCGGCTGTGCCGAGAAAAAGCAGTCTGACAAATCTGACGCAGGGCCCGATTTTGAAAGGGATCTTCCTGTTTGCGCTGCCCGTCATTCTTGGGAACTTCCTGCAGGAAATGTACAACACCGTGGATATGCTCATTGTGGGCCGGACGCTGGGCGTCGTAAAGCTTGCCTCCATCGGGGCGACCGGGAGCCTGGTCACGCTTGCAAACGGGTTCATCATCGGGTCCTCCAACGGCTACAGTATACCGGTGGCGCAGAGCTTCGGCGCCGACGACCGGGAGGCCGTCAAGCGCAGCATCGCCGCACATATTCTGATCGGCGCGGCGGAGGCCGTTTTTTTGACGGTGCTGTTCCTCCTGCTCACAAATCCGCTTCTGCGGCTGCTGCGCACAACGTCGGACGCCTTTCAGGACGCCTCCGTCTATCTCTCCGTCATTTATGCCGGCATTCCCGCTACGATCATGTACAACATGCTGGCCTCCATCCTCCGCGCGTGCGGCAACAGCAGGACTCCGCTTCTGTTCCTCATGGTCTCCTCCGTCCTGAACATTTTGCTGGACATTGCGTTCATTCTGCTCCTCCGGCTGGACGTGGCGGGCGCGGCCATTGCCACAGTCATCTCCCAGCTGCTGTCCGGCGTTCTGTGTCTTCTGTACATCCGGCGCAGGATCCCGGAAATTCTGCCGGCAAGAGCGCATTTTTCCAACCTCGGGCCGGAGGTTCGCACAGCGCTGAAGGTCGGCGTTCCGCTGGGTCTCCAGCTCAGCATGATCTCGCTGAGCATCATGGTCCTTGCGGGCGTGACTAACAGCTTCGGCTCCAACGCCATCGCCGCGCGGACGGTCGCCAGCCGCGTCCAGCGGATCATTGAAATATTTACCACCGCGCTGGGAACGGTCATCGCCACGTATGTCGGGCAAAATTACGGCGCGCGGAACTTCGAGCGCATCCGGAAAGGCGTGCGCCAGATCTGGCTGATCTGTTTCGCCTATATGCTCGTCATTCCGACGCTCGCCATCGTGTTCCGCATCCCGATCCTCCACTTTTTCCTGACCGACGGGGCGCAGGAGGCCTATGATTTCGCCGAGATCCAGGTCCTGTACACCTGTCCGTTCATGTGGATCCTGAGCTTTCTGCACGTCTACCGCGGCGCGGTGACCGGGCTCGGCAAGGGTGTGGCCTCCTTTGCAGGCGGCGTCGCCGAGCTGGTAATGCGCGTCGCCGTGTCTCTGCTGTTTGTGTCGTCCCTGGGGTTCGCTGCGGTCGTGATCACCGGCCCGGCAGCCTGGATCGCGAGCGCCGTCATGATGGTGTGGGTCTTCTTCGTCGTCATGCGCAAAAAAGAGGTGGAAAACCGGCAGCTCTGAGCGGCTGCGCAGGTTCGTGCGGAGAATTCGTTTTTCAGGCGCGTCTCCGTATAAAACGGATTGCAGAAACCGGAAAAACCGGTTAAGATAGAGAAAACAGGAGAGAGGAGCGATCTGTATGAACAACCCGAACTCGGATTCCGTTCAAATTGCCCGGAAGTATCTGGACTCTCTGGTCGTGGAGGGGCGGCTGCTGGGCGCAAAGCAGCCGGACAGCCGCGTCACTGTGCTGGGTACGACGTTTGAAACGCCCATCATGACCGGCGCGCTGAGCCATCTGAAGCCCGGCATGACCGACTTTGCCGCCGGCGCGCTGCAGGCAGGCGCCCTCTGCAGCGTGGGGATGGGCGACAACGACGAGCTGGCCGACGTGCTGGCCACGGGCGCAAAGGTCATCAAGGTCATCAAGCCCTATGCCGATCCGGCGGAGATCTTCAGCCGGATCCGGTTCGCGGAGGAAAACGGCGTCTTCGGCGTGGGTATGGACATCGAGCACGCCCCCGGCCGGGACGATCCCGCCGACTCCTCCTGCGAGGGGTATCCGCTGCATCTGCCCGCCTTGGATGATCTGCAGAACTGCATTCGCTCCACCAAGCTGCCGTTCTTCATCAAGGGTGCGCTCAGCGTGCACGACGCGCTCGCGGCGAAGGGGCTCGGCGCCGCCGGCGTGATCCTCAGCCATCACAACGGCGCGCTGCGCTGGGCGATCCCGCCCTACGCCCTGCTGCCGGAGATCCGCGCAGCCGTCGGCCGGGATTTCCTGCTCATCGCCGACGGCGGCATCGCGGACGGATATGACGCCTTTAAGGTACTGGCCCTCGGCGCAGACCTCGTCTGCGTGGGCCGCCCGCTGATCGGGCCGTATCAGGAAAAAGGCGCCGCCGGCGTGGCGGAGGTCCTCCGGACCATGACCACGGAGCTCCGTGCCGTGATGCTCCGCACCGGCGCGAAAGACGTGCGCAGCATCGACCCCGCCGTTCTGCACCGGGCCTGGTGGCTGTGACGGCGAAAACACAAAAAGAGGCGTCCCGGAAAGAATCTCCGGGACGCCTTTCTTTTTTCCGGCGGAGCGACCGTTTCTGTCCGATTCCCGCCTATACGATCAGCAGGCGGCGCTCATTCACGTGGTGACCGAACTCCGGCATGAAGATAAAGCTCTCCTGGTCGGGGTCCAGCGCTTTCTGCATGATCGGCGGCATATAGGAGGACGTGAAGCAGTATCCGTATTTCAGGTCGTGCCAGCCTTGGGCAAGGCCGCCGGGCTTCTTCACCTTCAGCACCGCCGTCTCGGTGGGATTCCAGTGCGTTTTGAAATCCGTCGCCATCTCCTCAAAGGTGTAATCCTCGCCGCGGATGTTCCAGACGATGTCCGCCCGGTCAAACCGCTCCCCGTCCACAAAGAGCGTACCCGGACGAAGCTGGGAGAGGAACACGCCGCGGTAATACGGCAGGCGGATCTTCAGCTGGAACCCGGTGATCTCGCCGTTTTCTCTGGTATTCCGAAATCCTACAGACTGGATGACTTCTCTTTCCATGTTCCGTTCCTCCTTAGTCCCCGATGAGATTCTTCAGCATGATGTGCTGCTTGCGCAGGGTCTGCCCCACCTCGTAGCCCGGATCGTATTTGTCCGCGCCCTCATACTCGCTGAGCAGATAGCCGTCCCAGCCGTGGTCCTGCATGATCTTCACGATGGCGGGGTACGGGATCGTGGTCTCCTCGAACGTGTCGCTCATGTGGATGAACTTGGCATGGCAGCAGTAGATGTACGGCAGCAGGGGGATGATGTCCTCCGGCGCGTTGGGCTCATAGTCCGGGTTGCGGTACTCGCCCTCTCCGAAGCCGGTGCGGAATACGGAGAAGTCGATGTTCAGACCAAAGTGCTTTGTACCGGTCTTCTCGATGAAGTCCACATAGTCGGAGACCATCTTGCCCTTCAGATTCGAGGGGGTATGGATCTCGGGACACATGCGCAGATTCAGCTCCTCCGCCAGCGGCAGCGCGGCGGTGATGATCTCCCGCCAGTTTTCCACCGGCTCCAGCGCCCCGTTGATGACCGGCATCTTCGTCCGCATCACGGTGAAGCCCAGACGGTGCGCAAGGCGCAGATCCCGCTTCAGCATCTCCACGGATTCCTCCGTGGTCAGCTCCCGGCCGCCCAGCACATGGCTGTCGATCCAGTGACCGTACTCCACCGGTACGACTTCATACTTGTCGCACAGCCGCCACCAGTTCTCGATCCAGGCCTCCGTGGGATAGGGATAGTTCTCGATGTGCGTGTTCGCGAGGATCTCAATGCCGTGGGCGCCCATGTCGTGCGTATCCTCAAAACAGTCCTCCAGCGTTTTGGTCAGGCCGAATTCCGCGGAATAGCTATAGAACGCCACGCCGCGCTTCGGGCCCTTCCGGTCGTAGTGGTACATGGTAAAAACTCCTTTCTCATCTGCCGTGCAGAGCGGGTTATTGTCCGCTGTGACTATCATAACACAGGATCCCGGAAAAGTGGATGGAAAATCCGGCGTTTTTTCCGTACGGATTTGATTTTTCCGCCAAAAAACCGGGAAGCCGCCGCGGGCAGCGTCGCCGCAGTGTCCTCCGTCTTTCTGTTTGTGCAAATCGACAAAATTTTGATGCTATTTGCGAAAAATATTGCAGTGTTGAACCTGCTCTGATGAAAAAAAGCTTGACTGTCATGCTACATAATCCTTTAATGTTATTTTAGTTATACTTTCATTGGCGGGCGTCTGTACTGCCAATGAGTATCAAAAATACTTTTTGGAGGAATGTAGAAATGCCGGCAAGATTTATGCGCATGGCGTACTCGGACTATGTCGTCTGTGACGACGGTCTGCGCCACCTTGTTCTGGACGGGAAGAAGGTTGGTTTCACCTGCGATCTGAGACTCAATTACTACCGCGGACTGGAAGTTTCCTGCATCGAGGAATTCATACTCAAAATTGACGGGGTCGTCGTCCCCAACGAGATCATGCTGTTCCACATCAACGGCAAGGCTTTCCACATCGACGAGCTGCCTGATCTCTGGGCGGAGTTTTGGGCTGTCAAGACCCGCGCAACGCTGGAATGCGACCAGTGGCCTCTGGCAGACGGCGAGCATCATGTTGAGCTGACCATGACCATGCGCTCTCCTTATATGCAGTATGGCCCGGGCGACTACACCAAGATCGATGCGTCAGGCGAAAAGACCCTGACCATCCGCGACTAAGGAGGAAAGAACAATGAAAGGTAACATTAAACTTGCTGTCTCCCTCTACTCTTTTGGCGAGCCTTTTTACACGCAGCCCTCCTTTGGTTTTGCCGATATGTTCGAGATCCTGAAAAAGCTGGACATCAACAGATTCGAGATCGTCGGCGAGCAGATGTTTGATAACGTCCCGATCCCGAGCAATGAAAAAATCCGTGAGCTGCTGGACGCCTGCGACCGTTACGGTATGGCTCCTTTGAGTTACGGCGGCGGGATCGACATGGGCAAATACACCGGCCGCGACATGACCGACGAGGAAATGTTCCGCGACGCTGTCTGCGATATTCGTACTGCAAAGCTGCTTGGCTGCCAGTTCCTGCGCTCCGGCAAAATCCCGCTCAAGTTCTATGAGCGCTATGTGGAGATCCTCGAAAAGTACGGCATCACTGCCGGTATCGAGATCCACTCCCCGTCCAAGCCTTCTGATGCCAACATCCAGGAGATGTGCGCCGAGATGGACAGAATCGGCTCCAAGCGTCTGGGCTTCGTGCCTGACTTCGGCTGCTACATCGAAAAGCCCAGTCCGAGATCCATCGACCGCTACCTTGCGCAGGGCGCGCACAAAGAGATCCTGGACTACATCATTGCCAACCGCCACAGCGGAATGACCGAGGCTGAGATGACCGAAGTCGTCACGGGCATGGGCGCAAGCACCGCCGATCTTCTCGCCCTCAGCGCCTTCTTCGGCTTCATGACCTTTGGTCCTGCCGATATTGACGGCCTGAAGTCCGTCCTCCACAACGCCGTCTACTTCCACGGCAAGTTCTATGAAGTCACCGAGGAACTGTATGAGACGACCATTCCCTATGATAAGCTCATCAAGGCCATTGACGACTCCGGCTTCGACGGCTACATCATGACCGAGTACGAGGGCGGCGCCAACAGCCTCGTCCAGGTGCCTCGCCATCTTGCCATGGAGCGCAAGATCCTCGCGTCCCTTTAAGAAAAAATACATAGAGTAAGGAACATAACAAATGACTGAGAAAAGAATTGCCATTATCGGCACCGGCCTCATTTCCCACCGCCACATGAAGGTGTGGAGCCAGATCCCCGGAGCGAAAGTTGTCTGCGCCGCTGAGATCGACTCCAAAAAGCTGGAAGCATGGCGTCTTCGCTATGGCTTCGATGAGAAGGACTGCTACGCTGACTTCCGCGAGATGCTGAAGCGCGACGACATCGACGCCGTTGACGTCTGCGTCCACAACAACCTCCACGCGCCTGTCGCCATCGCCGTCATGCGCGCCGGATACCCCTGCTACTCCGAAAAGCCCATGGCCGGCTGCTATGCCGACGCCAAAGCCATGTACGACGCCTCCAAGAGCTACGGCGTAAAGTTCGCCGTACAGATCAGCTCCATCTACAACTACCAGACCCGTCTTGCCAAGCAGATGGTCGAGAACGGCGATCTTGGTCACGTGTACTATGGTCAGATCATCGGCGGCGCCCGCAGACGCCGTCCCGGCATCGACCTCAAGGGCGGCTTCTCCATGGACTTCTTCCGCAAGGAGATCGCAGCGCACGGCCCGGTCATTGACGGCGGCATTTACAGCATTTCCAGAATGATGTGGGTCCTCGGCCTGCCTGAACTCGACTATGTCACCGGCATCGCCTCCACCCAGATTCCCGTTGACCATCGTCTGACGAACGGTGAGGAAAACGGCGTTGAAGACTTCGCGACCTGCCTTGCCATGTTCAAGGGCGGCTTCACCTTCAACATGATGACGGCTTCCGCCATCAACATGGATGACAGCAGCAGCACCTACATTGCCGGCAGCAAGGGCGGCCTGAAGTTCATCGGCCTCGACGCCTTTGGCGGCAAACTCTCCGCGCCCGAGATGATGGCCCGTATGCCTTTGAACCTGACCTACTATGGCGACGACAACGGCAGAATCTACCATACCGACCTTGAGTGCGCTTACAACGAGAACATGGAAGAGCTGGCGAATCCCAAGATGGCCGTTTACAACGACAACCAGCGCCAGTGGCTGGCCATCCTCAACGACGAGGTTACGGAGGAGACCCGCATCCCCAGCCCGATCATCGCCATGAACACCGCTCTGATCAGCGACGGACTGTTCCTCTCCAGCGCCCTTGGCCGCAGCGTCACCGCTGACGAGATCAAGTCTCTCGTCGGTTCTCTCGGCGTCCGCCGCCAGGAGACCGAGTGGGGCGTCATTGAGTACGACTTCTAAGCAAACATCCGCAAACGTACCGGAGATCATTTCCCAAGGAAAAACGGCATAGCCTGCATGATGCAGGCTATGCCGTTTCTTTTTGCCCTTTTGCGGGAATCGGTCATTGCAAAAAACCGGGGAGCTGCCGCTCCCCGGTTTGCGTATGCGCACTTATACGATGTCGCCCAGCTTTTTCCCGCCCAGGATGTGGAAGTGCAGATGCGACACCTCCTGCCCGGAGTCGGGACCGCAGTTCGTCACCACGCGATAGCCGTTTTTCAGCCCCTCCGCGGCGGCGATCTCCGCGATCTTCACGAACATGTGCCCGGTCAGCGCGGCCGCTTCCGCCGTGATCTCCGCACAGGATTCCATGTGCGTCTTCGGAATCATCAGGATATGCGCCGGCGCCTTCGGAGCAATGTCCCGGAACGCCAGACATACGTCGTCCTCATACACCTTCGTGGAAGGGATCTCTCCTTTTGCAATCCTGCAGAACAGACAATCGTCTTTGTACATGGGAAATCTCTCCTTTCTATTCGACGCCCACGATCGACGCCACATAGTCGTCCACGACCGCCAGCGCGTCGTCCAGCTTCAGCACGTCAGAGCCGCCGCCCATGGCGGAATCCGGCCTGCCGCCGCCCTTTCCGCCGCAGACCGCCGTCACCTTACGGATCACGTCGCCGGCCTTGATGCCTTTCTCCACCGCGTCCTTGCCGCAGATAGCAAGGAACGTGATTTTCCCGTCCGCCACCGCAGACAGTACCGCCACAACCGACTCCGTCTTGCTTCGGATCACATCGCCCATCTGCCGGAGCTTGGCTGCGTCGGCGTCCGGGATCGTCGCAGTCAGGACCCGCAGGCCGCCGATCTCATGCGCGGCGTACAGGATCCGGTCGGTCTCCCCGGCCGCCTCCTTTGCCTGATAGCTCTCCACTTCGCGGCGCAGACCGCGCGCCTCCTCCAGCATCTGCTCCACCCGGCCCCGCAGATCCGCGGGCTTGACTTTCAGTACCGCCGCGGCCTCCAGCAGCAGGTTCCGGGCATGTCGGATATTCTCCATCGTGACAAGACCGGAGGTGGCCTCGATCCGGCGGACGCCGGAGGCGACGGAGAATTCGCTCTCGATGTGGAACACACCCACTTTCGCGGTATTGTCGAGGTGCGTGCCGCCGCAGAACTCCACGGAGTAGCCGCGGCCCATGTCCACCACGCGGACCATCTCGCCGTACTTCTCGCCGAACAGAGCGATGGCGCCGCGCTGTTTTGCTTCTTCGATGGGCAGCTCTTCCGTGACGACGTCATATCCCGCCAGTACCGCGAGATTCACCATATCCTCCGCCCGGGCCAGCTCTTCCGCGGTCATGGCGGAGAAATGCGTAAAGTCAAAGCGGATCCGGTCCGGCTCCACCAGAGAACCGGCCTGGTGCACATGGTCGCCCAGCACCGCACGCAGCGCCTTATCCAGCAGATGCGTCGCGGTATGCGCGCGGCGGACGGCCTGCCTGCGTTCGTCGTCGATTTTGACAGCGCAGAGATCGCCCACTTTCACGACGCCGGACTTCACGACGCCGTAGTGCATGTACTTGCCGCCCTTGTTCTTCTGCACATCGGTGACGGCGAATTCCCATTCGCCGTCGCGGGAGATCGTGCCGTGATCGGCGACCTGACCGCCCATCTCGGCATAGAACGTGGTCTGGTCGAGCACAAGGATCGCGTCCGCGCCCGCGACGATCTCATCGCGCAGCTCGCCGTCCGCGACGATGGCAAGCACCTTGCCGTCCGTGACGGAATCGTCATAGCCCACAAACTGCGTCGCGGGGACCTCCTTGCCGAACTCCACATCGGCCCAACCGAGATCGCCCAGCGCTTTCCGGGCCTCCCGCGCACGCTCTTTCTGCGCCTGCATGAGCCGGCCGAACGCGTCCTCGTCCACGGTCAGTCCCTGCTCCCGCGCCATATCGGCGGTGAGATCCACGGGGAAGCCGTAGGTGTCATACAGCTTGAAGGCGTCAGCGCCGGAGAACACGGTCTCCCCCTTTGCCTTGTGCGCCTCCAGCATCTCGGAGAAGATCCGCATGCCGCCGTCGATGGTCTTCGCGAAATTCTCCTCTTCGGTGCGGATGACGCGGGTGATGTAGTCCTGCTTTTCCCGCAGGTCCTTGTACTCGCACTCGTTCACCGCGACGACAGTGTCCACGATCCCGTACAGAAACGGATCGTTGACGCCCAGGAGCTTGCCGTGCCGCGCGGCCCGGCGAAGTAAACGGCGCAGCACATAACCGCGCCCCTCGTTGGAGGGCAGAACGCCGTCGCAGATCATGAACGTGGCAGAGCGGATATGGTCGGTGATCACGCGCAGAGACACGTCCTTCTCCGTACTCTCCCCATAGTGGGCGCCGGTGATCTCGCTGACCTTGTTCGTGATGTGCATCACCGTGTCTACGTCGAACAGGGAGTTCACGTCCTGGCTCACCACGGCGAGGCGCTCGAGGCCCATGCCGGTGTCGATGTTCTTCTGCTTCAGCTCGGTATAGTTGCCCGCGCCGTCGTTGTCAAACTGCGAGAACACGTTGTTCCAGACCTCCATATACCGATCGCAGTCGCAGCCCACGGTGCAGTCGGGCCTGCCGCAGCCGTACTCCGGGCCGCGGTCGTAGTAGATCTCGGAGCAGGGACCGCAGGGACCGGAACCGTGCTCCCAGAAGTTGTCGGCCTTGCCGAACCGGAAGATCCGCTCCGGCGCGATGCCGATGTCCTTGTTCCAGATCTCCCAGGCCTCGTCGTCGTCCTGGTACACGGAGGGGTACAGCCGGTCCGGCTCCAGACCCACCCACTCGGGGCTCGTCAGGAACTCCCAGGACCAGGCGATGGCCTCTTTCTTGAAATAATCGCCGAACGAGAAGTTGCCGAGCATCTCAAAATAGGTGCCGTGCCGCGCCGTGTGCCCGACGTTGTCGATGTCGCCGGTGCGGATGCACTTCTGACAGGTGGTCACCCGGCGGCGGGGCGGCTCCTCCTCGCCCTTGAACCAGGGCTTCATCGGCGTCATGCCGGCGTTGATCAGCAGAATGGACTTGTCGTTCTGCGGCACCAGCGAAAAGCTGGGCAGACGCAGATGTCCCTTGCTCTCAAAAAATTTCAGATACATCTCCCGGAGCTCGTTCAGCCCGTATTTCTTGTGCATATTCATCCTCCTGAACATAAAAAAAACGCCCCTATCGAGATAGGGGCGAATGATTCGAATTCGCGGTACCACCCTAATTTCCCTCCGCAGAGGGAATCTTGGTCATCCTGTAACGGGAACGTCCCGGCCCGGTCTCCCGGGCGGCTCCGAAGCGGCTCGGCCGCGCGCGGTCCCGAGGGGCTCCCACCGTCCCCCTCTCTCTTGTCGGCGCAATCGCGGTCTTGACTTCATCCCAGCCGTTTTATCAAGTTCCCGGGTATTGTATCACAGTTTCGGCGTTTGTCAAGTGTTTTCGCCGCCGCCCATGCCGACGGCGACCGCCAGAGCTCAGCAGAGCTCTATCGGCCCGCTGCCCATCAGCAGAACAGTCGGCGCAAAGTCCGCCTCCGGGTCGATCTCCCGCCAGAGCTCCAGCGCATTTTCCAGAAGAATGCGTTCCGCATCGTCAAGCTGCACGGGGTCAACGGCTAAAAAGATGCCGTTCAGCATCGTATGCGCTCCCCAGCCCCATACACGGACCTCTTTGTCCCACAGCAATTCGGCACAGGCGTTGACGAACGTCTGTAAATCCTTCCGTCTGAAGGACGCATCTTCAATAATCACCCACTCCGGGTTTCCGCTGCGCTGCAGGATCCGGTTCTTCTTTGCCTCATCCGCGTCGACGACCTGCACCACCAGTCTCGCGCCGCGGCTCCAGTCGATGTACATTCCCTCATTGCCGCCCACACGCTGGGCCGCTTCCAACGCGGCCCCCTGCATACGCATGCGCGTCTCCGCATCCCAGTTCTCCGCCGCAGCAAACGGATCCCGGTATTCCCGCAGGACCGTGACCGGTTCATGGTGTACCGGCAGCGTCAGGCTGACGCAGTGCAGGCACAGCGCCGCGGCCAGCAGCGCGGCCGGCAGACCGATCCAAAGCCAGAGATTGTGCCGCATGTCTTCGCCCCCTCTCTGTTCCGTTTATTGTCCAAAAATGACCTTTTTGCTCTCGTCCTCCCTGCGGACGGTGGTCGCCCCGTCTCAGCAGAATACAATCGGGCCGCCGGGCTCCAGCAGAATGGTCGGCGCAAAGTCCGCCTCCGGGTCGATCTCCCGCCAGAGCTCCAGCGCATTTTCCAGAAGAATGCGCTCCGCATTGTCCATCTGTTCGGGCTCAACATTCAAGCGTACACCGTTCAGCCGTGTATGCGGACCCCAGAGCCATACACGGATTTCTCTGTCCCACAGCAATTCGGCGCAGATGTTGACGAATTCGTCCAAATTCTTTTGATTGAAAGGGACGTCCTCTATAATCACCCACTCCGGTTCCGCACAGCGGGACATATACCACGCCCTCGCGTCGTCGTCGGCGTTTGCCAGGAGCAATACGAGCTTAACCCCGCGGCTCCAGTCTATATAGCAGCCTCCATAGTCGTCTCTGGAAATCGTGGCTCCGGTGCACATGGAAGCAGCGCGGCAGGCCGGTCCCTGCATGACATGCACGTCATGCCATCCCAAATATCCAGCGGCAGAACGTTGTCCTCCGGGTATTCCCGCAGGACCGTGACCGGTTCATGGCGCACCGGCAGCGTCAGAGTGATGCAGTGCAGACAGAGCGCTCTTCGCCCCCTTTCTGTTTCCTTTATTGTCCGAGGCGGAGAAAATGTGACCGATAAAAAAAACCGACGCCTCTCCGCGGAGAGGCGTCGGTTCTGTTTCCGGATCACGTCCGGTCCTTACGGACAAACGCGTACTGCGGCGCCGCAAAGGGCAGCCGCATGCGGAATTCCATCATGGGGTGCGGTACTGCGTCGATGGGGTTCCCGTCCGCATCCGTCAGTCCTGCGGCTATGAAGCGCACCGGCGGCCGGTCCGGCGTCACAAGCTCCAGCTCGTCCCCCGCATAAAACCTGTTCCGCTGGGTCAGGCGCGCGCTTCCGTCCGCGGCACACGATTCCACCCGGGCCACTACGTCGCAGTCTGTCTGATACTGCGCGTCCTCCCGGTGCTGACCCGGTCCGCCCGGCGCAAAGTAAAAGCCCGTGGAATACGGCCGATGGCTGACCTTGTTCACCTCATTCCGCCAGACCGGATCCGGCGGCAGGCCCGCCGCCGCAGCGTCCGCCGCGCGGCGGTACGCGTTCGTCATCACCGCCGTGTAGTAGGCGGACTTTGTCCTTCCTTCGATCTTTCCGCCGTCTACGCCGGCTGCCGCCAACTCTCGCAGATGGTCGATCATACACAGGTCTTTGGAATTCAGCAGATATGTGCCGCCGTCCTCGCGGATCTCCAGCAGCTGCCCGCTGTCTGCCGTCTCCAGCACCCGGTATTCCCACCGGCAGGGCTGGGCGCAGGCGCCGCGGTTCGCATCCCGTCCCATAAGGTATTCCGAGAGGAGGCAGCGTCCGGAGAAAGATACGCACATGCTGCCGTGGACAAACGTCTCGATCTCCAGCGCCGCGGGTGTTTTCGCCCGGATCTCCGCGATCTCGTCCAGCGTCAGCTCCCGGGCCAGGATCACCCGCTTCGCGCCCTGATCGTACAGCGCCCGCGCGGCCGGCCAGCTGGCGACGCCCACCTGCGTGCTGACGTGCAGGTCCAGATCCGGTGCATACCGTTTGGCCGCCGCCATAACGCCGGCGTCCGCCGCGATCACCGCGTCCGCGCCGACGTCCGCCAGCAGCTCCAGAAACGCGGGCAGCGCGGCGGCGTCCGCATTCCGCAGGATCGTGTTGCAGGTCACATAGACCCGCACGCCGCGGGCATGGGCAAACCGGACGCCCTCCCGCAGACCTTCCGGGCTGAAATTGCCCGCGGCCGCGCGCATTCCGAACTGTTCCCCGCCCAGATAAACGGCGTCCGCCCCGTACGTGACCGCCATTGTGAGCCGCTCCATATCTCCCGCCGGGGCCAGGATCTCCAGCCGCTTACCCGCCGTACGCATCGCTGTGGATAAACTCGTTGAACGGATCATAGGTCTTGAAGAAGTGGTGCACGCCGTCTTTCCCGAGCGCATAGTAATAATACCCCGTGTCCTCCGGATACAGCGCCGCACGGATCGAGGCAAGGCCGGGATTCGCGATCGGGCCGATCGGAAGCCCCTCCTGCACATACGTGTTGTACGGGCTGTTGAATTCCGTGGAGAATTCCGCATCGGTACCCGCAATGGCATAGTAGATGGTGGCGTCGATCTGCAGATGCGGGAACTCGTCGCTGTTCAGACGGTTGTAGATGACGGACGCGATCGTCGCGCGCTCGTCGTCGTTTCCCGCCTCCCGCTCGATCATGGCCGCAACGTTGACGATGTCCTGCACCGAGAAGCCCAGCTCCTCCGCGCGCAGCCGATACTCCTCCGTAAACCGGTTTTCAAAGTTGTTCAGCATTTTCCGGATGACCCGGGTAGGCGTATCGTTCATATAGAACTTGTACGTATCCGGAAACAGGAAGCCCTCCAAACGTTTCTGCTGGCCGACGGTCGAGCGGTCCAGAAAATCAAATTCAAAATCGTAGTTCTGCGCGGCGTCCCAGAGCTGGTCGGCATAGCAGATCTTCTTCTCCTCCAGCAGCTTGAAAATCTGCTGGAGCGTATAGCCCTCGGGGATCGTGACCTCGACCTCCACCTTGGCGCTGCCGCTCCTGGTCATACCGCTGACCAGCGCGTAATAATCGTAATTGTGATTCAGCACGTACGTGCCGCCGGTGATCTTGGTGTCGGCATGGGCCACACTGCAGAACAGCTTGAACAGGGTCTTATACTTGATCAGGCCCTCGTTATAGAGCATATCCGTAACGCCGTCGATGGTGAAGTCTCTCGGGACCTCCACCTCGACCGCCGCGTCCTTTTTCCCCAGCGCCAGAACGTCCGTCGCTGCGAGCCAGGCGCAGCATGCAAGCGCCACGCTGACCGCAAGAATAAACACGAAATACATGATCCCGCCGAGGCAGCCCGTTCTCCGGTCTCTGCTGCGCTGAATGGCGTGCGGTTCTCCGGGCTCCTTGTAATCGTCATAAACGCGGTCAAAATCAAATTTCACTTCAAAATCCGCCGGTCCCACGTCCGTCACCGGCACAGGCTGCTTCTGCGGCGCAGCCGGCGTTTCGGGCGTTTCGGGCCGCGTTTCCGGCACGCCGCTCTCCTGCGGCTGTTCCGGGGTCTCGGCCGTCGGCGCAGACTCCGGCGCAGATCCCTCCGCCGCACGGTTTAAAGAAGGCGCAACGGTGAACAGCGGAACGGTCGGAGACGTTCCCGCAGACACGGAGGCAGATGGCTCCGCGGATTCCGCCTCATCGGGCTCCTGTCCGTATTCGGCAAGGATTTCCCGGATCAGCTTGTCCCGCTCCGACTCCCCGGACGGAGCTTCCGGCTGTGCCTGCGCACCGGGCTCCGGGCCGACGGAATGCGGCACGTCCGGCGATTCGGTTTTTTCCGCTTCAAGCGGCGCGCCCTCACGGCTGAAATGCTGAATGACCAGATCATCCGGCACGAGTTTGCCGTGTTCAAACTCCTCGCTGAAATCCTTTGGATCCGTCATTTGTACCTTTCCTTTCCTCCGTACGGGAACGCGCCCCGCGTAACCATCCGCCGCGCAGATGCATAGTATATCGCAGATGGCCGCCGGGCGGTCATTCCCAGACAATAGCGAAAGCGTCCCGGTCTCTGTGCAGCGGAGACGCCGCGCAAAATCCATTTGATTCGCCGACGCACAGCGGCAGATTGGAGTTTATTATGTGCAACAACAATTGTTTCGGCAACAATTCTACCCTCTGGATCGTACTTATTCTGATCCTGCTGTTCTGCGGATGCGGCAACGGGTTCGGATGCGGGTGCGGCTGCAACAACGGCTGCGGCAACGGCTGTGACAACGGCTGCGGCTGCTGACCGCACAGATCCGGACAGCGGGGCCCTTCGGGGCCTCGCTTTTTTTGCATTCCGACCGTCAGACCGGGATTCGGATCGTCTCCCGATCCGTGATCACGAGGTCCATCCGCACGTCGTGCGGTTCCGTCAGCACGGCGGGCACAACGGCAAGCGACCTTGCCACACCGCAGATCATACCCCGGGTACGGAGCAGAAATCTGTCGTAATATCCGCCGCCCCGCCCCAATCGTCCGCCCTGCCGGTCAAACGCCGCGCCGGGCGCCAGGATCAGATCAAACGCGTCCGGCGAAAGCACGGGCGCGGAGGACGGCGCAGTCGGAATACCGAAGCAGCCGGGGACAAGCTCGCCTGTCGACCGGATCTGCCGCGCCTCCATTGTGCCGGGTCCGATGATATACGGCACCGCGGCGATTTTCCCCGACGCCAGGGCATCCTCCAGGACCGGATACAGGTCCGGCTCCCGGCCCATGCTGCAGAAGACGAGCACACAGCCGGCGTCCCGGTATGCGGGCAGAGCCAGAATGCGCCGCCGGATCGCCCGGTCGCCCGCCGCCGCTTCCGCGTCGGAGAGTTCCCGTTCCCGCATCCCGACCTCGCGCCGGAGCGCGGCTTTATCGGTCATAACACATGGCCGCGCGGACCGTCTCTGCCGCAGCCTCGCCCCGGAGCACCGTCAGCAGATGCAGTCCGAAATCAATCGCGGCGCCGGGTCCTCGGCCGGTGGTCAGTCTGCCGTCCCGTGCGGTGGCGCCGTCCGGCTGCATGATCCCGCCGGTCATCTCCGCTTCCATGCCGGGATAACAGACCGCCTTCCGCCCGTTCAGAATCCCGAGCCCCGCCAGGACCCGGGGTCCCGCGCAGATGGCAGCAATCTCTTTCCCCTGCTCCCAGGCCGCGCGGACGGCGTCCAGCGCCGCCGGATCGTTTTCGATGCTGACCACGCCGCCGAGACCGCCGGGGACAACAAGCATCTCCGTTTTTTCGGGATTTATGTCGCGGACCGTGCAGTCCGGCGTCACACGGATCCCGTGTCCGCCGGTCACTGTGCCGGGCATCAGCCCGGCGAGCATGGTCTCCACGCCGCCGCGGCGCAGGACGTCGCACACGGCCAGCGCCTCGATCTCCTCAAAGCCCTGTCCCAAAAGAATATAGACCATTGTAATTCCTCCCGTCACAGGATCCCGCACTCTGCGAGGATCGTCCGGACCTCCCCGGCGATCTCCTCTACAGGGCGCATCGCACCGTCCGCCGTGCAGGCCACGCGCCGCCAGCCATAGTGCTCGGCCGCGTGCGCCCCGCAGGCGAGACATTTCCGCAGATAGTCGTTCGCCGCCTCGTGAATGTCGGCGGAGGTCGCGGTGTCGGCCTCCCGGCTCCGCATATTCCGCACGGCGTTTTCAAGCGGCAGGTCCATGTACAGCACCACGTCGGGCGCCGGCAGGCCCATGATCCGGTACTCAAAATCGTACAGCCAGCGGAAGAATTCCTCCCGCTCCGCTTCCTGCAGCTTCGCCCCCTGATGGATCGCGTTGCTGGTGGTATAGCGGTCCGCAATCAGCAGACCGCCGTTTTCGTAATAGGTCTGCCAGACCTTCCGATAGGAAGCGTAGCGGTCCACCGCATAAAACGTGGAGGCGGCATAGGCGCTGACGTCGCCGGGATTCCGCCCGAATTCGCCGCCCAGATACATCCGGATCAGCGCGGAGGACGGCTCGTCATACTGGGGAAAAACGATCCGCCGGAAATCCCGGCCGTTCTCCTCCAGATACCGGCACAGCGTTTTAAACTGCGTCGACTTGCCGCTGCCGTCTATGCCCTCGAACACAACGATCTTTCCCATTTCCCGTCTCCTATCTGCCCCGGATCCGCTGCCAGATCACGGCAAACAGAAACACGGGCAGTCTGCTCATTCGTTTGATGCGCCAAGGCTCCCGGAGCAGCCGGTGCAGCCATTCCAGGCCCAGCTTCTGCCAGCGGACGGGCGCGCGTTCCACAACGCCGGCGTACACGTCGAGCGCGCCGCCGAGGCCCATCATCAGGGGAACGCGAAGCGCGTCCGCATGGGTGTGCATCCATTTTTCCTGCTTCGGCGCGCCGAGACACACCAGCAACAGATCCGGCGACGCTGCGTTGATCTCCTCCAGCACGGGGCCGTCCTCGGAGAAATACCCGTCGTGGACGCCGCAGAACCGGAGGCCCGGATACTGCGCCGCCAGCCTGTCCGCCGCCTGCTGCGCGACGCCAGGCTTTGCCCCCAGCAGAAACACCCGTTTCCCGCGCGCGGCCAGCTCCGGAAACAGACCGGACATGAAATCGATCCCCGGGATCCGGGCCTTCAGCGGTCTGCCGAGGATCTTCGCGCCGATGGAAATGCCCACACCGTCCGCGAGGACGAGCGCGGCGGCGTCGATCGCCGCATGCAGCGCCGGATCCTTCCGGCACATCCAGACGATTTCCGGATTCGGCGTAACGATATAGGCGCCGCGGCCATGTTCAAGGAGTTCCATACCGGCCGCAGCCGCTTCCTCTGCCGTCAGACTGTCAAAGCCCACGCCCAGGACGTCCGTTCGCAATGCAATCACCGTCCGATTCTATCCCAGTTTATCTTGTTCAGTTTACCATATTCGCGCCTTTCTGTCCAGTACAGGATCCCGCCCGCAACCATCGTGCGCAATCTGTAACGCTTCTGCTTGCCATACGCGTAGAATTGCGCTATAATAAATTGTATTTTTTGTATTTTTCGTTGGTCGGACGCGGCTCCGGCGGTTCGGCCCGCGGACGGCGCCGTTTTCATCGAGGTGATGCAAATTGGACGGCAAAAAGAAAATAAGCGGGCGGACGGTGTTCCTCATCGTCTGGCTCCTGCTGATTGCGCTCCTGCTTGCCGCAATCTTCCTCATCGGCTTTTCCCCTGAGGAAGAGAGCATTAAGGAAGTCATGCGCGACGGCGTCCTGCACGAAGTGAACAAAATTTCATTTTTCGGTCTGAACGTGAACCCCGGTCTTGTCTCCGCCTATGTGGTCACAGCTGTGCTTCTGCTCGCCGCGGTGCTGATCCGCATCTTCGCGGTCCCGCGTTTCCGCTATGTCCCCGGCCGCTTTCAGGCGGTCGTCGAGTGGGTCGTCGGCTTTTTCTCCGACATGGCGGAAAAAAACGCTTCGCACCGGCCCCGATTCGTGGGCGCTTATATCTTCAGCGTGGGCGTCTATATCTTTTTCAGCACGCTGTTTGAACTGTTCGGCGTCCAGGCGGTCACTACGGCAGGCGCGTCGATCGCGCTTCCCGCGCCGATTTCCGACATCAACGGGGCGATTGCAGTGGGCGGCACCTCGTATCTCGTGATCCTGTTCGCCGGTCTCTTCTGCCGCGGCGCAAAAGGCGCGCTGGGCGTGCTGAAGGATTTTTCCCTGCCGATCTCCATGAGCTTTCGTCTGTTCGGCGCGCTGCTCAGCGGTCTCCTTGTAACGGAGCTTGTCTACTACTATGTCTCTCTCAGCTTTGTCCTGCCGGTGGTGGTGGGCGTCCTGTTCACGCTGCTGCACGCGCTGATCCAGACGTACGTGCTGACCACGCTCGTCTCCATTTTCTACGGAGAGGCGGTGGAGCCGGGCCCCGGCGCCGCCAGGAAAAACAAAAAAAAGAAGGTTGCTGCAAAATGAAAAAGTTTTCTCTGATCCTCGTTCTGATTCTGACAACGGCGCTGCTGTTCGCCCTCTCTGTCCAGGCGCTGGCGGCGGATGCGTCCGCCGCGGAACCCGCCGCGGAGGAGTCGGCTGCGAACCCTGTCGCGACCAAAGCCACGTCCGCAGCGATCGTCGTGGCGATCGTCGGCGCGGCGGGCGCGATCGGCATGGCCATCGCCATCGGCAAGAGCGTCTCCGGCATGTCCCGGCAGCCGGAGGCAGCAGGAAGAATCAACTCCGCCATGATGCTCGGTCTTGTCTTTATCGAGACCATTGCCATCTACGCGCTGATCGTCGCCATTCTGATTATCTTTGTGCTCTGATCGAGAGGCTATTCTGGAAAAGGAAGGCGTGATGAAGGCATGAACGCTCCGCTCAACATTGACATTACCCAGATTCTGCTGCATGTTCTGAATCTGGTCATTCTCGTCGGCGGGCTTTCGCTGCTTCTCTACAAGCCTGTGTCCCGCTTCCTGCGGGAGCGCCGCGCGCACTATGAGGCGCTGGAGCAGGAAAACGCAGAGAAGGCGGAGGCCTGTGAAAAACTGAAGGCCGAGTATGAGGAAAAGCTGCGCGGCGCGGACGCGCTTCTGCAGGAGCGTCGGCTGGCCGCGGAGCAGGAGATGGCGGAAACGGCGAACCGATACGTGGAGGACGCCCGCGCCAAGGCGGAGGCCATCCTCCGCGAGGCCGAGGAGGACGCCGAGGCCCGGAAAACGCATATTCTCGAATCGGCGCAGACGGAACTGGGCGAGCTCGTCCTGTCCGCGGCGCAGAAGCTGCTGGCCGATACCGCCACGCCGGAGCAGGACGCCGCGCTGTACGACGAATTTATCCGTATGACGGGCAGCGCCGCGCCGAAAAAGGATGACGACCATGCGTGAGGAGATTAAAAGCGTCGGCTTCGGCGCTGCGGAAGAGGACGTAAAGCGGCCCCTCACCGTTGAAATCGACTGTGTGACGCCGCCCAGCGAGGAGCAGCTCGAAAAGATCCGCGCGTTTCTGGCGGATCGCTACGGCACGGAGAACCTCTCCTTCGTCATCAAGCGCGACCCCTCCGTCGTCAGCGGCTTCAAGATCTTCGTCGGCGACGACAATTACGACTGGAGCGCGCTGGGGCGTATCCGCCAGCTTCGGAAATCGTTTCAGGCCATTCGGCACGAGCGCGACCAGAGCCGGATCATCTCCCTTCTGCGGGAAGACATCCGGGATTTTGAGCTGGACGCGGGCTATCAGCAGGTCGGGTTTGTGACTTCTGTCGGAGATGGCATCGCACGGATCAGCGGCCTTTACGACATCGAATACGGCGAGATCGTCCTCTTTGAGTGCGGGATCAAGGGCATGGTGCAGGACGTCCTGTCCGACGGCTCCACGGGCATCGTCCTGTTCGGAGACGAGAGTGAGCTCTGCGCGGGCATGAAGGTCCTCCGCACAAAGCGAAGCGCCGGCATTCCGATCTCCAACCGGATCCTCGGCCGGACGATCGACCCGCTGGGGCGTCCGCTCGACGGCAAGGGCGACCTGGCCGCCAAGGAGTATTTTCCCATCGAGCGCCCCGCGCCCGGCATTATCGACCGGAGTCCGGTCTCCACGCCGCTGGAGACGGGGCTTCTGACCATCGACTCCATGTTCCCCATCGGCAGAGGCCAGCGGGAACTGATCATCGGAGATCGGCAGACGGGCAAAACCGCCATCGCCGTCGACACCATTTTGAATCAGAAGGGCAAAGGCGTGATCTGCGTCTATGTCTCCATCGGACAGCGGGCGGGTGCCGTCGCCAAAGTTGCAGAGACGCTGCACAAATTCGGCGCGGACGAGTATACCGTCATTGTTTCCTCCACCGCAAGCGATCCTGCGCCGCTGCAGTATATCGCCCCTTACGCAGGCTGTGCCATCGCCGAATATTTCATGTATCACGGGCGGGACACGCTGATTATTTACGACGACCTGTCCCGGCACGCCGTGGCGTACCGGACGCTGAGTCTGCTGCTGGAGCGTTCTCCCGGACGTGAGGCCTATCCGGGCGACGTCTTTTATCTGCACTCCCGCCTGCTGGAGCGCTCCGCAAAGCTCTCCGATTCGCTTGGCGGCGGCAGCATGACGGCGCTCCCCATCGTGGAGACCCAGGCCGGAGACGTCTCCGCCTATATCCCCACGAACATTATTTCCATCACCGACGGCCAGATCTTTCTGGAGAGCGACCTGTTCTTCGCCGGACAGCGTCCCGCGGTCAATGTGGGCCTGTCCGTATCGCGCGTGGGCAGCGCGGCGCAGTCCGACGTCATGAAGCGATCCGTCGGTACGGTCCGGCTTGACCTCGCCCAGTACCGGGAAATGAAGGTCTTTTCCCAGTTCGGCGGCGAGCTGGACGCCGGAACCGCGAGGCAGCTCCGGCACGGCGAGGCGCTGATGATGCTGCTCCGGCAGAATAAGCAGAGTCCCATGAATCTGCACGAGCAGGTGCTGACGCTCATCTGCGCGGACGGCGGCGTCTTCACCGACGTCCCCGTCAAATCTGTCAAAACGTTCCAGCGCGATCTGCTTGCGTTTTTCGAACGGGAGTATCCCACCATCTGCCAGCGGATCGACCACAGCCAAAAATACACCGATACGCTTCGCGAGGAGATCCTCGCGGCCGCGGAACAGTTCCGGGCATAGCGGAGAAGCACGGGAAGGAGGGGAATCCAGTGGCAGACGGCGCTGAAATCAAGGCCAGGATCGCCAGCATCGCCGAGACGAAAAAAGTCACGGACGCAATGTATATGATCTCCTCTGTTAAAATGACCCGCGCAAGGCGCGAGGTGGAAAACACGACGCCGTATTTCAACGCGCTCAAGGAGGAGATCGGCGAGCTGTTCCAGCACATTCCGGAGACCTCCAACCGGTATTTTAAGGTCCCGGATCCGGCCGCAGGCGCGCACCGGAAGCGCGGGATCCTCCTCGTCACTTCGGACAAGGGCCTTGCGGGCGCTTACAATCAGACGGCGATCCACGTCTGTGAGGAATACCTCAGCCGTCATCCGGAGACCGTCGTGTTCATCGTCGGCGAATACGGACGGCAGTATTTTGCATCGCACGGCATGCCGTTCGCGGACGAATTCCGCTACTCCGCGGAGCTGCCGACCGTCTGGAAGGCGCGGCAGATCTGCGCGGATCTGCTGGAGTATTTCCGCACGGGCCGCGTTGACGAAATCACGATCATCTGCACCGATTTTATCAGCGGGCGCGCCGGCGAGTGCAAACGGAACGTTCTGCTTCCGCTGCAGCGGAGCCGCTTCGCCGCGCCGAAGGCCCGGGACGAGGAGGATGCCGGGGAATTCTATCCCGACCCGGACACCGTCCTCTCCGGGATCATCCCCAGCTATCTGACCGGCTTCATCTACAGCTCGCTGGTGGACAGCTACTGCAGCGAGCAGCAGGCGCGGATGACCGCCATGAGCTCCGCCAGCCGGAACGCGGACGAGATGCTGAAGGAGCTTCGCCTGCAGTACAACCGGATCCGGCAGGCGGCCATCACACGGGAAATGACAGAGATCTCATCCGGCGCCCGCGCGCTTCGGAGAAAGCGGGAACGCGGCGGCAGAACAACGGAGGCGCAGAGCTTTGAAAGCTGACAATCAAACCAATACCGCGCTTGGCAGGATCACACAGATCACCGGCTCCGTCGTGGACGTCCGGTTTGAAAACGGCGCTCTTCCGAAGATCCGGGAAATGCTGACCGTCACCGCAAAGGGTCAGGACCGGGTCATGGAGGTGGCGCAGCACATCGGGAACGGCGAGGTGCGATGCATCATGCTGGATCCCAGCGACGGCCTGTGCCGCGGTCTTTCCGTTCTCGCTACGGGAAAAACCATCTCGGTCCCTGTCGGAGAGCGCGTCCTCGGCCGGCTTTTCAACGTGCTGGGCGAGGCCATCGACGGGAAAGAAGACCTGCCGGAGGACACGCCGCGCTGCTCCATCTACCGGGAGCCCCCCTCCTACGCGGAACGAGGCAGCTCGGACGAGATTCTGGAGACCGGCATCAAGGTCATCGACCTGCTGGCCCCGTATGCCAAGGGCGGCAAAATCGGACTGTTCGGCGGCGCGGGCGTCGGCAAGACGGTCCTGATTCAGGAGCTGATCCACAACATCGCCACGGAGCACGGCGGCTTTTCGGTCTTCAGCGGCGTCGGCGAGCGCAGCCGCGAGGGCAGTGATCTTTGGAACGAAATGACCGAAAGCGGCGTCATCGACAAGACGACGCTGGTCTTCGGCCAGATGAACGAGACGCCGGGCGTCCGCATGCGCGTCGCGCTGTCCGGCCTCACGATGGCGGAGCATTTCCGCGACGTCAGCCACAAGGACGTCCTGCTGTTTATCGACAATATCTACCGCTTCATTCAGGCCGGCAGCGAGGTCTCTACCCTGCTTGGCCATATGCCGTCCGCAGTCGGCTATCAGCCCACGCTGGCGAACGAGCTCGGCCAGGTGGAGGAACGCATTGCCTCCACGAAAAACGGCTCCGTCACCTCCGTGCAGGCCATCTATGTCCCTGCCGACGACCTGACGGACCCCGCGCCCGCCACGACGTTCACCCATCTGGACGCGACCACGGTGCTTTCCCGCCGGATCGCTGAGCAGGGCATCTACCCCGCGGTGGACCCGCTGGACTCCACCTCCCGGTCGCTGGAGCCGGACGTCGTCGGCGAACGGCATTACAACACCGCGCGCCGGGTACAGGAGATCCTGGAGCATTACAAGGAGCTGCAGGACATCATCGCCATTCTGGGCATGGACGAACTGTCCGAGGAGGACCGGTTCACCGTCTACCGCGCCCGCAAGATCCAGCGTTTTCTCTCCCAGCCCTTCAGCGTCGCCGAAAAATTCACCGGCGTTCCCGGCGTTTTCGTTCCGCTCTCCGAGACGGTCCGGGGCTTTGAGGCGATCATCGGCGGGGAGGCGGACGAATACCCCGAGGCGGCGTTTTTCAACGTCGGCACCATTGACGACGTCGTCAGAAAGGCAAGGTCCCTGACATGAACGTCTTTCATCTGGAGATCCTCTCGCCGGACCGGCCCTTTTATATCGGCGACTGTGCCTCGCTCACCGTCCCGCTGCATGACGGGATCTACGGCGTGATGGCGGGCCACACGCCTCTGACCGCCGCCATCATCCCCGGAGAAGCAGTTTTCACAAAGCCGGACGGGGAACGAGTACTCTGCGCCGTTTCCCAGGGTATGATCGACATCGACCGGAACAACGTCCGGCTCCTGTGCGAGTCCGTTCTCCGGCCGGAGGAAATCGACGAGGAGATGGAACGGCGGGATGCGGAGCTCGCGGCGGAGGACATGAAGGGCAAGCAGAGCTACCGGGACTATATGCTCTCGCAGGTTCTCTTTGCCAAAGCCGTCAACAACCTGCGCGTCAAAAAACACGACGCGGCAATGATCAACAATCAGTAAACCGGACAAAATGCGCCCCCTCCGTTTGCCGGAGAGGGCGCTTTCTCGTTCCGTTTTTTGTTTACATAATCTGAATTATGGTTTCCATAAGCCCGCGCAGCAGCCCATCCCGCATGGGCGCGCTCACCGTCACGGCGTCGCCGGTCAGCGGGTGCGCAAACGCGAGCCGGTGCGCGTGGAGCAGCTGCGCTTCTACGCCCAGGGTCTCCGACGCGGCCAGCGATGCCGGCGTTCCGTACAGGCGGTCTCCCAGCAGCGGACAGCCGAGCGCCGCGCAATGGACCCGGATCTGGTGCGTCCGGCCGGTCTCCAGCTCCAGACGAAGCAGCGACAGCGGAACGCCGTTCCGCTCCGCCGCGGTCAGCGTCTCATACCGGGTCACGGCCCGCTGCCCGTCCGGCGCGGCGATGCGCCGCAGGTTCTGCGGAGACTCCCGCCGAATGGCGAGGTCGATCACACCGGCAGGCTCCGGCATCCGGCCGAAGGCGACCGCAAGATACGTCTTCTGCCCGGCCGTCAGCGCCGCCGAAAGCCGCTCCTTCATATAGCCGTTTTTGGCAAACAGCACGACGCCGCTGGTGTCCCGGTCCAGCCGGTTCACGGCATGACAGCAGCCGCTCCCCTCCCGGGCCAGCAGATACCCAGCCGTGTAGTTCGCCAGCGTCCCCGTATACCGGGCATGGGTCGGATGCGTCAGCAGTCCGGCCGGCTTTGCCGCCGCAAGATAACCCTCGTCCTCCAGCAGCACCTCGAGCGGGCCGTCCTCCGGCACGCAGCCGCAGGGCGGCTCCGCGAGCGCAACATCCGCCGCAACCGTCTCTCCCGGAACAAGGCGGCGGTCCGTATAAACCGGAACGCCGTCCACGGAGATCCCCTGCACGGTCTTCAGCCGCCGCACCAGAGAGGCGGACACAGCAAGCTCCCGCCGCAGGATGGAAAGAACGGTGCTGCCCTCGTCCCCGGGCCGCACCGTGTATGTCAGCTTCATGCGCCGAGACCCCGGAGCACATCCACGATCGTCTCAAAGTGCATTCCGTGGGACGCCTTGACCAGCACGCTGTCCCCGTCGGCAAGCAGACCCGGCAGCGCCGCTTCCAGCGCCGCCTTGTCCGGAAAGTATACGGCGTTCTGCATGCCCGCTTCCCGCGCGCCGGCACAGATGGCTTCCGCCTCCGGGCCGGTAATCAGCAGAAGGTCGATTTCAAGTTCCGCCGCAAGTCTGCCGATTCCGCGGTGCAGTTCGGCCGACGCCTGTCCCAGCTCCTTCATATCGCCCAGGACGGCGACCCGTCTCCCGGCAAGGCCGGCCAGCGACCGCAGGGACGCGGACATGGAATTCGGATTTGCGTTGTAGCAGTCGTTGATGACCCGGAGCCGTCCGGTCTCGATCACATTGGCGCGACCGCCCACGGCGGCGTATCGGCCAAGACCCGCGGCGATCTGCACGTCCGTCACCCCCAGCTCCCTGCCGACGGCGGCCGCCGCCAGCGCGGCCAGGACCAAATGCCGCCCGAAGCCCGGAATGTGCGCCGGAAACGAGGAGCCCGGCGTACAGATCCGGCAGGAGATCCCCTCCGTACCACGGTCCGCCACGTCCTCCGCACGGTACGGATTTCCCGCGCCGAAGCCGTATGTAAGCTTGCGCACACCGGGCTCCAGACCCGCCAGCTTTTCGTCGTCTCCGTTCACCACGGCGAGCGCGTCGGGCCGCATGAACGCAAACACCTCGCTTTTGGCGCGGAGCACTCCGTCGAGGTCTCCCAGCGTCTCCAGATGGCAGTGCCCGATGGCAGTCATCACCACGAGATCCGGCCGCACCATGCGGGCAAGCCGCGTCATCTCTCCGAAATCGGAAATGCCCATCTCCACGACGGCCGCTTCATGCGCCTCCCGGAGCCGCAGCAGCGTCAGCGGCACGCCGAGCTCATTGTTCAGATTCGCTTCTGTCTTGAGCGTCGCATACTTCTCCGTCAGGACCGCGGCGGTCATCTCTTTCGCGGTGGTCTTCCCAACGCTGCCGATGATCCCGATCACCGGGATCGTGAACAGCGACCGGTAAAACGCGGCGACGCCCTGTACTGCCTCCAGCACGGACCGCACCAGAATATACGGTCCCGCCGCGTTCTCCAGCGGCCGCTCTGCAAGGCAGCAGGCCGCGCCCGCCGCATAGGCCGCAGGCGCGAAGTCGTGTCCGTCCGCACGGGCGCCCGGAATGCACAGGAACAGATTTCCCGGCTGCACGGCACGGCTGTCGGAGACGACGCCCGTAATGCACGTCCCGCGGGCCGCCTCCTGCCCGACGTACACACCGTCCGCCGCACGGGCGATCTGTTCCAGCGTCATGGGCTTCATGATCATTTTTCCGTCCTTACTCATATTTCTTCAGCGATTCCCGGAGGATCGTCTCACAGAGGTCCTCATAGCACATCCCCACGGCCGCGGCCTCCTGCGGCAGCAGGCTCATAGGCGTCATACCGGGCAGCGTGTTCGCCTCCAGACAGTACACGTCGCCGTCCGCGTCAACAATGAAATCCATCCGGGCATAGACCTCCAGCATCAGCGCGCGGAACACGGTCTCCGCCGCGCGCTGCAGCTTTTCCGTCGTTCCCGCGGGCAGATCCGCCGGACAGTATTCGTCCGTTAGGCCCGCCTGGTACTTGTTCCTGTAATCGTAAAAGCCGCTCTTCGGGCAAATCTCGATCACCGGCAGCGCCCGGCCCGCAAGGACGCCTACGTCGCACTCCCGGCCCTTTATGTACCGCTCCACGATCACGTTGTCCTCATAGCGGAACGCAAGCTCCAGCGCAGCCCGATAGTCCGCCGGATCGTACACGACGGAGGTGCCGACCGAGGAGCCGCCGCTGCGGGGCTTCACCACGCACGGAAAGCACGGCGCGTCCTGCTCCGGCGCGTATTTGTTCACCGTGACGCCCTCCGGCGTCCGGATCCCGGCCTCCCGGAAGAGCGCTTTCGCCACGCCCTTGTTCATGGCCATGGCGCTGCCCAGATAGCCGCAGCCGGTATAGCAGATGCCCAGCACGTCGAACATGGCCTGCAGCTTGCCGTTCTCGCCCTCCTCGCCGTGCATGGCCATAAAAACGATGTCGGCCGCGCGGCAGATTTCCAGCACGCCGGGCCCCACAAGGCCGTCCCCGCCGTCCGGGCGCATCGCGCGCAGCGCCGCAAGATCCGGCACGTTCTCCCCGATGGCCGTGACGCTGTCGTCATAGGGCCTGTCAAAAATCTCCGCCGGATCGGAATACGGAACCGTGCAGCCGAAAAACACGTCGATCAGCACGGCCCGATGGCCCTTTTTCCGAAGGGCGGCCGCCACCATGGCCCCGCTGGTCAGAGAAACGTCCCGTTCGTTCGACAGTCCGCCGCACAGAACAACGATATGCATAAATAAGCCTCCATCCTTCTCCCCTGCGCCGGGGAGAATTGCAGTCAAATTACTATATCACACTTTTGCGAGGAATAGTAGTCCCGGACGGGAAAAACACAGAATCCGGCCGCCCGGAAAACGCCGGGCAGCCGGATTCCTGCCAAATTATCCGAATTCAGACAGCGTCTTTTTTTCGAAACAGCGGGATCAGGAAGTACGCCCCCAGACTTGCAGCCGCCGTTCCCAGCAGCAGCCATGTAACGCAGTCCAGATAGGGACGGCACAGATCCGGAGAGCGATAAAATTCCGCTTTGCAGAGCATATGATCCCAATAAAGGAGGATATTGTCCAGGAGCTCCGCATCAGTCAGGGATCGCTCCGTCTCCGCATCCGCGTCCGGATAGCATTGGAGCGCAAAGGGCTGCAGGTACGCTCTCCACGCGTCCGGATCCGACTGGAAGACATCCGTCAGCAATTCCCGCATCTCGCGGATCGGAACGTAATAGGCGCGCACAATCTGCTGTCCATAGAACGAATCGTAAAGCGCGTCCCAATATTCCACATCCGAATCAAACCGCTCCCGTTCTATCCCCTCATACACCAGGGGCGGCCGTCCGATGATCCGCCAGCCCGCCTTGTCCGTGGGGTGCGAGATCAAGTGGTCATACGCCCGCAGGTTTTTGCCGAGCCAGATCTGCGTCCCTGCATGATAGACGAGCGCAAGTTTTTCCTCCCCGTCCTCCTCACGCAAATAAAAATGCAGAGGCCTTTGCAGCGTGAAAATGGACTCCGGCAGCGGCGGTCCTCCTTCCTCAGGCCATACAGCGATATTCGGACGTCTGTAGTCATACGGAAACGTGATCTCCTGGGAAAAACCGTAACGGCTGTAACAGGAGGCATAGTTGCTCCGGAACACAACTGCCAGCCGGACAACCGCCGCAGCAACAGACAGCAGACACACCAGCAGCGCCCATCTGCGCAGAGTCCATCCTGCAAAAAAGCGCACAGGGATCGCCTCCTCTCCCTGCGTCAGCTTGTCTTGACCGCAAAGCCGACACAAAACTGGTTGAAAAATCCATTTTCAGCATCTTTTTTAGAAAATCTTATTTTATTCCTCCATTTTTGTCAAGAAATATCGACAAAATGCAAAAACAGTCAGTGTAGCCTCCCGTACCGGTTTGTCCGTCCCCTTTCCGACGCGACGGCGTATATCCTATCCGTCTGTTTTCCGCCTGTTTGCTGTTTGAGGGGCGGAAAAACACGGCTGATTTTGTAGGAAAATACATTTACATTGATACAGTAAAGTGATAAAATATCCGCACTTGTATCTCTATCACGATAAGGATGGGACAGGATTATGAAACAACTGCTGTTGGGCAACGCCGCCGCAGCCCGCGGACTGTATGAGGCAGGCTGCTGCGTCGCGTCCAGTTATCCCGGCACCCCCAGCACGGAGATCACGGAGGAAGCCGCGAAATACGACGAGATCTACTGCGAGTGGGCGCCGAACGAGAAGGTCGCCATGGAGACGGCCTTCGGCGCGAGCCTTGCCGGCAAGCGCAGCTTCTGCGGCATGAAGCACGTGGGTCTGAACGTGGCTGCGGACCCGCTGTTTACCGTGAGCTATACCGGCGTCAACGCCGGCATGGTCATCGCGGTGGCGGACGATCCCGGTATGCACTCCTCGCAGAACGAGCAGGACTCCCGGCACTACGCCGAGGCGGCCAAGATCCCCATGCTGGAGCCCGCCGATTCCGCCGAAAGCTATGCGTTTTTCAAGCTGGCCTACGATCTGTCGGAGGAATTTGACACGCCGGTGCTGCTGAAGATGTGCACCCGTATCGCCCACTCCCAGAGCGTGGTGGACACCGGTTCGCGCGAGGAGCGACCGGTGAAGTCCTATGAAAAGAACATCGCAAAGTACGTCATGATGCCCGGCAACGCCATCCGCCGCCACCCCGTAGTGGAGGAGCGGACACGCCGGCTCACCGCGTACGCCGAGACCACGCCGCTGAACCGCGTGGAGGCCGGTCGGGATTCCAAAATCGGGATCATCACCTCCTCCACCTCCTACCAGTATGTGAAAGAGGTCTGCGGCGATACATACCCCGTTTTGAAGCTGGGCATGATCTGGCCCATGCCGGTCCGGAAGATCCTGGACTTTGCCGCCTCTGTGGAGCGCGTCATTGTGGTTGAGGAGCTGGACAGCTTTATCGAGACGCATTGCCGGAAGCTGGGCGTCGACGTCACCGGGAAGGCGCTTTTCCCGATGGAGGGCGAGTTCTCCCAGAATCTGGTGGCAGAAAAGCTGGGCATGTCCGTAAACGCGGGCAAAACGCTGGAGGAGCCCATTCCGGCCCGGCCGCCCGTCATGTGCGCCGGCTGCCCGCATCGGGGCATGTTCTATTCGCTCAGCAAAAACAAGGTCACCGTACTGGGCGACATCGGCTGCTACACGCTGGGCGCCGTCGCGCCGCTTGCGGCCATTGAGCTGACGCTCTGCATGGGCGCCTCCGTCTCCTCCGTCCACGGCTTCAACAAGGCCCTGGGCGTGGAGAGTGAGCGGAAGACCGTCGCGGTGATCGGCGATTCCACCTTCATGCACTCCGGCATGACCGGTCTCGCCAACATTGCCTATAACCAGTCGAACTCCACCGTCATTATCCTGGACAACTCCATCACCGGCATGACCGGCCACCAGCAGAACCCCACCACCGGGTACAACATCAAGGGAGACCCGGCTGGGAAGATTGATCTGGAGGCGCTGTGCCGCGCGATGGGCTTCAACCGCGTGCGAGTCGTGGACCCCTACGATCTGGCTGCCTGCGATCAGGCGATCCGGGAAGAGCTCGCTGCGGACGAACCGTCCGTCATCATCAGCCGCCGTCCCTGCGCGCTGCTGAAATACGTCAAGCACAAGCCGCCGCTCTCCGTGGATCCGGACAAGTGCCGCAGCTGCAAGAGCTGCATGCGCATCGGCTGCCCAGCCATCAGCATGAAGGGCGGTAAGGCGGCCATCGACAGCACCCTCTGTGTGGGCTGCGGCGTATGCAAGCAGCTCTGTGCATTCGATGCGATGAAGGAGGGCGAATAACATGTCGGTAAAGAACATCATGATCGTCGGCGTCGGCGGTCAGGGCACGCTGCTGGCCAGCAAGCTGCTTGGCCATCTGCTGCTGAATATGGGCTATGACGTCAAGGTCTCCGAGGTCCACGGCATGAGCCAGCGGGGCGGCAGCGTCGTCACCTACGTCCGTTACGGCGACCGGGTATACTCTCCTGTCATCGACAAGGGCGAAGCGGATTTCGTCGTCTCGTTTGAACAGCTGGAGGCCGCACGGTGGCTGGAGTATCTGAAGCCCGGCGGCACGGTCATCACCAACACCCAGCAGACCGATCCCATGCCGGTCATCACCGGCGTGATGGAATACCCCGAGGCTCTGATCGAAAAAATGCGTTCGCTGGGCGTCCGGGTGGATGCGGTGGACGCGCTCCGGCTCTCGGAGGAGGCCGGGTCCTCCCGCGCCGTCAACCTTGTGCTGATGGGCAAGCTGTCCACCTACTTCGACTTTCCGGACGACGTCTGGCAGGAGGCTGTCACCGCCTGCGTGCCGCCGAAGTTCCTGGAACTGAACCGGAAAGCCTTTGCGTTGGGCAAAAACGCGTAAAACCGAAAAAACGCCCATGTTCAGCAGTTCACGTGATCCTTTTCCCGCAGAAGGCCCATGGGCAAAAAAGAAATAGAAAGAGGTGTCCCCATGGGCAGGTACTACCAACCCGAATACGAAACCATGCCGCCGGAGCAGATGCGGAAGCTGCAGAGCGAGCGTCTGGTCAAGCAGGTAGCGTATGTGTACGAGAACGTGCCGTACTACAAAAAGCTGATGGACGAGAAGGGCGTGACGCCCGCAGACGTGCAGGGCATTGAGGATCTGCACAAGCTGCCGTTCCTTTCCAAATCCGATCTGCGCGACGCATATCCCTACGGGCTCCTGGCGCGTCCGCTGCAGGACTGCGTCCGCATCCAGTCCACCTCCGGCACCACCGGCCGCCGTGTCGTGGCGTTCTACACGCAGGCGGACGTGGACCTCTGGGAGGAGTGCTGCGCCCGCGCCATTACCGCAGTTGGCGGCACCAACGAAGACGTCTGTCAGGTCGCGTACGGCTACGGCCTGTTCACCGGCGGCCCCGGTCTGAACGGCGGCTCCCATAAAGTAGGCTGCCTGACGCTGCCCATGTCCTCCGGCAATACGGAACGGCAGATCCAGTTCATGCGCGACCTGCACGCCACCATTCTCTGCTGCACCCCGTCCTATGCCGCCTACATCGGCGAGACGCTCCGGGAGATGGGCTACGGCCCCGACGACATCGACCTGAAGGCCGGCATCTTCGGCGCGGAGCCCTGGACCGAGGAAATGCGGCGGGACATCGAGAAATCTCTGGGTATCAAAGCCTACGACATTTACGGCCTCACCGAGACCTCCGGCCCGGGCGTGGCCTTTGAGTGTGAAGAGCAGACCGGCATGCACATCAACGAGGACCATTTCCTGGCGGAGATCATCGACCCCGACACCGGCGAGGTGCTGCCGGAGGGCTCCAAGGGCGAGCTGGTGTTTACGAGCCTCACGAAGCAGGCCTTCCCCCTGCTCCGCTACCGGACCCGGGACATCTGCGTGCTGAGCCGGAAAGCCTGCTCCTGCGGCCGGACGCTGATCAAGATGTCGAAGCCCATGGGCCGCAGCGACGATATGCTGATCATCCGCGGCGTAAACGTGTTCCCGTCCCAGATCGAGACGGTCCTGCTTAACCAGGGCTACACGCCCAACTATCAGATCCTGCTGGATCGCGTGAACAACACCGACACCTTCGACATCAACGTGGAGATGACCTCTGAGCAGTTCTCCGATACCGTGCGGCAGGTCGCGGCGCGGGAGAAGGAGTTGGTGGACGCCATGCGCTCCATGCTGGGCATCTCTCCGAAGATCCATCTGGTGGCGCCCAAGACCATCACGAGAAGCGAAGGCAAGGCAGTCCGCGTCATCGACAAACGCAAGCTGCACTGAAACGATTCAGGAGGTATTGCTATGAAAACCACCATTGATCAGATCTCCGTTTTCGTGGAGAACAAGCCCGGAAAACTCTCTGAAATCCTCTCGCTGCTGGGCGGCGCCGGGATTGATCTGCGCGCCATGTCCATTGCCGATACGGCGGACTTCGGCATTTTGCGCATCATTGTGGACGATCCGGAAAGCTGCGTCGCCATCCTCCGGGAGGCGGACTGCATCGTCTCGATCACCAAGGTGCTGGCCGTCTGCATCCCGGACACGCCGGGCGCGCTGTCCGGTGTCCTCCAGATCCTGGCCGCGGCCGGACAGGGGATCGAGTATCTGTACGCTTTCATCACTCGCCGCACGTCCGATGCATACGTCGTGCTCCGGCCGGAGGACATCGACCTCGCCGCCAAGGCCCTCATGGACCGCGGCATCCGGCTCGCCACCTCCGAAGAGCTCTACGCGCTGTAAACGCACGAAAAACGCAAAAAAGGGTCCTGCGCCGTTTCTGACGCAGGACCCTTTTTCTATACATGCAAAGCCCTCATGTATTTCCATCCGGCAGGATCTCCCCATGTTCCCTCTCAAACGCTTCAATCCGGCGTTTGATCATCTGCTCCAGCTCCCGATTCTTGGTCCTCCCCTCATACTCGGCAATATAGCCCAGCTTATCCAGCAGAATCCGGTCAATCCGCAAGGTAAATCGGCTCTTGTTGTCCTGCATCTCTGTCAATCTCCTTATGACGAAGTATTGACAAAATTTTAGCGTCATAGTATGCTGTTGTGCAGAAATGACGAAGTTTTGACGCATAAAAATGGGGAGGGGAGTAATTATGAGCAATTATCAGAGTCTGTACACAATCCTGTTTAATGCCATTACGGACGCCATCACGGACCTGGAAAACCAAAATGTCGGTCTTGCGCTGGAACGACTGAAGCAGGCGCAGATTCTTACCGAAGAACAGTATCTTGAAACAGAAACCAATCCCACTGTATAAGCCGTCTGTAAGGGGAAACCGCGACAGAAAAAGAAAGGACACGCGTCGTTGCGTGTCCTTTCTTTGTTTTTCAATTCTATGCCGCTCTATGCCGCCGTTTTCTCCCGTTTGCGGCCGGCGAAGAAAACCACGGAAATCGCCATCGTCACGCCGATGCTGACCATGCACCAGATGAATACTGCATTGAAACTGAAGTTGTCGATCATAAAGCCCCACAGCAGCGATCCAATGGAGATGCCGATCTCGATCGGCAGGTTGTACGTCGCAATGGCCGCGCCCCGGCGGTTCGCGGAAACGCCGCGGACGGACTCCGCGTTCAGCGCCGGCTGTACAAGGCCGTTGCCGATGCCGTACAGAACGCCGGAGACGTAGTACAGGATCTCATACTGGGCGGCAAAAATCAGCAGCAGGTAGCCGAGAATATAGGAGACACAGCCGGGCAGCACTGCGGCCAGCACGCCGTATTTATCGTTGATCTTGCCCGCAACCAGACGGACGACGACCATCGTCACCGCGGAAAATGTGAAGAACAGCGCTGCGTTGCCGATCCCGCTGCGCTGTGCATACAGCGTCAGATAAGACAGGATCGCGCTCCCGGCAAACATGACGAAGAAGACCAGAATGGCGGATTTGACCGCTTTTTTCTCGAGGATCTTCCAGATCCCGGTGTAGACGGTCGTATCCTCCGCGGTATCTTCCTCTTTTGCATCACGCTCCACGTAGAAGGACTTATCCGCTTCATACCGGCAGAAAACCAGGGTGATCAGCAAAGACGCTGCCAGCGTCGCGACGCCTGTAACGGAGACGCCCCGGAATCCGAAGGACCCCAGCACGGCCAGCGCGATCACAGGTCCGATCGCACTCGCTACCGCGGAGCTCAGCGCGTAGTAGCCGACGCCCTCGCCCATCTGTCTGCCCGGCACAACGTCCGTGATCGCGACGGCGTATCCCGCGCCGACTGTGGCAAAGCCTGCGCCCTGCATGATGCGGAACACCAGCAGCATCGGAAAGCTGTTCGGGAAGATCGCCATGCCGACGCAGGGAACGATAAACAGGATCGTTCCAATCACAATGACCTTTACCCGTCCGATCCGGTCCGCGAGGTTGCCGCCCACGATACGGAAGATCGCGGCGGCGATGGTGAAGCCGGTCATCAGCGTTCCGGTAAAAGCGGCCGGACCGTTCAGGGCCTCGATGTGCAGGGACATGGTGCTCTCATAGTATTTGCCGGTACAAGTGGAAACCAGGGCGCAGAACAGAAGCAGAATGAAATACTTGTTCCACATCCCGCGGGCCTTCAAGCCGCCCGGAATTGCTGCAGACTGGTCCTTCATACTCTCTCTCCAAACTTTTTTTTTAGGATATACCTGTTGGATTATATCCTATTTTTCCAACGATTGGAAGACGGTTTGCTTACAAAAACAGAAACTGTACCGTCAAAGCTCCATGTCTTCAAAACGTCCGTCGATCCAGGTTTTCACAGACCGAAACCCGAGCGCGCGCAGGAGTTCTGCCGTTTCCGCGAGGCGATACGTCAAAAAGCGGGCGTCATGGCAGTCCGCGCTCAGCATGACCGGCGCGCCCAGCTCCCGGATCCGCTCCAGCAGAAACACATCGGGATACGGCGTCAGCCGGTGGTTCTTGCGCATTCCTCCGGTATTCACCTCAAAAATCGCGCCGGCGGCCGCGCAGGCCTCCAGCGCGTCCAGCGCCGCTTTCCTGTATTCCGCCGAGGTCTCGTTAAACAGCCCCGCCCGGCGGTTGTTCTTCGTAATCACGTCAAAGTGCGCGACAATCTCCGGCCGATACGCGGACACCGTCTCGGCCAGCAGCCGGTAGTACTCCCGCACCATAGCCATCGCGTCGCCGCGAAAAGCCTCCACAGCCTGCAGCACTTCCGCTACGCTCCCGTCAAAGGTGTACCGCACGCCGGTGTCGGGGCCGTCCACATAGTGCACGGCGCCGATGATGTAGTCGAACGCCGTCCGGTCCGTCACCGGCGCAAAGTGGTCCTGCTCCATACCGCACCAGATCCGCAGCCGACCCGCATACTGCGCCTGCAGCGACCGGATCGCCGCAATATAGCCGGCCTCGCTCTTCACGGAATACTCGGGGTCAAAGGGCGCATAGCTGTGACTGGAGAACCCGAGATCGGTAAACCCCGCCGCCAGCGCGGCCTCCGCCATCTCCTCCGGCGTGCTGATGCCGTCGCAGAGCGTGGAGTGATTATGTAAACTTGATCGGACGATCATTGCATGGTCTCCTGCTTGACCTTGTGGTCGATCACGTGGCGCGAGGCAAGCTCCTGCCGCACGTCGTCCAGGGAGATCCCGTATTCCACCATCAGCACCAGCACATGGTAGCACAGGTCGGAGATCTCGTAGATCGTCTCCTCCCGGCTGTCCTTCATGGCGCCGATGACCACCTCCGTACATTCTTCGCCCACTTTTTTCAGGATCTTCTCCCGGCCCTTTTCAAACAGGTACGTCGTGTAGCTGTTTGCGGGGCGGAGCCGATTGCGCTCCTCCAGCAGGGCGTACAGCGCGTCCAGCGTAAAACGCTGCACGGTCTCGTCCTCAAACAGGCGCGCCGTGAAGCAGCTGTCGGTGCCCAGATGGCAGGCAGGGCCGTCCTTGATGACCTCCACCACCAGCGCGTCCCGGTCGCAGTCCGCGGTGACGGACACCACGTGCTGCACGTTGCCGCTGGTCTCGCCCTTGCGCCACAGCGCTTTCCGGCTCCGGGACCAAAAGCAGGTCCGCTTTTCCGCCAGCGTGATCTCCAGGCTCTCCCGGTTCATATACGCGACCGTGAGCACATCCCGGGTATAAAAGTCTTGCACCACCGCCGGGATCAGACCGTCGGCGTCGAATTTCAGTTCGTCCAGATTCATGGCATTTTCTCCTCGTTTTGTTTTGCGGCCGCCGTCAAATGCGCATCGGAACGCCGCAGTCCCGCAGATACGCTTTCAGCTCCGGGATCGCCACCTCCCGGAAGTGGAAAATGCTGGCCGCAAGGCCCGCATCCACCCCGGGCAGCCGGAACAGCTCCCGGAAATCCTCCATCTTCCCCGCGCCGCCGCTGGCGATGATGGGAATGGAAACGCGGCTCGCAAGCTCCCCCAGCATTTCCAGATCAAATCCGTTTTTCACGCCGTCGGTGTCAATGCTGTTCAGCACGATCTCCCCGGCGCCGTTCTTTTCCCCCTGCACGGCCCATTCCATGGCGTCGATGCCCGTGTCCTCCCGGGCGCCCTTGGCAAACAGACGGTACTGCCCGTCCACGCGCTTCACGTCCATGGACAGGACCACGCACTGGTCGCCGTATTTTTTCGCCGCCGCGGCGATCAGGCCGGGATCCCGGATCGCGCCGGAGTTGACGCTGACCTTGTCCGCGCCGGCCTTCAGCACCCGGTCGAAATCGTCCACGGTGTTGATCCCGCCGCCCACCGTCAGCGGAATGAAGATCTGGCTCGCCACATCCCGCAGGATCTGCGTAAACAGGGGCCTCGCCTCGTAGCTCGCCGTAATGTCGTAGAATACCAGCTCATCCGCGCCCGACTCGTTGTAAGACTTCGCCAGCGCAACCGGGTCCTCCACATCCTGGACGCCCAGAAAATTGACGCCCTTGACCACCCTGCCGTTTCGAACGTCCAGGCAGGGGATGATTCGTTTGGTTAACATAATTCTTCTCCTGACTGTTCCCCGGCTGCAGCCAGAACCTCCCCCAGATCCAGCATACCGGTGTAAATCGCCTTACCGACAATGGCGGCGTCGATCCCCATGGCATGCAGTTCCCGGATCTCTGACAGATAGGAGATCCCGCCGGAGGCCGTCACCGACAGGCCGTCGATCTCCCGCAGCACCGCGTAGACGTCGAGGTTCGTTCCCGTCAGCGCGCCGTCCCGGGCGATGTCCGTGTAGATCACCTGCTGTACGCCGACGTCCCGAAGCTGCCTGCAGAACGCCACGCCGTCCAGCTCCGTCACTGTCAGCCAACCGTCCACCGCCACGCGTCCGTCCTTTGCGTCCACGCCAACGGCGATCTGCGGCCCGTATTTCCGGACCATCTCCGTGAGAAACGGGAAGTTCTGCACGGCGGCGGTGCCAAGGATCACCCGGCCGACGCCGGCGTCCAGATATTTCCGGATCCGGTCCTCGTCCCGGATGCCGCCGCCCACTTCCACATACAGATCGGTCGCCTCTACGACGGAGCGGATCACATCGAAGTTTGCAAGCGTTCCGTCCTTTGCCCCGTCAAGGTCCACCACGTGGAGATACCGGGCGCCGGCGTCTGCAAAGCCGCGGGCCGCCTCCACCGGAGACAGCGCGTACCGGGTCACCTGCCCGTAGTCGCCCTGCAGCAGGCGCACCACCTGCCCGTCTTTTAAGTCTACAGCGGGAAATATCTTCATACTTACCTCACATTTCGGCAAACGCCCGGAGCATGTCAAGCCCCACGGTGCCGCTCTTTTCCGGGTGGAATTGGCAGCCGACCACGTTTCCCGCCGCCACGATCGCGGGCACCGCGACGCCGCGGTCCGTTCCCGGGGCCGTGTACCCCGTATCGGCGACCAGCGCGTCGCCGCAGTCCGTCGCGTAATAGGAGTGTACGAAATACACGTAACAGCCGGGCTTTGTGTATTGCAGGATCGGGTGCGGCCGGGCAATGCGCAGGCTGTTCCAGCCCATGTGCGGCACCTTCAGGGAGAGCCCCGCCAACCGGATCGCCTCCGCCAGCGGCCGGACCTCGCCGTGGATGTAGCCGAGGCCGGCGTGCTCGCCGTACTCATAGCTTTTTTCGAGCAGCATCTGCATGCCGAGACAGATCCCCAGCAGCGGCTTGCCGGCGGCAGCCTGCTCGTCCAGCACCGGGATCAGTCCCGTGTCCCGCAGCTTCGCCATGGCGTCGCCGAACGCGCCGACGCCGGGCAGAATGATCCGGTCCGCCGCCCGGATCTCTTCCGCATCCCGGGTCACGCTGTTTGCAACGCCCAGATGCCGCAGAGAAGACGCCAGACTGAACAGATTCCCGACGCCGTAATCAATAATTGCAATTTTCTGCATACAGGCCTCCGCGTTTCAGAGGATCGTTCCTTTGGTGGACGGGATCTCGTCGGCATACGCCGGATCGATCGCGACCGCCTGCCGCAGCGCCCGGGCGAGGGCCTTGAACGCGCCCTCGATGATGTGGTGGCTGTCGTCCCCGGCGAGCTGCCGCAGGTGGATCGACGCGCCCAGATTGCGGGACAGCGCCAGCATGAACTCCCGGGTCAGCGCCGTATCGAACGTCCCCACCTGCTCTGTGGGGATGTCGAGCGCGTAGCCGAGACAGGCCCGCCCGCTGACGTCCACCGCCGCAAGGATCAGCGCCTCGTCCATGGGGAGCGTGACGCTGCCGTAGCGGACGATTCCGCGCCGATCGCCCAGCGCAGTGTCAAAGCACCGGCCCAGCACGATGGCCACATCCTCCGTGGTGTGGTGGGCGTCCACATGCAGGTCCCCCCTGCAGGCGATCTCCAGATCGAACCGCCCGTGCCGGGCGAACAGCTCCAGCATGTGGTCCAGAAACCCGCAGCCGGTCTCGACCTGCGCCGCGCCGCACCCGTCCAGGTTCAGCTTCATGGTGATCTGTGTCTCCGCGGTATTCCGCGTGATCTCCGCTCTGCGCATTCTTGCTCCTCCTTACGCCAAAATCTCTCTTGTGGCCGCCAGCAGCGCGTCCATATCCGGTCTCGTCCCGATCGTGATCCGAACGAAGTCCCGGATGCGGTCGCTGTCAAAATGGCGCACCAGAATATTCCGTTCCCGCAGGCCGCGGTAATACGCTGTGCCGTCCAGCTTCGGATGCCGGACAAACAGGAAGTTCGCCCGGCTGTCCAGCACCTCAAACCCCAGCGCCCGCAGCATCTCCGCCGTCCAGGCGCGGGTCTCGATGATCTCTGCGCGGGTCCGGTCGAAATAGGCCCGGTCCCGGATGGCCGCCTCGCCGCACAGCAGCGTCAGACGGTTCACGCTGTAAGGGTTGAAGCTGTATTTCAGCGTCAGCAGATCCGAAATCAGCGCCCGGCTCCCGATCGCGAACGCCAGCCGTCCCCCGGCCAGCTGCCGGGATTTGGAGAAGGTCTGGACGACCAGCAGATTCTCGTACCGGGGCAGCAGCGTCACGGCGCTCTCCCCGCCGAAGTCGATGTACGCCTCGTCCACGACCACCAGCCGCGCGGGGTCCTGCCGCAGGAGCTTCTCAATCTCCGCAAGCGGCAGATACAGCCCGGTCGGGGCGTTGGGATTTGCTAGAAACACCGTGCCGCGGACTCTCTCGTAGTCCTCCACGGCCACGGAAAAATCCGCCCGCAGCGGCACGACCGTTTCGGAGACGCCGAACATCCGGGCGAATACCGGATAAAAGCCGTAAGTAACGTCCGGATAGGCCGCGCCGTTCGGGCACAGGCCGTGGAAGCACATGGCCAAAATGGAATCGCTGCCGTTGTCCGTGTAGACCTGCTCCGGATCAACGCTGTAGAATTCGGCGATCGCCCCGCACAGGCTCCTGCAGGTCGGGTCCGAGTACAGCCGCAAATCGGCGAGCTCCCGCTCCCCCACCGCCGCCAGCACGCCGGGCGCAGGGGGATAGGGACTCTCGTTGGTGTTCAGTTTGATCAGGTTCTCCATGCCCCGGGGCTGCTCCCCGGGGGTATACGGCTCCAGCGCGGCGAGCGCCGGATCAAAAAAGCGGCTCATTGTCCATCATCCTCAAACCGGACGGCGACGCTCCGCGCGTGTCCGTCCAGATGTTCATGCTCTGCAAGGTTGATAATGCTGTCCTTCACTTCGGAAAGCGCGTCTTTTGTGTAATAGATAAAGCTGCTGCGCTTCACAAACTCGTCCACGGACAGGGGGCTGGAAAACCGCGCCGTCCCCAGCGTGGGCAGCGTGTGATTCGGTCCCGCCCAGTAGTCGCCCAACGCCTCCGGCGCGTGCTTCCCCAGAAAGACGCTTCCGGCGTTCCGCACCGCGTGCAGCAGCGCGAACGGCTCGTCCACGCACAACTCCAGATGCTCCGGCGCGATCTCGTTGGCGATGTCCACGCCCTCCTGCAGGTTCGCCGCGACAAGGATCTTGCCGTTGCTGTCAATCGAAGCGCGGGCGATGTCCGCACGCGGCAGGAGCGGGATCTGCCGCTCCAGCTCGGCGCTGACTGCCTCTGCAAGCTCCATACTGTCGCACACCAGGACCGCCGAGGCCATCCGGTCGTGCTCCGCCTGGCTCAGCATGTCCGCCGCGACGTGCCGCGGGTTCGCCGTCCGGTCCGCCACCACCAGGATCTCGCTTGGGCCGGCGATCATGTCGATGTCCACGAGCCCGTAGACCTTCTGCTTGGCGGTCGCCACGTAGATGTTCCCGGGTCCTACGATCTTGTCCACCTTCGGGACAGATTCCGTCCCATACGCGAGCGCCGCCACCGCCTGCGCGCCGCCCATCTTGAAAATGTCCGTGACGCCCGCTACACGGGCCGCCGCGAGCACCGCATCCGGGATCATTCCGTCCCGTCCCGGCGGCGTCGCCATTACGATGCGGGACACGCCGGCGATCCGGGCGGGAATCGCGTTCATCAGAACGCTGGACGGGTAAGCCGCCGTCCCGCCGGGCACGTAAATGCCCACCTTTTCCATCGGCAGAACGCGCTGCCCCAGCACGACGCCCTCCCGCTCCGTGACAACGAAATTTCGGTGCGCCTGCTTTTCATGGAAAGCGCGGATGTTGGCTGCCGCCCGCTCCAGATCCGCGACCAGGGACGGGTCCACGGCCGCGTATGCCATGTCGATCTCCGCCTCCGGCACCCGGAGCGCGGTCAGCGCCGCGCCGTCGAATTTCGCGCAGTATTCCAGCACCGCAGCGTCGCCCCGGGTTCGGACGTCCTCCAGTATCGCGGCCACCGCCTGCTCGATCTCCGGCGTCGCCGCCGTGTGACCGCGGTAAAAAATGGCCGATCGCTCCACCGACGCGCAATCCAGGATCCTGATCATAGTTCTGCCTCCAACTCCTCCACAATGCAGAGAATCTCCGTTTTTTTGAACTGATAGCTGCTGCGGTTCGCAATGAGCCGCGCACTGGATTCGGCGATACGGGCAAACACCCGCATATCGTTCTCCTTCAGCGTTGTCCCGGTCTCCACAATATCCACGATCACGTCCGTCAGCCCCAGAAGCGGCGCAAGCTCAATGCTGCCATGGAGCTGCACGATGTCAATGTCCCGGTTCTGCGCGCTGAAATACCCCGATGCGATGTGCGGATACTTGGTCGCAACCCGCAGAACGCGGCTCTTGTCGTCCTCCCAGTCGTTGGGGGCCGCCACGCAGACGCCGCATTTCCCTTTCTGCAGGTCCAGCAGCTCATACACGTCCGGCTCCGTTTCGAGCAGCACATCCTTGCCCACGACGCCGATGTCCGCCGCGCCGCGCTCCACATACACGCCCACGTCCGACGGCTTGACCATGACGTAGCTGACGCCGCGCGCCTCGTTGATAAAAACCAGTTTACGGCTGTCTGTCTCCATCTCGGGGCAGGCGTAGCCGATCTGTGCAAATTTTTTGTAAATGCTCGTTCCCATTCTGCCTGTGGGCAGCGCGATCCGAATCATTTCGGCACCTCCTCCGTCAGCGTCCGCACCTCGCGGGTCCGAACCGAGGCATCCGCCTCCGGCGCCGCCAGAACGGAATAGCCCTCCGCCGTCAGCGCGGTCACGGCCCGGAGCACCTCGGCGGGATCCGCGTCTCCGCAGACGAGCAGAATGTCCGCGTCATAGGTCCGGGTTTCCGTAAAGATCCGGGACAACTCCCCGATGTACAGTGCAAAGCCCATGGCCTGCTGCGGCTTGCCAAACCGACGCAGCAGATTGTCATACCGGCCGCCCGTGAGCACCGCTCTGGGCACATTCTGGATATATCCCTGAAACACGATCCCGTTGTAATAGGCCATGTCGTTCACTACGGTGAGATCGAGGACCAGCCGTTCGGCGGACTCCACCGCGGCCAGCGCGCGTTCAAGCTCCGCCAGCTCGTCCAGCGCCTCGGACGCCTGCGCGCGCAGCTCGTACCGCCGCAGCTTTTCCGCCGCGGAGAGCACTGGCTCAGACAGCGCCGCCGCGGTAAGCAGCAGCGTGCGGCGGTCTTCCGCCGTCCCGGCCGCGTCCGCAAGGGCAGCCAGCTCATGGAGATTCCGGTGCCGCAGCGCCTCCAGCGCGCGGTCGTGCAGCTCGCCGGAAAATCCGCAATCGGCCAGAATCCCGGAAATCAGCCCCATGTGGCTCACCGCCAGCAGATACTCCGGCGAGACGATCTCCAGGCTCTTCAGCGCAAGAAGCACAGTCTCCGCCTCGTCATAGCCACCGGCGCACCCGATGTATTCCAGACCGATCTGCCGGATCTCCCGGTACTCCGAGGTCCCGGGCGCAAGCCGAAACACATTCTCATTGTAATGGAGCTTCTGCCGAACCGTGTCCGGCTGCGTATTCTTCACAATGCTCATGGTCACGTCCGGCTTCAGCGCCATCAGGCGCCCGCCGGCGTCTGTGAATGTGATCACAGAATCACTGACCAGAAAATTCCGATTCTCCCGGTACAGATCATACGGCTCAAACTTCCCCATCCGGTATCTGCGGTATCCGTACGTCTCATACAGCGCCCGCAGCTGGAGCAGGGCCGCATCCTCCCAGGCCAAAGTATTCGGCAGCGCCTGCATCTGTCCGCCTCCATTCCTCTGAACGCGCAGTCTTTGTTCTCCGAAAAAATATTATACAATACATCCGCCGGTTTTGGAAAGCCTTTTCCACATTTGCGATCTTACCACAATTTAGCGCTTTAGTCAATTAGCAGAATAAACAAAGGATACCCGGCAAAGGGCGGCGATCCCGGTCTGCATGCCCGGTTTCCGGTTTGACAATCCACCCCGCCGGCTGTATACTGAATCCGCAAGCAATTCAGGCCGGACAGAGAAGGAGAGCGCCGCTATGGACCTGCAGAGCATTCTGAGCAAAGTCGACCACACGCTGCTTACACAGACGGCAGTCTGGGCGGAAATCCGCGCCGTTTGCGACGACGGTCTGCGCTACGGGACCGCGTCAGTGTGCATCCCGCCCGCCTATGTGAAGCAGGCGGCCGCGTACCTCGCCGGACGGCTCCCCGTGTGCACCGTTATCGGCTTTCCCAATGGCTACTCCACCACGGCCGTCAAATGCTTTGAAGCAGCCGACGCCGTTTCGAACGGCGCCTCGGAAATCGACATGGTCATCAATTTGGGCTGGGTCAAAGACGGGCTCTGGGACCAGGTGCGGGCGGAGATCCGCGCGGTCAAAGACGCCTGCGGCGACCGACTGCTGAAAGTCATTATTGAGACCTGCTTCCTCACGGATGAAGAAAAAATCCGGCTCTGTTCCCTCGTCGGCGAGGCTGGAGCGGACTACATCAAGACCTCCACCGGCTTCGGCGGAGGCGGCGCCACCCTGCACGACGTCGAGCTTTTTCGCGCACATGTCCCGGACGGACTGAAAATCAAGGCTGCAGGCGGCATTTCCGGTCCGGAGGACGCCGAGGCGTTTCTGAATGCCGGCGCGCAGCGCCTGGGCACCAGCCGCGTGGTGAAAGCGGCAAAAGCCGCCGAATGCGCGGACAGAAAGGAGATGAACTGATATGGCTGTTCCGACCCCGCATATTGCGGCAAAACCCGGAGAGATCGCCAAAACCGTTCTTATGCCCGGCGATCCGATGCGTTCCCGCTTCATTGCGGACAACTATCTGGAAAACCCGGTCCTGATCAACGACATCCGCGGCATACACGGCTACACCGGCTTCTGGCAGGGCGTGCCCCTCACGGTCATGGCCAGCGGCATGGGCATCCCGTCCGTCGGCGTCTATTCCTGGGAGCTTTACAACTTCTACGGCGTTGAAAACATCATCCGGATCGGCAGCGCCGGGGCGTTCCGGGACGATCTGCGGCTCCGGGATCTTGTCATTGCTCAGGGGGCCTGTACGGATTCAAACTTCGTTCATCAGTTCGGGCTGAAAGGCACGTTCGCCCCCATCGCGGATTACGACCTGCTGCGGCTCGCAGCGGATACCGCTGCGGAACTGGATGTGTCCGTCCGGATCGGCAATCTGCTCTCCACGGACAATTTCTATGACGACGGCTCTGACAGCAACGATCTCTGGAAAAAAATGGGCGTGCTGGCGGTGGAAATGGAGGCGGCAGGTCTCTATATGAACGCCGCCCGCACCGGCAAACGCGCCCTCTGCATCTGCACCATCTCCGACCACCTCTACCGTGCGGAGGCCATGACGCCTGAAGAGCGGGAGCAGACGCTGACGCAGATGATCCGGCTCGGACTGGACACCGCCGCAAAGGCGGCCGCCCTTCCCGCACTCTGACCCGCAATCCGATCTGCAATATGCGCTTCAAAGGCCGCCGGCTGATCCGGCGGCCTTTTTCATGAAACAGCATCTCTGCAGCCATCTCTTAGATTCGCGCCATTATTATGCACAAAACAGACCGCTCTGTTTTGTGCTTTTTGTTTTTCTATAAAATGCCTGAAAGCATAAATCATTTTGTTTCATTGTTTCATGTCTTGTTTTTCACATTTGTTCATGATATACTTTTCACATCACAGGCGTCTGCCTGAACCGTGTAAGGAAAGGAGTTTTTTGATGAAAATCGATTATCAGAAGTACATTCTCCTGAACGATCCTGTTGAGAACGTGACGGAAAACGGCGAAATCGTCGGATTCACGCTGAAAATGGGTTATCCCAATTACCGCGGCATGTATCTCGCCTACACGGAGGATATTGTCGTCGTTCTGGACGGCGAGGAATTCCACGGGAACCGCGACGAGCTCACCCTGACGCTGCGCTCCGGTACGTGGAAGGTCAGCGAGTTCTCCTCCTCCGGATTCCACCGCTGGAATTTCGCGGAAAAGGGCACCATTTTTGTCAAGAAGCCCGGCGGCATCGCCCCCGGCAAGCACCGGATCGAGGCCGGCCTCCTGAACCGCGGGTATTTCGGTTCCCGCGGGGCGTATGTGGGCGGCTGGCGCGACATTGAAATGTGAGAAAGGGGGATTGCGACATGTTGAATCTTGGCGTAACCTGCTACAGCTACCAGGATGAGATCCGTCTCGGCAGAATGACCTGGGAGGACGTGCTGGCGCATGCGGCGTCCATCGGCGCGCACGGGTTTGAGATCGTGCCCGAGCAGTTTCTCACGGATGTGGAGTATGAGCTGATCCCCGCAGATCTGGTTGCCAGATGGAAAGATCAGGTGCAGAAGTACGATCTGGTCCCCACGAACTGCAACCTGTACGACGATTTTGACGTCTACCCCAACCGCATCCTCACCGACGACGAGCGGTTCGACCGCATGCGGCACGGCATCAAGCTGGCCAAGACGCTCGGCTTCAGGTCCGTGCGCGGCTGCGCGGACCTGCCCCCCGCTCTGCTGGAGCGGATCATCAAACTGGCGGAGGACAACGGCATCATCATCAGTCTGGAGGTCCACGCCCCCTTCTCTCTGAAATCCGACTGGATGCAGACCTGGTTTGATATGATCGAACGCACCGGCACCAAATATGCCGGCATTCACCCTGACGGCGCCATCTTCTCCCGCGCGCCGCGGGTCAGCGCGGTGGCCCAGGCTGTGCGCAGGGGCGCGAAGCCGGAAATCATCGAGTATCTGACAAAGGAGGGTTTCCCGAATGCCGTCGCCCGCCGCGCCAAAGAGCGCGAGATCCTCCGCTTTGGCGCGTACGCCGACACCAAGGGCTACGATTACGACGCCATGCACGAAAAGGTCCTCGAGATGGGCGGCGGCCCCGCGGAGGAGCGTCTGTTCAGCCGTCTCGCCTGTGACGACCCCGCCTGGCTGCTGGAGTGCAAAAAGTACATCGTCCACTTCCACGGCAAGTTTTACGACATGGTGGACGACGGGCAGGGCGGCTTCTATGACCCCTCCATCGACTACGAAGGCATCGTAAAGGCGCTGGTGGAGATCGGCTACACCGGCTATATTTCCTCCGAGTATGAGGGCATGGGCGCGTATCACGATTTCGACTGCCCCACCGACGCCCCCAGCGCCGCGGACATGATTACGAAACAGCACACTATGATCCGCAGCTACGAGGCGAAATACGCAAAATAAAGTCCATATTTCCATACGCAACCGGCGGCGCACCATCTGATGCGCCGCCGGTTGTCTTTTTTCCGTTTTCTGCTTGCAATCTGCCGCCGTTTCTGGTGAAATGGATGTATCGGTCTGCTCGGACAGACGCCGGACCGGAAAGGAGAGCTGAATATGCCCGAGTTGTTTGAAGCTGTGATGATCGTGTGCTTCGGCCTGTCCTGGCCGCTGTCCGTCTGGAAGTCCTGGCGTTCCCGAACCGTCAGGGGAAAAAGCTTGTTCTTTGAAGTCTTTATCTGGATCGGCTACGCAGTCGGCATTGTCGGCAAGCTCCTTGCCCACAGCCTGACTTATGTTTTGATCTTCTATATTCTCAATCTGCTGATGGTTACCGTCGACCTCTGCCTGTATTTCCGCAACCGCGCCCTGGACCGCGAGGCGGAAGCGCAGTCGACCGCAGTCCCCGGCTGATTTTGTTTCCGCGCTTTTCCTCTCGTCGATCCCGTTCACAAAAAACAGCAGCGCATTTTTGTCATGCGCTGCTGTTTCTGTTGATTCAGTACTTTCCGAGGAGCTTGACCACCTTTTCGTCCTCCGGGGTCAGGGCCATATCGTCCGCCCCATACCCGCCGTCGCCGAAGTGCATCACTGCAGGCGTCTCCGCCGTGTACGCGGGCCAGACCTCGCGTCCCGCCGTGTTCGGGTCGCCTGTCCGCGCAAACGCGCACCAGTAGTCCGCCATCACGTCTGACAGCTCGTAATCGTACGCCGTCCACGGCCGCCAGCACCGGTGCAGCGTCCCGAACATGTACCACATCTCGCTGGAATGCCACGCCCCGTTGTCGTCTCCAGGCAGATGCCGGTCAAAGTAGTATCCGTAGATCGGCGCTCTCCCCGTCCGGTTCCGCTGCCGCCCCAGCGCAATGACGCTGCCGAAGCAGGCCGCGCGTTCCGTACCGGAAATCTGACCTGACATGGCCTGCAGCCGTGCGTCACCCTCTACAAAGCCTGTCATGATGCTCTCCGCATTCGTCTCGCCCGCGCCGAGAGCCGCGCCGGGCATCTTCTCCAGGACGTACCCGTCTACACAGGGCAGAAACACCATGGAGGGCCCGTCCCGGTGCGTCGCCGCCGTCAGCCGCGCGTAGACCTCCTCGGCGGGCAGCGCCATGATCTCGTCAAAGGTCATCCCCGCTTTCTCCAGCAGCTCCTCTCCGAACGATGCCTGTCCCGCCTCCGTATCAAAGCTGTGCCATTCGTTCAGACAGCCGCCCGACTGAATGATCACGCGCTTCATCAGTCCCCGGCACAGCGGCGACGTCAGCAGGATCCGCACGGACATCGCCCCGGCCGACTGCCCGTGCACCGTGATGTTGTCCGGGTCGCCGCCGAAGGCCGCGATGTTCTCCCGCACCCAGCGCAGCGCTGCGATCTGGTCCAGGATCCCCTGGTTGCCCGTGTGACCGTACTTCTCCTTGATCTTCGGGTGCGCAAAGAAGCCGAAACCGTTGCAGCGGTACTGGATCGTCACCTGCACGCATCCGCGCTTGCAGGCCGCCTCTCCGTCGAATTTCTGCTCGTACGAGAAGCCGCCGCCGAAACCGCCGCCGTGGATCCAAAACAGGACCGGGAGTTTCTCCCCCGGCTCCGCAGCCGGCGTCCAGATATTCAGATACAGGCAGTCCTCGTCCATCTCTTTGGGCGCCGGATAAAACTCCTTTGCAAAAAACGGTCCATGCTGAGCAACCTGCATGCACATCTTCGGCCACTTGTCGCACAGCCGCACGCCCTCCCAGGGCACAGGCGGCTGCGGCGGCGCAAAGCGAAGCGTCCCCACCGGCGGTGCTGCAAACGGGATCCCCTTGAAGATCGTATACCCCTGGTTGTTGCCGCGGACGCCCTCTACGACGCCATATTTTGTTTTCGTCCGAATCATTGCCATTTGATGCTCTCCATCAGTCGTCCAGGACGGCCTCCTGCGCCGTATCGGACAGCGCGGACGGACGCAGCATTGCAGGTCTTTCGCAGCGCGTAGTCATTTCATAATATATCCTGGTCCGGCAGGATTCCAGAATACCGTGAATAATCTCAATCGCATGAAAACCAATATCGGCATGGCAGCGGGGACGCCGTCCGTTGCAAAGCGCATAACACATATCCGCAAGGCCGACGCCGCGGCAGGACATAGCATAAAACCCGTGAAGCAGCGGTAGCACAACCCGCTGTGAGGCGACAGGCTCTGCCAGTTGCTGCCGGTCCGGGTCTGCCTCTGCAGCAGCGGCCTGCGTGACAGGCTGCTGTCCCGGACGAATGCGCGTCATTTCCGGATGTGCGCCGCGCCGCATCACGCTGATTTCATCACAAAACAGGTTTGGGTCTCCGAGATAAAACGTCCCGTCTGTACCTGTAACGACAAAGCTGTGGCTCGCGCTGGAGTCAGAGGAAATATGCAGAGTGCCAAGGACGCCGTTTTCAAATTCCAGAGACGCCAATAAGGTCGTCGGCGTATTTACCTCAAACGGCTCGCCGTAATGCGGATGCTTCGGATTCAGCAGCTTTCTGTGCGGATCCATATTGCCGCCGAATCCGCAGACGCGCACAACAGAGCCAAACAGGTTGATCATTTCATGGATATAATACCCGCCCAGATCAAAAGGCAGCCCGCCGCCATAATGAAGCGGGAAAAAATAGTGGTTCGGCGTCAAGTCAAAAAAGGGCGAATCCGGCTGATAGTGGTTGGTGATCTGCGCGTGCACCGTGACCGGCTTCCCGATGATCCCTTCATCGAGGTATTTGCGCGCCGACTGCTCCCATCCGCCCAAAAACGTGTCAGGCGCAGTTGTGTAGAGCACGCCTTTCTCCGCGGCAAGCGTCATCAGCATCTTTGCATCTTCAAATGTCGGCGCCATCATTTTTTCACAATAGACATGCTTGCCGTGCTCCATGGCCGTTTTGGATACCAGAACATGGGCCTCCGGAAAGGTCAGATTGCAGATCACGTCAATATTCGGATCCGAGCAGATTTCCTCCAGGCTCCCATACTTTTTGATCCCGTACTTTTTCACCATATAGTCCATCCGGTACTCCAGCAAATCATAGCAGCCGATCACCTCTGTGATTGCAAAACGGTTGACCAGATTCTCCATATATGTCGCTTTGCAGATCCCGCCGCAACCGACGACGCCGATTTTGATTTTTTTCATAAAGCTTTCCTCCTGTCTTATTCGCCAAGTATATTCGAGAACATTCTGCGCTGCCGCTGAACCTGCTCCACGGGGTTCGGCCGCCGGTCCTCCGGCCACATCCGCGCGCCTTCATATTCAGAACAGATGTAACCCTCGTATCCGACCTCCCGCAAAAGCCGGAGCACCTCTTCATATTGGAACCCGAGATCTGTAAAATCCTCTTCCACATAAGTAAACTTGGCATGAAAATGCGTCATATACGGAACGATGGAGCGCAGATCCGCAAGCTGGCTGACGCCGGTATGTCCCAAATACCGTGTTATCTCCGCAAAACCGGTCTCTCGTTCCTGTTCTGTAAGGGCATCCATGGCACTCTGCATATCCTCTCCTGCAGAGAAAGCCGCATTGAGCATTTCCAGCTTCTTCTCATCCGCCCCCGCCTGACGCGCGTTCTCCAGAAGTCTGGCGGGAATGCTTTTTTGGAAGATGGACATATCCGGCATGAGCCCCAGATTCTTTGTCCCGGTTCGCTCGATCAGATCCACATAGGCGCCGACCTGCTCCCCCCGGATCTGCATTTTGTGGGAAATTTCCAAATTCAATATTACGTTTTTATCCCGCGCATAGCCAAGGCAGCGCTCCACGACGTCCAACTCATAGATTTCATTACGAACCATCGGAAAGCCTGTGGCAGCCGCATAATCGATCTCCTGCTTCAAAAATGCCTCCCGTGCCGCACTGTCCCCGACAAACGCATGCGCGCAGGAATCAAAACATACCGGTTTGAGCTTGTACTTGTCAAGCAGTTCCTGCCATTCAGAAAGCTCTTTCTGATTCCATGTCGGATACGATGTGGGCGGCGTCGTATGACTGACCACTTCCACTCCATCGGTCCCCGGCAGCTCTGCAACCGCTCGGAGCATATCTTCATAAGACATCTTTCCGGCTTGATATAATGCTTGATAACAGTATAGCGACACTCCGTACTTCATTCTACCGCTCCTCTCTTGTGCTTCCTTTTCTGTCATATAAACAGAAAACGTTTCCTGTTTATGATAGCAGGCTAAATTGTAAATGTCAATAATTTATTCTCTGATATCACTTTTTCAAAAAAAGTGTTGACAATATGAACCTTTTGGTTTATCTTATCAGTAGAAATCGATTTCTTAATAACAATTTCATTCTCATTTGCGCAAATAAAGAATACCAAGGAGGATTATTATGAAATCAAGAAATGTGGTATCACTGCTTTTGGCGGCGCTGCTGCTGATCGCTCTGTTTGCAGCCTGTGCAACAGAGACCCCCTCAGGCGGCGGCAGCGAGGCGACTCCGCCCGCAGCTACTCCCGGCAACAGCAGTCCGACCGGCTCCACGCCCCCGAACGGCAGCAATTCCGGCAATGAAGGCGACGGAGACTCTGAAGATGAAATCGTCGAAATCATGGTCTGGACGAGCAAGGGGCAGACCAAAACAGACGAAGGAAATGCGCTTGTTGAAGCCGCAGTCAACGAGATCACAGAACGCGAGATCGGCGTACATGTGAATTTTGAGTACATTCCTTACGGCGACTTAGCAACGCAGGTCACTCTAGCGATTGCGAATCAGGAGCCCATTGATTTGATCAATTATTCTCCCAGCGGGTCTACTTCGATCGTTTCCCTTTATACCAACAATGCCATAATGGATCTGACAGATTTGATCGACGCTTATGCGCCGGATCTCAAGGCCCTTTTCGGCAACGATCTGCTGAATGCTACCAGCATTAACGGGCGTCTTTACGGCATTCCCGCTTATCGTCTGTACAATTCCAATTTTTATTTTGTCGGCCGGAAGGATATCCTGGAAAATGCCGGCGTCCTCTCGCAGGCAGAAAAAATGACCAGCTGGCAGGACCTTGAAGCATGCCTTGAGGCAATCAAAAATTCCAATCAGGGATGCTATGGCTTTGGCGACGCCAGCGGAGACATCATCTATCACGGCCTCATCGCCAGCGGAGGCAGCTTCGCCGACAATATCGTTTTCGATACGCTGGGGGATTCACTGGATCTCATCTATACCGATCAAAACAGCACTGTCTCTCTGCTCCCTGCGCAGCCCGGCTATGTCACGGAGTGCAAGATGTTCCAGGATTGGTACAGCAAGGGTTATATCTGGTCTGAGACGCCGTATACCACCAAAGGGGATACAGTTTCCAATATTACAAACAATGTCTTTGCCTCTTATGTCTGCGCCTCGGAATACGGCGTGGAAGTATCCAAAACTGCCGCCATCGGAACGGATGTGCTCTGTGTGCAGCTGGGAGACGGATTTGTTTCCACGGCTGCCGTTCTGAAGTTCGGTCTCTGCATTCCTTCCACTTCTCCCGAACCGGAAGCCACGATGAAGTTCTTGAATCTGCTGTACACAGACGACCAGCTCTCCACGCTCTTTGCCTGGGGCATCGAAGGCGTACACTATGAGGTCCGGGATGGACAGGCCGCCTATATCGGAGACGCCACCGCTGCGACTTGCGGGTTCCACGGCAACGACTACAGCTTCGGCAACCAGTTTAAGATTCTGCCCTGGTATGGACAGGGTGCCGATTTCCGCACCCGCGCCTACGCGAACCTGCAGGCCGCTCCCACTTCCAAATATCTTGGCTTCACAATGGACACCGGAGGTTATCAGACTGAATTGGCCGCCATATCCGCGGTCGTCAACGAATACAATCGGATGCTGACCTCCGGTCTTTATACGGATGCACTGTATAATGAGTACCTGACCAAGCTGGATGCCGCAGAAATCGATCAGTGGGTCGGGCTTTACCAGAGTGCCCTGACAGATTGGCTTGCTTGACAAAAAAGCAAAAGGAAGAAAGCGGAGCCCGATCGGGTTTCCGCTTTCTTCTTGCCCATGCTGCCGGTTTATGCTATTATTTGAAATGAAATGATGCATCATCACATGGAGGTCTGTTTATGGCAACCATTCGCGATGTCGCCTTGCTGGCCGGCGTTTCCCCCGCAACTGTTTCCCGGGTGCTGAACGGAAATTACCCCGTAAAGGCTGAAACCAGAGTGATTGTGGAGAATGCCATCAAAGCATTGGATTTCCATCCCAACATTATCGGACGCAGCCTCAGCGCACATACGAAAAAGACAATTTTCGTAGTGGCCTCTACCGCACTGAGTGAAATGTTCACTCGGGTACTGCACGGCATCAATGTTACAACTGCCCAAAACGGCTATGAGTTTCTGATGACGATTCTTGATAATTCCGGCACACAGGATTTGAAGAACAACTGGAATCGTTGTGCAAGGCATATTGAGGACGGTCTTGTCGGAGGCGTTATCCTGTTGGGCCGACAAGTCATTGAGACAGCCGCCAATGGAAATCCGATTTCGGTGCCTGTCGTTCAATGCAGCGAAAGCTCCCATTCTTTCTTTCCGAACTGTGTTTCCTATGACAACCGCCGGGCTTTTTACGATCTGACAAATCAACTGATTCGTCAGGGATTCCGGCGTTTCGGCTTTCTTCTCTCCAGAAAGGAAACGGAAAACGCTCCCTCTGAATTCTCCATTGAACGATTGGAGGGTATGAAGAAAGCGCTCTCTGAACACGGGATCCCGTATGATCCGGAGCTGACAATCTGCTGCATCCAGCACTCAGACACGTACGGATTGACTACCTTTTCCGATACCACCGAGGCAACGCACAAGTATATGGATATGCGTCCGGAACAACGCCCCGATATTCTTCTCTGTTCTTATGACGCCATCGCCATCTCTTGCATCAACGAATTTCAGCGAGCCGGTCTCCAGATTCCCCGGGACATCGGAATCGCAGGTTTTGATAATGTTTCTGCCGCGCTTCTTCCTCGGCCACAGCTGACGTCTGTCCAACCCCCCTCTTTTGAAATGGGTGTTGAGGCCGCCCGTCTTTTGATCGCTCTGATGAGCGGCGAGCGTACAGGCGGTCTAACGATTCAGCTTCCTTATATCATTTATGAGCGTGGGTCTACAAATCCCTCGCTGGCATAGTTTTTATCCGTTTTCGTCAAAACAGAATCAATTCAAGGAGGCAGGCCGATTCGGCCTGCCTCCTTGCGTATAGAAGCGAAACGCGCTTCATTCAACAATTTCAGTACTTTCCGAGGAGCTTGACCACCTTTTCGTCCTCCGGGGTCAGGGCCATATCGTCCGCCCCATACCCGCCGTCGCCGAAGTGCATCACCGCAGGCGTCTCCGCCGTGTACGCGGGCCAGACCTCGCGTCCCGCCGTGTTCGGGTCGCCTGTCCGCGCAAACGCGCACCAGTAGTCCGCCATCACGTCTGACAGCTCGTAATCGTACGCCGTCCACGGCCGCCAGCACCGGTGCAGCGTCCCGAACATGTACCACATCTCGCTGGAATGCCACGCCCCGTTGTCGTCTCCAGGCAGATGCCGGTCAAAGTAGTATCCGTAGATCGGCGCTCTCCCCGTCCGGTTCCGCTGCCGCCCCAGCGCAATGACGCTGCCGAAGCAGGCCGCGCGTTCCGTACCGGAAATCTGACCTGACATGGCCTGCAGCCGTGCGTCACCCTCTACAAAGCCTGTCATGATGCTCTCCGCATTCGTCTCGCCCGCGCCGAGAGCCGCGCCGGGCATCTTCTCCAGGACGTACCCGTCTACACAGGGCAGAAACACCATGGAGGGCCCGTCCCGGTGCGTCGCCGCCGTCAGCCGCGCGTAGACCTCCTCGGCGGGCAGCGCCATGATCTCGTCAAAGGTCATCCCCGCTTTCTCCAGCAGCTCCTCTCCGAACGATGCCTGTCCCGCCTCCGTATCAAAGCTGTGCCATTCGTTCAGACAGCCGCCCGACTGAATGATCACGCGCTTCATCAGTCCCCGGCACAGCGGCGACGTCAGCAGGATCCGCACGGACATCGCCCCGGCCGACTGCCCGTGCACCGTGATGTTGTCCGGGTCGCCGCCGAAGGCCGCGATGTTCTCCCGCACCCAGCGCAGCGCTGCGATCTGGTCCAGGATCCCCTGGTTGCCCGTGTGACCGTACTTCTCCTTGATCTTCGGGTGCGCAAAGAAGCCGAAACCGTTGCAGCGGTACTGGATCGTCACCTGCACGCATCCGCGCTTGCAGGCCGCCTCTCCGTCGAATTTCTGCTCGTACGAGAAGCCGCCGCCGAAACCGCCGCCGTGGATCCAAAACAGGACCGGGAGTTTCTCCCCCGGCTCCGCAGCCGGCGTCCAGATATTCAGATACAGGCAGTCCTCGTCCATCTCTTTGGGCGCCGGATAAAACTCCTTTGTAAACAGTCCGAAGCTCCCCTGCATCTGCATGCAGGTCTTCGGCCACTTGTCGCACAGCCGCACGCCCTCCCAGGGCGCAGGCGGCTGCGGCGGCGCAAAGCGCAGCGCTCCCACCGGCGGTGCTGCAAACGGGATCCCCTTGAAGATCGTATACCCCTGGTTGTTGCCGCGGACGCCCTCTACGACGCCATATATCGTTTTTGCCCGGATCAGTGCCATTGGAACGCCTCCTTTTTATTCTTCTTCTGACACGCGGTATCCCGCGGTCAGGTCTTTGATGATCTCGCCCGCCATCAGGAGCCCGGCTACAGCCGGAACAAAGGCCGTGCTGCCCGGCGTATCCCGCCGTCCGACGGGTCTGCCCCGGTCCGGCGCGGCGTCCTCCGACGCAGGCGGAGTCTCCGCCCTGCGCGGCGGTTCATCCGACCACACCACCTTCACGCCGGCGATCCCACGCTTTTTCAATTCCTTGCGCATGATCCGCGCCAGCGGGCAGACCCGGGTCTCGGCAATGTCTCCGACCCGGAGACGCCCGGCGTCCAGCTTGTTCCCGGCGCCCATCGCGCTGATCACGGGGACGCCGGCAGTCTTGGCGCAGCCGATCAGCGCGAGCTTCGCCGTAACAGTGTCCACCGCGTCCGCGATATAGTCATATTCCGCAAACGGAAACGAATCCGCATTCTCCGGCAGGAAAAAGCACCGATGCACGACGACCTCTGCCGCAGGATTGATCTGCAGGATCCGCGCGCGCATCACGTCCGTCTTGGGCTGCCCCAGCGTCGCCTCCGTGGCGATGATCTGGCGGTTCAGGTTCGACAGGCTGACGACGTCGTCGTCCACCAGATCAATCCGCCCGATCCCGCTTCTGGCCAGCGCCTCGCAGACATAACCGCCCACGCCGCCGACGCCGAACACCGCAACCCGCGCCGCGGCAAGCCGCTCCATCGCCGCCTCGCCCAGCAGCAGCTCCGTTCTGGCAAACCGGTTGTCCTGCATGCGCACATCCCCCGTTCATTTTTTCTGCTCCGATTATACCAAACCGCCCGCGCCTTTTCAATCCGCCAAAAAGGCAAAAGCCGCCCGGACGCGTCTGCGTCCGGGCGGCCTATTTTTGTTGTGTTCAGCCGATGGCTTCCCTTTCGAACTGCCGGGTGTACAGGTCGTAGTAGTACCCGTGCGCGCGCAGCAGCTCGCGGTGGCTGCCCCGCTCGATGATCTTGCCGTCGCGGACCACCAGAATAATGTCCGCCTGCCGGATGGTGGACAGCCGGTGCGCAATGATGAAGGCGGTCCGTCCGGTGAGCAGGTGGGAAATGGCGTTCTGGATCAGTTGCTCTGTCTCCGTGTCGATGCTGCTGGTCGCCTCATCCAGCACGAAGATCGGCGGATCGGCCAGCACCGCCCGCGCAAAGGACACCAGCTGCTTTTCGCCGGTCGACAGGCGGTCGCCGCCCTCTCCCACGTCGGCCTCATAGCCGCCGTCGATCCGGGCCGCGATCCGGTCCGCGGCCACAAGACGCGCCGCCGCCTCCACTTCGGCGTCCGTCGCATCCAGACGCCCGTATCGGATGTTCTCGCGGATGGAACCGGAGAACAGGTGCGGACTCTGCAGCACATAGCCGAGATTGGAATGCAGCCAGAGCTGGGACCGTTCCCGGTAATCCGTGCCGTCGATGAGGATCTGCCCCTCCGTGGGCTCAAAGAACCGGCAGGCCAGATTCACAATGGTGGATTTGCCCGCGCCGGTCTCGCCCACGATGGCCACGACCGTTCCGGCGGGCACGTCCAGATTGAAGTGCTCCAGCACGTTTTCTCCGCCGTCGGGATACCGGAACGTCACGTCCCGGAACTCCACATGGCCCTCCAGCTTCTCCCAGTTTTCCTTTTTCGGATGGAGCGCGTCGCCGTACTTCTCCAGGATCTCCGGCCGGTCCACGATGTCCGGCTTCTGCTCCAGAAGGTCCGCAACCCGTTCGATGGGCGCCTGGACGGAGATCACCTCCGCCAGGATGCGGGCGATCTGCTGAATGGGCTCAAAAATCGCAATGGCGTATGTGATAAATACGCTCAGCGTACCGAACTCCAGCAGGTTGTTCATCGTCAGATACCCGCCCCGCGCCAGAACGATGGCTGTGGCAAAGGAGCTGAAGAACAGGACCACGGGCACAAAGCACGCGCTCAACAGCGCGGCCCGGACGGAGGAGCGGTACATGCCGCCGGTGAGCCCGGAAAAGCTCGCCAGATTGTCCGCCTCAATCCCCAGGACCTTGCTGGTCCGAGCGCCGCCGATGCCTTCGTTGAAGGCGCTGATGATCTGGGAATTGATCCGCCGCACCTCGCGGTTCGCTTTCAGAATGTGGGACTGGAAGATCCCGGCAGTCACCGCGATCAGCGGCACCACCACGGCGACGAGGATCGCCAGCTTCCACTTCAGGAGAAACATGATAACGAGCACGCCGATCACATAGGCCGACGCCCACACGACGTCCACCACGCCCCAGCCGATCATGCCGGAGATGCGGTTCGTATCGCTGGTGGCGCGGGATAGCATATTGCCCACCGGCGTCACATTGTAATAGGAAAAGCTCAGCTCCTGCAGCTTGACAAACAGCGCCCGGCGAATATCCCGGGACAGGTACATCTCGATGCGCATGGCTACCAGCGCAAACGCAAGCGTCATGCCGGCCTGCGCCGCAATCACGATAAAGTACAGCACTCCAAACGGCACGATCCCGTCCATCGTCTCCTGCAGGATGAAGTGGTTGATGGCATACCGCTGAAACAGCGGCAGCGCCACGTCAATGCCCGCGGACACCAGCATGGACCCGATCAGCAGCAGGATCAGCCTGCCATACGGCAGAATAAAGGGCGTCAGCTTCTTCCAGATTTTGATGTCAAAGGACTTGTTGACGTTCTGTTCCTCGTTCACTGCGCCTCACCCCCTGCCAGCTCCGCCTCCAGGCTGCCCTGGATGTCATAGATCCGCTTGTACTCGCCCTCCCGGGCGATCAGCTCATCATGCGTCCCCTCCTGCGTCACTTTCCCGTCGGACAGCACGACGATTTTATCCGCGTGCATCAGCGTCGTGACGCGGTGGGAGATGATGATCGTGGTGGCGCCGTCCGCATTCTCCCGCAGGGCGGCCCGGATTTTCGCGTCCGTCTCCGTGTCCACGGCGGACAGCGAGTCGTCAAAAATTTTCACCGGCGTGTTCTGGATCAGCATCCGGGCGATGGCCACCCGCTGCTTCTGGCCGCCGGACAGAGTTACGCCGCGCTCTCCGATGACCGTATCGTAGCCCTGCGGCAGATCGCGGATCGTCTCTTCCAGCGCCGCGATGGCGGAGACCCGGTCGAGATCCCTCTGCGTCGCGCCGGACCGGGCGGCGAGAATGTTTTCGGAGATGGTTTTGGAGAACAGGAACGGCTCCTGCAGCACAAGACCAATATTCTTCCGCACATGGCTGAGCCGGATGTCCCGCAGGTCCACACCGCCGACGGTAATGCCGCCGCAGCCGGGCTCAATATCGTACAGCCGGGTCAGCAGATACGTCAGCGTGGACTTACCGGTGCCGGTGCCGCCCAGAATGCCGACGGTGCTGCCCGCCGGGATCGTAAAGCTCACATCCCGCAGCAACTCGCCGCTGCTCTCATAGGAGAACGATACATGGTCGAAGACGATGTCCCGATCCATCGGCGGCTCCTCGCCGCTTGTGTCGTTCTCCTCCTCGGCGTCGGCGATCTCTTTCAGCCGCTCCAGAGAGACCTTCAGCTTGCTCATCTCGCTGAGCACGCGGCCGAAGCTCCGGATCGGCCACGCCATCGTGGAGTTGTAGGAGATAAACACAGTGAACTCGCCCAGCGTCAGGTTGCCGTGGACGGCCTCGGACACGCCGAGGATGATGATGACCATGATCTGCAGTGCCATGGCCATATCGCCCAGGCCCCAGTACAGACCCATCACCTTGGCGAGCCGGATCCACAGCCGCGTGAACAGGGTGTTTTTCTTATCAAAATTCTCGATTTCGTACGCCTCCCGGCCGAAAGCGCGCACCACGCGCACGCCGGTCAGGTTTTCCTGGATCACGGACTGCAGATCTCCCTCCGCCTCGTCCGCGGTCTGGAACCGGCGGGAGATGGAGCGGAAGAAAAATGCGGAGTACAGGACCACAACGGGGATAAAGGACAGCGACACCAGCGTCATCTTCACGTTCATGGAGAACATCCAGTAGGCGGCGATCACCACAAGGATCACGGTCCGGAACAGCTCCAGCAGCTGCCCGGCGAGGAAGTTGCGCAGCACGTCCACATCCGATGTGCAGCGCTGGATGATGTCCCCGGTCTGCACCTGCACGTGCCACTTGTAGGGCAGGCGCTGGATATGTCCGTACAGGCCGTCGCGCAGACGCTCCAGCGTGCGCTCGGAGAATTTCGCGATGCTGACCCGGCACAGCAGATTCGACAGACCGGAAAGCACGGAAAACGCCACCACCGCCAGCGCGCAGACGATCAGATTCTCCCGCAGAAAAACCCGTCCGCCCAGCTGTTCGATCCAGGCCACAAGAAAGTCGGGCAGATCAAACGGCAGCTCCCCCAGCACAGAGTCCACGGTGACGCGGATCGCCTGCGGAAGCAGGAAATTGAAAACGATACTCAGCACGCTGGCGACCGCGCCCAAAAGCAGCAGCCGCTTGGACCCGCGCATATAGTGCAGGACGAACGCAATCCGCCCCTGTTTCTTTCTGGTCTCCATCTTTTTCTCCTGTCGCATTGCAAAAACGCAGGAAAAAAACAGACCGTATGCACGGCCTGTATTCCCTTGCATGTATTCCCGGAATTCTGCGCTATCATACCGCAAATCGCCTGTTTTGTCAATGCTTTCCACCGCTTTCGGTTGCATTTTCAGGGTAAAAATGGTACGATAAATCCAGAAATTCCTTCCTGCGGAGGGGGTGTCCTTCCGGAGCGGCAGTCCATAAGCGTAATCCCGGGCAAGGCGCCACGCGGTCCTTTTCGGCAAATGTAACCGAATTGTCCTTGCAATCCGGTCCTGTTTTTTTGTATAGTATTCTTGTAGAGCTGTCTGCAGCTTCTGCCTCAAAGAGAGAGAAAGTGGAGGCATTGTTCCTTGAAAAAACCTTTTGTTCCCCGGCTTCTGCCGCTTTTGCTTGCTCTGACGCTGCTTCTGTCCGGGCTTGTCCCAGTCCGCGCCGCGGCCTCTTATCCGGATCTTGACGGGCACTGGTCCGGCGACGCCATGCTGCGCGCCATTGACGACGGTCTGCTGCGCGGCTTTGAGGACGGCTCCGTCCGACCGGACGCGCCCATCACCGCCGCGCAGATGTTCACGATCCTCTGCCGCGTTCTGAACGCCCAGGATACCGCGGCGCTCCCCGCCGCCATTTCTGCGGACGCGTGGTACGCGGACGCGGCTGCGAAGGCGCTCGCGCTGCATCTGATCACGCCCGACGTACAGCCCGATGCGCCGATGACGCGGCTCGAGGCCATGCGCATGATCGCGGAGGCGTTCCAGCTCACGCGGGCGGAACCGGACGAATCGGTTCTGGACGGATACCGGGATACCGTCGGCCTCTCCGCCGCAGACCGGCGTATGACCGCCTCTCTCGTGTCGGACGGCTATATCCTCGGCTATGACGGACTGCTGGATCTGCGCTCCGACATCTCCCGCGCGCAGTTTATCGTGATTCTGTACCGGATTGTATCCTCCTTCATTGACGCCGCCCGGCCGACCGTGAGCGATGGCCGCTACGTCATCTCAGGCGGCACGCTGACAGCCCGGAGTTTCCGGAACGGATGGCTGGACTGCAGCGTCGGCGACGTTGTCCTCAGCACCGTCAGAGCGGACGCCGTTGTGATCCGCGGCCAGGCTCTGAAAACCGTCGCGCTGCGCTCCCAGACGGTCATCGACCGGCTGATTCTGGCCGGCAACGGTTCTATTGCGTATGCGCCGGGCAGCACGAACCGCGTGAACACGCTGGCGATCGGCTCCGGCAGCGGGGAGATCGCCGTTGAAGCAGCCGTTCCGAACATCGAGATCAACGGCAGCGGCCGCAGAATCTGTCTGAACGCGGAAACGGAAACGCTGCTCATTCCAGGCAATGACAACACGGTCCTTCTCGGCGCGGGCTGTTCGCCCGTGCAGCTCCGCATCGCCGGCACCGGCAACACCGTAATCCTCGGCGCGGGCGCCGAAACGGTTCAGATCAGCGGCGGCCGGAATACCGTGCGTCTGGAGCCGGACTGCACCCTGCAGACGCTGACCGTCTCCGGAAACGGCAACGTCGCTGTGATCGAGGGAGACGCCGTGCAGATCCTGGTCCCCGGCGGCTGGAACACCGTCAAAACTTCCTCCGGTTCTGTCGGCCGACTGGACGTCTCCGGCGGCGATAACGCCGTCCTGCTGGACGGCACGGCGGCAGAGCTGTACCTCAACGCGTCCGGGATCCGGGTCACCGGCAGCGGCAGTGCCGCTTATGCGGAGATCAACGAGGCCGGATGCACGATGGAGGCCGCCTGTACCGAGCTTGTCGACCAGTCCGATCACGGCTTGCGGGACGTGACGATCACACTCCACGCGCCCGAGACGCTGCCCGCAGGGGAGCCGCTGCGCGTGCGCGCGGAGATCTCCGGCGCGCAGGAGGGCCGCACGTTTGCCGGCACGTGGTATCTGGACGGCGCTGCGGTCCTGTCGACCGTCGCCGGGAACGGTTCCGTATCGCTGGAGCATTTGTTTTCGTACACCCGGGATCTGCCTGCCGGGACGGAGGTCTCCTTTGTCCTGACCTATACCGGCGCGGACGGCAGGGCGCAGTCCGTCTCCGCCTCTGCGGCAGTCAGTTTGGAGAACTACCCCGTTTCCATTTATGACGAATGGGACGCCGCGCTGGAGCAGGTCACCTGCGACTATCTCGGCAACTATACACTGGCCTGGGCGGAAGCCAACGACTATACGCCGCAGATGAAAACCGCCTGGATCAACGCCAAGGGCTATTCCAGCGATACGCAGTATCTGCTCTGGGTCAACCGCGCGTATCAGCGCGTCAACGTCTTTGTCGGTTCCGCCGGACGCTGGACGCTGGACCGGACATTCCTTGTCGGCACAGGGTCAAAAGCCGCTCCTACCCCCGTCGGCGTCTACGTTACGACAAGGCGGCAGGTCGGCTGGTATACGCCGGAGTATACCGTGGCGCCGGTCGTCCGCTTTCTGGAGGGCAGCGGTTACGCTTTCCATTCCCGGCTGTATTATCCCGGTACGGACCGGCTCATGGACGCCCGAATCGGCTTCCCGGTCAGCCACGGCTGCGTCCGGATGTACACAGAGGATGTACGTTGGATCTATGACAACGTACCCGTGGGCACCACCGTGGTCGTATTCTGACGCGGTCGGTTTGCGGAAGGAGAACGGAATATGAACGCGATTTTTCTGCTGAAACCCAAAAGCGCCGTCGACTACCTGTATGATGACGACAGCTTCCGGCATGGGCTGGACGTGCTGCGCACCACCGGCTTCACTGCGATCCCAGTGATCACGCGGGAGGGCTTCTATGCCGGCAGTATCCGGGCCGCCGACCTGCTCTGGTATCTGGCCGACCACCGGACCGACGCGCCGGAGACGCTGTTTTCCGTCCCGATCCGCGCGCTGCTGCGGAACGGCTGGAACCCCGCCGTGGGTGTCTCTGTCACCATGGACGAGCTGCTGGCGCGGGCCATGGATCAGAATTTTGTTCCCGTAACCGATGATCGCGATACGTTTATCGGGATCATCACCCGCAGGGAGATTCTCGGGTATTTTATGCATCGCCAGGGTCCGGAACCGGACCGGGAGAAGCAATAAGGAGGTCAAATATATGTCCGGCAAACCCTTTGTCGTCGGCATCGCCGGCGGAACCTGCAGCGGCAAATCCACGCTTATCGACCGTCTGCGGGACAAACTGTCCGCGGACTGCACCGTCGCGGTCATCAAGATGGACGCCTATTACAAGCGTCCCGGCATCACCACCATCGCCCCCATCACCCGGATCGAATACGCGGAGCACAATCACCCGGATGCGCTGCGTATGGCGGACATCCGGACGGATCTCCGGGCAGCCATTGCGGACACGTCCAACGACGTGGTCCTGATCGAGGGCCTTTTCTGCCTGTATGACGACGAGATCCGTTCCATGCTGGATCTGAAGGTCTTTCTGGATCTGCAGTCGGATGAACGGATGTACCGGCGGATCCTTCGGTGGCTGGATCGGCAGAGTATGGCGGAGATCGCCGACCGCTTCCTGGATACGGTGCGCTACCGGCATGCGGAGCTCGTGGAGCCCTCCCGCTGGCATGCGGACATTGTCATCAACGGTACGCTGGACGCAAACCGCGGCCTCGAGGTCCTGTATACGTTCATCACCACCCAGGTGACAAAATAGCTTCCCACGCATATGCAAAAGCGGTCCGTTCCCGAGGCGGGAACGGACCGCTTTCTTTTTTTCAGCCTTATATCTCCGTCTCTGCGCGGACGAGCTCGGCGTACATCCCGCCGCGCTCCACGAGCGACCGGTGGTCTCCCGTTTCGCAGATCTCGCCGTGATCCATCACGAAAATCACGTCGCAGTCCCGGATGGTGGACAGCCGGTGTGCGATGTACACGCACGTCCTGCCGCGGGAAATGGTCTCGATGGCCTGCCGCAGCGTCGCCTCCGTCACGGTATCCACATGTGCGGTGGCCTCATCCAGGACCAGGATCGCGGGCTTTGCCGCCACGGCGCGGGCAAAACTCAGCAGCTGCCGCTGTCCGGTGGACAGATTCAGGCCCTGCTCAGTCACCGGGGCGTGCATGCCGCCCAGCTCTTCCACGAAATCCGAAGCGCAGGCCGTCTCCAGCGCGGCGTCGATCTCGTCGTCCGAGACGCCGGCGTGCATGTCGATGTTCTCCCGAACATCGCCGGTAAACAGGAACACGTCCTGCAGGACCGTGACGACGCCCCGCCGCAGATCATGCAGCGCCCAATTCTCAATGGGAACGCCGTCGATCAGGATCTGCCCTTTCTGCGCGTTGTAATAGCGGGCGATCAGGCTGATGATGGTGGTCTTCCCGGCGCCGGTCGCGCCGACGAAGGCGGCGCGCTGTCCGCGCTCGATCCGGAAGCTGACGCCCTTCAGCACCCATTCTCCCTCATTGTACGCAAACCACACGTCCCGGAATTCGATCTCTCCGAACACCGGACCGTCCTTCTCGCCGGCGGCGGGATCCTCCGTGCGCGGATCGTCCAGGATCTCGTAGATCCGCTCCGTGGAGACCAGGGCAGACTGGACCGTGGTGTACTTCTCCGCAAGGTCGTTGATCGGCTCAAAGAACTGCTTGGCATAGTTGGTGAAGGCGTACAGCACGCCCACCTCCAGCCCGCTCTTTCCGCCCAGAAGCCGGTACCCGACCAGAACCAGCACGGCAATCACCAGGCTGTTGATCACTTCCATGGACGGGCGAAGAATGGAGTTCAGCAGGATCTGCACCCGGGCGGCCTTGTAATAGGCCTTGTTCAGCACCCGGAACTCCGCCATTTTTTCGCGCTGGCGGTTGAACGCCTGCACGATCCGCATGCCGGCCACGTTCTCCGCAAAAAAGCCGTTGATCTGGCCGATAATCCGTTTCATCCGCTGGAAATTTCTGCGGATCACTTTTTTGAGGCAGAACACCAGCAGAATGATCAGCGGAATGCCGGTACAGGCCGCCGCGGCCAGCACCGGGTTCAGCAGCACCATGACCACGACGATGCCGACCAGCAGCGTCACGTCCTTGAACAGATTCAGAAACACGTCGGAATAGAACTCGTTGACGGTCTCCACGTCGTTTGTGGCGCGGGTGATGAGACGGCCGGTCCCGTAGCTGTCCATCGTCTCCATCGGCATGTGAAGGATTTTGTCAAAGACCAGCAGCCGCATTTTGTGCAGGATGGCCTGGGACACCCGCGCAATGAGCCTCGTCTCCGTCACGGAGAACGCGGAGCTGAACAGCACGATCAGCAGATAGGACACGCCCATCCCGGTAATGGACCAGATCCCCTGCTGCGCCTTGCTCCCTTTCAGAAAATCGTCGATGACCACGGCGGCAACCAGCGGCTTCAGCAGCTCGGCCAGATTGACGCACAGGACGCAGAACAGGCAGATCAAGAGTTTGCCCGCGTGGGGCCGCATCAGCGACGCGAGACGCAGGATGCCGGAAGGCTTATTTTTTTTCATGGTCCGCCTCCTCCATCTGCTGCCGCCAGGTCGAGGCATAGGCGCCGTTCTGCGCCATCAACTCCTCGTGGGTGCCGCTCTCCGTAACCTCTCCGTCCTCCAGATACAGAATCAGATCCGCGTCCCGAAGGGCGGACAGCCGGTGACTGATGACAATGGATGTTTTCTCCGCGAGAATGCCGTGCAGGCTGCCGACGATCTTCTGTTCCGTAATGTTGTCCACGGCGGAGAGCGTGTCGTCGAGGATCAGCAGCTCCGGATCCCGCACCAGCGCGCGGGCCAGGCTGATCCGCTGCTTCTGACCGCCGGACAGATGCGTGCCGCGTTCTCCCACCTGGGTGTCAAATCCCTGCGGGAACGCCTCGATCTCCTCCCGGATCCCAGCCAGCTCCGCCGCGGAGAGCATGTCAGACTCCGTCTTGTCCGGCGTATAGAACAGGATATTGTCCCGGATGGGCGCGGAAAAAAGAAAACCGTCCTGCGGGACGTAGCCCGTCTGTGCCCGGATGGACCAGGCCGGAATGTCGCAGATGTCCTCTCCGTTCAGAAACACGCTGCCGCGCGGCGCATCGTAGAATTTCATCAGCAGCGCAGCGAGCGTGGTCTTGCCGCTTCCGGTGGAGCCCGTGATGCCCAGCATGCCGCCTTCCCGCAGCGCAAACTGCATATGGCGCAGGACGGGCGTCTCCGTCCCCGGATAGGCGAACGTCAGGTCCCGGACCTCCAGCGCAAACCGGACCGGCTTCTCCCGCTGCACCAGCTCCGACGCGGGGATCTCCGGCTGGTCATAGATCCCCGTGAGCCGCTTGTAGCTCGCGAGGCCGCGCTGGACCATGTTCACGATCCGCCCCAGCGTCACGACCGGCCGCTGAATCAGCAGCAGATACCCCAGAAACGCCACAAGATCTCCCAGATCGAGATTCCCCTCGAGGACCATGTGCCCCCCGAGGATCAGGCTGACCGCGTAGCTGACGCCGAAAGTCACCGTGGTGATCGGGTTCAGCCAGGCAAACGTGTCGGTGAGGCGGACATTCGCGGCCCGCATATCGTCAGACAGCCCGTCGTAGACCTCCTCCCACTCCGTCTCGCGGGCAAAGGTCTTGATCACCTTCGCGCCCATCATGGACTCGTTCACAAATCCGCTGAGCGAAGCGAACATGGCCTGCACGCGCCGGCTGTGGAACCGGACCTTTTTCCCGATGATCAGGATCCCGGCCACCGCGGCAGGCAGCGGCAGCAGCGCCAGCACCGTCATCCGCACGTCCACTTCCCGGATCATGGCCCAGATGGAGATCATACCGGTGACGATGCCGTTGATGCCCATCGCCACCGCGGGACCGAAGGCCATCCGCGCCGCATTGACGTCCTGGACGGCATAGGCCATCATATCGCCGGAGCGCTGCCGGTAAAAGAACGTCAGCGGCAGCCGCTGCAGCTTGGCAAACAGTTCTTCCCGGAAAAACCGCTCCATTTTTCGTGCGTTCAGCATAATGAACGCACGCCAGATGAATCGGCTTGCAAAGACGGCGACGGCGACCAGCACCAGATACAGCGCCATTTTCCAGACCTCGTTCGCCGCCGGCAGATCGCCGGCCAGCAGATCGATCGTCTCCCCGAGGATCATGGGGGACAGCGTCGCGATCCGGGAGTTGAGAACCAGGAACACAAGCCCGGGCACGTACAGCCAGCCGTACTTCTTCAGAAATCGTATGAGCATAGAATCCCTTTCTTTTCTGCAGAATCTTTTCGTCGTAATTATACGCCCATTTCGACGGCATTGCAATTTGATTTCCATTTTCCGGCAAAACGCCCGCAAAAATCCCCGGATCGGACGATCCGGGGATTTCGTTTTTTCTGCCTTTTCAGTTCTGTTCCCCGCGGTCTACAAAGTAGACCCCGGTGGCGGTAGCGGCCGTCTTGTCGGGCGTATCCTCCGCCCAGGCCGTACCGCTGGCGCAGCACATGGTCCGCCCGGCGTGGTCCACCTTGCCCCGCACCAGCAGCCGCTTACCGAGCGGTACCGGACGCGCATAGTTCACCTGCAGGGAGATCGACGGCGTAAAGCAGCCGTCGCTCCAGAAGATCGTTCCCATTCCCATGGCAATATCCATGGCCGTCGCCATCATGCCGCCGTGCAGGACCCCCACCGGGTTCCCCATCCAGGGCTGGACCTCAAAGGCGACGACGCAGGTCCTCTCGTTCACGTCGCAGCTGACCAGCTCGGGGCGCATATCCGCCCACACCGTCCCCTTGGACATTTCGATCAGCCGTGCGCAGGTCTCCTTCAGACCACGCTCCAGCTCTTCCTGTGTTACTTCTTTCCAGACCATGTCATCTCTGCCTTTCTCTCTGCCGGACATCCCGGCCGCAGAACCGTATTTTCGCACAGAACCGCAGAAATGTCAAGGCGTGCTTCGCAAATCCATTCGGTTTCCGCGCATGAATATGCAGATTTGCCTCTGTCGGCACGTGCAGAGCCCGCCCCGCATAGGCTGAAGCGGAAAAATGCTTTGGAAAGGAGTCTGCCTGTGAATGCGAAAACGCTTCTGTCCGCCGCAGTAGGTACGGGCGGTATCGTCGAACGGGTGGATGTGCCCGGCGGTCTTCGCCGGCGTTTGATGGATCTGGGCCTGACGCCCGGCGCGTCCGTCGTCTGCCTGTTTGCCGCGCCCTCCGGAAATCCGCGGGCATACCGGGTCTGCGGCGCCGTGATCGCGCTGCGCAGCAGCGAAGCGGCGCTCATTTATCTGAAATAGGAGGAACACCATGGGACTTACCACCGCGTCGACCGGCCGGGGCGCTGCGGACCGCGGACCGGTCCGACGCCGGGCCGGCGAGACGGTCCTTGCGCTGGCAGGCAATCCGAACGTCGGCAAAAGCACGATCTTCAACGCGCTCACCGGACTGCGCCAACACACCGGAAACTGGCCGGGCAAAACCGTGACCACCGCCGACGGCCTGTGCCGCCGGACGGCCCGACGCTGCCGCATCGTCGATCTGCCCGGCACTTATTCGCTTTTGTCCATGTCCGCCGAGGAGGAGATCGCCCGGGATTTCCTCTGTTTCGGCGGCGCGGACGCCGCCGTCGTCGTCTGTGACGCCGCCTGTCTGGAGCGAAATCTGAATCTGGCGCTTCAGACGCTGGAGCTCCAGCCGCGCACCGTGGTCTGCGTCAATCTGCTGGACGAGGCCGAACGCAGGCACATCCGGGTCGATCTTGCCGAACTGACGCGTCTGCTCGGCGTCCCGGTCGTCGGCGTCGTCGCACGGCGCGGCCGCGGATTGTCCGAGCTGCTGCGGGAAACGGAAAAGGTGCAGCGCGCAACGCCCGCGCCCGTACAGGTCCCGTACCCGGAGGCGGTGGAGGAAGCGGTCCGGTCGCTGCAGGGGCCGCTGGAACGCTTCCTGTCCGGCCGACTTCCGGTCCGATGGACGGCGCTGAAGCTGCTGGAGCAGGATGACGCGCTGACCGCCGCCATGGAACGGCGTCTGGAGCAGCGCTTCGACGCAGATCCCGCAGTCGCCGGCGCGCTGGCCGAGGCCCGGGAAAAACTGCGCGCCGCCGGATACGACGGCGCCGCATTCCGGGATATGCTGGTCGCCTCCGTCCATGCGGAGGCCGCACGGATCGCAGCTGCCGCTGTCCGGGCGGATTCGCCGGCGCCGGGCGCGCGCGAACTCCGGGCGGACCGCTTTCTCACCCGCCGCATTACCGGCGTTCCGGTCATGCTCCTGCTGCTTGCGCTCGTATTCTATCTGACGATCCGCGGCGCAAATTTTCTGTCCGCTCGGCTGTCAGACCTCCTGTTCGGGTGGCAGAACGTGCTCAGCGAGCGGATTCCGGCGCTGGGCCTCCCCGCCGCCGTAAACGACGCGCTGGTGTTCGGCGTGTACCGGGTCCTGGCCTGGGTCGTATCCGTCATGCTGCCGCCCATGGCAATCTTCTTCCCTCTGTTCACGCTGCTGGAGGATCTCGGCTACCTGCCCCGGGTCGCATTCAATCTGGACAACATCTTCCGCCGCTGCGGCGGCTGCGGCAAGCAGGCGCTGACAACCGCCATGGGCTTCGGCTGCAACGCGGCCGGTGTCACCGGCTGCCGGATCCTCGAAAGTCCCAGAGAACGCCTGATCGCGATTCTGACCAACAGCTTCGTGCCCTGCAACGGACGTTTCCCGCTCCTCATCACACTGCTCACGCTGTTCTTTCTGGCTGGCGTCGGCCGTTTCGGCAGTACGGCGCTGGCTGCGCTGGGACTCACGGGCCTCATCGTTCTCTGCCTCGGCATGACGTTTCTCGTCTCATATCTGCTCTCCCGAAGCGTGCTGCGTGGCATCCCCTCCGCGCTGACGCTGGAGCTGCCCCCCTACCGTCTTCCGCAGGTCGGCAAGGTGCTCGTCCGCTCCGTACTGGACCGTACGCTGTTCGTGCTCGGCCGGGCCGCCGCCGTCGCCGCGCCCGCGGGGCTTGTGATCTGGACTCTGGCCAATACGCAGATCAACGGACTGTCCCTGCTGGCGCACATCTCTGCGCTGCTGGACCCGTTTGCCCGGCTTTTCGGACTTGACGGCGCGATCCTGCTGGCCTTTCTGCTCGGCATTCCGGCAAACGAGATCGTCCTGCCGATTCTGATCATGGTATACACGGCCGGCGGCCAGCTGGTCGGGTACGACAGTCCGGACAGTCTGAGACTGCTTTTGACCGCCAACGGCTGGACCTGGGTCACCGCCGCCTGCACCATGCTTTTTTCTTTGTTTCACTGGCCCTGTGCGACCACGCTTCTGACCATACGGCGGGAAACCGGAAGCCTCCGCTGGACCGCCGCCGCCTTTTGCCTGCCCACCGTCTGCGGTCTGGGTCTGTGTTTTCTGGTCAACACGTCGGCCGCCCTGTTTTGAAAATAGGTTTTCTCCGTTCTTTTTACAGCCTTTTTTCAGATTTTTTCATGAATTCTTTGGTGAAACTTCCGCAAATTGGGACGCGCGTCCTAGCTTTTTGTCCCTTCTCTGTGCTAGACTCTTGACAGTATTCCAAAACAGAAAGGAGTCTTCCGCAGCTATGATGTACATGAAGCACATTCTCTGTGACGACCCCATTGAAAACGTCACGGAAAACGGCGAGGTCATCGGCTTCAAGCTCAAGATGTCCTATCCCAACTACCGCGGCGCACACCTTGCTTTCATACTGGATATTCGGGTCATTCTGGACGGCGAGATCTTCCAGGGCGACGACATCACCGTCACGCTCCGGACCGGCACGTTCAAGATCAAGGAATTTGCCACCATGTGGTTCCCCCGCTGGAACTTCGCCGAGAAGGGCGAGGTCTTTGTCCGGAAGCCCGGCGGAATCCCGGAAGGCAAGCACCACATCGAGGCCGGCTTCAAGGCGACCGACGTCCGCGGCTGGGGCGCCGGCGAGAACGACGGCTATGTCGGCACCGCGAAAGACTTTGTCATGGGCCCGACCAAGCTGAAGCTGGGCGTTTCCCTGTACTCCTTCCAGGACGATGTGAAGCTGAACGGCAAGACCTGGGAAGACTGTCTGGCCTACTGCGCCTCCATCGGCGCGAAGGGCATCGAGATCGTCCCCGAGGAAACGCTGAACGACTTCCAGTATGAGACCATCGACCCCAACTTTGTGGCCTGGTGGAAAGACATGATGGCGAAGTACGATCTGGAGCCCACGAACTGCAACCTGTACGACGACGCCACGGTGTTCCAGAACCGGTTCCTGACGGCGGACGAGCGGTTTGCGCACATTGCCCACGGCATGGATCTTGCCAAGGCGCTGGGCTTCAAATCCGTCCGCGCCTGCACGGAGCTGCCTCTGGACATTCTGGAGCGCACGATCGACTACGGCGAGTACGTCGGCATCATCGAGAGCGTCGAAGTCCACGCCCCCTGCTCCCTGAAGAGCGTGTTCATGGAGGAGTGGTTCAACCTCATTGAGCGCAAAAACACCAAATTCGCGGGAATCCATCCCGACGCCGGCATCTTCACCTGCGGCCTCACGGTCATGCAGGAGGAAAACCTGCTGCGCCGCGGCGAGAATCCCGAGATCGTGGCGATGATCAAGGAGGAGATCCCGAAGATCCTTGCGCGCCGCGCCGCCAATCCGGAGATCGTATACCAAGGCGAGACGTTCTGGGATTTCAAGGGCGTCGGAACCGAGGAACTGGTGGAGAAGGTCAAGGCCATGGGCGGCAGCCCGATGGCAGTGATGAACGCCGGCTTCGTCACGGGCGACGACCCCGCCTGGCTGAAGGACGTTGCGAAGTACATCGTCCACTTCCACGGCAAATTCTACGACATGGTCCCGGACGGCAAGGGCGGATACTCCGATCCCTCCATCAACTATCCGGGCATCGTGAAGGCGCTGACGGAGGCGGGCTACCAGGGCTACATCTCCTCGGAGTATGAGGGACAGCGCAACTACTGGGGCACCGACTGCCAGCTTGACGCGCCCAGCGGCATGACCGTCGTGGCGCAGCAGCACAACATGATCCGCTGCCTGGAGGCTGACCTGGCAGATTAAGCGGTTTTCTTTGCAGGCGTGCGCAGGCCGGCCGATACGCACGCCTGCATAAAACTGACCAAACGGTTTCGCGCTCCAAACGGAATTCATAATTTGTTTTATATGTTTTCCTCTCTTTTCTTGTTAAAATATATAATATAGTATAAAATAATTGCGCAGTTTTTGTAAAACCGCACAATTATTTTGTTTCAAGCGTTTCATGCTTGCAAAGGACTTAACTTTATTGTAATATTTTTTTAACAGGCCGAAGGGATGACCTGTTCCTGCTTTTTGTCCGTTTCAAAAAGCATTTCATTCAGCCGACGCAGACCCAAAGGAGTGTGGACTCCACAAAACTGATAGGAGGAAGAACCATGAAAAAGATCCTGGCACTGCTTTTGGCTGTTCTCATGATCGTGGCCCTGCTCGCAGCCTGCTCCAATTCCGAGAGCAACTCCGGCAACAGCGGCAACTCCGGAAATTCCGGGAATTCCGGCAACTCCGGAAACTCAGGAAATACCGGCAACTCCGGAAATTCCGGAAATTCCGGAAACAACTCTGACGACGAAGAAGAGATCGTCACAATTGAATTCTGGTGGACAACCAACAGCAACTACGGCGGCGATACCCCGGGTACGAAAGCAATGACCGAGGCGCTGAACGCTTACCTGGGCGAGAAGATCGGCGTAAACGTCAACTTCACCTGGATCCAGGGCGCTGACTATGCGACGCAGGTCTCTCTGGCCATCGCCAATAAAGAGACCATTGATATGGTCGTCAATACCCCGCAGCCGGCCGGCTCCTTCCTGACCTTCTACTCCAACGGCATTCTGAAGGACATGACCCCTTATATTGATCAGTATGCCCCCGAACTGAAAGCCCTGTTCGGCACCGAGCTGCTGAACGCCACTACCATCGACGGCAAGCTATACGGCCTTTCAACCTATCGCATTTTGAACTCCAACTTCTACATTGCGTTCCGTGAGGACGTGCTGGTGGAGATCGGCATGCTGGACAAGGCGTTGAACATCACTACCTGGGCCGAATATGAGGAGATCATGGACGCCATCACGAACCAGTCCACCATCGCCCAGTTCGGCACCGGCCACGGCGACAAGACCCTGTTCGGCGACCGCGGCACCTTCTGGTTCGGCACCAAGTTCTCCGATTGCTACAGCTATGACATGCTGGGCGACTCCCTTGGCCTCATCTGGACCGACCAGCAGGGCCACGTGGAGAACGGCATGGCCCGTCCCGAGGTTTTGGAACAGTGCAAAATGGCCGCTGACTGGATGTCCAAGGGCTATGTCTATCCCGACACCGCATACTCGATGGACGGCACCGAGACCCTTTGCGGCCAGGGTGTGTACGGTTCCTTCCTGATCCAGTCCGAGTTCGGCGTGGACGTGAACAAGACGCAGACTGTCGGCAAACAGATGCGCTGCCCGCAGGTCGTTCCCGGCATTCTGTCCACTACCCAGTGCCAGAAATTCTCCTGCTCCATGGCCGCCACCTGCGCAGAACCTGAAGCAACCATGAAGTTCATGAACGCGCTGTACACGGATCCCGTGGTCATGAACCTCATCATCTACGGCATCGAGGATTCGAACTACTACGTGAAGGACGGCGAAGCGTTCTATCCGGACGGCACCGACGCCACCACCTGCGGCTACCACGGCATGGGCTTCTCTCTGGGCAACCAGTTCCTGCTCTGGCCGTGGGACGGCGAGGGCGCAAATTTCCGTGTCGAGGCGATGGAAAACTTCCAGAACTGCACCAAGTCCGTCTACCTGGGCCTGTCTGTGGATACATCCAAATATGACCAGCTGGTCTCTCAGGTGTACGCCGTTGAGGAGGAGTACTGGGGCATCATCAGCTCCGGTTACTACACCGACGAGATGTACAATGAGTTCATGAGCAAGCTGAATGCGGCCGGTGTGGACGACTATGTCGCGATCTTCCAGAACGCGGTAAACGAGTTCATGAAGTAAAGCTTCCCGTCGCGTCCCTTTCCCTGTTTGCAGTTGATCCGCCGGCTGAATGGATCTCCGCATTGTTGGAGAACGCATGCACATAACAACTGCCCCGGCGCAGGCTTTCGCTTGCGCCGGGGCAGTTGTTTTCATCTCCGTTTTTCAGAGACGGATCCGCATTTCGGTACATCTGTTCGGATTCAAGCCTCGCAGACGCCGGGGCTCCGCGTCCCGGCCGACCCCAATGCTTTCTTCACTATTTTAAGCGATTTGTCATTATTTTCCTTGACAAAACGCCATTTTCATTATAAAATCCCCAATGAAAGTTGTCACATTGTTCTGTAAGTGCGGATCTTCTCTTCCGAAGCATCCGATCCGGAGGGTACCAGTTCCACTGTTCAAATGCTCCCCGTCAGACGCTGACTTGCACGGACAAGCTGTGACGGCTTTTTTCTCTTCTATGCAAAACGTTTCGATCCACGGCACGGATTCCGGTTCAGCCAAAAGAAATGATGATTGCGACAGGAGGAGGAAACATGAAAAAGATTGTTGCGATTGTTCTCGCTCTCTGCATGCTCCTTGTTTTGTTTACCGCCTGCCGTCCTTCTGAAAATGCGAACAACAGCGGAACCGGCGGCGGTGGCTCCGGCGGCGGAAGCTCCAACGGAGGCGGCTCCGGAGGCGGTTCCGGCGGCGGCGAGGAGGAGGACGACGGCCATGACGAAATCACGGAGATTCAGTTCTGGTGGACTGCCAGCGGCAACTATGGCGATTCTCCCGGCACGCCGGCCGTTGTGGATGCGCTGAACAAATACCTTGAGGAGTCCATCCGGGTCCGTGTGCATTTTCACTGGATCTCCGGGGGCGACTATGCGACGCAGGTCTCTCTGGCCATCGCAAACCAGGAGATCGTCGACATGGTCTCCTGCACCCCGCAGCCGGCCGGTTCTTTCCTGACTTTCTACTCCAACGGCATTCTGAAGGACATGAGCCCCTACATTGACGAGTACGCTCCCGAACTGAAGGCTCTGTTCGGCACCGAGTTGCTGAACGCCACCACCATTGACGGCAAGCTGTTCGGCCTGTCTACCTACCGCATTCTGAACTCCAATTTCTACATCGCTTTCCGTGAGGACGTGCTGGAAGAGCTCGATATACTGGACAAGGCGCTGAACATGACCACCTGGGCTGAGTACGAGGAGATCATGGACGCCATCACAAATCAGTCTGAAATTGTCCAGTACGGCACCGGACACGGCGACAGAACCCTGTTCGGTGACCGCGGTACTTTCTGGTTCGGCGAAAAATTCTCCGACTGCTACAGCTACGACATGCTGGGCGATGCGCTCGGCCTTATCTGGACCGATCAGGAGGGCCATGTGGAGAACGGCATGGCCCGTTTCGAGGTTGTGGAGCAGTGCAAGATGGCCGCTGACTGGATGGCCAAGGGCTATGTCTACCCCGATACCGCCTACAGCCAGGACGGCACCGAGACCCTCTGCGGACAGGGCGTGTACGGCTCTTTCCCGATCCAGTCCGAGTTCGGCGTGGATGTGAACAAGAGCCAGACCGTCGGCAGAAAAATGCGCTGTCCCGAGGTCGTCCCCGGCATTCTGACCACCACCCAGTGCCAGAAGTTCTCCTGCGGCATGGGCGCCACGTCCGCAGAGCCTGAAGCGACCATGAAGTTCATCAACGCCCTGTACACCGATCCTGTAGTCATGAACCTCATCATCTACGGTATTGAAAATGAGAACTACTACGTAAAGGACGGCGAGGCCTTCTATCCGGAGGGCACCGATTCTTCCACCTGCGGCTATCACGCTATGGGCTTCGCGCTGGGCAATCAGTTCCTGCTGTGGCCGTGGGACGGCGAGGGCGCAAACTTCCGCGCCGACGCAATGGAGAACTTCCTGAACTGCAGAAAGTCCATCTATCTGGGTCTGTCTGTAGACACCTCCAAATACGACCAGCTGGTCGCCGCAGTGTATGCCGTTGAGGAGGAATACTGGGGCCAGATGAGCTCCGGCTACTACACGGACGACATGTACAATGAGTTCATGACCAAACTGAACGCCGCCGGTGTAAATGATTACGTTGCGATCTTCCAGAAGGCGGTGGATGATTTCCTGGCATAGCGCCCGTTTCGTTTTGCATAGAAAAAACAATTCATACCGTCTGCTGAACGGAATCCCGAAAAAGGCCTGCTTTTGCAGGCCTTTTTTCGACGTCTCCTTGCTGGACAGGCCCCGCCGCGCGTGGTACAATATGGGCAATGGGCAGAGCGCTGCGCGCTCTGCCGCGCCCGGAGGTCACGGACATGAACGGTTATGTGCTGGCATTCCCTATCGCGCTGGGGATCGTCCTGCTATTGTTTTTCCTGCAATACGGCGTGCTGCTGTCCCCGCCCTGGCGGCGGAAAAAGGCGGAGCCGCTGCCGCCGGTCCTGATACCGGCCCGGTATCAACGCCCCGAGGAGACGGACGCGCCGGACGATGCGCCGGCGGCGGCCGAACCGAAAAAGCGCTTTGTCTGGCCTTCGGTCTGCCATCCGACGACCCGGCGGGACGTGCGCGTGCTCTGCCTGATCCTTGCAGTCTATGCGCTCGCGGCCTTTTCCTATCTCGGAGACAATTCGGCGCCGCAGACGTTCCGGCATTTTGACATGGAGGGCGATTCGGTCACGATCCGTCTGCCGCAGGACGTGCCGGTCACACAGATCCTGTACTACACCGGTCTGTATTCCGGCTCTTATGCTGTCCTGTTCTCCGAGGACGGCGTCAACTATTATCAGGAGATCGAGCTGCCGCAGAGCCACGGCGACCTGTTCAAATGGCTGCTCTATACTTTCCCGGAAACGGAAATCCCCCGGCATGTTCAGTATGTCCGCGTCATCGCAAATGGAACGCTTGAGCTGGGGGAACTGGCCTTTTTCTCCGGGGATGGCTGCCGGCTCCCCGCCGACGGGATCGTCTGCGAGGACGGCGGCGCGCTCTTTGACGAGGAGGCCGTGATCCCCGATACGCCCACCTGCCTGAACAGCGCGTATTTCGACGAGATCTATCACGCCAGGACGGCCTACGAAAACGTCACAAACGTCTATCCCTACGAGGTCAGCCACCCGCCCCTCGGCAAGCTCCTCCTCTCCGTCGGCATTCGGCTGTTCGGGATGACGCCGTTCGGCTGGCGCTTCATGGGCACGCTGCTGGGCGTTCTGATGCTGATCCCGCTGTATATCCTGATTAAAAATCTCTTCGGCAGTACGGCCGTCTCCGCCTGCGGGACGCTGATTTTTTCCTTTGACTTCATGCATTTCACGCAGACCCGCATCGCCACCATCGACACCTATGCGGTCCTGTTTATCCTGCTGATGAGCCTGTTTATGTACCGGTTCCTTACCGCGGACCCGGACGGGGGCGCGGCGGAACGGCGGCGCGGCCGGATGGCGCTGGCTCTGGCCGGGCTGTCCTTCGGCCTCGGTGCAGCCTCCAAATGGACCGTCTTCTATGCGGGCGCGGGGCTGGCCGTCCTCTGGCTGCTGTACTGGATCTTCCGGGCCCTTGCGCTGCGCAGAGCCGGACGCGGACAGGAATTCCTGCCGGAGCTGGGCCGGAACATTCTCTGGTGTCTGCTCTTCTTTGTGGCGCTGCCCGCCATGATCTACTATCTTAGCTATTACCCCTATGGGAAAGCCGTCGGGCTCTCCGCTCCCTCGATGTTCCTGGATTCCGAATATCTGCGGATCGTACTGGACAATCAGAAATTCATGTTCACCTACCATTCGGGGCTGGAGGCGACGCACCCCTACTCCTCCGCCTGGTACCAGTGGCTGCTGGACATCCGTCCGATCCTCTATTACCGCAGTTACTCGGACGACGGCCTGATCAAGTCCGCCATCACGGCGTTTGTCAGCCCGACGGTCTGCTGGGGCGGCCTGCTGGCCATGGCGTTTATGCTCTATCTGACTATACGCGAACGGGATACCCGCGCGCTGTTCATCCTGCTCGGCTATCTGGCGCAGCTCGGACCCTGGATCCCGGTCACACGGATCACGTTTGCCTATCACTATTTCCCCAGCACGGTTTTCCTGGTCCTCGCCCTCTGTCACGCATTCGGGACCGTCCGGGAGAAGCGCCGCCGCTGGCGGCTGCCGGTCTACGGCTTCACGGCGGTCAGTCTTCTTCTGTTTCTCGTTTTCTACCCCAGCCTGTCCGGCCTGCCGGTTCCCGTCTGGTATACGAATCTGCTGCGCTGGCTCCCGCTCTGGCCGCTGTAATCACGCTCGGAGGTTGGAATCCTATGGCTGCAAACAACCGGAAAATCTACAAAAACCGGAACCCGTGGGCTGTCGCTGCCGCCGTGTTCGGCATCGCAGTCGGGACGCTGATCCTTCTGGCGCTGCTCGTCTTTTTCGGTTTCCGGAGGTACATCGTCTACACGCCGGACGGGCTTCATCTGGAGGTTCCCTGGCTGGGCTACGGAATCACCGAAGCCGCGGACGTCTCCCCGTCGCCGATCATCCAGTCCTGAACAGAAAAGCGCTTTGGACTTGTGTCCAAAGCGCTTTTTGATTCTGTTTCCACAGTTCCTCCGTCAGTCGAACAGATGGAGAAAGTCCAGCGTGGCAAAATAGTCTGCCGGCGTCTCTGCACGCCGGATCAGCTGCACGCTGCCGTCCGGCTTCAGCAGCAGCTCCGCGGACCGCAGCTTTCCATTGTAGTTGTATCCCATGGAGAAGCCGTGCGCGCCGGTGTCGTGAATATAAATCAGGTCGCCCATCTCAATTTCCGGCAGCATCCGGTCCACGGCAAATTTGTCGTTGTTCTCACACAGTCCGCCCACCACGTCGTACCGGTGGTCGCAGGGCGCGTCCTCCTTGCCCATTACCGTGATGTGGTGGTACGCCCCGTACATGGCCGGGCGCATCAGATTCGCCGCGCAGGCGTCCAGACCGATATACTCCTTGTAGGTGTGCTTTTCATGGATAGCCCGGGCCACCAGCGCGCCGTACGGCGCCAGCATAAACCGGCCGAGCTCCGTATAGATCGCGACGTCGTCCATCCCCGCAGGGATCAGGATCGCCTCATACGCGCGGCGCACGCCCTCCGCGATCGCCTCCAGATCCGCCTGCTCCTGTTCGGGTCTGTACGGCACGCCGACGCCTCCGGAGAGATTCACAAAAGCGATGTGCACCCCCAGCTCCCGGTGCAGCTCCGCCGCAAGTTCAAACAGGAGTCTGGCCAGCATGGGGTAATACTGCGGATCGGTGGTGTTGGATACCAGAAACGCGTGAATGCCGAAATGCCGCACGCCCTTATCCCGCAGGATGCGGAACCCCTCAAACATCTGCGCTCTGGTAAAGCCGTATTTGGCGTCCCCCGGATTGTCCATAATGGTGTTGTTGATTTCGAATTTCCCGCCGGGATTGAAGCGGCAGGATACCGTCTCCGGAATGCCGCAGATCTCCTCCAGAAACGGAATGTGTGTAATATCGTCCAGATTGATCACAGCGCCCAGCTTCGCCGCCAACTCGTAATCCGCGCGGGGCGTCTGATTGGAGGAAAACATAATGTCGCTGCCGGCAAAGCCGCAGGCGTCCGCCAGCATCAGCTCCGTCAGAGAAGAGCAGTCCGCGCCGCACCCCTCCTCCCGCAGGATCTGCAGGATGGCCGGCGACGGCGTCGCCTTCACGGCGAAATACTCCCGGTATCCCGGGTTCCAGGAAAACGCCTGTTTCAGGCGCCTTGCGTTCTCCCGGATCCCCCGCTCGTCATAAATGTGAAACGGCGTCGGATACTGCTTTGCGATTGCTTCCAGCGCGTCTTTGGTCAGAAAGGGTCTTTTCATCGGCTGCCTCCTGCAGTATGGATCATCGAATGCTTGTATTTTACACGCTAATTCGATAAATTACAATCGTTTTTTCCATGCTTTTTCGTTTTCCCCGATTTGCTCACAGTTTTTTGCACGGCGGCCCGATCTGTGATATACTTTAACGAAACAGAACTGCTGACAGGAGGAATGCGCATGGACAGACCATATGCCGCCGCAACGGTAACGCCGAAAGCGGAGCGTGCCCTGCGCGACGGGCATCCCTGGGTATACGGAGAAGAGATCACCGCCTGGACGGGGACGCCGGAAAACGGCGCCGTTGCCGACGTCTTCTCCGCAAAGGGCCGGTACCTCGGCAGCGGGTTTTACAACGACCACTCCAAAATCCGCGTCCGCATCCTGTCCCGCAATACCAACGACGCCTTTGACGAGGCCTTTTTCCGGCGCCGGCTGCGCTATGCGGTGGACTACCGGCGGGCGGTCATGGGCGCAGACTTCCTCTGCTGCCGCCTGATCTTCGGGGAGGCGGACGGCCTGCCCGGACTTACCGTGGACCGGTTTGGGAATATTCTTGTCACGCAGACGCTGTGTCTCGGGATCGAACAGCGTAAGCCCATGCTGTTTACGGCGCTTCGGGAAATTCTGGAGGAGGTCGGCGCGCCGGTCCGCGCGATTTATGAGCGCAATGACGTTGCCCTGCGGCTCCGGGAGGGGCTGCAGGAAACGACCGGCTTTTTCCGTCTGCCCGGTCTTTCCGACGCGCTTGACGGCCATGTGGAGATCACCGAAAACGGCATCCGATATGATGTGGATTATGTAAATGGACAGAAAACCGGGTTTTTCCTGGATCAGAAATACAACCGGGCCGCCGTCGCGCGCATCGCACAGGGGCGGCGGGTTCTGGACTGCTTCACGCATACCGGGGCTTTTGCGCTGAACGCGGCCGCCGGAGGCGCGGAGCATGTCTGCGCCGTGGACGTCTCCGAAGAAGCGCTGGCACTGGCGGAAGCCAACGCCGTACGCAACGGGCTTGCGGATCGAATGGAGTTCCGGTGCGCGGACGTGTTTGATCTGCTGACGGACCTTGCCGCCGGAAAGCGCGGCGGCTACGATCTGATCGTCCTCGACCCGCCCGCTTTCACAAAAAGCCGCGCCACGGTACAGAACGCCGTGCGCGGCTACAAGGAAATCAATCTCAAGGCCATGAAGCTGCTGCCCCGCGGCGGCTTTCTCGCCACCTGCTCCTGTTCGCATTTCATGACGGACGCGCTGTTCCGGCAGATGCTTCAGGCCGCTGCGGCGGACGCCGACGTGTCGCTGCGGCAAATCGAGGCGCGGCAGCAGGCGCCGGACCATCCGATCCTTTGGAATGTGCCTGAGACGGATTACCTGAAATTCTATATTTTCCAGATCGTCTGAGCCGGGCTGCCCGCGGTCGAGAAACCGCCGGCGCCCGGCTTCGGCGCTAGGGAGTCTTTGTCTGCGCGGAGTACAGCGCATACTCCCGGGGCGTCATCCCGGTGACCTGCTTGAACTGCCGCGCAAAGTATCGGGCGTCGTAAAACCCGCACAGATAGGCGATCTCGGACACGGAACGGTTGTCGTCCGCCTGCTGCCGGAGCAGCCGGCGCGCGCGTTCCATCCGCAGCCGGGTCAGGTACGCCACCGGCGTCAGACCGGTCTCATTTTTGAACAGACGCCGAATGTGATCCCGGCAGAACGGAATGGTGTCGATCGCAGCGGCGATGCTGAACTCCGGATTGGCGTAGTTTTCCTCCAGCATCCTGGACAGCCGCCGGACCGGACCGCTCCCGCCGGCAGACTGCAGCCACCCGGCCAGCATATACCGCAGCGCATCTGCCAGCATGTCGGACACCGCGCTGTGGATCCCGGGCGTCTCCTGCAGACGGCAGGCCATGTCAAGCAGACTGCGGCAGCTCTCCGCATCGTCATCCTGCAGCGCCTGGACCGTCTGCGCGTCTGCCGGACTCTTGTCAAAGCCGGACGCCAGATACAGCGTCAGGTCTCTCTCCGCAGTCACGACATACTCCGTGTCCGGCGGCAGACAGAGGATCTCCCCCCGTCCCAGCGCATACTGCTCCCGGCATGCGCTGACGCCGCCCGTTCCCTCCCCGGTCAGCACGGACCAGGACGCCTCCGATCTGCATTCCAGGCTCGCGCCCTCCTGCAGCCGGATCCGCTGAAATATCGGCATACGCCTCTCTCCTCTCTGTTATGGAGTATAGCGCATAAAGTCGTTTTTGTCCACGCAAAATCCGTTTTTCTCCCTCTTTCCGGGGTCTGTTTTTGTTATAATTATTAGGAGAATAAAAATATAAGGAGAAGACGCATGAAAATTGCGATTGGCTGCGACCACGCAGCCGTGGATCTGAAGAACGAAATCGCAGCTTATCTGCGGGAACAGGGCCATGAGGTCACCGATTTCGGCACCCATGACAAAACCAGCGTGGACTACCCGGTCTACGGCAAGCTGGTGGCGCATGCCGTGGCGGACGGGACCTGCGAAAAGGGCGTTCTGATCTGCGGGACCGGCATCGGCATCTCCATTGCCGCCAACAAGGTCCCGGGCATCCGGGCCGCCGTCTGTTCCGAGCCGGTGAGCGCGCGGCTTACCCGGGAACACAACGACGCAAACATCATCGCTTTCGGCGCGCGAATCGTCGGTTCCGAGATGGCAAAAGCCATTGTGGACGCGTTTTTCGGGGCTTCGTTTCAGGGCGGCCGGCATCAGCACCGCGTAGATTTGATTGAGGAGTGACATAAATGACAGCACCGAAAAGCATTCAGGAGACCGTTCAGCTGGCAAACGGCGTGCAGATGCCGAAATTCGGCTTCGGCACCTGGAAAATGACCATGACCACCGACACGGTTCGGACCATGGTCCGGGAGAACATCGAGATGGGCCTGCGTCTCGTGGATACCGCCAGTCTCTACGCCAACGAGGGCGGCGTGGGCAAGGGGTTCCGGGATTCCGGCCTTGCCCGAGAGGACTTTTTTGTAGTCAGCAAACTCTGGAACCAGGACCAGGGGTATGATTCCGCCATCGCGGCGGTGGAGGAGTCTCTGGAGGACCTGGGGCTGGACTATATCGACCTGTATCTGATCCACTGGCCTGTCGGGCACAATCACGATCACGACTGGCAGCAGCAGAACCTGGACAGCTGGCGCGCCTTTGAAAAGCTGTATCGGGACGGAAAGCTCCGGGCCCTCGGCGTCAGCAATTTCCTGCCGCACCATCTGGAGCCGCTGATGGAGAAGGCCGAGATCCCCATTACGGTCAATGAGATCGAGGTCACGCTGGGCTACCACCAGGAGGAAGCCCGGGCGTTCAACGCCGCGCACGGCATCGCCACGATCGCCTACGCGCCCCTGGGCGGCGTCCGCGCGGAGCGGCCGGAGCTTGCCCCGCTCTGTGAGAAGTACGGCAAAACGCCCCACCAGATCTGTCTCCGCTGGATTCAGCAGCTGGGCTGCATTCCCATCCCCAGCTCCTACGATCCGGCGCATATGCGGGCAAATACGGATATTTTTGATTTTGAACTGACGTCGGACGAATGCGCGTATCTCGCGACGCTGCCGAACACGAAGCCATTCCATCAGCACCCCGATACGACGCGGATCCCCATCGAGGGCCATATGGACCGCCATAATCGAACCAAGGTATAAGATAGGCCCTTATGAAACAAGACAAGCTTACACGGATGGGCACCATGCCCATCGGAAAACTTTTGACGACCATGAGCCTGCCGATGATGCTCTCGTTCCTCATCCAGGCGCTGTACAACATCGTCGACTCAATGTTTGTGGCACAGATCTCCGAAAATGCGCTGACGGCGGTATCTCTGGCCTTCCCCATGCAGCAGATCATGATTGCGCTGTCCGTCGGCATCTCGGTCGGCGTCAGCGCCATCTGGCCCAGGTATATGGGCGAGGGAAAGAAGGCGGACGCCGCCGCCTCCATCCACACGGCCAACATGATCTATCTGCTGGTCTCGCTGACCTTCCTCGTTCTGGGTCTCTTCGCATCCGGGCCGCTGTACCGCGCGCAGACCGATGTGCAGGAGATCGCCGATTACGGCAAATCCTACCTGACCATCATCTGGGCATTTGCGTTCGGCAATTTTTTCGGCAAATACTATGAGCGGCTTCTGGTCTCCGCGGGTCACGCCACGCTGTCCACCATTGCGCTGGCCAGCGGCGCCGTTTTCAACCTGATTTTCGATCCGCTGCTGATCTTCGGCATCGGGCCTTTCCCGGAGCTGGGGATCCGGGGCGCGGCCATCGCCACCGTCGCCGGACAGATTTTTGCGGCCATTCTCGCACTGGTCCTGAACCTGCGGTTCAACGAGGCGGTCCGCCCGGATCTGTTCAAGCTGAAGCTGCGGCTTAAGCTCGTCGCCGCGATCTTCCGGGTCGGCATGCCCTCCATGGTCACGCTGGGTCTGAACTCGCTTACGGGCTTTCTGATCAACCAGATCCTGCTGACCTATTCCACGACGGCCACCGCCGTTTACGGCGTATGGATGAAACTGCAGAACTTCAGCCACATGCCGATCTACGGCATGGACAACTGCCTTGTCCCGATCCTCTCCTACAACTACGGCATCGGCAAATACGAACGGGTCCACAAGACCATGAATACGGCGCTCTTCAGCTGCTTTATCATGATGATCGTGCTCTCGATCGTTCTGGAATTCATCCCGGACGTCATCCTGCATCTGTTCAACGCCAGCGACACCATGCTGCAGATGGGGCGGGTCTGTCTGCGGATCTGCGTTGCTTCCCTGCCCTTTGCCGCGATGGCGCTGATCTTTGCCACCTGCAACACAGCGCTGGACCACGCGCGGTACGCGCTGGTCATCAACGGGCTGCGGCAGTTTGCGCTGCTGATCGGCGCGTTCTATCTGCTGTCCCTGCTCTTCCCCAGTCAGTTGGAATATGTCTGGCTGGCCGTGCTGATCACAGAGCTCGTCACTTTCGTCGTCGCCCTGTTGCTGAACCGGAAGTTCCGGAAAGATCTGAGGCAGGCGGAAGCCGAACGCATGGCGGCGGAACAGGCCCAGGCCTGATCCGCGCATATACGACAAAAACCAGCTCCCCGGCGTTTGCCGGGGAGCTGGTTTTTTCATTTTCAGCCTGCCGTGTAAAACAGGATCAAAAACACAATGGCAGTCAGGAAAAACGCAGCGCCGGTAATAAACAGGAAACCGTATCCCTTCACGCCGCCCTCTTCTTCGCGGCGTGCCACGAACTCCGCGTACGTCTCACGACCCGCGCCAGCGCCCATTCCGGGAATCAGCATCCGGATCGCGTATCGCACCGCGTAGGAGATGCCGGAAAAGGAGCCCGCATTGGACAGCCATACCAGCACGGCGCTGAGCATCAGCACGATTCCGGGAATGGTAAACGCGTCGCAAAGGATCTTATACCGCTCCGCCGCGTTCGCCGCCCCGGCATACCCGTGAAAATGGAGCACAGCCCAGACCATTCCCGCGCCGACCAGCGCCGCTATGCCGTATTTCAGCAGCGTATTCCGCAGTCTGGCGTTCACAGGTTGAATTCCTTCCGGTACGCCTGCTCCTCCGCGTCGTTGCAGTGGACAAAGTGCCCGGGGATGATTTCCCGGAACGTCGGTTTGTCCACGCTGTAGTCGTGCGCGGCAAGCGCGTTGTACGTGACTCGGGTGCGCCGTTTCTCCGCCCGCGGATCCGGAAGCGGAATGGCGGACAGCAGCGACCGGGTATACGGATGCATGGGGTGCGCGAACAATTCTTCCGACGGCGCGAGCTCCACCATGTTGCCGAAATACATGACGCCGATCCGGTCCGAAAAGTACTTGACCACGGACAGGTCATGGGCGATAAACAGGATCGTAAGACCCAGCCGGTCCCGCAGATCGTTCAGCAGGTTGATCACCTGCGCCTGAATGGACACGTCCAGCGCGGAGATCGGCTCGTCCGCGATCAGCAGATCCGGATTCATGATCACGCTGCGGGCAATGCCGATACGCTGCCGCTGGCCGCCGGAGAACTCGTGCGGATACCGGCCCGCGTGCTCACGCACGAGACCGACCATTTCCAGGATCTCATATACTTTTTCGTCGATGTATTTCTGATCCCGGATCCCCTTGATCACGAGCCCCTCCGCAATGATCTCCCGTACGGTCATACGGGGATTCAGCGACGCGATGGGGTCCTGGAAGATCATCTGGAGCTGCGTAATGAGCTTTGTGTTTCTCGCCACACGCAGCTCGTCCCTGTACTGCTTCTTCAGCTCCGCCAGCTTCCCGGCGTCGCCTCCGGCTGCCGCGAGCTGCGGCGAATACCGCTCTTTTACCTCGCGGACCAGCTTTTCCGCGTACATTTTGTCCGCGTTCCTGTGGTCGTCGCGGGCTTTGGCGATCTCCGCCCGGTTGCGGGCAATCTCCGCCTCCAGCTTTTCCTTTTCGTCCTCGCTGACGCCGCTGTCAGACAGCTTTTTGCGCGCGGCCTTGATGGCGTCCCGATAACTGCGGACGCCGGCGCAGATGCGCTGTCCCTTAAAATAGATGCTGCCGGAGGTGATGTCGTAGATCTTGATGATCGCGCGTCCCGTTGTGGTCTTGCCGCAGCCGGACTCGCCCACAAGTCCGAAGACCTCGCCCTTTTTGATGTCAAAGCTGACGTTGTCTACGGCCTTGAGTTCCGAATTGCCCATTTTGAAATACTGGCAGAGGTTTTCTACCCGGAGCAGGACTTCTCTGTTGTCGGTTTCGCTCATTCGATCTCGCCTCCTGCTCTCTTCATTCTCTCAATCCGGTCCACAATGATCTTCGGCGGATCGACCTTCGGCGCATCTGGATGCAGCAGCCAGGTCGCGGCCCAGTGGGTTTCCGTGATTTCAAACGGAGGCGGCTGCAGCTCGTAATCGATCTGCATGGCGTACTTGTTGCGCGCTGCAAATGCGTCGCCCTCGGGCGGATAGATCATGTTGGGCGGCGTGCCGGGGATGGCGTCCAGCTTCTCCTTCGTTTCCAGATCCGGCATGGACGAGAGCAGCGCCCAGGTATACGGATGCCGCGGATCGTAAAACACCTCGTCCGCCGTGCCGTACTCCACGATCTTGCCGGCATACATGACGGCGATATCGTCCGCCATATTGGCTACGACGCCCAGATCGTGCGTGATGAAGATGACGGACAGATGCCGCTCGGCCTTCAGCTTGTTGATCAGCTCCAGGATCTGCGCCTGGATCGTGACGTCCAGCGCAGTGGTAGGCTCGTCGCAGATCAGGATGTCCGGGTTCGCTGCCAGCGCAATGGCAATGACGATGCGCTGCCGCATACCGCCGGAAAACTCGAACGGATATTGGTAATAGCGGATGCGCGGCTCGGGAATGCCGACCTCTTCCATCAGCTGAATGGCTTTTTCCCGTGCCATTTTCCGGGTGACCTTGTAGACCACCTGCGAGGCTTTCTCTTTCAGATAGTCCACGATGTCCGTGCTGCGCGCGCGGAAATCAATCCCGTCCGCCGCGTCGATGTACGTCTCATAATGCGCGATCATCCGATCCACCACGCTGACGATGTTTTCGCGCAGCTCATCCAGATCGTACACCAGCTTGGGCACGACCTTCCAGTCCACCGTTCTGCCGCGGGCGATCAGCGCCTCCCGCTTGCGGCTCTGCTTTGCAAAGCGCGCTTCCTCCCTGGGGTTGCGCTTCACTGCAGCAAAGTACTTCTCAATGGCGTCCAGCAGCGCCGTACGGAACGTGTAGGCGGTGGAGTCCTTGACGATCTCGAGCCGGTCGATGGACGCCTCCACCTGCGATGCCGTGTCTTTGGCCTTTTTGCGGGCGGAAGCCTTATCAAAGTCCGTCTCCGCGTAATACGTGTGCGCGGCGCGCAGCTCCTGCAGAATGGCTTTTTTCTTCTCCAGCGCCGTGTTGAAAGAGTACTCGACGCCTTTCGTCTCGAGCTCGAGAAATTCATTCATGAAGTTCTCGTTCAGATACTGCAGCGCCGTCTCGTTCAGCTGCTCCACCGACACGCTGTGCAGGTCCGCCTGGGGGTTCCTCAGCTTGTAGTATCCGATCCGGAAAAAAACGGGGATCGGGAGCTCCTCGATCTCTTTCAGCAGCGCCTCCAGAGACTGCAGCGCGTTCAGGATGCTCTGCGGCACCTCCTGATCCTTGGATTTATGATAGCCGCGGGCGGCCTGCCGCAATTCCTGCGCAGCCTGCTCCAGCTTGCCTTCATAGCCTTTGATCAGGAACGGATCGTTTACGGCTTTGAGCTTCCCTGCAAATCCCTTCAGCTGCGCCTTGACGTCCAGCTTCTGCTTCTTGCTCGCCAGGAAAAGGAAATCCTCCAGATCGGCGACCAGCCCCTCCGCCGCAGCGTCCGCGACGTTGTAGCGGTTCTCCATCCGGATCGCTTCAGTGTTGAAACGGTCAAAGGTCTTGGTCATCTCCGTGACCCTGGCTGCATTCTCCGCGCCCGTGGCCGCGGTCATGTTCTCCCGCAGCAGGGCCAGCGTGCTGTTGAAATCCCGGCGGGCGTTGCGGCGGTTGCCCTTGTTTTTCAGGAGCATCGCCTCGGTGATCTGCTTGCCGATCTTCACAATGGGGTTCAGAGAGGACAGCGGGTCCTGGAAGATCATGGAGATCTTGTCGCCCCGGATCTTGCACATTTCCTCCTCGGAGATCTTCAGCAGGTCCTTGCCGTCATAGAGGATCTCTCCGCCCTCGTTGATGGCGTTGCCAGCCTGGATGCCCAGGATGGCTTTGGAAGTGACGGATTTTCCGGAGCCGGATTCGCCCACGATGGCGAGCGTCTTGCCGCGCTCCAGATTGAACGAAATGTCCCGAACGGCCTTGAGGGTTCCGCCGGAGGTGCGGAATGATATTTTCAGGTTGTTGACTTGAAGAATATGATCCATGGCTCAATCCTCCACTCCGCGCAGCGACGGGTTGAACGCGTCGCGCAGGCCGTTGCCGAACAGGTTGAAGCAGATCATCAGCAGAGAGAGCACCAACGCCGGGAACAGCAGCAGATGCGGATAGTTGGTCCAGATGTTGCTGGCGTCAGACAGCAGCGTACCCAGAGAGGTGGAGTTGGTGCTGCCCAGCTTCACGATGCCCAGATAGCTCAGCATGCTTTCCGTTCCGATCACGCCCGGGATAACCAGCACGCTGGAGGTGATGATTGTACCCAGAGAGTTGGGGAAGATGTGCTTCCAGATGATCCGGCGATCCCGGGCGCCCAGCGTCCGGGCCGCGATGACATACTCCTGGTTCTTGAACCGGTAGAACTGCGTACGCGTCCGGGCGGCCGTGCCGATCCAGCCGGTCAGGACAAAAGCGAAGAACAAACTTGGTATGACGCCCACCTTCGCCGCCAGATGGATCTGGAACAGCGTCGCCACGACGACGAACGGCACGTCGTTCAGAATGTCGGAAATCCGCTCCAGGATCATATCCACCGCACCGCCGTAATAGCCCTCGATGGCGCCGTAGATCGCGCCGATCACCAGGTTCACAGCGGAAACGCAGATGGCGAGCAGCAGACTGAGGCGGATACCGCCGGCAAGGCGCAGCGACAGGTCATAGCCCTGGCTGTCCGTGCCGAAGAGGTATTCCGGCTCAAACCCGTTCATAAAACGGTAGTAGTTGTAGTACAGGACGCGGACCTTATACTGGGCGGTCTCGTGCGTGCCGCCGCCGGTATACTCATAGAAGATGGCGTTGCCGTCGGCGTCCCGCTTGTAGTTGTCCTCCAGCACCAGATCGCCGGAGAGCGACAGCTTCTTGGTTTTGCCGGTTTCCGGATCCACGTGGACCGGCGTTCCCTTGACCGTCTTGTACCAGTAGTTGGCGTCCGTGAAATCCAGATTGTACTGGTTATCCTCTACCAGCGGGAACAGGACCTGCAGACCGGTCTGCTCCTGCCAGGCCACGATCTCCCGGTACCGGCTCTGCTCGATGCTCCGGTACACGAAACCGACCTCCAGATAGTTGTCGATCCGGCCGGGATAGTAGATCTCTGGGTTCTTCCCCTTGATCTCAGCCGCGATCTCATACCCGTCGTCGATCCGGCGCATGGGCTGATAATAGCTCGCGAGCCCCTCGTCCACGGTCACCGTGCCGGAGCCGTCCATATCCTCGGCGCCGACGCCGATACCGATCGCCTTCAGCAGACCCTTTTCTGTGAAAGTGCGCTCCGTCGCGCCGTCCGCCATGCCGAGATTCATCAGCGCCAGATTGCGGGACGGCTTCTTCGCGTAGAAGACGTCCATGAACTTGCCGTCAAAATTCGTGGTCAGCAGCGGCGTCACCAGCGCATAGATGACGATCAGCAGAATGATGACGGCCGCGACGATGGAACCCTTGTTCTTCCGGAATCGGATCCAGGCGTCCTTGAAATAGCCGATGGGCTTGTCCTCGAATTTCTGATCGGACAGCCGCTCTCCCTGGTTCACAAATGCGAACTTCTCCGGGGAGACATTCAGGATCTCATTCGTATTGTTCGTCATTTCTTCTGCCCCATTCTGATCCGCGGATCGATGAATCCATAGCTGATATCCACCACGATACCGGCCAGCAGGCCGATGAAGGTATAGAACACTGTATCCATCATAAACACGTCGTAGTCCAGCAGATTGATGGACTTCATGTACAGCTGTCCGACGCCCGGAATCGCGAAGATCTGTTCAATGATCATGGATCCGGCGAGGATCCCGATAAAGGTGCTGATGATCATCGGCAGGATCGGGACCATGGCGTTTTTCAGCGCATGCCGCGTCGTGGCCTGGGTGCGGGTCAGGCCCTTGGTCCGGGCCAGCAGCATATAGTCCGAAGTCAGCGTTTCCGTGAGCTCTGCGCGGGTAAACCGGCAGAGGAACGCGATCTGGCTGAAGGACAGCGCCAGGATCGGCGCGATCATGCTGTAGAACATCCTGCCTGTCCACCAGGAGCCTCCGGCGTCCGCCAGCGAATACACCGTCAGCGGCAGGATGCCCCATTTGAAATACGTGGTGTACTGCACCAGAAACGCGTATACGTACGAAGGCACCGAGACCATCACCATGACCAGCGTGCTGATCAGCTGGTCCTGCCACTTGTTTTTCTTGATAGCGGCGAAAATGCCCAGCGCGATCCCGAGCGGGATGGAGAGCAGAAAGGAATAGAAATTGACAAGAACGGTAGGCAGCAGTCTGCTCACCAGAACGTCCCAGGCGGGCGTCCGGACCTCGATGTTCCACGAGGTGCCGAAATCCCACGCCGTGACGATATTTTTCAAATAAATGCCGTATTGTACCAGAAGAGGCTTGTTATACCCCAATGCATCCCACCTGGCTGCGATCACGGCCTGCAGATTTTTGTCCGTAGGCATCTCTCGAGGCAATATGCGGATCAGCATAAAGCACATCGTCACGATCACAAAAAGCGTAAAGATCATCAAGAGCAGCCTTTTGATTACATATTTGGTCATAGCTCGTTCTCCTTTGTTGGCCGCTTTTTGGGCGCGCCCTGCGCCCGATTTATCCGTGCCGCAGACCGGCAGATGCGGATAAACTTTTTCGAGAGGTCGGGAAAGAGCGCTCTGCTCCGTGCGCCCGCCGCATTTTGCTCCCTGCCGGATAAAACGACAAAAACAGGGAATACGCCTCGTATTTCCTGCTTTGCAAAACGGCAGTCTCCGGAAAGAAACAAACGGCGGCGCAAACGCGCCGGAACCGGTTTGGAAAACGGGAGCGGGGGAAGCGTGGGCTTCCCCCGCTCTGCCGTTACACAGTTATGAGACTTGCCTTGTGATCTTTATTCGTAGTTCAGCTCGCCGCCCATATCGGCAACAAACTGGGTCCACTCCGCGTCGTCATAGTTGTACTTCATCAGACGCAGACCGCCGAAGTCGTACATGATGTTGTACTCGTCGGTGTAGTAGGAAACCTTGTACGCCAGCATCTCGCAGATGGTGGAGCCGGCCAGCGGGATCCGGTAGTACTTCTTCAGGTACTGCTCCTCCAGCTGTGCGGTGATCTCCAGCTTCAGCTCGTTGTCCGCGCCGGCGTACGGGCCGGTGCCGATCAGCGCGTTGGACCAGGCCTGCCAGGTCATGGTGACGTCCTCACCGTTGACGTTCAGGGTCAGGGTCTCAGTCTTGGGATCCCAGTCAGCAGCCTCGTTGATGTCATACTGGTCGGGATCGCAGTAGACCTGCAGATTGCGGAACGGATAGAAGGCCGCGCCGCCCCATGCGCCGTAGCCGATCGCGAACTCACCGGCCGGAACTGCCGCGTAGCGGCTCTCGATGTTGCCGATGGCTTCCAGCGTGATGGTGCCGAAGCCGGAGCCCTCCGCCGCAGCGTTGATGAACTTGTTCATCAGCGCGACCTGGTTGTTGTCGGTAGACTCGATGGAGCCCTTCTTGTAACCGATGCGGATGTAGATCGGATCGCCCGCGGTGTACAGGCCGTCCGCGACCAGCTCGTCGCAGGCCTGCTTCATGAGTTCTTTCGCCTCAGTCAGGTTGTAGCCGTTGATGGACTGATACGCCGTTTTCAGATCCGCATACGCCTTGCCGGCGCCGTACTCAACGCCGTACAGGTTGCAGACAGCCTGCATGGCGGGCTCGGAATTCCGGTAAGAAGAGGTCGGATCGTTGTAAACATCGTAGAAATACAGGTTGTTCATCAGCGCGTACGCGGGCTTGTAGCCCTCGGTCGCGGTGACCCACTCGTCACGGTCGATGGCCAGCGAGAACGCCTTGCGGAAGTTCACGTTGGACAGGACCACGGAGTTGGTGTTGCCCTTGGAGTTGTCCATTTCCTTCAGAGCATCCAGGTTGGTGTTGAAGAAGAAGGACATGGTGTAGGTCTCGTCGACCTTGTACAGCTGGTCGGAGGTGGCGTAGGTCACCAGCTCCTCAGCGGTAGGATTCCAGTTGGACAGCTCACCCTTCAGGAAGGCCTGCTTCGCAGAGGTCTCCTCCATGACGTCGATGACGATCTTGGTGGTCTGATACTGCTGCACAGTCTCGCCGTCGACCAGGAAGTTCGTGTAGGAGACGAGAGAACCGTCCTCGGCCTTCTCCCAGCCATACCAGTTCTCGTTCTGCACGAAGACCATCTGCTTATCTTTCTGCAGGGACTCGAGTTTGTAGGGACCGTAAGCCATGGTGGTCTCGACGGAGGTGCCGTAGTTCGTGGTCACCAGCTCGCCGGAGGTGTCCTTGCCGGCCTCGTACAGATCCTCATAGACCAGCCAGGTGCTGGTGCAGGAGGTCAGGAAGTAGTTGATGTCAATGTAGGTCTGGTTCACATAGACGATGGTGTAATCATCCACTTTGTAGCAGCCCACGTTGTCATAGGAGAAACCGTCCTCATAGGTCTGCGCAGTTGCGGTGTAATCGGCCGCGTAACTCTCATAGGGAGCGCCGGGCGCGAAATACGTGTCGTACAGATCCTTGCCGGAGAACTCGTCGTCGCCTGCGCCGTCCGCGCTGTAAGCGGTCTCATCCAGCACAGAGACATACTGCGGGACCTCGTTGCCGTCGGCGTCAACATAGCCCTCGGCGCCCCAGAAGTTCCAGCAGTCCACATACAGGTCCTCCACCGCGCCGCCGGAGGCCAGGAACGTGGTGGTGTCCATACCGGTCGCTACATACGCCGTGGTGCCCTGATAGTAGTAGTTGATGGCGCCCGCCAGCGCAGACTCACCGGCAATATACAGGTTCGCGCGGTAGTTGTGCATGTCGGGGTTCAGCAGCTGCTGCATGGAATAGATGTAGTCGTCGGCCGTAATCGCTTCGCCGTTCTCCCACTTGGCGTTGGGATTCAGCTTGATCTCGTACACATAGCCTTCCGTGACCTGATTGGCCGTCGTGCCTTCGGGCAGGCTGACATTGTACTTGGTCAGATCAGACTGATGAGAAGCGGTGACATCGTTGATCTCCGTAGCCATTTCGTAGACCCACTGATACACACCGTTCTCAGAGTCCAGGATAGACATGGTGCAGAAAGGCGAGGTGATATAGCTGTTCACCGCGTCATCCGCGTTCGTTTCCCAGGTGTGGGGGTTCCAGTTGTTGCCCAGTGACGTGGAATACGTGTTGTACGTATAGGTCAGAGGCTCGGTGGGTTCCTGATTGCCAGAATTACCGCCGCCGTTGTTGCCGTTGTTTCCGCCGTTGTTGCCGGAAGACGGCGTATTCTGGCCATCGGGGGTGCCGGGCTTGTTGTTGTTGCAAGCGGCCAGGAGACCGATGCACATCACAAGCACAAGCAGCACTGCGATAAGCTTTTTCATTTTTTCTCCTCCTAAAAGATTTATTGAACAAGGGTCTGGCTTTTACCCTGCGTCCACGAAAAACGGTTTACCCGCATTCCGGCTATTCGATGCCGGTGAGATCGAATTCGGCGAGCCACTGTGCGGCTCTGCCGCAGACCTCCCGCAGGCAGGCCTCGTCGAACGGGCTCGTGAGCCCGGCGTTCTGCAGCAGCTCCGTAAACACACGGCTGCCGCCCTGCTCTGTATACGCCATATAGCACGCCCAGGCAGCCTGGGGATCCGCCTGGATCCGGGCCCAGAACTGCAGGGCCACGGTCTGCGCAAGACAGTAATCAATATAATAGAAAGGACTGGAATAGATGTGGGACTGGCGCTGCCAGCCCTCCCCCTCCCCGTAGAAGGGGATCTCCCCGTCGAGCCGCACCCAGGGCATATACACGCCCAGCAGCTCTTTCCAGACGCCGTGCCGCTCCGCCGGCGTCATCTCCGGCCGCTCGTACACAACGTGCTGGAAGTGGTCCACCATGGTGCCGTACGGGATGAACGTCACCGCGCCGGCCAGGTGGCTGTACAGGAACTTGCGGGTATCGGGGCCGAAAAAGCCCTCCGCCCACGGCCACGCGAAAAACTCCATGGACATGGAGTGCACCTCGCAGGCCTCCATGCCGGGCCAGCAGTACTCCGTCGGGATCCGGTCCCGGTTCATCCAGTAGGCAAACGCGTGGCCCGCCTCGTGCGTGACCACCTCGACGTCGCCCTGGGTGCCGTTGAAATTCGCAAAAATAAACGGGACCTTGTATTCCGGGATGCCGGTGCAGTATCCGCCGCCCTCTTTCCCCTCCGTGGACAGAACGTCCATCAGATCCTCCGAGAGCATCGTATCGAAGAACGCCGCGGTCTCGGGGGAGAGCGCGTCATAAAACGCCTTGCCGTTCACCAGGATGTCGTCCGCCGTACCGACGGGCCGCGGATTGCCGGAGCGGAAAGACAGCGCCGCGTCCGCGAAGCTCAGCGGATAGCGCTTTCCCAGCCTTTCCGCCTGGGCGCGGTAGATCTGATCCGCCACAGGGACCAGATATTTGACGACCGCGGCGCGGAACTTCTCCACGTCCGCCTTGGTATAGCAGTTCCGGCTCATCCGGTAATAACCGAGCTCCGTATACCCGTCATACCCGAGCTTCCGCCCCATGGTATCCCGCAGGCGCGTCAGCTTGTCGTAGATCTCGTCCAGTTTGTCCTGATTGTCCTTATACCACCGGCCCTCCGCCTGCCAGGCGGCAAGACGGCGCGCGTCACCGGCGTCGGTCTTGAACGGCGTCAGCTGGGACAGCGTATAGACGCCGCCCTCAAAGGAAATCTGCGCAGAGGCCAGCAGCTTCTCGTATTCCTGGACAAGGTCGTTCTCCTGCTGCAGCTCGCCGATGATCTCCGGAGAAAACGTCTTCAGCGCGATCTCCGCGTTCAGGAACATCAGATCGCCGTACTCCGCCGCGAAATCCGCCCGATACGGGCTCTCCAGCAGCGCCAGCGTCCATTGCTGGGCGTACTCCTCCAGCTCCGGCTCCGCCTGGTTCCAGAACTGGACCTCCGAGTCATAGACCGCGTCGCGGGTATCGATGGAGTGCCGGACGTTGGCCAGGATCGACATGGTCTCCAAATGCGCGGAAAACGCCTCCATTGTCAAAAAAACCGCCCTGGCAGACATATAGCTGTCCGCTTCGCGCAGCTTTTGAATCAGATCCGACAGTTGCTCCTTTGCGCCGTCAAGGTCCGGCCGCGTGTAGGGCATATCGGAAAACTTCATTGGACTTCCCTCCGCTGCAAGGCGCCGTTCTCCGGCAGAAAAATGGAGCAGAAAAATGGAAAAGAATCTTAATAAAAATGTCACAAAGTATTTTAGCGGATACGCGACCAGTTGTCAAGGCCGAATGACCTTTTTCGGCCTGTTTCGATTTTCCCGCCGCCGGATCCGCCGGCGTCCGCATCCGCATGAGCTTGCAAGCGCGCCGAAAAACCGCTATACTGAAACCGGATCGGAGGGATGGTTATGCTCTGCTTCACCGAACTGAATACGCCGGTCGGCCGGATTACGCTGGCGGCCGAGGAGGATGCGCTTGTCGGGCTCTGGCTGCAGGGCCAGAAGTATGACCGCGCGGCGCTGCAGGGCCGGGAAACCGTCCGCCGGGGCGACCTGCCCGTCTTTGCCGCCGCGGCAGAGTGGCTGGACGCGTATTTCGCCGGTCAGCGCCCGGAAGCCGGCGCGCTGCCGCTCCGTCCGCAGGGCAGCGTCTTCCGGCAGCGCGTCTGGCGGCGCCTGTGCCGCATCCCCTACGGCGAAACGATAACCTACGGCGAGATCGCCCGGCAGATTGCGGCCGAGACGGGCGTCCCCTCCTGTTCCGCCCAGGCGGTGGGCGGCGCGGTGGGCCACAATCCGATCTCCATCCTCATCCCCTGCCACCGGGTGGTCGGCGCGGACGGGAGCCTCACCGGATACGCCGGCGGGCTTGATGTGAAGCGGCGGCTTCTCGCGCTGGAGGGCGTCGATCTGACGCGGCTATATACGCCGACGCGCGGCACGGCTTTGTAGACAAAAACCGGCGCCCGGACGGATCCGTCCGGGCGCCGGCTGCACATCCGCAAGCTCTGCGCTCAATAATTCTCCGCGTTGACCTCAAAATACGCCTGCGGATGGGCGCAGACCGGGCAGACCTCGGGAGCCGCCGTCCCCACGACGATGTGTCCGCAGTTCCGGCACTCCCAGATCTTGACCTCGCTCTTGGCAAAGACCGCCTGCATCTCCACATTCTGCAGCAGGGCGCGGTACCGCTCCTCATGGTGCTTCTCGATGGCGGCTACGCCGCGGAACTTGGCGGCAAGCTCCGGGAAGCCCTCCTCCTCCGCCGTTTTGGCGAAGCCCTCGTACATGTCGGTCCACTCATAGTTTTCCCCGTCGGCCGCGGCGCTCAGATTTTCCGCCGTCGTGCCGATGCCGTTCAGCTCTTTGAACCAGAGCTTGGCGTGTTCTTTCTCATTTTCCGCCGTCTTCAGGAACAGCGCCGAAATCTGCTCAAAGCCGTCCTTTTTCGCCTGGGAAGCAAAATACGTGTACTTGTTTCTCGCCTGGGATTCGCCCGCAAACGCGGCCTCCAGGTTCTTCTCGGTCTGTGTGCCTGCATATTTGTTCGCCATAATAAAAACCTCCTTATTCCGTGCCGGTCTGCGGCGGCGCGCGCCGGCCCTGCCTGTCTGTAGTGTGCCGCGGGACGCCCCGCTTAATCGCGCGGATTCCCTGTTATTTTCCGGAACCCAGCAGATTCATCAGCAGGCCGCCCAGATCCACATTGGAAAGCAACCCGCCCAGCAGTCCGCTGAGCCCGGAAGCGGCTGTGGACGCGGGCGCTGTCTCCGTCGGGAGCTGCTGCTGTGCCTGCGCCTGTCCCGTCTGCTGCCCCAGCAGGCTCATCAGAAGCGGCGCCGCAGCGGAAAGAATCGTCCCTGCGCTTCCCGCGTCCAGCCCGGCTTTCGCCGCGGCCTGTTTGGTCGTCGCTTCCGCGTTCGTGCCCAGCAGATGGCCAACGATCTTGCCGCCGTCCTCCAGATCCACGCCGGACAGGAAAGAGACAATGTCCGTCGTGTCCGCCTTGGCATGATCCTGCAGCGCGCCGGCAAAGCCCGCCACCGTTCCTGCGTCGTCCGCCTGGCCCTTCGCGCCGTTCAGCAGAGACGGCAGCGCTTCCGCCAGAACATTTTTGACGTCCTTCTGCGAGGTACCGGTCACCTGGCTCATCGTCTTGATGCTCTCGCTGCTGAGCATGGTTTTCATCAGTTCGTTCATATCCATGATACTGTCCCCCCGAATGTATGATTGGATACCGCTATTATAATACTCTCTGCGGGATTGTCAAACCAAATCCTATATTTTGCGTTTTTTCTTTTCCCGACCACAAAATATCTTGTCATACCGGCAAAGATAATTTATAATAACAACAGCATATCACCCTGACCGCATTTTGTGAAAAGGAGCAATCGTCATGGCTGAAGAGAAAAAGAAAAAGATCGTCTCCGCCGAGACCGGCGAAGAGGTCGCCGCGGGTTCCCTGAAGCGTCCGGCCAGACCCGCAGCGCCTGTCGGGAACGCGACCGGGCTGCGCATCGGCGCCATTGCGCTCTGGGCGGTCGCCATCGTGTGCGAGGTCCTGGCTCTGCTGCTCGTACTGGGCAAATTTGATCTGCACTTTAGTCCGCTTGCGCAGCTGATTATCTTCCTGGTGGTGGATCTCGCCTGTGTGATCATCGGCGCGCAGCTCTGGAAAAAAGCCAACCACATCCGCCCCGCCTCGGAGAAGAATCCGCTGGCCTTCTGGATCTGGAACAACATGGGCGTCATCGTCTGCGTCGTCGCCTTTGTTCCCTTTATCATCGTCCTGCTGGCCAACAAGACCATTGATAAGAAGACCAAGGCCATTGCGGCCGTAGTCGCGGTGATCGCGCTGCTGATCGGCGGCGTCGCGAGCTACGACTTCAATCCGGTCTCTCAGGAGCAGCAGGCGGCAGCCATGGCGGCAATTCAGGACGACGTATACTGGTCCCGGTTCGGCCACGTGTACCACACGGACCAGGATTGCCAGGCGCTGAACCACAGCGAGGTGCTGAACTATGGCACCGTGGAGCAGGCCATTGCGGCAAACCGCACGCGTCTCTGCGCTTTCTGCGCCCGGCGCGACGCCATTACGGGCGTTGTGACGGACGGTGCGGACGTCCCGGCGGAGAACGCCGCGTAAATCTGTATTTTTTTTGACGCCCGTACATCTGTGCGGGCGTCGCTGACAGAAAGGAGTTTTTTGTTATGAAAGTATTGCTGATCGGCGGTACGGGCAACATCTCTTCCTCCATCACCCGGAGGTGTCTGGAGCGGGGCGATGAGGTGTGGCTCTTCAACCGCGGGAACGACCGTTCCTTCGAGGCCATGGGCGCGCACTACATCATCGGCGACGCAAAAAACGCCGCGGAGCTGAAGGCCAAGCTGGCGGATCACTGGTTCGACTCCGCTGCGAGCTTCATCCTGTTCCAGCCGGCGGAGTTTGTCGCCACCTTTGAAGCGCTGCGCGGCCGGGTGGGCCAGTTCTTCTTCATCAGCTCCTGCACAGTGTATCAGAAGCCCTGCTATACCACGCCCATCACCCCCGACACGCCTTTGAAAAACCCCTATTCCGCCTATGCGCAGAACAAAATCAAGGGCGAGATGTACTTCCTGGAGCGCTACCGGGAGGACGACTTCCCCGCTGTCATCGTCCGACCCAGCCACACCTACGGCGAGAAAAAGCTGGTGGTCGGTCCGCTGATGGGCTGGAACGTGCCCCACTGGACGCTGGCAGACCGGATCCTGAAAGGGCAGCCCATTGTCTCCCACGGTACAGGCCGCTCGCTCTGGACCGCCACGCACTCGGACGATTTTGCCTACGCTTTCTGCGGGCTCATGGGCAATCCGAAGACCATCGGCCACAGCTTTCACATCACGAACGACGAGGCCATGACCTGGGATATGATCTACGAGACCTACGGCATGATCCTGGGCGTGAAGCCCAACATCGTCCACATCCCCATCGATTTCATCGACAAGTTCCGTCCGGGGATGGGCAACGGCATTTACGGCGACATGTCGGAAAACGGCGTGTTCGACATTTCCAAGCTGCAGGCCTTTGTCCCCGGCTACCGGACCCGCGTCCCCCTGCGGGAGGGCCTTGCGCGTTCGATCCGGTGGTACTACGATCATCCCGACCAGATGGTCGTCTCCGAGGAGAACAACGCGCTGACGGACGATCTGATCGCCGCCTGGAACTCGGTCAAATTCTGAGTTTCGGCATCGACAGCACAAAACGGCGTTCCCGGGCGGGAACGCCGTTTTTCTGTCTTTATTCCGTCACGCCGTTGCCGGCTCCAGCAGCGTCAGCGTTTTCGCGTCCGCATCCAGCCGCGCCCGGACGCCGATGGGCAGCACGCAGATTGGGTCTGCGTGCCCAAAATTCACGTTGTACAACACCGGCAGATCCGGCCTTCCGGCTTCAAAGCCCACCACCCGGCGGAAGACCTCTTTGTACGGCTCATATTTGCTGCGGCGCGCAGGTTTGCCCACCAGGATCCCGCAGACTGCGTCAAAGATTCCCTGCGCGGCCAGATTCCGCAGATACCAGGTGAGATACTCGCAGGAGACGTCCTCCTCGCTGGTCTCCAGAAACAGCAGCTTTCCCCGCCACTCGTCCGGCCCGGGCCAGACCGCCGTACCGACGATCTCCGGAAATACGTCGATGCAGCCGCCCAGCAGCGGCCCCTCGGCAACCCCGCCGCCCAGAATACTCTCGTACCCGATCTCTTCCGGATGATAGGGCTTATACCGGTGCATGTTCTTTTCATCCCACCAGATCTTTTCATCCTCGTCGTCGTACCAGTACGGAGCAGACGGGATCTCCAGCGTCGGCTGCGGATCAAACAGCGTCTTTCGGATCATCTCCAGAGAATACGGGTTGATCCGCACATACTCGGAGAACTGCCCCATCACCGAGGCGCCGTAATAGGAGACCACCCCCGCTTTATACAGCATAAAGTGGTTGGTCGTCGTATCGGAAAACCCGGTAAAAATCTTCGGATTGTTCCGCAGAACGTCAAAATCCACGTAGGGCAGCAGGCGGATCGTATCGTCGCCGCCAATGGCGTTGAAAACGCCCTTGACCTCCGAATCCCGGAACGCGTCCATCAGATCGGCGGCGCGCGCCTCCGGATGCCGGTCCAGATAGTCGATCCCGCGCAGCGCGTTGGGCATGGCGGCGACTTTCAGCCCGAAATCCCGCTCCAGACGCTCCCCGGCGATTTTGTACTTGTGCAAAAACTGCGGCTCTCCCAGCATCCCGCGGGAGAGGCTCACAATGGCAACCTTGTCGCCCGGCTGCAAGTGGGCGGGTTTCTTCATCGCTTTCTTTCCTCCTGCCCGGACTTTCTTTGCGGAACACGCCGCAGCAGAACCGGTCCGTTCTCACGGAGCCACCGGCGCCATTTCGGATAGTCCGGGTACACGCGCAGAACCTCCGCGTAAAACCGCGCGGAGTGGTTCATCTCCAGTCTGTGGCAAACTTCATGCGCCACCACGCTGTCCAGCACCTCCGGCGGCGCGAGCATCAGCAGACAGTTGAAGCGCAGATTCCCGTCCGCGGTGCAGCTGCCCCAGCGTGTCCGCTGACAGCCGATCCGGATCTGCCCGCAGGTCACGCCCATAAGCTGCGCATAATGGGCGACCCGCGCCGGGATCGCCTCCGCCGCCTGCGCTTTCAGCGCCGCAAGCTCCGCTTCGGACAGAAGCCCCTGTGCGGCCGCGGCCTCCCGCCTGGCTTTGTCCCGGGCGAGCTGCGCTTCGATCCAGTCCCTGTGCCGCAGAACCGTCTCCTCGATTTCCCGCCGCGCCGCCCGCTGCGGCGCCCGGACCAGCAGCGCGCCGTCCCGCACCTCGAGACCGATGGTGCGCCGGCGGCTCCGGATAAGCCGGTAGGCCGGAAGCGGCGGCAACGCCTCAGACCACGATCCCATGACAGTGGTCGATCTCATGCTGGATCACCTGCGCGGTCCAGCCCGTAAAGGTCCTGAGCCGCGTCTGCATGGCCTCGTTCTGATACCGGACCTTGATGGACCGGTACCGTTTCGCTTTCCGTCTGCCGGTCAGCGACAGGCACCGCTCTTCCGCCTCGTACACGCCGGAGCAGCGGACGATCTCCGGATTCAGCATCGTCAAGTATCCGTCGTCGAGGGCAAATGCAATGATGCATTTCGCGACGCCGATCATATTGGCCGCCATACCGGCGCAGTTTTCCCGATGCGCCTGCAGCGTATCGAGCAGATCGCGCGCCACGGGCAGATCCTCCGCCGTCGCGGGCGCAGATTTCTGCGCGAGAAAGATCGGATCTTTTATCACAGGTCTGACCATACCGTTCCCCTCAAAGTGAAAATTGCGTCCGGAAAAAGTGTTCGGACAAAATCCGCCGATACAGGGCGGTATAAATCTCCCGGACCTCCGCTGTCGGCCGCAAGGCGCCGGCCGGCAGCTGCAGCACCGCATACGGCACACCGAACACCGTCGCCCGCACGTCGGCCTCTGCACAGCCGTTTGCACGGTAGAACTGCAGCCGACGCTCCCGCCGCGCCCGCTCCTCCGGGTCTTCCGCGGCTTCAGGGTCCTCCGCCTCCAGCAGCACGCAGTCTCCGGGGCCGAACTTGCCCGTCAGACGGCGCAGAAACGCCGAACCGACGCCCTCTCCCCTGCGCTCCCGGTCCACGGCAAAGTAGTCCAGCAGATAGTCGCTTCCGCCCTCCCGGGAAACCCGCGCAAAAAACGCGTATGCCAGCAGTTTCTCCGCATACAGGCCGAAGCAAACATATTCCCCGCGCTGCAGGGCGTCGAGAATGACGGCGAGAGGTTTGCACTCCTCCCGCGGGAAATCCCGCTGCAGCAGCGTCCGGTATATGTATCCGACCTCGGCGGCGTCCGGGATCTCCCGGAGTTCCGGCTCGCTCACAGCATCGTGACCGGATTGCCGGTGCGGGGCAGCGGCGTGCGGATCGGCAGACCGTCCGTCGTATCCGCGTAACCCAAACCCATGGAGCCGTAGATCCGCTCGTTCTCCGCAAGCCCCAGCTCCCGGAAGCAGGCCAGCATGGTCTCGTTCTCGTTCAGCCACCGCAGATGATTCAGCCAGCAGCTGCCCAGATCCAGCGCGTTCGCCATCAGCATCATGTTTTCCAGCGCGCACGCGCAGTCCGCCATGTTGTTGCCGTAATCTCTCCGGTTGGCGGTCACGATCAGCACCGGCGCGTTGTGGTGAAAGACAAAGTTCCCCCCCTTGGATGCGCGGATGGCGTTCGCGAGCGACCGGTACATGCCGGGCGTCTCCTCCATCTTCGCAAGCTCCGACTTGATCAGCACCGCCAGCCGGTCCCGCAGCGCAAGGTCCCGGATCACAAAAAAGTGCGTGGTCTGGCTGTTGCCGCCGCTGGGCGCGTGCCGGCCCGCATCCAGAATCACGTCCAGCTTCTCCGCCTCTACCGGTCTGTCTGCAAATCGCCGCGTACTCCGACGGGTCTTGATCAGTTCCAATGCGTCCATATTGCATCCCTCCGTTTTTTTCAGTATACCATCCCGGCGCAAACGCTGCAAACAGATTTCTGAAAAACAGAGATCCGCCTCCGAAGAGGCGGACCTCAGGATTGCAGAGAAGCCCATGCGCGTCGTTAGGCGGTGCACTTACTCGTTGTTTTCCAAGGCCTGCTCCAGCAGGTCGCCGGCGTTAACGATCACGCTGCCCTCGGACCCGCTCATGATCATGGGGAGCTGGCCGTTCCAGGCGTTTGCATAGGTGTACGCAATCAGGTTCTCGCTCAGGGACTCGGCGACCTTGCGGTTCGCCTCCGCTTCGGCCTCCGCTCTGGCCAGCAGCTCATAGGCCGCGGCGTCCGCCTCGATCTTCTTGATCTCTGCGGCGGCGTCCGCCTCGATCACGCGCTGCTCGGCCTCGGTCTGGGCGCGCAGCTTGTTCTGCTGGGCCACCTGCTTGGCCTCCACCGCGTTCGTGAACACATCCGTAAAGTCCATGTTCTCGATACTGGTGCCCACCAGCTCAATGTTGTAGCCGGAAAGCTTTGCGCCCAGAAGCTCCTCGATCTCGATCGCCAGGCTGTCCCGCATGGCCACCAGCGCCTCGGCCGTGTACCGGGCCGTAGCGACCTTGACGCTCTCCGCAATGTTGGGCGCGATCACGACGTCGTAGTACTCCGTACCCACCGTGGAGTACAGGGTCATGGCGTCCGCCTTGCTGATCTGGTAGTTCACCGTATACGCCACGTTCACTTCCTGAATGTCGGAGCTGAAGCATGGCAAATTGATCGTGCGCTTCTGCACCCGGTTGTCCATCCGGATCACAGTCTTCCAGGGCGCCACGAAGTGCGCGCCAGAGCCGAGCGTGTAGTTCTCCACCCGGCCGAACGTGGTGACGACGCCGGTGTGGCCGGCCGGCACGGTCCGGATGCAGCCGATCCCCACCGCGCCGACGGCCAGCACCGCGGCCAGCGCGACGATGAAGCCCTTTTTCAGGACTTTTGCGGCAATGCACCCGGCCGCAAGAATCAAAACGCCGATAATTACTGCAAACATGTTATGTCCTCCTTATCGTCTGTGCGAAGCTGGTTTACAGCTTTCCCTTTCGCAGCCAGTTGATGTCTGCATAGTTTTCATCCATGTACCGGTCGATCGGATCCCGATTGTCGGTTTTCACACGGATTTGAATGGTATCCTTCTTTTGGTTTTCTTTTTTCTTCGCTTCTTCTGCGTAAGCGATCACCATTGTCCAAAACGCCCCGACAACGAAGAATGCGACCAGACAGGCCCCTCCTCCCGCGGAGATCCCCGCTATCAGAATCATGATGCTGAAGATAATCATAATACCGCCTTTCCAGTACTCCCCACGGTATTCCTGCGCGTCCGCTTACCGTTCCCGCTCAAAGGTGATGAGCAGATGGACCCACCAATAGGACCAGTAGGTGACCGTTTTGACCTCCCAGCCCTCGCGGGCCATCTCGTTCATGACGCGCTCCGCGTCACGCTCCGAAGTCTTGATTACTCTGTATTCCTTCATTTCCTTCACCTCCCCCGATGCAGCCCGGTAAACGGCCAAAAAAACGAGACCCTTACCGGCCCGGTAAAAGTCTCGTTAAAATCCGCAGATCTCCGCGCTCCCAAGCCGGCTGTCCGGCTGAACTGACGGTCGCGCGCCCCATCTCCGTGGGGAACTACTCCCTTTCACATGCATAATATATCACACGCCCGGGAGCTTGTCAAGAGAAAAAGTAAAAAATTTTTACTAAAACTTGAATTGTATTTACTCTTCTCCCGAATCGCACTCTGCAGCGGACAGAAGCGCCTGCAGGCGGTCATACTCCGCCAGCACATTCCAGGCGGCGTCCTCGCTGAGCACGCCGCGCTTCAAAGTCTGCGGAAGCTTTCCGGCCTCATCCGCCGCCAGATCCCGCCGCCATGCAGGGCTGCCGTAATACGCCGCCAACTCCGCCGCCTGCGGCTGCACGGCCCGAAACGCCTCCATCGCGCGGGCAAGCTCATCCGCCGCTGCAGTAAGCCTGTCCAAGATCGCCTCATAGTATGTGATCCGTTCTTCCCGTGTCATACGCCGCAATCTCCTTTCACAGCAGACAAAAGCTACCGGACATGCTTTTTTCTCTACATTATAAGAATCTGCACAGAATCGTCAACGCAGCCAGCAGCAGCACGTTCACGACCGTGAATGCCAGCAGATACCGCCCGACCCGCGCGTCCGGCGTCTGCGCGTACAGTTTCAGGCTAATGAGGCTCGCAAGACTTGCGACCGGCGTGCCGAGCCCGCCGACGTTTACGCCGAGCAGCAGCGCTTTCGCTTCCTCCGTGAATCCGGACAGAAGCAGCGCGGCCGGCACGTTGCTGATGACCTGGCTCGTCAGAACCGATGCCGCAAACGTGCGGCCCGCAAGCGCCGCGCGCAGCAGCCGATCCACCGCGCCGATCCGGGCCAGGTTCCCGGCAAACACAAAGAACGCCAGGAACGTGAGCAGAAGCATAAAATCCGCGGCATACAGTCTCCGGCGATCGAAGAGCAGCACCGACGCCAGCACGATCGCCAGCATCACCGGCCATCCGAGCACCCGGAACACGGCCAGCAGACAGACCGCAAACAGCCCGGCATACAGCGCCGCCGGCTTTCGTTCCACGCCCGGCTGCTCGCCGAGCCACGGCGTCAGCGCTTCCCGCGGCAGGCACAGCCCCAGCAGCAGGATCAGGCCGAACGACGCCGCCCAGACCGGCAGTGTGATCCGGAAAAAGTCGCCGGGCGGCAACGCGTAAAAGGAATACAGATACAGATTCTGCGGGTTCCCGACCGGCGTCAGCATGCTGCCCAGATTCGCCGCGGCGGTCTGGAGCACGACTACAAGGATCAGATCCCGCTTCCGTCCGGTCATCCCCGCGAGAACCACTGCGAACGGGACAAACGTCAGCAGCGCGACGTCGTTTGTGATGAGCATGGAGCTGAAAAACGTCATCCCTGTCAGAAGCAGTCCCAGCGACCGCGCGCTTTTCGCGCGTTCGCAGAGAACGTGCGAAAGCCAGGCAAACACGCCCGCGGTGCGCAGCCCCGCCACGACCACCATCAGACAGTATAAAAGCGCCAGCGTACGAAAATCCGCATAGGTCAGGTACGTCCCGTCCGGCGGTACAAAAAAGCAGCTGATCAGCGCTGCCAGAACGGAAAGCAAAAGCACCGGCTCCCGCTTTACAAACGCCGCAATCGGCCCCACACCCACATCTCCCTTTTTTCTGTCCGCCGCGGACGCGGCGGCGTACCCATTATACAAACCGCTGCGGGGCTTTGCAAGCGGGAAAACCAGAGCTGCGTAGGGCACAAAAACCGGGGGATGCCCGACGGCGCCCCCCGGTTATCCATATTTCTCACAGAACAATGTCCTGCAGCTTCCGCTTCGGCACGTAGTGGACGTCGTTTTCATCTCGGTAATAGCGGACGTCCTCTCCGTTTTCGACCTCCCGGATCACGATCTGCTCGTCCGGTTTCCCGAACGCAACGAGCAGCATCGGCACGATATGCGCCGGGAGCTCGAGCGCTTCCGCCACCCGCTCCGGACTGAAATTGCCGAGCATGATCCCGCCCAGTCCCTGTTCTGCCGCCGCCAGCAGCATAGTCTGCGCCACAGCGCCCACGTCCCGAAGATAACGCTTCAGATCCGGGTCCCACTCGGTCTCCTGACAGATCACGATAAAAGCCGTGGGCCTTTTTCCCGGGTACGGCAGCCGTTTTTCCGGCAGCGCTCTGGCCCAGCCCGTGAGCGGCTGGACCTTGTCCAGATCCTCCTGCGTCCAGACCAGTCTGTATTTGAACGGCTGGCGGTTTACGCTGGAGGGCGCAAACCGGGCGCAGTCCACCAGCGCCAGCAGCTCCTCCCGCGTGATTTTTCTGCTCTCGTCATAGCCGCGATAGCTCCGGCTATTTTCCGCAAGTTCCCGAATCATGCTTTTCTTCCTTCCCGCGGTCTTCCGCTTTCTGTTTTTATTCTGTATTGAGGAGCCAGACAATCCCCTTTGCAAGCCGGATTTCCGCGTCCTGAAAGTGATTGCCCGGATTGTGTTCAAAAACGCACGGGATCCCCTGCGCCCGATATACCGCTTCCAACGCCCGCGTACATTCCTCCACCCGGCGCATCACCGGATTTTTCGTGCGGCTCTCCCGGTCGCCCAGGGAGAGATACATCCGCTCCGGCTTTCGGACAAACCGGTGCGTCCCGGCGTATTCCATGAAACCCGGAAACCAGAGAGAACCGGACGCCGAGGCCGCGCCTGCGAAGCGATCCGTCCGATACAGCGCATACACGGCGAAGAGCCCTGCCAGAGAATACCCCGCCAGCCAGCAGGACGAGTCCGAAATGCCCAGCGACGCCAGCACAGCGGGAACGATCTCCTCCGTCAGCGCGCGCACTGTATCGTTCGCGCCGCTGCCGAAATCGGAGCCGCTCCGGAACACCTTTTCAGCCGGCCAGGGCGACAGTTCGTTTCCCCAATCGGCCACAGGGACCTCCGCGAGGACGAACGCCGATTCCGTGCGCTTCCGCACCTCTTCCGGGACGTTTCCGCGCTTTTCACCTCCGGTCAGTAAAAACACGACAGGCGTCCCCGGCGCGGGATGCGCGCCCGGATACGCCGTTACGGCAATCGTTTTTCCGGCAGCCTGAATGTGCATACAGCTCTCCCTCCCGTCAGTCCGTCAGCAGCCATTGCCGACCGTCAGGCATGACGTTCAGCGAGCCCCGGAACTGATCGACGACCGCCCCGTCGGGCACACGTCGCACGACCACTTCCTCCCGGTAGTCCGGGTCCTCGTACCAGCGGCTGAAATACAGCCGGTCCCCGTCCCGGAAGCAGAAGCTCTCCGCGGGATGGATGGCAAAGTCCGCCCGGTCCGGCCAGACGATCTGGAAACGCTCGCCCGTCTGCCTCGTCAGGCAAAGTGGAGACAGGTGCGGCATCAGGTTGCAGCAATCCTCCACGGCGGCGCGCGGCAGCGTGACGACGGGAGCGGTCTTGCCATGCGTATCGTCATAGCGCAGGAGGCAGATCTCTTCCGCAGGGAAGTCCGCCAGCAGGATCACGAAGGCTCCGCTCTCATAAACCGGCAGGCCGAAATACTGCCCTTCCTTCGCCTGTACCGGCTCGACTACCCGCCCGTCCGGGCAGCGCACGAAGATCAGTCTGTTCTGCCGGATGCGGTGCCCGTCCCGATACAATTCCTCCGCCTCATACAGGTCCCCGGAGGTACAGTCCGTGCCCCAATACCAGCCCTCGCTGCCAACGAGCGGCTGCAGATACGCGATCCCGCCGGTATGGATCTTTTGTATCATGGACTGAACCCTCCATTCCGCAGGCTTCGCGCCGACCCGGCGGGGCCGGACGGCGATCCTGTTCCGCATTTCTGTTTTTATGTTTCTGATTATACTATTCCTCTTATTTCAAGGCAACCGTCATTCCCGCAAAAAAAGCCTGCAGGCTCTTTTTAATTCGGTTTTCATGGAGAGGCGGGATCGAAGTCTCCGAACACATCCGCTGTTATGTCATGAAAATGATCCATTATGATCGAAAACTCAGACGTTTCCCTGCTCTCCAGACAAATCCCCTGAATGATCTCTTTGACATCGTCAAAGAGCAGACCGTCACCAGATAACAAAAGCGGATTTGGCCATTGAAAATCATCCATCGGAAAAACAAGAATCATCTTATGTCGCTTTTGAAGAGGAGCAGTTTTTTCAGCCTCTCCTCCGCCTCCAGATAGTCGATAACCACACCTTTTCCAAATACACCATGATTCACAAATATCGATGCATATTTTGACATCAAAACCGGGTTCTTCGGTCGGTTCACGCTCAATTACCCAATTTGAAGCTGCCCCTTCTTCGTACCAGGAAAAATGCGTTTTCCAAGGAATTAGCCTTGTGATTAGAGGCAGATCCACACCGTCGGTGTTATCTACAATTTTGGTTACTACGTATTCACCGTCTATGTATTTGCAGATGCCTTCTTTATAATCGACCAGATTATAATCCTCTTCATAATGCCTTGAGTCTGGGGAAAGATAATATAAGGCCCTCATAAAAGCGCTGAAGTCTTCAGCTCCAGTGGTATTCGAAATTATGAAGTATAGCTCACCATTTCCAAAATCGGCATAAACATCCGTCCAACCGCCGCCATATGGAACCAAACGCATTTTGATTCCACAGTTTCGTTTACTCAGATTTATGAATACCCCTCCTCATAATCTCAACATTTTAATCTGAAAAAAGTGATTCATATTTCAGAGTATATCTTGAGTATACACTCTATGGTGTCCGATAAAACGGACTCAATACGCTCAAAGCCTTAAGCAGGATGGAAATTATAACATAAACACAAGAACAATTCGAGATACCAACAGTATAACGCTATAACGCTCCCAATCTCCTATGCTTAGAAGACTGAGAGCGTTTGGCATTTACTAGACCTTCCCGGATTATGTGTCATCGAACAGAAAAACGGACAATCCTGGACTTTATCTATGTTGCTCTATAACGCCATGCAAAGCCACCGGCTTTATGTTTCTTTCCTCGGCGTATTGGGGCGATATTCTTAATGCTGGTCTCACGTTCAACTCCTCCTGCCCTGAGAGTAATCATTAAAACTTACCTAAAAAATATGATAATCAAACCGTAAAAGAAAGAATCCTGAGTTGGGACAAACCCGGTTCAGGTTTTCTTTTTACAAATAGCAGAGATAAGTGCCGAGAATAGCCGTATTTCAAGGCACTCTTGGGCAAAAAACAGGATTGCTATCTTTGCTAAGATAGCAATCCTGTTTTGGCGGAGGCGGTGGGATTCGAACCCACGAGACCTTGCGGTCTACCTGATTTCGAGCGAATTGATGAATATCCGGATGGCCAGATTTTGCCGTATTTAGACGAAATTTGACGTTTTCAGCCGGAAATAACCGAAAAACCGCGTAGCAAAAAGATGCAGATGGATAAAAATCGTCAAAAAATGACGGGTTTCAACGCAAGTTACCGCACCTGTGGGGATTCTTGCGCAAGCAGACGTCTCTCCGTTCGGGCTTTCGAGCGAATTTGCTTTCCTCCGTTCTGCCGCAGGCAGCGGGGACTTTGGGCGGGCAGGCGTGACCTGCGAACGCCCTCCCTTCGGGACCCCGTCGGGGGCGAAGGACTGAAAAACGCTGATTTTTCAATGGGCTCCGGGCATTTTCTTCATTCAAACAACTTTTCGTTTTTTCCGTGCGGAAACCGCGAAGTTGAAGCTTCCGCAGAGTGCAGTTTGACAATTGTTTTCTGCACGAAAACCGACTTACACGCATTTTGCCCGGAAAACGACGCAAAAAATCCGCGAATGTACCGAGGTTCTTTGGTGGGGCTGCTCCCTCCTTCGCCGTGCCGACGGAAAGGAGCAAAGATGGCAAAGCCGAAGAAAACCGAGTACACCATCGACGAGTGCTACCTGATGATGTTCTCCGAGTATGAGGACGTCGTCACGGCACAGGAGGCCGCCGGCATGCTGCGGCTGCCGCTCAAGCGGGTCTACCGCATGTTCCGCGCCGGGGAGATCAAGAGCCTCAAGGTGGGCAAGGACGTGCGGACCTGCAAGCTCTGGATCATCGAGTATATCCAGAAATACGGCTTCATCCGCCAGGAGAAGTTCCACCATGAGCGGCAGGCGGCGGTCACGGTCTTCTGCCAGACGCCGAAGAGCCGCAAGCAGATCCAGGAGTTCCTCGATCTGGCCGACCGGCGCTTCTTCAAGGACTCCGTGCTGAACCCTCTGCTGGAAGACGGCACACTCGTCATGACGAATCCGGACAGGCCCAACGACGTCCACCAGAAATACGTGGCGACGCGAAAGCTGGAACCGGAACAAACAATTGAAGACTGAATCACGAAATAAGGCATCGTGGTACTTCCCAGAAAGTACACGGTGCCTTTTTCTATGCCAAAGGAGGAACACATGGCAGAGAAAATCGATCTGGGCCTGGGAAAGGCCTACGACGCGCTCTTTTCGTCCCAGGAGCAGCGGGACGACGAGAAGCGGGAGAAGATCATCGACATCCCGCTCACGGAGCTGCACACGTTCAAAAACCACCCCTTCCGGGTGGAGGTGAACGACGAGCTGCGGGAGATGGCCCGCAGCATCCTGGACCACGGCGTGGTGACGCCCGCCATCGCCCGGCCCAGGCCGGAGGGCGGCTATGAGCTGCTCAGCGGCCACCGCCGCAAGGCGGCCTGTCAGCTGGCGGGGCTGGAGACCCTGCCCACGGTGGTGCGGGAGCTGGACGACGACGCGGCCACCATCGTCATGGTGGACAGCAACCAGCAGCGGGAGAACCTGCTGCCCAGCGAAAAGGCGTTCGCGTATCAGATGAAGCTGGAGGCAATGAACAGGCAGGGAAAACGCACGGACCTCACTTCGACACAAGTTGGGTCGAGGTTGCGCTCAAATGAGCAAATGGGAGATGAAGTCGGCGAGAGTCGGGAGACGATTCGCCGCTATATCCGCCTGACCTATCTGCTGCCGGAGCTGCTGAAAATGGTGGACGAGGGGCGCATCGCCATGACGCCCGCCGTGGAGCTGAGCTACCTTCCGAAAAAGCTGCAGGAGGAACTGCTGGACACCTGCGAAATGCTGGACTGCACCCCGTCTCTCTCCCAGGCCGTGGAGATGAAGAAGCTGGCCCAGGCGGGCAAGCTCAAAGCGGAGGACGTGGTCACGATCATGTCCCGTCTGAAAGCCAACCAGCAGGATAAGCTGACCTTCCGCAAGGACACCTTCGAGGCCTACTTTCCCAAGGGCTATACGGCCAGGCAGATGGAGGAGAGCATCATCAACCTGCTGAAAGAGCGCAAGCGGCAGCTGGACCGCCGCCGGGATGAGGCGAGGTGAGACCCATGAAAATCAGCGTCAGCGAGGCCTACAAGACCATGCTCACCGGGTATCCCGAAGTGCTGACCGTCCAGCAGACGGCGAAGCTCCTCGGCTGTGACGACCACACGGTGTATAAAATGATCGATTACGGCTATTTCCCCGCTGTGAAGCCCGGCAAAGCTTACTGCATTTCCAAATACGGACTGATCCAGTACCTGCTGGAAGAAAACAAATTACCGAAAGGAGAAAACAAACATGACTGACTTTATCCGTGAACTGTACTATGGCAATCTCCGCCCCGTGAGTGAGGGCGAGATCCCCGATGATCTGGCCGAGCTGGTCACCCATGCGGTGGATCTGGAGGACCGGCTGACCGTTGCGCTGAAGGGCGAGGAGAAGGACTTGTTCCTGGACTATGTGGACACCTGCAACGAGGCGCAGACCCTCAGCGACGAGGAGAATTTCATCAGCGGCTTCCGCTACGGCGCCCGTTTTATGACGGACGTCTTTGGCGGCGACGAAAACTATCTGAGGGAGGATGACTGATATGGAGCTGGAATACAGAAAAGAGGGCGATTACTACCTGCCCAATCTGCTGCCGCCGGATAGCCCCCGCGTGGGGAAATTCGGCCGGATGTACCTGCGCCACCTGCGGGAGGACAAGGAGGGCATCTACACCGGGATGCTGCTCAAGGGCACCCTGAAGGAGCACGTGGAGACCATCGACCGGGATGCCCAGGACCTGTACGAGACCATCGTCCGCAACCAGGCCAGGCAGTACGGCGTGAACGAGGAACTGAAAGCCCGGGACCAGATGGAATGGGTCCGCTGGATGAACGCGATCCGCCTGGTGGCCGAGGAAGTGGTCATCAAGGAGGTGCTGCAGCTGTAAACTAAATCAGACAAGCGAGAGGCCGTCGGGGAAACCCGGCGGCCTCTTTGCTTTGCCGGAATGGGATTTCAAGTGGCCATTTTGACCACTTGAAACGTGGTGGTGTTCATTTCGAGCACCACCAAAAAACGATGTGGACAAAATGTCTACATCGTTTTCCCTATGAAGCGAAAAAAGTTATGTAAACTAAGGGAGGAAACCATGAACGATTATTTCACCGCTGACGATGCGGAGGAATACAGCTTTTACCGCATCCCGAAGCCGCTGATCCTGAACCCGGATTACCGCTCCGTCCCGGTCGAGGCCAAGATGCTCTACGGCCTGATGCTGGACCGCATGGGGCTCTCCATGCGCAATGGCTGGCTGGACGAGCAGGGCCGTGTCTTCATCTACTACACCGTCGACGCCGTACGGGAGGATCTGTGCTGCGGCAAGGAAAAGGCCTGCAAGCTCCTGGCCGATCTGGAACGCGCTGACCTCATCGAGCGCAGGCGGCAGGGACTGACGAAGCCGTCCATCACCTATGTGAAACGCTTCCGCCAGAGGTCGGAAAATCCGACTTCCGGCGGTCGGAACGGCGAGCCCACGGAGGTCGGAAAAGCGGAACCGAATAAGACTGAGATGAAAGAGACTGAGTAGAGTAAAGAAATTACCAGCTGAAAAAAGGAGAGAACGAATGAGATCAAGAAATGTGCAGCTCAACATCCGCCTGACTGAAGCCGAGATGGAGACGCTGGCCCGGGACGCCGCCGTTTTGCGGCGCAGCAAGTCCGAGCACGTGCGCCGCTGCCTCGGCCTTCAGCCGGTGACCGACGAGACCGGCACGGATGACGCAATCTTAGCAAGCAACGCATCGGGGGCCCCACCGGCCTCCCGATACAACTTTCAGGGGCTTTGCGCCCCTGAGACCCCGCAGAGAGAGGAGGCGGAAGC